>Ga0209716_1000006_pt1 | contig 194207 bp, 178 predicted proteins | sample COGITO_mtgs_1205_FD_184811 | JGI IMG/M metagenome (GOLD analysis project Ga0209716, IMG submission 184811) | Pelagic marine microbial communities from North Sea - COGITO_mtgs_120531 (SPAdes) (version 2) | ecosystem: Environmental > Aquatic > Marine > Epipelagic ... | reverse complement strand
AACTTGGTTTTTTTGGAGGTGGAACTTCAGAAGATTGGTGGTTTGGAGTCTCGCCCGAAGGCTTTGGAACCTTGGCTATGTGTGCCAATATACTGATTGCAATATTGATTTCTTATCGCACTCCTGCTCCTCCGAAAGAGGTGCAACTTATGGTCGATGAAATTAGAAAACCGTGATATATATTAATCTTGTAATTATAGATGTGTAATCTGCATAGTAAAACATGTGAAGCAGAAAATATAAATAAGATGTACTTATATCTCGGTATAAGAAGTTAAAAGATAGGCACATTACTTTCCAATCCAAAAATTGAGTAAATTACATAATTAGCTGTATTTAAGTGTTTTATATTGTTGTGATTAGGTGACGTACGACAAATGTACGCAAAATGACAAGATTGTGTTTAAGTGGAATCATTATAATTCCTGCGTAGAAACATAAATTATCGTACAAAAAAACGTCCCTGTTAAAGAACGTTCATATTGTAATATTTATTTATTTTAGAAAAAGCTACTCAATAAATAATGCTTTATAATAGAAAAGACCTTCGTTCCTATGCTGAAGTGATAATGCAGTAGATGATTATTTAATTTAAAGTTTTAGCTTTAAATTTCATAAATTTAATATTTTGAAAAATTTTAGCCCTATTTTATTTTTTCTGTTAGCTTTTGTAACGCTATGTTGTTCCAATGATGACTCAAATATTGACCCTAATCTCCAAGATTTTATTTGTACCGTAGACTATGTTGAATTAAAAGATGATTCCTCTGCAAAAATCAAATTCGACATCTCATTTAATGGTAAAGAAGAAAGTTTCATTATTAATGAAAACTATAAATTTTCTAATGATATCTATTCTGTTGGGGATGAATTAGTAAATATTGATAAATTCATAATTAATGGAAATCAATCAACTTTCAACTTCTATTATGGCTCAAATCTTGGAGATTTTTGTAAAAATATATTTAATGCGATATCCCCTCACAATCACAACCCTTTTGGAGCAGAAGCAGATAAAACATTATCAGATAAAGGTGTTGGACGTTGGAAAATTAGAAAGAAAACACCAATATCAAATTAATTAAAAACCCCCCACCGAAAGCAACAGCAAAAGTTAGGGCTACAAAACATCATTACCACTTGACCTTTACATATTAATACTAATGTTTTATTAATATCATAATGTTTATTATAATAAAAAGCATTAATTTCGAATATAAAAAGTACAACATTAGGATGTTATAATTAGATTTAACTGCCAAAAGCAAGAACATCCCTAGCTGTAAAACTAGAGATGTCCAATCAATAAACAATTAAAACCTTCATGAAAAAGTTTTAATAATTTAATTTACAGATTAATACCCTTGTTGTGCTTTAAATTATACGAAAACGATGAAATTGTCTACTAAATCATTTTTGTGAAAATAAAAAACCCCCACCGAAAGCAACTGCTAAGTGAGGGCTACAAAGAATCAATACCACTTAACCTTTATTTAATCAATTTAGGGAATTTATAGTTCATGCTTCGCATGATCCTATAATTTACCCTAAATCGTAACTCCCAACAGAAGGAACTGCAGTATCATATTGACTACCTATGACACCAGCTAAGTATCTCTGTGTAGTTGTAACATCCTTATGGTCTAAAGTCTGCATTAGTGCAATGATATCTTTTTCACCATATACCCAATAGTTTCTGCAAAAAGTATTTCTACCACAATGAGGGGTAATGTGCTTATCTATACCGGCTCTTCTTACCCAGTCCGACAAGATTCTATTGTTACTCCCGTGATAAGAAAGTTTTGAAAACACTTTATGACTTTTAAGCGAAACTCCTTGCTTTCCTAGATAAAATTTAGCTTCATTATTTATTGGAACAACATAATCGCTATTTGTCTTTATTCTAGTTCCTACGATTCTGGTAACGCCACCCTCTTCAATAATATCACGCCATTCCATTTTTAAACACTCGGCAAAAGCCTGACCTTAAAAGCAGGAGAATAAGAACCATCTCTTCAATATTGGGCTAGTGCAATCAGTATTGATTAGCATCTGTTATTCAGAACCCGTTAAAGATTCTTTTCGTTTTGATTTTGGCTTCTTAACCTTTACATCATTTGCTGGGTACTCCATTAAGTATCCTTTTTTTTAAGCATAATGCCTAAGAAGACCTTGAATTTATTTAGATAATTAGCGACAGAAGACTCTGAAAGGCTTTTACCCATTCGGGCGACTCCATCACTATTTAGATATCTTAGAAATTCAGCACAAAACTCTTCTGTTATATCATCGTATGAAATAGATTGCGACCTAGTGAACAATCTCAAGTGCATATGAACTGACATATGTTGGGTTATCGTTCTCTTGCTATATTTGTTATCGGTAGAGTTTGCATACTCAATAAGGTCATCAAATACATTTCTGCCTTTGACATCTTTGGATTGGAGGTGGCAAATTAACTCTAAGAAGTTCGTACAACTTGTCTTCTAGTGTATCCTCAATAATTTTTCTAGTGTCCTTGTTTTCCTGTCGTTCTTTAGAGTTTGATGGTTCTTTGTGCCAGAGAAGGTCTGTTACGTATTCGTCCACCTTGTCCCCATCTTTATAACGATATATGATTTTACCATCTTTCTCAATTCTTTGTGATTTCCCAAAAATATATCTGAAATACATTAGCTTCCTTCCTTTGTGAAGGTGTAATGAAATCTTAAGTGGTTTCCGTAAAGTTTTAATTTTCTCCCTAGTCATTTGGCGTACGGTTTGAGTTTATACGACTAATAGACGACAAATATATATCAGTTTAAAACATACTATGTCAGTCAATGTCTATGTAACTGTAGATATAGTAAGGTGTTTGGCAAGTGATGGCAGTTAGTGTCAGGCGAGGTTACTTACCAATACAGAAGTTTGCGAAAATATTACCTAACAATTCATCGTTTGTAACCTCACCTGTAATCTCTCCCAAATGAAACAATGCTTGACGTAAGTCAATTGACAAAAGATCACCACTAAGACCATTACTTAATCCGTTTTGAATTGCGGTCACTTCTTTTTGAGCAGCATAGAGTGAGCCATAATGTCTGGAATTGGTTACAATACTCTGATCTTGGGTTAGATTAAGTTTAAAATGCACTGTAAGTAATTCGATAAGGACATCAATATTGGAATTCATTTTTGCACTTATCGAGACCGATTGATAACCCTGAATCTGTTCTGGAATTTTAAACGTATGATTTTGATCTTTTTTATTAAAAACAACCAGTAGTTTTTTGTCGGGGTATTGGCTTTTAAACGCTCTTAACTCAGTTGTTAAAGGATTTCGGTTTTTTAAAAATTCTGTTGGATCTACCAAATGAAAAACAAAGGATGCTAATTCAATTTTCTCTCTTGTTTTTTTAATTCCAATTTTCTCAATTGTATCTTCAGTTTCCCGAATTCCTGCTGTATCTATAAACCTAAAGCAAACTCCTTCTAGTGTAATTTCGTCTTCAATACTGTCTCGTGTAGTTCCAGCAATATCACTTATGATGGCTTTGTCTTCATTGAGTAAGCAATTTAATAATGTTGATTTACCTACATTGGGAGGTCCGACTATTGCAATAGGAACTCCTTTTTTAATTACATTTCCAAGCGCAAATGAATCGAGTAAGTTTTTGAGAACCGCTTGTATCTTAAGTAATAAACTTTCTAATTGTTTTCGATCAGCAAAGGCTACATCTTCTTCTGCAAAATCAAGTTCAAGTTCAATTAGAGATGCAAAATTGAGTAATTCTTGTCTTAGGTTCTTAATTTCAGAACTAAAACCTCCTCGCATTTGTTGTATAGCCAATTTGTGACTTGCTTCATTTTCTGATGCTATTAGGTCTGCTACTGCTTCTGCTTGAGACAGGTCCATCTTTCCATTCAAAAATGCACGTAAAGTAAACTCCCCTGGTTTTGCAGTCTGAGCGCCTTGCTCTATGAGTATTTTTATTATTTGTTGTTGGATGTAGGGGCTGCCGTGGCATGAAATCTCTATAACATCTTCACCTGTATAGGAATGTGGGTTCTTAAAAACACTAACTAAGACTTCATCTATAACCGTGTTTTGATGAATAATGTCTCCTAAATGTATGCTGTGACTCTTTTGATTCATCAAAAGCTTTCCAGAACGTGCCTTAAAAACCGATTCGGTTAGACCTATAGCCTCGGACCCCGAAAGTCTTATTACTGCTATTGCTCCTGCACCAGACGCAGTGGATAGCGCCATTATTGTTCCTTCAGTTATCATGTGATAAAATTAAACATTAATACTGTTTTCGTAGGTATTCTGCTTTTAAATTAAAGAAAATCACGAATTAACTGTTCAGATATTTTTAGTAAAAGTTGCCCTTTTTTTGTGTAACCGGTTTTCATAGTTTTTCCACATTTGCTGAATTGCCTTATTTTCTTCTAGCTCTGGGTTAGTTTCCACAATAGTAATTCCTCGCTTATTAAAAGTCTTTTGAATGTCGTTAAAAAGCATTGCAGTAATTCCTTTGTTTTGATAGTCTGGATGCACACCTATTAAATAAAACGAAGCACGATTATTAAAATACTGAGCCCACAATACGCGTAAAAATCCAAAAGGAAAAAAGGAACCGTTTGCTTTTTTAAGTGCTTTTGTAAAAGAAGGCATAATGATCACAAAAGCTATTAGTTTATTGTCTTTATCCGTAACACATTTTATAAATTCGGGATGTATGTATCGAAAATATTTTTCCTTATAATGCTTTATTTGATAAGGTTGAACCGGCACAAAGGTTTGAAGTTTATTGTAGGTCTGTGCTAGTAATTCAAACATTTGTTCTACATAGGGAAGAATTTCATTTGTATTTTTGAATTTCAATAGTTTAAGATCATAACGATCTGATATTATTTTTGAAAACCTTTTTACTTTTTCTGGCGCTTTCTCAAATGGAGCAATTTTCATTTCATACTCTACCCATTGTGCGAGTTTTTGGTATCCTAAAGTCTCTAGGTGTTTTGCATAATAGGGGTGGTTGTATTGGGTAATCATGGTATTCATTTCATCGAAACCATAAACTAGAAGTCCGGCTTTGTCAAGGTTAGAAAACCCTACAGGTCCTTCAATGAAATCCAATTGGAATGCTTTTCCAAATTTAACAACTTCCGAAAGTAGGGCTTCACTTACTTCTAGATCATCAATAAAATCGAACCAGCCAAAACGAACTTTGTTTTTTTTAAGCTCTTTAACTTCAACCCAATTGACCATGGCAGCAACTCTACCTACTAGTTTATCATTTTTATAGGCTAGAAAAAAGGAGGCATCTGCATTTTGAAAAACAGGATTTTTTTCTGAATCTATCACCTCAAGTTCTTCTTTTGTTATTGGTGGAACCCAGTAAGGATTACCTTTATAAAGTTCAAATGGGAATGTAACAAAATCTTTAAAATGAGCAGGATTTTTTGCTTTTTGAATTCGAATCATAGGTTAATTTCTTCTTGCTCGACGTCGAGCTTTCTTTTGAGCTTTTTCTGCCTTGCGGAATTGTTTTTCTTGGTCTTTAAGCTCTTTTTTTAATGCTTTATTAGACTCTTTCGCGTCTTTTGGATTGCTATTATCTTTATGGAAATCTAGACGGTAAGAAACCCCAGCATTGATTGAAAAAAGGGAAGGAGAGTCTTTTGTGTTTATTCCCATGGTTCCTTCAATCTGAATGTCATCGGTAAGCAAAAATGCTGCACCAGTTCTCAATATTTGGTCTACATATACATCACTAGAAACACCTTGTGTTTCCATATAAACAGACCATTTTGTACTGAATGTATGGGTCAACGTTAGGATGTAGGAAAACTCAGGAAAGTCTGAAGCAATTCTGTTGTACGAAAAGTTTGTTACAAAAACCCAAGTTCCTAAAAAATGCGATTGGGTCGCTACAGTTCCTCGGTAACTTAAAAAGGGTTCTACAGCACCCCTATCTCCTAAATTTTGATTAAGAATGGGGCGATAAATTAAATTAAAGAGATCATCATAAGGTGCCAACTTGGTTTCTTTGTCCAAATTAAAATTAGCACCAACCGTTACAGATACTGCTGGTATTAAGTCTCGTAATCTAAATTTATTATTTGCGTCCCAACTGAAAACATTAATTTCTTGTCCATTTTTAAAAGGATCATATACTAAATACTTTATTCCTATAAAATTTCTTAAAAATCCTTTTTGATCATAAACAGGGTTTGATTCAATTAGTTTACTCTTAAGTTTTCCAAGCAGATAAGAACCTTCGTAGGTCAATTCTAACTCTTCTTTCAAAAAGCCCCATCGGAGAGAGAAAAACCCAACGCCGGCGGAAGCCTCTGAATTGTTATACCCTTTATGTTTATATTTTCTATACTCGGTTCCAGCTTCAAATTGAACAACCCCCGTTCCCACAGAAAAGGCACCGATAGATTCTCCCGGACGATTCGAATTAATTTGATCCGTATATTGTGCGGTGACTTTGAAATTCACAAATAAAATTACCCCCAAAAGAATTCCAAATCGCATCTTTAAATTTTATAGCAATATAAGTGCTTTTAGAGAATTAAACTATTTATTTTTACAAGCAACATTGTATATAAATCATGTGAATTAGTTAAATTTGATCGATTAAATATTTTATTTTGTTAAAATCCATCTTTATATTTCTCGCACTTATCTTCTTGCTAAGAAAGCTTACACCTTGGATTTTACGCTTTTTTGTAGGCCGCTTATTTAGGAAAGTTCAAGCACAGCAAAATCAGCAACAACAAAAACAAAACAAGACCACCACAAATTCGAAAAAAACTAAAACTTCTTCAGAAAATCTAGGAGAATATATTGATTATGAGGAAATTGATTAGTTTAAATCAGCTTAAAAATTTACTCCCGCACTTGGCGGTTGTTATTGGATTCATTGTCGTTTCATTGGCTGTTTTTTATCCTGTTTTACAAGGAAAAAAACTGATACAATCCGATATTCAGCAATACCAAGGAATGTCAAAACAATTACAAGACTCTCGAAAAGAAGGCAAGGAGTTGTACTGGATTGATAATGCTTTTGGTGGCATGCCTACCTATCAATTAGGGGCAAAGTATCCCTTTGACTTTTTAACTCCAATTCATAAGCTTTTTCAAACATTGCCGCATCCAACATTTTTAGTTTTCCTCTATCTACTGGGTTGTTATCTGTTTTTGATTTCTATGCGTGTTCCCATGAAATATGCAGTTTTCGGATCCCTTGCATATGGACTTTCAACCTATCTTTTGATCATTATTCAGGTAGGACATAACACCAAAGCCCAAGCCTTAGGCTATTTGCCCTTTGTACTTGCAGGAGTTCAATGGATTTTTCGTAAAAAATATTTTTGGGGTTTTGCTTTTAGCACCTTTGCAATTGCATTGCAAATTCGAGCAAATCATTACCAGATGACTTATTATATGTTGTTGTTTTTATTAATATTTGGTTTTGTACAAGTATTGGAGCATTATAAAAATACGGAATTAAAAGACTTGTATACAAAAGTTGGAGTGCTAGCTGCTGCCGGAATTTTGGCTCTTGGACTCAATGCCACTGCACTCATGGCTACTTCCGAATACGCAAAATTTAGCACCCGAGGTAAAAGCGAACTTACGTTATCTGCTACCGGTAAACCTGTCGAAATTCGTTCGGGCCTATCCTACGATTACATAACTGAATATAGTTATGGTGTATTCGAAAGTTTAAACCTCATTATTCCGCGTATTCAAGGTGGTGGTTCTGGAGAAGACCTTGGAACTTCATCAGAACTTTATGAGTACCTAGTTAAAGAAGGAGTTAGTAAACAACAAGCAAAAGGGTTTAGTGAAAATGCTCCAACTTATTGGGGTGATCAGCCCATTCTCGAGGCTCCAGCATACGTTGGGGTGGTTGTAGTTTTCTTAGCTTTATTAGCTCTTTTTCTGAGTTGGAATAATAACAAAAGATGGTTGTTGTTTGGGATAATTCTATCACTTACGCTTTCATGGGGTAAAAACTTTTCTTTTCTAACACAATTCTTTATAGACTATGTTCCTATGTACAGCAAGTTTAGGGCTGTTTCATCGATACAAGTTATCTTAGAACTGGCTTTTCCAGTTCTTGCTACTGTTGGATTATATGAATATTTTCAAGCCTCAAAAAAGGTTCGGAATAAAGCCTTAATAATAACTGCTTTTAGTTTTTTAGGACTAGGACTTTTCCTTTTAATAATTAAAGGCCTTCATTCTTTTGTAGGAGTTTCTGACAGTTATTACAAGCAAGTATTTGGTGCAGAAATAATGCAACAAGTTTATTATGCAAGAAAAGCTATCTATACCGAAGACATCAATCGTTTGTTTTTATTTGTAATCTTAACAGGAGGAACATTATTGGCTTTTACTTATAATAAATTAAAGGCTAATGTAGCTTTAGGTATTGTTTTTCTTTTGATGCTAATAGATTTAGGAGGAATTTCAAACCGCTATATGAATAGAGACTTGTTCCAAAACAAGTCGCGTTCAAAAAATGCATTTACCATGACTGTTTCTGATCAAGCAATTTTAAATGATACCACACGATATCGTGTATATGAAGCAGGCTTGCGATTGACTGGAGCAAGAACCTCCTATTTTCATAATGCTATTGGCGGCTATCATGGAGCTAAGCCCAGGAGATACAAAGAGGTTTTCGAATTATTTACAACACTTCAACGGGAAGAGATTTTAAACATTCTCAATGTAAAATATGTTCTTTATGAAAATGATGAGGGAGGCTTGAAACCCTTGATGAATCCTGAGAATCTAGGTAATGCCTGGTTTGTTGAAAACCTAGAAACTACCAATAGCCCTGATCAAACCTATCAAAAGCTTGCTACAATTGATTTTGCCAAAACAGCCGTAAGTGAATCGAAATTCGTAAAAGACCTACCTAAAGCCTATACTCTAGATTCTCTAGCTTACATAATGTTGACTAATAATGAGCCTGAAAATCTCAAATATAAATCTAGTTCTTCTGAAGATGCCTTTATTGTTTTTTCTGAAATGCACTATCCTGAGGGTTGGATTGCTAAGATTGATGGAGAAGAGCAACCTCATTTCAATGTCGATTATATTTTAAGGGGAATGGCTGTTCCTAAGGGAACCCATTCAATAGAATTTGTGTTTGACCCACCTGTTATTCGATTGGGTGGAACGATTCAGTGGATTAGCTTTCTAGTCCTAATGAGCTTAATGGCTTTTGGAATAAGAAATCAAATCAAAAACACTATATTATAGTCCATGGGAACCATTGCAAGACAATCATTTTATAACGTAATAAGTATTCTATTTGCTTTTGCATTAGGCGGTCTCAATACCATTGTGTTTTACCCAAGAGTTATGGGTCCTGAATTTCACGGTCTCATCGTTGCAATGCTTGCGAATTCGAATATAGTTCAACCGATATTCTCCTACGGTATTCAATTTTCTGTCATCAAGTTTTATTCTGCTTGTACAACCAAAAGAGAACAAGACAACCTGCTTATTTTTTCTATTCTTTTACCCTTATTAGTAATTATACCATTGATAGTTACGGTTTATCAATTTGAATCAATCACAAATTATTTGTTTGCAGATGATTCTCCCGCAAAAAGCTTTTTGTTTTTAATCTTTGGCGTAGCGGTTGCCACAGCATATTTTGAGATTTTTTATAGTTGGTTGCGGATTCAAAAAAAGACAGTTTTTGGTAATTTTTTAAAAGAAGTATACCAGCGCGTAATGATTACGGTTCTGTTGTCTTTATATCTTGTCGGTTGGCTTGATTTTGACGATTTTGTGATTGCACTGATTATAGGTTATTACGTGCGATTACTTTTGATTCTAAGTTATGCTCTATGGGTCTATCGCCCAGAAATACACTGGCAATTGCCTAGTAATATAGGGGTTGTTTTACGCTATTGTAGCTATATTTTTTTAACAGGCTTTTCGGCAAGTCTTATTTTAGATCTGGACAAGTCCATGATCGAACAGATTTTGAAGCCCGAATATGTTTCTTTTTATACTGTTGCAATTTTTATTGCTGCTGTAATCGACGCACCCTCTAGGGCTATGGTCCAAATAGTAAGTCCAATGGTGGCCGAAGCTTTGAATGATAATAAACTAGAACGTTTGGAAGAACTCTTAAAGAAAAGCTCTTTGAATCTATTTTTAGTTTCAGGTCTACTTTTTGTTTTAATCACAACTAACTTAGATGCTATCTATAAGTTAATTGAAATTTTAAACGAAAAAACAGGCTATGCTACCGGGTTGCCTATTATCTTATTAATAGCCGTTACAAAGCTTTTTTCGGTATCTTTGGGTTGTTTAAATAACATCATCACCAATTCAGAATATTACAGGTATCTTCTGATCTTTTCAATAGGGGCAGCCTCTCTTGCTTTTGCTCTTAATTTAGAATTCATAAACTCTTACGGCTTTGTGGGGGCTGCAATTGCCACGCTAGTTGTTGTTACACTCTTTAATTTTCTAAAAATAGCACTGGTCTATTTTAAATTAAAAATACATCCGTTTAGTTTAAATTCTCTATGGACTTTACTGCTTATATTGGGATTGTATTTTATATTCAAAAACATAGAGATTGATGTAGCTCCTTTCTATTCGATACTTATTAAGTCTTTAGTTGCTGGAGTATTATACTTAGCTCTAAGCTATTTTTTAGTGTTATCTGAAGAGGTAAATGAATTTATAAATAAGTTCCTTAAAAAACAATAGCCTGCAGTTTGTGCTGCAGGCTATTCAAACAAAATTATTAAACCAGTAGTTCAATTATGAAATTAAATAAACTATGGAGATACTATCAATTACTGTGCCAAACTAATAAATCAGAAGTTAAGATACTGTAAATCAATTATTTAACTTTCTAGCTAAAAACTGACCCGTAAAAGATTTCTTTATTTTCGAAAGTTCTTCGGGAGTTCCTTCTCCCAAAAGCTCCCCGCCTTTATTTCCACCTTCTGGGCCAAGATCAATTACATGATCGGCACATTTTATAAGGTCAATATTATGTTCAACTACGACCAAAGAATGTCCTCTTTCTAAGAGTGCTTCAAAGGAAGTTAATAGTTTTTTTATGTCATGAAAATGTAAGCCAGTAGTAGGCTCATCAAAAATAAAGAGGATTTTGTCCCGATGATCTCCTTTTCCAATAAAGGAAGCCAGCTTTATACGTTGAGCCTCACCTCCAGATAGTGTAGCTGATGATTGTCCTAGAGAAACATAGCCAAGTCCTACTTTTTGAAGCGGCTTGAGTTTTTTCACTAATTTGGTTTGTTTGTGTTCTTCAAAAAATGCAATTGCATCATCTACAGTAAGCTCTAAAATAGCGTCAATTGATTTGCTTTCGAATTGTACTTCACGGACTTCTTTTTTGAAGCGCTTTCCTCTGCAATGCTCACATTGTAAGACCACATCCGCCATGAATTGCATTTCAATGGTAACGACTCCTTCACCTTTGCAGGATTCACATCTACCGCCATCTACATTAAAGGAGAAATGCTTTGCTTGGTAGTTTCTCATTTTTGATAGGGAAAGTCCAGCAAATAAAGCACGAATATCATTGTAAGCTTTAATGTAGGTTACAGGATTTGATCTTGAGGATCTACCAATAGGGTTTTGATCTATAAATTCGACATGTTTGATTGATTCATAGTTTCCTTGGAGTGAATTAAATTGTCCTGGTTTTTCTATGAAAACACCCAATTCACGCTGTAGTGCTGGATATAATATTTTTTTAACCAGTGTGCTTTTACCACTTCCTGAAACCCCAGTAACTACTGTCATTGAGTTTAAAGGGAAATGGGCTGTAATGTTTTGAAGATTATTTTCTCGTGCTCCCGTAACTATAATTTGTTCTTGACTTTTACGTCGAATTGCAGGAACTTCAATTTTTAATTTTCCCGTTAGGTATTGAGCTGTTAATGAGGATGATTTCAAGATTTCTTTCATTGTACCCTGCGCAACAACTCTTCCGCCTAATGTTCCTGCTTCTGGCCCCATATCAATAATACAGTCTGCGGCTTGCATAATTTCCTCATCATGTTCTACCACAAGAACAGTATTTCCAAGATCACGCAGTTTTTTTAATATTTTAATTAAACGCTCATTATCTCTAGAATGAAGCCCAATACTCGGTTCATCCAAAATATACATTGAACCAACCAGGCTACTTCCCAAAGAAGTTGCAAGGTTTATCCTTTGAGATTCACCTCCTGAAAGCGAGTTTGATTTTCGATTGAGTGTTAAGTAGCCTAAACCAACATCTTTAATGAAGTTTAACCTACTTTTAATTTCAATGAGTAATCGTTCGGCAACTTCTTTCTGTTGCTTAGACAACTGTATTTTATTAAAAAACTCCAAGAGATCATCTAAAGGCTCATTTACTAATTCAGACAAACTCTTTCCATTGACCTTTACAAATGCAGCCTCGGGCTTTAGACGCGCACCTTGGCATGAGCTACAATGAGTTTTTCCACGGTATCTTGATAAAAGAACACGGTTTTGAATTTTATAGTTTTTTGCTTCAATTTTTTTGAAGAATTCATCAAGTCCAGTGAAATAGGAATTCCCGTTCCAGAGTAAATTCTTGTCTTCCTGTTCTAATTCAAAGTAAGGTTTGTGGATTGGAAAGTCAAAACGGTAAGCATTATTTATTATTTCATCATAAAACTTCTTCATAGTTGCACCCTTCCAAGGGGCAATAGCCTCCTCAAAAATAGAAAGTCCCGTGTTTGGAATTACTAATTCGAGATCAATACCAATGATATCTCCATATCCCTCACATACAGGACAGGCACCAAAAGGATTGTTGAAGCTAAATAAATGAACATTCGGCGTAACAAATTGCATTCCGTCTGCTTCAAAGTTACTTGAGAATGTTTTTCGATTTTCACCCTCTATAGAAACTACAGAACAGCTTCCGTTCCCCTCAAAAAATGCAATTTCAACGGCATCAGATAAGCGATTCTTGAAATCTTCTTCTTTTTTAAGAATAATTCGATCTACAATAAGTTCGAATTTTTCAGGTGGATTGTTAGCAACTTCATCCAGTCTTAGCATTTTTCCATCAGCAAAGATTCGTGCAAATCCTTGTTGAATTAAAATTTTAACAACTTCTTTTGTACTTCTTTTTTGAGTGTTTGCAACCGTTGTTAACAGAAGTAATTTAGTGTTTTCTTCTAGTGTGAATATATGTTTCACTACATCGGTTACAGTATCTTTTTTAACGACCGTATTGGAAATAGGAGAGAAGGTAACTCCAATTCTAGCATAAAGCAGTTTTAGATAATCATAGATTTCTGTCTTGGTTCCAACTGTGGACCTTGGATTAGTAGAATTTACTTTTTGTTCAACTGCAATAGCTGGAGAAATTCCAATTATCTGATCAACTTTGGGCTTGTTCAACCTTCCCATAAACTGACGAGCATAAGAAGAAAGACTTTCTACATACCTTCGCTGACCTTCGGCATAGAGAGTGTCAAATGCCAAAGAGGATTTACCTGAACCAGATAATCCAGTAATTACAGTAAGGTTGTTTCGCTCAAGAGCTACATCAACGTTTTTAAGGTTGTGAAGCTGAGCTCCTAAGATGATGATGTGATCTTTAGGATCTAATTTTCTAAGGTCTTGCATACTAAAAATGAAGATTGAAAGATACAACTTATCTAACAATTTTATCCTTAGGTCTGACTTATCTTATAGTTGGTAATCTAAAAAATTAACTTAAGACTTTTGCTTTGTATTTTTGAGATATAATTGCTCTACTTTAGTTCTAGCCCAAGGTGTTTTTCTTAGAAATTTTAAGCTTGAATTAATTGAAGGATCATGAGTAAAGCATCGAATGGATATTTTACTCCCCAATTCCTCAAATCCATAATAAGAAACCAGATGGTTTAATATATCAACCAATTTAACTCCATGTAACGGGTTGTTGAGTTGCTGCTCTAGTTTTTCAGACATCAGTTAATTTTTCTCAAAGGTAGGGGTTTAGATTGTTGAGAAAAAGAAATAATTAAATGAAATCCCGAACGATAACAGCTACAAATTATTGTAGACTTAAATAAAAAATGTATATTTGATTTATTAAACTATATATTTATACAACAACTCTACTTTTAAATTTATCGAAAACCAACTCCCATTGGGTGTTTAAAAGTAATGTATATGTCAGTTTCCCTCATTAAAGAAAAAGATAGTGTCCTTGTTAAGGGATATATAAATGGTTGCGAACGTTCTCTTGCAGTTCTCATTGAAAGACACAAGCTTAAGATTTATAATTTCATTTACTCTAAGGTTTTTGATCGTGATATTGCGGAAGATATTTTTCAGGATACGTTTATAAAAGTTATAAAGACATTAAGAAAAGGCGCGTACCAAGAAGAAGGAAAGTTTTTGCCTTGGGTAATGAGAATTTCTCATAATTTAGTTATTGATCATTTTAGAAAAAATAATCGCATTCCTATTTTTGAGAGTAAAGATGAATTTGATATTTTTCAAATCATTGGTGATGATGCTCCAAATATAGAGAGCAATATGATTGACAGGCAGGTAGTTGAAGATCTTCAAAAACTTATCATTGAATTACCCGATGATCAACGTGAAGTACTAACGATGCGTTTGTATAAGGATATGAGTTTTAAGGAAATTGCAGAAACAACAGGTGTGAGCATTAATACAGCTCTAGGTAGAATGAGGTATGCGGTAATTAACATCCGTAAACTTATAGAAGAGCACCAAATCGTTTTATCCGCTTAAAATATACTATTCTTAGTTTTTTTTCGTTCTCTTTATGTAAGTAAACTCTTATATGGAAAAAAACTACTCAAAAAATTTACCGAATAACAACTCAGAAGGCCCAAACGACTTAACTATTAAGCGTATTCTTGCTTTTTCTAAAGCAATGAATACAATGAATAGCACTCAAATTCACACTATAGAGGAAGCTTCATAGCTACTTTTTTGAAATCGCATTTAATACGGTTTTCCTTCCAATTGTTTTAGTAATTACGTCCTTGTCTATATTCCATCCTCTTGCGGGAGAATATTCTCTACCATACCAAATTATTTGCAAGTGTAAATCATTCCATTTTTCTTCTGGGAAAAGTCTTTTAGCATCCCTTTCAGTCTGTACAACAGAAGTTCCTTTAGAAAACCCCCAACGATATAAAAGTCTGTGAATGTGGGTGTCTACAGGGAATGCAGGAACACCAAAAGCCTGAGACATTACAACTCCAGCTGTTTTATGCCCCACAGCAGGAAGCTCTTCTAAAGCTTCAAAACTTTGGGGAACCTTACCATTATGTTTATCTAGAAGAATGTGAGACAATCCATAAATCCCTTTAGATTTCATAGGAGACAAGCCCACGGGTTTTATGATTTCTCTAATTTCTTCGACTGAAAGTTTTATCATATCTTGGGGGGTATCAGCTTTTGCAAAAAGCAAAGGAGTGATTTTGTTTACCCTAACATCTGTACTCTGAGCAGACATCAAAACGGCAATTAACAGGGTATAGGGATCTTTATGATCAAGAGGAATTGGGATTTTGGGATATAAATCCTGAAGCGTTTTCATAGCAAAAGCAACTTTCTCTTTTTTTGTCATTTGAATTGTGTTTCAGTAGGTTAGCTTATTCAAGTTAAAACAATTTAAGTGCTGTTTTATAACCTCCTAATCTTTTTGTAATTTAGAAAAAAAATCACGGATGAATACATTAAAAGCAGGAGATTTAGTTCCAAATTTCAGTTGTGCTGACGAAACTGGGAAAGTGCATAATTTAACGGATTATCAAGGTAAGAAACTTGTTGTTTTCTTTTACCCAAAAGCAAGCACTCCTGGTTGTACAGCAGAAGCTTGTGATTTGCGCGATCATTTTGCAGAACTTAAAGATGCTGGATACAGCTTATTGGGTGTTAGTGCAGATAGTCAAAAAAAGCAATTGAATTTCTCTAATAAATATGAATTTCCTTTCCCGCTTTTAGCGGATGAAAATAAAGAAGTTATTGAAGCTTTTGGTGTTTGGGGTTTAAAGAAATTTATGGGTCGAGAATACGATGGTATTCATCGTAAAACATTTATAGTAAATGAAGAGGGTAAGGTGCAACGCGTTATAGATAAGGTTAAAACCAAAGTCCACGCTGCTCAAATATTAAATTCTGAAGATTAAATTTTTTTTTTAATACTGGGATCGAAGCCAAACATCTTGTTTTTCACAATCATTTCTGAAATACCTTCAGGTAGATGTTGGTCCCACCCTTTTTCATTATTCTTAATTTGTTTCAAAATTTCTCTTGAAAACACATCCAAATATTCTAGTTCATAGTCATATATATCGACTACTTTTCCATTGTATTTAAAGAATTTATAGAAATCTTTCATCCTTGGATGAAGTTTAAGGTTGTTACTGGTTACAATATCTCCTTGATCGTTTTTCATAGGATAGAGATAAACTTTTAGGTTGTTATAAAACATCTTACCAAACGCTTCTAGAATACCACCACTTATATCTTTGTAATAGTTTTCATCGAATACATCAACAAAACTGTTCACTCCCATAGCAAGAGCCATTTGTTTTTTGGTGTACTGAGATAAATAATCAACAAGTCTGTAATATTCTTTGAAATTAGAAATCATTACAATATGTCCTAGTGAACATAGTAGCTTGGCACGATCCATAAAATCTTTTTCATCTATTTCTCCTTGAGAAGTTAAATTAGATAGGGTTATTTCAAAAATGACTACTGTCTTATTTTCATTTACTTCTTGTTCTTGAAGAAACACTTCTAGTGATTTTTCAAACATGTCAATGTTAACCTTGGTTACAGGTCTAAAACTTCCACGTAATGCAAGAATATTTTTTTTATAAAGTTCACGAGCAGGAAGTATATTATTTCCGTCTGGATTAAACATTACTGCCTCAGTCATGCCTTTTTTCACCAACTGCAAACTCATAAGTCTGTTGTCTACACCTTCAAAATTTGGTCCTGAAAAGTTGATTGTATCAATTTCTATCGCGTCTTTATCTATGTGGTCATAAAGATATTTTAATAGTTTTTTGGGCTGGTCGTTTTTGTAAAATGCACCATAAATAAGATTAGCCCCCATGATACCTAGTGATTCTTGCTGGAACCTTGCCTCTGATTGATGAAATCGAACATGTAATGTTATTTTACTAAATTCTTTGTCTGGTCCAGTCTGAAAACGAATACCCATCCATCCATGGCCTTTATATTTCTTGGCAAAATCTATTGTAGTTACGGTGTTTGCGTATGTAAAGAACATTTTGTTAGGATGCTCTGACCTTGGGATTCTGTTTTCCAACAGCTTCATTTCATGATCAAGCATCTTATTTAAACGAGTTTCAGTGACATATCTTCCATCTTCTTCTTCACCATAGATGTTATCACTGAAATTTTTGTCGTAAGCACTAATTGTCTTGGCAATGGTTCCTGAGGCACCACCGACCCTAAAAAAGTGTCTAGCTACCTCTTGACCAGCTCCTATTTCAGCAAAGGTCCCGTAAATATGTTCGTTAAGATTTATTCGTAAAGCTTTGGATTCTATAGAAGGTCTGTTTTCTAATTCACGTTCTCCAGGTAGTTGTGTTGACATAGTAAATGTATTACGTAACAAATGTACAAAGTTTGTTTATTCTAGAGACAAATTTCTACCTTTGAAATCATGTTTAAGATTATTTTTTTAGGAACAGGAACTTCTCAGGGGATTCCAATAATTGGAAGTAAACATCCCGTATGTTTAAGCAAAAATCCTAAAGACAAGAGACTTCGGGTTTCAATTGCTATATCTTGGGCTGATTTTATTTATGTAATTGATTGTGGACCAGACTTTAGGCAACAAATTTTACGCAATCCAATCCCCAGACTTGATGGAGTTATATTTACGCACGAGCATGCAGATCATACTGCAGGATTAGACGATATAAGACCTTTTTTCTTTAGACAAGGTAATATTGATTTTTATGCCTCTCCGAAAGTCTTTTCTGCTTTAGACAAACGCTTCTCTTATATTATGAATGATGCGAATAAATATCCAGGAGCTCCTTCAGTTAACAAGAATTTAGTCAATAAAAACGAAAAATTAAAACTCCACGATCTATTCATAACCCCCATTGAAGTTATGCATCACAAACTTGAAGTAATGGGGTATAGGTTTGGAAATTTCGCCTATTTGACTGACGTAAAAACTATTACGGATGAAGAACTTAAAAAACTAGAAAACCTCGATGTTTTGGTTTTAAGTGCACTGAGGGTCGAACCACATCCCTCTCATTTGAATTTAGAAGAAGCTCTAATCTTAGCCAAAAAAATCAACCCAAAAAAAACATATTTTACACACATCAGTCATTTACTAGGCTTTCATGATGAAGTTGAAGCTAGTTTACCCTCAAACATTCACTTGGCATACGATACATTAGAAATAACATCAAGCTAATTCACCCTTTTATGAAAAAAAATATATTTGTTTATCTCTTTTCTTTTGCTTCATTAATATTGATTTTTCAAGTAGTCAATAGCAATAAAATAATGACAGATCAACAAACTCGTTTGGAGAAAAAAGTGGCTAAAGTCAATGCACTTAAGGATTCTTTGAAAGTTGAAAAACGACTACTTTTCGATAACGTATATTTTTCACTAGATACAAATCAAGCTGCTTCAGGGTACTTCGGAGATTTAGGTTTTGATGTAAATTCAACTCAAATAAAAGATGCTCTTTACGACACAAACCTATTGTCGGCGGATGCTTCTTTAGTCCCTTATGCAGAAATGGGAGGTAAGTTTTTAATCAATAAAATAAAAGTATTAAACCATAAATGGCTTATTGCAAATTTTTCTAATGGAACATTCGGAGGGGAATTATTTATTAAATATACCATAGCAGCAGATGCTTCTATTACTTTTAATGTTGTAGAACATTTTCTTTACCCAACAAATTAAGCTTCTTTACTTTGAAGCCATTGCAATAAGTCTCTAAAATTGTCAGGGCTAATAGTGTGTGGGGCATCATACTCTTTATAAGCTACAGAAACTCCTTTTTCTCTTAGGTTGTTAATTCCTATGCGGGTATGAGCTACAGGTATTACAGGGTCAATAATCCCGTGGGAACTGAAGCATTTCAAATCTGCTTTACTTTCTGATGATTCTTGATCTAATTTAGGATTATAAAATCCACTTAAAGCCATTATTCTATTTATTGATTTAGGATAGGACATTCCTAAAGACCAACTCAAAATAGCACCTTGACTAAAGCCTAGAAGATCGACGTTCTTTTTAGAAGAATTTAAACGTTTTAAATGATGTTCTATGTTTGAAATAATTAAATCTCGAGACTGAATCCCTTCTTCATCATTTGACCATTTGTTCATATCCTCATCAAACGTAATTGTATACCATGCATAACTTCCTTCTGCTAATACAATAGGTGCTCTTAGAGCAATTATGTGATAATTCTTAGGAAGATATTGAGCGAATGAAAATAAATCTCCCTCATAACTTCCGTAGCCATGAATTAAAAATAAAATGGGAGAATTTTCACTTGTTTCGATTGGAGCTTGATGTAGATATTCTAAAATTTGATTGGAATCTATATTCATTTGAGGGTAGTCTGCGAATTATTAATAACACCATAAACAGTTCCTTGTATTGGGCTGTTTATAAAGGCACAATTTTTAGAAGTTGAAATTAAGTTTTCTTCTTTCAGTGTGTTGTTTCCAGAAGGATTAAACAAGGAAAGGTTTGCTTTTTGCCCCACTTCAATTGTTGTGTTTTCTATTTCAAAAATATCTTTCCCTTTAGTCAAAATAGCAATTACTTTTTCTTCAGGAAATAAGGTTGAAAGAACTCCGTACATAGCTTCAAGCCCAGTAGTACCCGAAGTTGCAAAATCAAACTCTAAATGCTTAAGTTCAATATTTAGTGGTTCGTGATTGGAAGTTACTAAATCGATAGTACCATCAATTACAGCCTGTCTAAGTGCGGTTCTGTCGTTAGCGGTACGTAGGGGAGGGTCAAGCTTGTAAAGTGTATCAAAATCAATAAGCTCTTCGTCAGTGAAAACTAAATTTGCAAGAGCTACACTACAGGATAAATTAAGACCATGTTTTTTAGCTTTTCTTATCAATTCAACCCCTTCTGCAGATGATACACAAGGGATGTGTAGTTTACCACCTGTATATTCTAAAACAGCTACATCACGTTGAATCTGCAATATTTCACTCAGAGAGGGTGATCCTAATAGCCCATTGCGGGTACTTATTTCTCCTTCGTGAACGCCCCCTTGAACACCAATGTTCGTGTCGGTAGGATTTGAAACAATTAGACCGTTAAATCGCTGTGCATATTGTAAGCCAATTTTTAATAGCTCTGCATTTTTTATGGGTTTTTTATAATCTCCAAAAGCTACAGCTCCATTTTGTTTTAAATCGAACAGTTCAGTTAAAGTTTTACCGTCCTGATTTTTTGAGAATGAGGCAATTGGAAATATTTGAGTTGCAAATTTATTTCCTGCGTTTTTTAAATATGATACGCTTGATTGGTTGTCGGTTATTGGATTGGTATTCGGATTAACTGCAACCTGAGAGAATCCACTAATTCCAGCGGTTTTGAGGCCATTTTCAAGTGTTTCTCTTTCTTCATAGCCAGGTTCACCAAAACAAACGCTGCTGTCAAACCAACCTCTAGAAACATGGAGGTTAGGATACTTTATTTCTTCAGCAGTTTCATCAACAATATCATCTTCTATTGCAGTGATAATGCCGTTGGTTATTAAAATATCTTTAATGGAGTAATGGAATGCGTTTTTAGGGTCAATTAAAGTCGCTTTTTTAAGGAGTATTTTCATTAATTGTAAAACAAGTTCCAAATGTGTACACAAAAGTACAAAACTAAAGGGAATCTTAAAGGTTTAAATTGCAGGAGGTTTAAAATTTTTCAAAAGCGCCTAATCCAAAAAGGGCAAAATCATATTTTACTGGATCTTCAGAATCCATAATTCGCAGTTGTTTATCGAGTTCAAGTACAGCTTTGGCATCATTCTGCTTTCGGTTAAGAATCCCTAATTTCCTGGCAACCGTTCCCGAATGAACGTCTAATGGACACGAGAGGTTTCTTGGGTGCATACTTTTCCAAAGACCAAAATCTACACCCGAAGTATTAGGTCTAACCATCCATCGTAAGTACATGTTTATTCGTTTGGCAGCCGAGCCTTTGAGTGGATCTGCTAAATGCTTTTCGGTTCTCAGTTCATGGGGGAGTTCAAAAAAATCTTTTTTAAAATGATGTAAAGCTGTTTGTAAAGGCATCTTCGAAACATGCTGAGTAATACAAAATTCGAGACCTCCTTTATTCACATATAGATTTTTGATGGCTTGTACAAAGTATTTTAAATCTGTTGCGTTAAAAGTTCTGTGAACAAATCCATCAAAAACATCCAAATCACTTGTTTGGTGGTTGACAATAAAATCAAATGGAGCTTCATCCATAAGTTTCATCATTTTATTAGCGTTCTTAATGATGCTGGTTCTATTTCCCCATGCAATTGTCGCAGCAAGAAAACCCGCTATTTCTACATCTTCTTTTTTAGTAAAACGATGAGGAATTTGAATTGGATCTGCACTTATAAAATCTTGAGACTGATAGTGATTTGCCTTGAGATCTAGGAATTCTTTAAGTTCATCAAACTTCATTTATCTAACTATTTTTCCATCAATCAGTTCAATTTTCCGATCCGCTTTTTCTGCTAACTCTTTATTGTGAGTTACAATAACAAATGTATGTCCATATTGATCTCTTAAATCAAAAAATTGCTGATGGAGTTGATCAGCAGTTTGGCTATCTAAATTACCACTAGGTTCGTCTGCAAAAATAATGGAAGGGTTATTCATCAAAGCTCGAGCTACAGCAACACGTTGCTGTTCTCCTCCTGATAACTCAGCTGGTTTGTGTGATGACCTTCCCGATAAACCCAATTGATCGATCAGGCTAGTTGCTCGCTTTTCCGCATCTTTAATTGAAGTCCCTTTAATGAAAGCAGGAATCATTACGTTTTCTAGTGCATTGAATTCTGGAAGTAGCTCGTGAAACTGAAAAATGAAACCTAGTTCTTGATTTCTAAAATCTGACAACTCATTTTCTGTAAGATTAAGAATGTCTGTATCATTTATTTCTAGAGATAAATCAGGAGCTTTGTCTGGCGAAGATAAGGTACCTAGTATTTGTAGAAGTGAAGTTTTTCCAGCACCTGAAGGTCCGACAATTGCTATAATTTCACCTGCATTTATTTCTAAGTCTATGTTTTTTAAAATCTTAACATCTCCTAATTGCTTGTGAATATTACGTGCAACAATAAGTTTTTTCATATGGACTACAAAGTACTATTTAATCCGTTTTTTTGGAAGATTTGCTTCTTGTTTTTTGTTCTTATTCTGCTTTTTGATTCAATAAATCAATTAAACTTAGAAAACAAGTATTTTTTTGTTCATTAAATACATACATTTGTTAAACAAAGTATTTATATGAATTCATTAGAGACAGCATATATTGCTGGAGGATGTTTTTGGTGCACTGAAGCAGTTTTTCAACGCTTAAATGGTGTTCAGAAAATAGTTTCGGGTTATATGGGAGGAACTGTTAAAAATCCTGCTTACAGAGAAGTTTGTTCTGGTAGAACAGGACATACTGAAGGAATTCGCGTTGTTTTTGATCCCTCTATAATTTCTTTTAATGAAATTCTATCCGTATTTTTTGCCACTCACGACCCAACAACGCTAAATCGTCAAGGAAACGATGTGGGTTCTCAATACCGTTCTTCTATTTTTTATACAAGTGAAGCTCAAAAAGAATGTGCATTACAACGTATTGCGGAATTAGAAAAGACAACTTTTGATGCTCCAATTGTCACCGAATTGCTTCCCGAAACTCCTTTTTATAAGGCAGAGGATGAGCATCTTAATTATTATAACGACAATAGCGACCAACCTTATTGTTCTTACATAATAGACCCTAAAATTCAAAAGTTAAAACAACATTATCAACACCTTTTAAAATAATTATGATTAACGACAACTTCGACATTGAAACAATTGAATTAACTGAAGAACTTAAAGAAAATTTTTCAAACATAATTTCTCTTTTAGGAGAGGAAATTACCCGTGAAGGCCTAATTAAAACTCCTGAGCGTGCAAGCAAGGCAATGAAATTTTTGACAAGTGGTTATGCTGCGGACCCAAAACAAATCCTTGAAGGAGCTATGTTTAAGGAAGAATATAAAGAAATGGTAATCGTAAAAGAAATTGAGTTTTATTCTTTGTGCGAGCATCACTTACTTCCCTTTTTTGGAAAAGCTCATATAGCCTATATACCAAATGGTCATATTGTTGGTTTAAGTAAAATTCCTAGAGTGGTAGATGTTTTTGCTCGTCGTTTACAAGTTCAAGAACGTATGACAGAACAAATCTTAGATTGTATCAACGACACAATCAAACCACTTGGAGTTGCTGTTGTTATTGAAGCTTCTCACATGTGTATGATGATGCGTGGCGTTCAAAAGCAAAATTCAACAACCATTACATCTGGATTTAGGGGTTCCTTTAAAGAAACAGATACACGTAACGAATTTTTGAAATTGGTAACTTCTGACTTGTCTTAGTAATTAGTAAAGAAACGTTTAAAGCCCATTCTACTTAAAATTTTCTTTTCAAAATTCCAGAAAAATTTAAATTGAAAAAATAATGTTCCAAAGAGTAGAAGTAATATTTGATATACAGGAAATATAACTAGTATTCTTAACATCCAATAAACTACATTTCCTAAAAAGATATCTTCGAAATAAACAGGTAAAATCCCCAACACCTCCATAATAGGCTTCGCTACAACAACTGAAGAAGATCCAGTTATTCCAAAAACTATAAAAATAATAAGAAACTGAAAGTTTGACTTAACGTCCCATTTTTCTTTCAGTTTTTTAAAATAACTCATTAGAGAAGTATTTCGGCAATCTGTTGAGCCAATTCTTCACCAATTCTATCTTGTGCTTCTGCTGTTGCAGCTCCGATATGTGGGGTAAGAGAAACTTTAGGATGCATTAAAACTTGCATTGCAGGCTTAGGTTCTTCTTCAAAAGTATCTAATCCAGCAAAAGAAAGTTTACCGTCTTCTAGTGCCTTTAATAAAGCAACTTCATCTACAACCCCACCACGAGCAGCATTTATGAGCGCTGCGCCAGCTTTCATTTGTTCTATTTCTCTTGCACCAATTACATAATCATTTTGTGCAGGTACATGAAGGCTAATAAAATCAGCTTCTGCTAATAAGGATTCTTGTGATTGTATTTTAATAGTAACATCAAGAGTTTGTCCGTCAAAAAAGACCACCTGAATTGTTGCATCTTCCATGAATTTATCTGCAGCAATAACGCGCATTCCAACCCCTAAAGCAATTTTAGCAACTTCTTGACCAATTCGCCCAAATCCAATAATTCCTATCGTTTTTCCTCGAAGCTCAATACCCTTAGCATAGGCTTTTTTTAATCCTTTGAAATTTAATTCTCCTTCCAAAGGCATATTTCTGTTTGAATCGTATAGAAAACGAACACCACCATATAGATGAGCAAAAACTAATTCAGCAACTGAAGCAGATGAAGATGCAGGCGTGTTGATTACTTTAAGACCTTTTTCACGAGCATAAGCAACGTCAATGTTATCCATTCCAACACCACCTCTTCCAATTATTTTGAGAGAAGGGCAGGAGTCTACTAAATCCTTACGTGCAGTTGTTGCACTTCGAACCAATAAAACTGTAATTTGGTTTTCATTGATATAAGATATTAGTTGTTCCTGAGCTACATTGGTTGTAATTACTTCAAAGCCACTTGCTTTTAGGGCATCGATTCCATTTTGAGAGATTCCGTCGTTTGCTAATACTTTCATGTATAATATTTATATAGTTTTTTCGAATTTTTGCATTACATCAACCAAAAGTTGTGCGCTATCCATCGGTAAGGCATTATATATAGACGCTCGGTAACCGCCTACAGAACGGTGTCCTTTTATTCCACTAATTCCTGCTTCATTCCAAAGAGCATCAAATGCTGCTCCGTCAATTCCGTCTGCTAAATTGAATGTTGCGTTCATAAAGGAACGATCTTCTTTAGCGGCAAAACCAACAAAGGCTGAATTTCTGTCAATTTCGTTGTATATAAGTGCTGCTTTTTGTTGGTTGTGCTTTTCAATAGATGCAATACCGCCATTTTCTTGTAACCATTCTAGGGTTAGCATCGAAGTGTATATTGGGAATACGGGAGGTGTGTTAAACATGCTGTCGCTGTTTAATTGAACCTGATAGTCGATCATTGAAGGAATGACTCTGTTAACTTTGCCTAAGATATCTTCCTTGATAATAATAAGTGTAGTTCCCGAAGGACCCATATTTTTTTGTGCTCCTGCGTAAAACAAATCAAATTTTGAATAATCAATCTGTCTTGAAAATATATCCGAACTCATGTCTGCTATTAATGGAACGTTAGTTTTAGGAATTTCCTGGAACTGTGTACCAAAAATCGTATTGTTTGTTGTAATATGAAGGTAGTCTAGGTCTGCAGGGATTTGATGACCTTTAGGGATGTAATTAAAGTTTTTGTCTTTAGAAGATGCAACTTCTAAAACCTCTCCAAATAGTTTGGCTTCTTTGATTGCTTTATTAGACCATGCCCCAGTATTAATATAACCAGCTTTAGAATCCAGAAGATTATATGCAGCCATTAGAAATTGCATACTAGCTCCTCCTTGAAGAAATAAAGCTTTGTATCCTTTTCCTTTAAGCCCCGTTAATTCAAGTGCTAAATCTTGCGCACGTTCCATAACAGCGATAAACTCCTTACTTCTATGAGAAATTTCAATAAGAGAAAGCCCCATACCGTTAAACTCGATAACAGCTTCAGAAGCTTTTTTCATCACCGACTCAGGAAGTATTGAAGGACCCGCGCTAAAATTATGTTTTTTCATATTTTATTTTAAGGTGCAAATATCTGTATTACCCACTTAAAAAAGACTAATAATTATGCATTTTTTAATTGAATTTTCAACATATTAAGTTAATATGTTTAAAAAGTGTAGTGTATTTTTTCCATCTGCATAATCCCAAAGATTTGGCTGTTGTGCTTTTCCAAACTCAAAATGGCTTTTTCCTTTTTGATTTGAAGTAATACACTGAATTAAATCCTGATCAAGTTTAAGCTTTTCCTCCAAATTTTTATAATCACTATAATACTCATAATGCAAGCAAGCAACAGGAGAGGTGTAGGATTCATCTTCTTTAAGCATAAAAAAACCATTATCTAAAAGGTCGAATTGACTCATCAAATAAACCGCCTTATTGTAGTCGTAGTTGTTTGCATATTTTGCAGAAGCCATTAAACTGTCAAAGGGGTAAAGTGCTCCAAAGATTAAGTTTAAGTCATATCCTACAGGTACAAATACTTTAGATGTACTTCTACAACCTAAACCGAAGTAGCGAACTACATCTTGCGCTAAAGCCTCGAGTTGCTCTTTGGTTTCGTTTCCGTCTAAAACCGCAACACCATTTCTGTTGGCTCGGATCAGGTTTGGAACTTTAGAAAAGTAATACTCAAAATATCGAGCAGCATTGTTGCTTCCGGTTGCAATAACTGCATCAAAATGTGTGAAACGTTCTTTGGTGAATTCTACCAAATCTTTAAATCCAGGTTCAATTTCTTGAAGTTTTTGTACTAAAAAAGCAATCAATAGCGGGTCAGAAGAAGAACATTTTACGAGTGCTTTATTTCCACTGATTAAAACGCTTAAAACATCATGAAATCCAACTAAAGGAATGTTTCCTGCTAGGACTAAACCAACTATTTTCGGTTCTTTATTCTCAAAAAAATAGTCTTTTGTCCAGTGTAATAAATCTTTTTCATTAAGTAAATTTCCCCAGGCATTGAAGGCGTGTAAAACGCTTTCTTTTGAAAACCATCCGTTGTTATCTTTTGCTCGACTCACGGTATCAAAAAGGGCATTATAGTCTTTATTTTCAGCATTTATATTTCTAAGGAAGTCTCCTAAGCGATTAAATGCAAAAATTCGTTGTTGTAGTTGGATCATTATTTGTAGAATAAACTATAAGGTCTTACTTTTGAGGCAAATTTAACTAAAAGAAATCCTACTATGGCAATAATTATTACAGATGAGTGCATTAATTGCGGAGCCTGTGAGCCTGAATGCCCAAATACTGCTATATATGAAGGTGCTGACGACTGGCGTTATAAAGACGGAACTTCTTTAAAAGGAACTGTGGTATTGCCCGATGGGAAGCAAGTAGATGCTGACGAAGTTCAAGAGCCTATTTCTGATGAATTTTATTATATAGCACCCGATAAGTGTACCGAATGTAAAGGTTTCCATGACGAGCCCCAGTGTGCTGCTGTTTGTCCAGTAGATTGCTGTGTTCCCGATGAAGATCACGTAGAAACCGAAGAAGTTCTTTTAGGAAAGCAACGTTTTATGCATCCAGAATAAATTTTGTTTTAAATAAAAATGATAAAAAAAGACTACTCAATTGAGTAGCCTTTTTAATTTGTATTAAGTATAACTGGTTATTAAAACTTATAGTTTAATGATAAGTTAAACATAGTTCCTAATTGACTGAAGTGGTAACCATCGTAAGTCATTTGAGAATAACGTTGGTTAAAAGTAATTAGGTTAGACTGATTTTTAATAAAAGCAGCATCTGCTAAATGAGCTTCACCAGCAGCATTTTCAGCTTTAAAACTCCACTCAGGCAATACATTAAACAGGTTGTTTATATTGAAAGCAAGGGTTAGCTTTTCTGATAGACTTAAATTAATAGCTAAATCAGTAACTACATTAGGATTGAATTCTGTTCTAAGATCAGCATCCATTCCTTGTTGTTTGAATGTAGTTTTACCAAAGTAGGTGTTGTTAAAGCTGAATCCAACTTTACCAATATCATAATTAGCTCCAAGAATCCATTTAGTCTCAGGTCTAGAAGTAAAGAATAAAGCTTCCTGAGTAGGATTAACTACAGACTGACCTGAGTTAGCAACAAGAGAAATGACTTTAACAGCCCCATCACGTTCGTTTTGAATAGTATAATTTCCAGACAAGTTTAAATCAAGACTTCCTGCTCCTAAATCAATATTATTGTAAGAAAGAACAACATCTATACCTGATGTTTTTGTATCAATCGCATTAGAAAAGAAACTAACATCACTTAAGCTGTTGTTTTCTAATAAAATATTCAATGGATTAGTAGCATCATCCGTTGCTCCAATTTCTGAACCAAGAACGATACGATCTTTAACAGCAATGTTATAATAATCGAATGTATAGCTGAAGTGACTGTTTATTTTCCCACCAAATCCAATAGTAAAGTTGTTTGATGTTTCAGCATCTAAGTCTGCAATACCCAAAAGTTTAGCCTGTGTAGAGACATTGCTAATTAAACCACCCACTTGAATTCCTTGACCAGGAACAAAGCTGTATTGTGCTTTTTGAGTGTAAATTTGGTGAAGTGTTAGAGCTCTAAATCCAGTAGAAACAGAACCTCTTAAAGTAAACGCATCGCTTACTTTGTAACGTGAGCTAAATTTGTAAACAAAAGCGTTACCAAAGTCAGAGTAGTTTTCTGTACTTACTGTACCGCTTAATAAAAATGCATCCGATACATCGTAGTCTAAACTAAAGTAACCACCAATGTTGTAACGGTTGAATTTTCCAGAATTTTGAGGAGAAGCTCCTGCAAATGAATCTGCACCACCACCTTCGTAAGAAGCAAGTTCACCAGCAATAACTTCAAAAGTTTCCGTTCTAAACTCAGCACCGATACCAATACTTACTTTGTCAGAAAGGATTTTAGAGATGTCAATATTTCCAAGGTTGTGAGAAAATCTAGTTCCTCCTGGATCGAATGATTGTTGACTGTTACTTCCGTATTTTTCAGAACCTTCAGTAATTTCACCAGCATCAACAGAACCATTTCCGTTTGCATCAACCCAAGTAGATGGAGAGTATACTACGTTTCTGTTGTGAGACTGATTTACTTTATATGTTTGAAGGTTTCCACCCGTTGTAAAACTAACATCAACATTCCACTCGTTAATAGTAGATCTAAAACCAACAGTAGCGTTATAGTCACTTAAAAGACCTTCAAATGTTGGAACGTAACCGTCGTAGCTTCCTCCTGGACCGTTTGGAAAGAAGTCAGCTAAATAAGGAAAGTCAGCTTCCGTTCTCCAATAAGGAGTTCTGTAGTTAGCATAACTGTTTACTGACTTATATACATAAGCAGCATCTCCGTATAATTCAGTAGCATCACTAGGGTTGTAACCAAAGTTAACTGCAAATTTAGCAGCTGCAGTTTCAGGAGAACCGTTAATGTTATTTGCATCAGGGTTTCTTGATAAAAATTCTTGAACGTCAGCAAGATCAGCACCAAAGTCACCAGCTTCACCCGCAGCATCAACTGTACCAGGTCTGTTTGCTAAGTTTACTTTAGACAAGTCGATTGTTTAGTTAACAAAACCTTTGTCATCACCAATGTTTGTTCCGTTGTTTACAGCAACTCCAAACATTTCGCCATCACCTTCAGAAGTAATTCCAGTACGAACAGTAGCAGAACCTGAATTAGGTGTGTCTTTAAGGATGATATTCATTACCCCAGCAATTGCATCCGATCCGTATTGTGCAGAAGCACCATCACGTAAAATCTCAACACGCTTAATAGCGTCTGTTGGAATTGCAGAAATATCAGCACCTGTTTCACCTCGACATGGAGAGGTTTGTGTGTAAAGTAGTGCACTTAAATTTTTACGTTTTCCGTTGATAAGAATCAAAGTTCTAGAAGGTCCCATGTTTCTAATTTCATAAGGATCTAATAAAGAAGTCGCGTCATTTACAGGGGTTTGAACCGTGTTAAATGAAGGAATCTTGTATTGAAGCGCTTTATCAAAACTAGCTTGACCTGTAGAAACTAAATCTTTAGAAGAAACAACATCAATTGGTAATGCAGTATCTACATTACTTCTTGGAGCCGTTCTACTACCTGTTAATACAACTTCACTTAACGCCTGACTGTCCGAAAGAACTACGTTAACTGTGCTTTGTCCATTTACTGAAACTTCAGAAGTACCATATCCAACATAACTGAATACAAGAACTGCATCAGCAGCAACTTCCATGATGTATGCACCGTCAAAATCTGTTACAGCTCCATTAGATGTACCTTTTTCGACAATATTTGCACCTGGAACTACATCCCCGTTACTGTCTTTAACAATTCCTGATACGGATGTTTGAGCAAATGCAAAGCTTGCGCAAAAAACAAGTAAAAGGTTTAGAATCGTTTTTCTCATAATAATTTTTTAAGATTAAATTAAATTTTGGGCAAATTAACAATATTTTATATGAATAAAAACACTTTTTAATATATTAAAATATATGTTTTCATAACTTTCATTAAAAAGAATACCCTGTTGAAGTTGAATTTTTTACTTTTTATATATAGGGCAGAAAATAGAGATTGTATATTCGCAAAAAAAAATATTCTAAATGAAAGCAGGAATTGTAGGATTACCCAATGTAGGTAAGTCAACCCTTTTTAATTGTCTATCCAATGCAAAAGCGCAGAGTGCGAATTTCCCTTTTTGCACCATCGAGCCTAATATAGGAGTTGTTAATGTTCCTGACCCCCGTTTAGAGAAACTAGCAGAACTTGTTGTTCCAGAAAAAGTATTGCCCGCAACTGTAGAAATTGTTGACATTGCAGGATTAGTAAAAGGAGCAAGTCAGGGAGAAGGACTTGGTAATCAATTTTTAGCAAACATTAGAGAGACCGATGCTATTATCCATGTGTTGCGTTGTTTTGATAACGACAACATCATTCATGTAGAGGGTTCTGTTGACCCCATCCGCGATAAAGAAATTATAGATATTGAACTACAACTCAAAGACCTTGAGACAGTAGAAAAGCGACTTGAAAAAGTAAACCGTGCGGCTCGTACAGGAGATAAGGATGCGCAGAAGCTTCAGGCTGTGCTACTTCAAATAAAAGAAGGGTTAGAGCAATCTAAAAATGTTCGTTCCCTAGATTTTACTGAAAAGCAAAGAGAAGAGGTAATCCAAAAAATTCAGCTGATAACAGACAAACCTGTTCTTTATGTATGTAATGTTTCGGAGGATGCCGCAGTTTCAGGAAACGCCTACGTTGAACAAGTAAAAGAATTAGTTGCTACTGAAGATGCCGAAGTATTAATTTTGGCAATCAGTGTAGAGGCAGATATAAATGAGTTGGAGACCTATGAAGAGCGTAAACTCTTTTTAGATGATCTAGGATTGGATGAGCCCGGAGCTGCTAAGCTGATTCGTAAAGCATACCAACTGCTAAAACAACATACTTATTTCACTGCAGGAGTAAAAGAGGTTCGTGCATGGACCATAAACATTGGGTCTACAGCGCCACAGGCAGCAGGAGTAATTCATACCGACTTCGAAAAAGGGTTCATTCGTGCAGAAGTTATTTCTTACGAAGACTATATAAAGTATGAAACAGAAGCTAAGGTAAAGGAAGCTGGACGTATGCGTGTTGAAGGAAAAGAATATACCGTTTTAGATGGAGATGTAATGCATTTCCGTTTTAACGTCTAATAATAACCCTAATTAAATTTTAACCTATGGAACAATCAGTATATATTTTTGGTCAAATGGCTGTCAAGAGTTATCTAGACTATTTTACGCAATACGGATTACCTTTTTTACCCATTCTCGAAAAATTCAATGGAACGTTATTAGCAGCAACAAAAAATGCAAGAACACTTGAAGGTGGTGCTTTCGGGAACTGGACGGTACTCATGCGATTTCCTTCAAAGGAAAAAGCTTATGGCTTTATAACCTCTAAAGAATATGCTCCCCTTATGGAGCTACGTATAAATAAATTGACTGATGGTGCTCATGCTGTATTAATTCCTGCAGAAATTACTTTAAAGGAATAATCTTTCTTAATATCATAAAATCACTACACGTTAATCTTACTTGGTGAACCAATTGTGAACTTTATCACTTCTTTAGCCTTTTATTCTCAAACGGATATACTTTCCGATTAATTACTTAATATTCAACCTTTTTTACGGTTATCGGTTCTACTTATTTAATACTAATTTATTATGGTTTACCTACTAAGAATTTAGCCATTATGCTTTTAAATCATACACTTTAGTGTACTTTGTTAACGGTACATTCTACTGGCTATAAATAGGGAAGGGTTTAGGTGTATTTATGAGGGTATTGATTAATAACGTTTATATACATTTTTATTACATATGATACCAACATAAAAAAGTCAGTCATTTTTTTATGTAAAACTTGTATAAAAAAAATAATTTATATTGCGAGGAAGAAGATTTGTCAATTATATTTAGTTAACCTTAATCCACAAATAAAGGAAAGTCTTCAACCTCATCTACTTTCTGTTTCAACTTAGGTAAAGTTATTGTAAAGCTATCTGAAGCATCTTAATTCTTTGTTTACATCTACTCATTTAATTCTAAAGAGTCATCAAGTAAGCCTGTAGTTTGATTCTTACCCCTGATTTAGCCTTGTTTGAACTTCTTTTTGGTCTTGGAATATATTACAGAATTTTTTATTTAGTAATAGAATGTTGAGATATTGATTAAAAATCATCTATTAAGTTCTGTGAAGCTTATTTCTATTTATACTTCTCATACATATTTATTGTTACTTGTTACATATACAATAACATTTGTATGTTTTTGTTAAACAGCTCTACCTGAGCGAGAAAGCAGGTGTATTGTTTTTTAGAATTCATGTTCTGTTAGTAGCTGGTTCTCTTTTTAGTCCTTCAATTCTTCCTTCAATTTCTCCCATGTCTCGTTAATTAGAATTGGTTTGTAATCGTTTAATTTGTCTTTGATATACTCAATAATGTATTCTACTCTTTCATTGGAGTCAGGATGTTTGCTAAACCATGTTAAATTTTTTGTTGCTTTGTGTTCTTTGTCTGATAACTTATAGAGGAAATTTGCAAATGGTTCTGGATTTACCTTTGCTGTTACCATATAATCAACTGCTTTAATGTCTGCTTCTTTTTCTAAGTTTCTGTCAAATGCGGATGTAGAAAGCAATTTTGCAGTCTCTTTGAAAATTTCCGATCCACCATTACCTGTTGTCATTGAAATTAAAAACGAAAGCCCGATTTCCTTGACAAGTTTTTTCATCACATGATTTAGCTCAATGTGTGCAATCTCATGAGATATAACTCCCGTTAACTCTTCTTGATTGTCTGAATTATGTATTAAGCCGCTATAAATTATTAGATGTCCGTTTGGCAATGCAAAAGCATTAATTTCATCTTTGCTAAGCAAATGAACTTTTATTGTTTCTCTGTCAATCTTATTTGACATACAGATATGAGTTACAATACTGTCTATAGAGTTTACTACATAAGTGTTTTTATATTCTTCTTCTGTATTTTTAAACGCTTCCCAAAAAAGCTTACCTAATTTATGTTCTGTCTTGTCAGTTACCTTTTGAACTTTAAAAACCTTTACCAATTCTATTTGAATAAGTGCGTACCATGTCCCAAAAAATAGCAGAATTGCTATTGCTCCTTGAATAATGGTTTTTTTATGATTTTGATTTGCAAATAATGTTTGTCAATGTTCCATAAAACCACCACTCAACATGAATTCCTTTCCTTGTCTGAATAGCTGTATAAATGGTTGCTATAAATTCAGTCAAGTTGAAAATTATTGCTGCGATTATATAAGCAATGTAATTACTCGACATTGTTCCATCTTTAAAAATTATTGAAACAGTCCACCAAAATCCATAACTATTTATGAAAAGCATTGATAGCTGTGATAATAACGCTTGTGTGCAATGCCAGCGAACAAAATATGTAGACTTTCTGTTGCCTAAAAAAAAAAAAAGTGAGGCAATCAGATTTACTATTGGCAATGGAAGACCAGCTATAATAGCTATTAATGACATCAAATAACTACTTGAGGCAGTTTCTGCTTCATGTTCACCTGGTTCGTAACTGAATTTTTTTATTTGTATCATATTTCTTTTGTGATATTCCAAATCCAGTTGATGATTACAAGTAAAATCAAAGTAATTGCAATCTTTGGTCTTTTTAGATAAGTTTCTGTTTTTATGTAAAAGTTAAATAATGTTTTGGTTCCTTTAATTGTATCTGCTATAATCCATATAGGAGCAATAAGCATAATGATAGCAACCAAGTAACCTATTGGATTAAATTTTAATGCTCCAATGAAATCGCCCTTTGTCAATGAAATAACGGAACGAGTAGAGCCACAGGAAGGGCAGGGTATGTTTGTCGCATGCTTTATTATGCAAACTTCAACCAATTTTTTTTCAGTGATGTTTTTTGTGACACTAAAATAAAGCCAAACATATCCTGCTAAACATGCTATAAATAATACTGAATACAGCTTGTTCCTATCGAGTGTCATTAATACAGAAACTGTTGAATTTGTTTCATATTCGCTTCTCTTGTTGCTTTTTGAATCATGAACCAGTCAATAATTGTCCATAGTCCCATACCGCCACATGTCAAAAGCTTACCAATTCCAAGTCCAGTATCGCCAATCATAAAGCGGTCAATGCCAAAGGAACCCACTAAAAGTGAGACAATTAGTGTGGTTGTTGGGTCTTTGAATTGTGCTGTTGACAACATCGCCCATTTTGAATCATCAACTTCATTTAATCTATCTTTGATTGTGTTAATTTGGTGAATCTCAAAGAATTTTCCGTTTGACATGATAAACATGTCGACTTTTTTTGAATCCATTTTTTAATTTAAATATTTAAAATTATCCTACTCGTATGGCTTTTCGGTTTCGCCCTGTTTTTTTGAATGATATCAAGTCTCCATTTTGTTATAAATAATACAAGTTCTTTTTTTAAAGCCTGTTTTCATAATCTGAACTTAATGAACAGGATATGCACTTAGGTTGTTTTATATAAACATAGTGAACAAATAGTTAACTAGCAAAATAAACACTTATTTTATTTATTACAATTTATATAGTACTCGAGAGAGTATGTAGGGCTAATTTATAGCTACTTAAGTCTATAACACTTTAATTCAAAGGAAAAAGCTTATGGCTTTATAACCTCTAAAGAATATGCTCCCCTTATGGAGCTACGTATAAATAAATTGACTGATGGTGCTCATGCTGTATTAATTCCTGCAGAAATTGCTCTAATGGAAAAATTATCGTAAAATATAATTTCTAATTCCTGAGATTTCTTAAATTGACAAAAAGAAAATTCATCTCATGAAAAAATTATCATTCTGCATTGCTTTATTTGCAAGTATTCAATTAACACCAGCACAAACTAATCCAGCCTCTATTGAAGTTGAATCAGTAAAAAAACACCTATATACCTTAGCCTCTAACGCTATGGAGGGAAGGAGAGCTGGAACCCCAGGAATTGAAAAAGCAGCCCAGTACATAGAATCTGAATTTGAGAGAATAGGACTAAGCAAGTATAACAACCTGCCAACATACCGCCAAAATTTTACTGCTCGTAACCTTGAAATGTTTAATGTAATCGGTGTTTTAGAAGGAAAAAGCAAGAAAGATGAATACGTAGTGATTTCTGCACATTACGATCATTTAGGAGTTAAGAAAGAAGGCGAGGGCGATATAATTTATAACGGAGCAGATGACGATGCATCTGGAACAACCGCAGTTCTTGCTTTAGCGGAATACTTTACTGCCTTAGGAACAAACGAGCGCACCTTAATTTTTGTAACCTTTACAGGCGAGGAAATGGGCTTACTAGGCTCAAGACATTTTGGAAAAGAGGTGAATGCAGCCCAGTTTGTTGCTGGTATTAATATTGAAATGATTGGAAAAGATTCTAGTTATGGGCCTAAAACCGCTTGGTTAACAGGTTTTGATCGCTCAGACTTTGGAACCATCATTCAAAAAAACCTAGAAGGAACGGGGTATCAATTATTTCCAGATCCTTACCCAACACAACGTTTATTTTTTAGATCAGACAACGCCAGTTTGGCACAATTGGGAATTCCATCCCACACATTTTCAACAGTACCAATCGACGTAGATAAGCATTATCATCAAGTTTCGGACGAAGCAAAGACTTTAGACATGAAAATTATCACTGAAACCATTCGTGCTATTGCATTGGGCACTCAAACCATAATCAACGGAACAGATACGCCATCTCGTGTAGTCTTGAAAGAAGGTGAGGGTAGAAGAAAGTAATCTTATTATCCCCTACATATCCTTATTCTTTTATATTCCAAGAACAGTTTTCCAAACACCGCTTTCTTAGATGCTTATTCAACGTTTCATTTTCAATCGTTATTATCATATTGCTTAAGAGCCTTAAACAACTTACTTTGACCTTTTGGATTCAGGAATTATTAATGCATTTTCATATTGTTATAAACAAAAAATAAATAAAGGGAAAATTGAGTGGACATAATCCATTAGATAAATTTTTAAATAAGAGAGTGAAAAGTGAAAACCTATAAACTAAAGGTTTTCTAAAACCTCCTCTACCGAACCCCCACCTTCCACTAAAACCGCATCCGAATATCGCTTAAACCAGGTGATTTGTCGTTTTGCATATCGGCGCGTATTCTTTTTAATTTCTTCAATTGCGGTTGCTTTGTCTGTAGTTCCATCAAAATGGATAAACCATTCGCGATAACCTACCGTTTGTAATGCGTTTTCGTTTTTGTTGGGATATAGCTTTCGAGCTTCTTCTTCAAGACCTGCGGCAACTATTTGGTCTACACGTAGGTTAATGCGTTGGTAAAGTGTTTGTCGTTTCCATTGAATCACGATTTTTTTGGTTGTAAAAAAATCTGGTGCTTTCTTATTCCCTAAAAACGAAGAATAGGGGAGTCCGCTCTCCAAACAAACCTCCAGTGCACGAATGAGGCGGTGTGGATTGTCTAAATCCACCTTTTCGTAATATGTTAAGTCTAATTTTTTTAATTGCACTGAAAGCGCTTCTATCCCTTCGTCATGAAGTTTTGCGATTAAGTCTAAACGAATCTGAGAATCAATCTCTGGAAACACATCCAATCCGTCGATCAGAGCATCGGCATACATTCCTGAACCTCCGACTAGAATTACGGTGTCTTTGGTTTTGAATAATGTTTTTAGAGTTTTCAAAGCTTCTCGCTGAAAATCTCCAACGCTATATGGTTCGCGTATGCTGCGTTGTTGAATGAAATGGTGTGGAGCGGCAGCTAATTCTTCTGAGTTTGGAACTGCGGTTCCGAGTGTCATTTCTTTGTAAAATTGTCGGGAATCACAGGAAACAATTTCAGTATCAAAGTGTTTTGCCAAAGCAATTGCCAAAGCTGTTTTTCCGCTAGCAGTAGGTCCTGCAACGTATAGAAGCCGTTTAGAATTCATCGTTTAGGGTCGTTCCACAATGGTGACAAAAAATGGCACCGTCTTTATGAGTTTCTGTATTGCACTGCAAGCAGGCTTGGGTATTGGTATCTACATTTTTGGTTTGATGCGTCATTTCGGAGGATACAATCCCAGTAGGAACCGCTATAATTCCATACCCCATAATCATAATCAAAGAGGCTAGGAGCTGCCCCAAAGGAGTTTGAGGGGCTATATCGCCATAACCAACCGTTGTCATGGTTACAATTGCCCAATAGATGCTTCTTGGAATACTTGTAAATCCATTTGTTTCCCCTTCGATCAGGTACATCAGCGTTCCAAAGATGATACACAGAATGAATACAGCAAATAAGAAAACTGATATTTTGGCACGACTGGCATACAATGCCTTTACAAGAAAGTTCGATTCCCCGATGAATCGTGTTATTTTTAATATTCTAAAAACTCGCAGTAAACGTAATGCACGTAATGCAATTAGAGAGTCGGTACCAACCATAATAAGAGAAATGTACTTCGGTATAGTAGAGAGTAAGTCGATTATTCCGTAAAAACTAAACACATAGCTCAACGGTTTTTTGATGGCTATGAGTCGTGTGATGTATTCTGCTGTAAAGAGACCAGTAATGATCCATTCCATTATATCGAGCTCAGATTCATATTTCATATGAATTTCGGCAATGCTTTCCAGCATAACCAGGACTACACTTAAAAGAATTAGAATCAGTAAAATTAGATCAAAGCGTCTTCCAGCTCTTGTATCTGCTTCGTATACAATTTCATGTAAACGATGTTTCCAGTAGGGTATTTTATTAGAATTCATATTGATATTACGAAGTTAGGAATTTTAAACCGCATCTAAGTCAAGGATTTTTTTATACTTCTCTCGACGAATGAAACTCCGCACTAGAGCTTGGGTGTCTCTATTGTTTTCTATAGGAGTTAAACGTGCTTTAATGGCTTTGATTGTTTTAATTTGATGGTTTAGCTTGAAGTATCCATATCCTTGAAAAACAGAATTTTGTATGAATATAAAACTCTTCTCGCTAGTGGCATTTCCTTTGTCTATGAGTAGCATGTTTTTGTATGGATATTCAAGACTTTTCCTGATTTTGATCAGCCGTTTATTGTATGTTTTTGTGGGTTCGTCACCAACACAAGCTCCTTTACATTCTTTGATTCCATGTCCAAAACAAGCTTTGTTTGGATTACCAAGGGAAGTTTGACTTTCACACAAGGTGAAGTTCTCAATCCACCATCGGAGTTTGCGATTGGCGTCTTTTTTGTTTTTAAAAACCTCTAAATAATCTTTATCATGAATTACAGGTTCTATAATAAGCCTGTGGTAAGGCGTTGTGATGTCTAGGCAAATACCCATAGCGAAATGTCTAAACTTAAGCGCATGGTTTAGTATGGGTTGGTTACTTTTAATTTCGTGCTGCTCTTTGAGTAAGGCTATGCATTCGTTTCCACAGAGTTCGTAGGAAACACGGGCCATTTTCTTCTGAATCTTAACGGCTTTGGAATTAGCTCCAGTCAAGTGGTTCAATACTCTTTTTTTTATGTTTTTACTCTTGCCAATATAAAAGATATTTCCCTCGCTATCGTGTATATAATAGACTCCAATTTCAGATGGAATTTCTTCAATAACATTCAAAAATTTAGTGGGAACTTTATTTTTGTTCAGTTCCTTAACGTAGGTGCTGATGATTTCTTTTTTACTGTCTTTTTCTAGTAATAATTTAAACAGCTCCAGCGTGGCTAAAGCGTCACCATGAGCTCGATGTCGGTCCGTAATGGGAATTCCTAGGGATCGCACGAGGTTTCCAAGTTTATAGGATTCAGCGTCGGGGAGGAGTTTTTGAGATAAGGCAACGGTACAAAGTGAATGACTTTCAAAGGCATATCCCAATCTTCTGAATTCTGTTTGTAAAATCCGATAATCAAACTCTGCGTTGTGGGCAACAATAACACAGCCTTTTGTAATTTCAACAATGCGTTTTGCGAGTTCAAAAAACTTAGGTGCATTAACCAGCATTTTGCTATTAATTCCAGTCAACCGCTCTACAAAGGGCTGAATGTCTCGAAGTGGGTTGACTAAGCTAGAAAGTTGATCTACAACTTTTTGGCCGTCGTATTTATAAACCGCTATTTCGGTAATTCCCTCTTCATTAAATTTTCCTCCTGTAGTCTCTATATCTAGAATTGCATACATAAACTAATAGTTTCTAGACCCAAAGATTTTACTGCCTACGCGGATCATGGTACTGCCTTCTTCGATTGCAAGTTCATAATCTCCGCTCATTCCTGTGGAACATATTTTGGCTTCTTGGATGTGTTTTTGTAGCCAGTCTGAGGTTTTTTTCAGGTTTTTAAATTCTGTTCTAATTTGGTCTTTATTTTCTGTAAAAGTAGCCATTCCCATAAGTCCGGTGATGCGGACATTGGGGAGTGGGTTTGCTTTTAAATCCAAAACAACTTCTTCTAATTCAGTTCTATTGAAACCAAACTTAGTTTCTTCTTCTGCAATGTGCACTTGAAGCAAGCAGTCAATTATTCGGTTGTTTTTAGCAGCTTGTTTATTAATTTCTTTCAGCAGTTTATATCGATCAACTCCATGAATAAGAGTAACATAGGGAGCCATATACTTCACCTTATTGGTTTGTACATGTCCAATCATATGCCATTCAATGTCTTTTGGAAGGGTTTCCCATTTCTGGGTCATTTCTTGAATTTTATTCTCACCAAAAATACGTTGACCAGCTTTGTATGCAGCTTCTAGGTCTTGGTTTGGTTTTGTCTTGGAAACGGCAACAAGACTTACGTGATCTGGAAGTGTATCCAGAAGTTCTTTAATTTGTTTTTGAATTTCCATCTTAGATAAATTGTGCTGCAACGGTTGGGTTTTTTCGATCTGCACGGTAATCATAAAAACCAATTCCAGATTTTACACCAAGGTTTCCTGCCTGAACCATATTTACCAATAGGGGTGTGGGAGCATATTTTGGATTCCCAAAGCCTTCGTGTAAAACTTCTAAAACAGAAAGACATACATCAAGTCCAATAAAATCAGCAAGTAACAAAGGCCCCATAGGGTGTCCCATGCCTAACTTCATCATTCCATCAATTTCCGATACCCCACCAATTCCCTGAAACAAGGTTTCTATGGCTTCGTTAATCATGGGTAATAATATTCGGTTGGCTACAAAACCAGGGTAATCTTTTGCAGGTATTGGAGTTTTATCTAATTTTTTTGTCAGCTCAGAAATTATGTTACAGGTGTCTTCAGAAGTCTTAAAGCCGCTAATCACTTCAATTAATCGCATTACAGGAACCGGATTCATAAAGTGCATGCCAATAACCTTTTCGGGTCTGTCGGTATACGAAGCTAATTTTGTTATTGATATGGAGGAAGTATTTGAAGCTAAAATACAATGTTCAGGAGCTACAGCGTCTATTTGTCTAAAGAGCTGTTCTTTTATTTTAATATTCTCTGAGGCAGCTTCAATAATCAAATCTGCCTGTTCCGAAGACTTTTCTAGGTTTGTACTGGTTTTGATTCGTTCAAGAACTTTGACTTTTTCATCTGCATTCAGAATTGAACGTGCCACCTGACGGTCTAGGTTTTTATTAATAACAAATAGTGCATTTTTCAGTTTATCTTCTGAAATATCTACAAGGTTAACGTTGAATTGGTTTTGAGCAAAGCAGTGCGCAATTCCATTGCCCATAGTTCCACTCCCGATTACAGTTATATTATTCATTTTCTTTATTTAAAGCAAGCAATTATTTGATGAGCAACACGCAATGCTTCTGTAGCATGCGCCAAGGTAACAATTGGGTCTGTGTTTTTATTAATCGCATCCGCAAATGCATTTAGTTCTTCTGAAATTGCGTTTGAATCTTCAACTATTAGCGGTTCAAAATAGATTTGTTTTTTAACTCCTTCTGCATTTTGAAGTATCAAATCGAATTCCCCTAGTTTTTCTGGGGCATCTTTCATTTTTACAACCTCTACTTTTTTGGTTAAAAAGTCAACAGCGATATAGGCATCTTTCTGGAAAAATCGAGTTTTACGCATGTTCTTAAGCGAAATCCTACTCGCAGTTAAATTCGCAACACATCCGTTTTCGAATTCAATTCTTGCGTTAGCAATATCAGGTGTTTCACTGATTACAGAAACTCCAGAACCGCTTACGTTCTTTACTTTAGAATTTACAACACTCAGAATCACATCGAGATCGTGAATCATTAGATCCAAAACAACAGGGACATCAGTCCCTCTGGGATTAAATTCTGAGAGTCTATGTGCTTCAATGAACATTGGATGCTCTATGTGTTGCTTAATGGCTTTAAAAGCTGGGTTAAAACGCTCTACATGACCAACCTGTCCTTTTAGTCCTTTAGCATCAGCTAGTTGAACAAGTTCTTTAGCTTGGGCTATAGTTTTCGTTATTGGTTTTTCAATAAACACATGCTTGCCGGCAGTTAAACACTGGATTGCCATTTCATGATGAAAACTGGTTGGAGTCACAACATCAACCACATCAACAGCATGAATCAAAGCGTCTATTGAGTCAAAGTAAGTGTAGCCTTTTTCTTCAGTCAAAATTTTTGCAGCTTCAGTATCAGGGTCATAGAAACCTATCAAATCATATGATTTAGACTCTTGAAGCAACCGAAGATGAATTTTACCTAAATGTCCAGCACCTAAAACTCCTACTTTTAGCATTTTTTTGTTTTTATTGATCTACTTGAAAGCCCTTCAAAGGTACATTTTTGTACTTAATTTATCTTTAAAGTTATTAATAAAAGCCAATTTATTGTTTATTTTTGAACTCATGAATTCACCATTGGATACTGTCAAACATCAGGGACAACGTAAACTTCTTATTGACCGTTTAGCTGGAATGGGAATTTCAGATCAAAAGGTTTTGGATGCCATGCTTCAAGTGCCTCGACATTTGTTTATGGATTCTGGTTTAGAATCACATGCCTATGACAATAAGGCTTTTCCCATCGCTGCAGATCAAACCATTTCGCATCCCTATACGGTAGCATTTCAGTCGGAACTTCTTGAAGTTAAGCGGGGTGATCAGGTTTTAGAAATTGGAACAGGGTCGGGTTATCAGACTGCAGTTTTACTAGCTTTGGGAATAAAAATTTATACAGTAGAACGGCAGCAAGAGCTTTTCAAAAAAACAAAACGTTTGTTTTCGAAGATACATTTGCATCCCAAAAAAGTTATTTTTGGTGATGGATATTTAGGCTTAGCCGATGATGCTCCTTTCCAAGGAATTGTTGTAACCGCAGGCGCTCCAAGTGTTCCAAAACCATTGCTTCAGCAACTGGATGTTGGTGGACGTTTGGTAATACCCATAGGAACAGAGGAACAAATCATGACTCGCTTTACACGGATTTCGAAAAAAGAATTTAATAAGGAAACCTTTGGTACCTTTAGGTTTGTTCCGATGTTAAAGGATAAGAATTAAAGCTTAGCAACAGTACTATTCTTTTTTAAAACCTTTTTTTACTCGAGCCAACTCTCGTTTGCTGTCTCGATCTTTCATTACATCGCGCTTGTCGTGTATTTTTTTACCTCGGGCGAGTGCAATAACCATTTTAGCGTGCCCTTTTTCAGAGAGAAACAAGCGAAGTGGAACAATGGTTAAACCAATATTCCGAACCTCCTTATTTAACTTTTTAAGCTCTTTTTTGTTCAAAAGAAGTTTTCGGGTTGATCGCGGTTTGTGGTTGTAGTGGGTTCCATAAAGATATTCTTCTATGTACATGTTTACAGCAAACAATTCTCCACGTTCATTGAATTCACAAAAGCTCTCTGTAATAGAAGCTTTACTTTCTCTGATCGATTTAATTTCAGTTCCAGTCAATACAATTCCTGCGGTATATTGATCGATTAACTCGAACTCAAACCGGGCTTTCTTGTTTTGGATGTTGATTTTCTTCTGTAACATGGAGTACAAAGGTAAGTTTATTCTTTTAGTTTTTACTTAGCTCTGTTTGATTTATAACTTTAAGTTATGGATCAAAAAGTGAAAATTTAGCATCAAAATTCGTTTACACTTTCAATTATAATTACGAAATTGGGCTGATAATTAAAACGTCAAGTATTTAAAATGGTTAATTACATAAAATATGGATTTCGTTGGTTAAATCATTCGAAAACCCGAGAAGGAATTTCTAAAACTAAATTAGAAATTGAAAAATCTCCAAAACGGCACGAAATCATAAATTTTCTTTTAAGTCAATTCAACAGTGCAACTACTTACTTAGAGATTGGAGTTAGAAATCCAGATCATAATTTCAATAAAATTGATGCCGACAAGAAGTATAGTGTTGATCCAGGGGTTGAGTTTAAGTCCAATCCTGTTGATTTTCAATTAACAAGCGATGCTTTTTTTGAGCAACTCGAAGTACAAAAAATATTAACACCAGACACGCTGTTCGATGTCATTTTTATTGATGGTTTACATTTAGCAGAACAGGTTGATCGTGACATTTCGAATGCATTAAAATTCATAAAACCTGATGGCTTCGTGGTTTTACACGATTGTAACCCACCAACAGAATGGCATGCTCGTGAAGATTATTATTTCAACATGACTCCTGCAAAAGGGCACTGGAATGGAACTACTTGGAAGGCATTTGTGAAATGGAGATCAAATCCCGAGGTTCAATCTTGCTGTGTAGATACGGATTGGGGCATTGGAATTTTGTCCAAGTCAGCAGCAATTGGTTCTTCTATTTCTAAATCAAACGATTTTTTCGAATATAACTCCTTTGCAAATGACCGCAAGCACTATCTTAATTTAGTAGATTTTAAAGAACTAAGGGCTTTGTTGCCTTGAAATAGTTTCTTTTAGAGTTTCAATTCTTTTGCAAACTCATTTGAAAATAAATTTCACATAAAAGTGTAACAAATTTTAGTAAAGCAAAACATATAATTTAAAATTCTCATTGAAAAACTTTCCCTTCATCTTAATGTTACTTAGTGTTTTTGGAGTTAATTCACAATCCAAGCAAATTCAAATTTTGGACTCATTGAGTAAAGAACCAATTCCTTACACGACCGTTTATTTTTCGAACAACAAAGGTTTGATCACCGATGAAACTGGTTATTTTGAGCTTTTACCCGAACATGTTCAAGACAACGATTCTTTGTTTGTTTCTTTTCTTGGATATGATGGTCTTGCGGTTGGATTAAAAAAACTAAAAGACAGCATACTTTATATGACACCCAAGGCGATTGCTTTAGAGGATGTTATCTTGATGAATAAAAGCTATACCTCTGAGAAAATATTAGCGCTTGTAAAAAGTAAGTTGGAGCAAAACTATTCGACGGACTACAGTAAAAAACGCTTGTTTTATAGTGAATTATATTCTCAGAATATTGAAAAACTAGAAATTAGTAAGTACAAAACATCGATCCCGGAGCTTAATAGAGCACTGGTTGATAGTTTTTTAATCTACATGCCTCGAGTTGAAGATTATTCTATGGAAACCCTTGCCCATTATGCTGGAAATTTTGAGAAGGACAATCAAAAAATAAATTTAATCAAAGCCCGCCAGACCTATGATAAGAGTGAAGGCTTATTTAAATCTCTTCAAGATGGTTTGGAAAAAATACTCAAGAAGAATTTAAAAGCGGATTCTTATTTTAAAATCAAGTCTGGTCTTTTTGGTGGGGATATGTCAATATACGGTCTAGAGAAGGCAGACAGTACAGATGTGGAGGCTTTAAAGGAGTTTGAGAAGAAGAAAGCAGAGAAAAAGTTAAAACGAAAAGAGAATTTTGCTAAATACCGAAAAGAAAAAATTACGGAATTATATTCCGAATTGTTTTTTGCAGATGATTCTGATCTGAATGTTATTCAGAAGCCAAACCGATATGTGTTTTCGGAACCCGAATTAACCTTCGAAGGCAACGATTTGATTTATGTAATTAAGTTTAGACCTAACGGAGGCGAAGACTACGATGGAACACTCCACATTAACACAGAAGATTTTGCAGTTACGCGCTTGGATTTTAATAATGTAAAATCCCTGTTTAGAATAAAACTTCTTGGAGTTTCTTATAATGACAACATTAGGGGTGGACGCATGATTTTTTCGAAGAACAACAACAAGCATTACTCCTTATCTTACTTACAAATTACTGAGGGTAATGAAGTAACTGTAGATCGACCAATAAAATTTATTGAAAAAAATAAATTTGTAAAGGGGAGGAGGAAGCAAAACCAAATTTCTATGAAAATAGATGTTTCCGTTGTTTCTAAATTTCAATACGAGCTTCGGGTTTTTGATTTTGAACCCATCAATCTAGAAACCTTCAACGCTATTGAGGAAAAAAACGATGTTTTGCCCAAGTACTACGACAAATTTACAACCAACTTCTGGGAGGAATTCTAATTTCTGGATTGTTGTTGATGCTTCCTTAATAAGTTTTATTGAAAAGTATATTTCCGTTATTAAATAACAAGCCAATTGTGTATTTTTGTATCCTAAATTTTACACTATGCAAAGAGACACTATTGTTTTTGATTTGATAAAAGAAGAAGAGGCTAGACAGCTCAATGGAGTTGAGCTTATCGCTTCAGAAAACTTTACGAGTCCTGCCGTTATGGAGGCAACCGGTTCTGTTTTGACCAACAAATACGCCGAAGGTTATCCAGGTAAACGTTATTACGGTGGATGTGAGGTTGTAGACAAGGTAGAGCAATTGGCTATCGACCGTGCAAAAGAGCTCTTTGGAGCTGCTTACGCAAACGTACAGCCGCATTCTGGATCTCAGGCAAATACCGCTGTTTTTCATGCATTCATTAAGCCTGGAGACAAAATCTTAGGGTTTGATCTTTCGCATGGTGGACACTTAACACACGGCTCGCCAGTTAACTTTTCGGGACGTTTATACAAACCACACTTTTACGGAGTTCAAGAAGAAACAGGTCGTTTAGACTACGACAACATTCGTACTATAGCTAAAGAAGTGCAACCCAAAATGATTATTGCGGGTGCATCTGCTTATTCTCGTGATATTGACTTTGCAGAATTCAGATCCATTGCCGATGAAGTAGGGGCGTTCCTTTTGGCCGATATTTCACACCCTTCTGGAATGATTGCCACAGGAATTCTAAACGATCCAATGCCGCATTGCCACGTTGTTACTACAACAACGCACAAAACCCTTCGTGGGCCGCGCGGCGGATTGATACTGATGGGTGAAGATTTTGACAATCCATTCGGAATTACACTTAAAAACGGAACGGTACGTAAAATGTCGCACTTATTGGATATGGCAGTGTTTCCTGGAAACCAAGGAGGACCTCTAGAGCATGTTATTGCAGCTAAGGCTATTGCTTTTGGAGAATGCCTACAACCAACTTACAAAGACTATATGCTGCGTGTACAAAAAAATGCTGCTGCCATGGCTGCCGCTTTTGTAAGCCGAGGATATAAGCTGATCTCGGAAGGAACAGACAACCACATGATGCTGATTGACCTGCGAAACAAAAAAATTACTGGAAAAGATGCTGAATTGGCTCTAGTGAAAGCTGAAATTACTGCCAACAAAAACATGGTACCGTTCGACGATAAATCTCCGTTTGTAACCTCTGGAATACGTTTGGGTACTGCTGCAATTACAACCCGCGGACTAAACGAAGTGGATATGGAAACTATTGTTGGGTTTATTGACCGCGTATTAGAAGCTCCACAAGACGAAGCTGTTCTTACTGCTGTTGGGCATGAGGTGAATGAATTGATGGAAGGAAGAGCGTTGTTTAACGCTTAGAACTAAGTTGTATATATAAAAAGCCCTTTATCCGGCAGAGTAGAGTTTTTTTTGTGTATAAAACACAGTGTATTGTTATTTGTGTGGCTAAGAGCCTAATTCAGTTAATAAAAACAGATTAGAAAACCCGAGAGGATTTTTATAAGTAGGAGTGTACTAGTATTAAATTATATGGTGTGAATAATATCTTGTTGGTACAGATCAAATCTGGAGTACTATTCTATCAAATCTATTAAAAAACACATATATTTTATAAAATATTTCATTGAGCAAACAAATCCATAATGTTTTGGGGAATCCGCAGAAGTTTTTGCGTGTTGTGGTCGAGGTAGCACCATTGGGTGACACATTGAGCAACTAAGTTTTTGGTTCCCGTAGAATAAAAACGCACCTTACGTTCACTCAAAAAACCCTCGGTTAGTGCCACGTGGGTTTCTACCAAAAGCACATCGCCGAGCTTGGCTTGTCTTTTGTATTCAATGTGGTGTGATCGCACCACCCAAAGGCCAAAAGTTTCTTTAGAGCCCTTTATGAGGCTTTGCCAGTGTGCACCGGCAATATCCTGAACCCATTGCAGGTATTGCACGTTATTAACATGCTGTAATTGGTCTAAGTGACTCTCGGTAACGGTTACTTCTTGGGTGTATTTTTTCAACTCTATTTTTTTTCTAGGGTTACTTCAAACAGTTTACTCCAGTTCTTACCCGTTACAAAAAAGGTTTTTCTACCCGGGTGGTAGGCAATTCCGTTGAGAACATCGAGATTAGGAAGTTGCTCTACTTTTTTTCTTAGACCAGCAAAATTGATGATCCCTTCTACCGCTCCGTTTGCAGGATTAATTATTACCACTACGTCTTTCTGAGCTTGGTAAGTGTTGGCATAGATTGCACCCTCAACCCATTCCAACTCGTTTATTTTAGATAGAATGGTTTTGTTTGTAGTTGCCTCTATATAGGATAGTTCTTTTTGGGAGTCGGCATCTAACGTCCATATTTTAGCAGTACCGTCAGATTTATAAAGTTGTGTTCCGTCGTTACACAAGCCCCACCCTTCTTTACTTTGGTCGTAGTTAAAGCTGCGTTCCATTTCCATTTTTTCTTGATCATAAATGAAGCCGGTGCTGGCTTGCCAAGTAAGTTGAACAATTTTTCCATTGATTAGAGTAAGCCCTTCACCAAAATAAGAGGCATCTAGATCGATTTTCTTTTCTACTGCTCCAGTTTTGTAATTCACCCTTCTAAGGCTCGATTTTCCTTTGAGTCCGGTACTTTCATATAAGGTCTCGCCATCGAACTCCAAACCTTGCGTATAGGCTTCTGGGTCGTGCGGGAATTCGTTTAGTAAAGAATAAGTATAGAGTTTGGGAGGTTTGTTGTTTAACAAACGAACATTAGTGGTGACATCAATTTTTTTTCCTTCTATATAAATTGTTGCTTGAATTGGAACATCTCCAAGTAATGCATCTTCAGGAAAAACATAAGGAGTTTCAATTAATAAACCTCTTGCAGTGAAATAAATGGAATCAATGGGCTTGTTTTTTTGGTTTTTAACAGACAATTGAAGTGAATCTCCTGTTACAAAAGTCTTTTGGTTGACTTTTATTTTAAATTTAGGGGCGTTGTTTTCATCGCCACAACCTTTGAGGGCAATGATAGTCAGGAGCATGGTAATCCATTTCATAGAAAATATTTTAGTTAAAAATAGTTTATGAAATTTAGACCACAAAATGATTGTCCAAAAAGAGTTTGCAATGTATATTTGCAAAGGGCAAGTCCTATACAACCAGCTCCTGTCGAATCCCCCAGGGTGGGAACGCAGCAAGGGTAGATGGTCGTAGCGGTGTGATGTAGGTCGCTTGCCCTTTTTTTTCTTTCACAAAACGCACAAATGGGTTACGTAGTCTTAGTTACCGGCGCTTCTTCGGGTTTAGGAAAATCCATAGCCTTACATTTACACAGTCTTGGACATACCGTTTTTGGAACCAGTAGAAATCCAAAGCAATACATAGACACTTTCCCGTTTACTTTATTAGAACTTGACGTTACCATAAAAGAATCAATTGCTCATTTGTTTGGTGAGCTTCAACAATTAAACAAGCCCATTGATGTGCTTATAAATAATGCTGGGGTTGGAATTACAGGCCCTGTTGAAGAAACTTCGTTGGAGGCTATGCGTGCTAATTTCGAAACCAATTTTTTTGGTCCCTTAGCCATGATTCAAGGGGTTTTGCCGTTGATGCGTAAAAACAAAAAAGGGATTGTGATAAACATCACTTCCATAGCGGGCTATATGGGCCTTCCTTTTCGTGGGGCATATTCTGCTTCCAAAGGGGCTTTGAATATAATGACAGAAGCAATGCGACTAGAGGTTGGTTATCAAGGGATTAGCATTATGACCTTGGCGCCGGGTGATTACGCTACCGATATTGCATCACGCCGTTTTCATGCTCCTGTGATTAATAATTCTCCCTACCAAAAAGCATATCAAGAAAGTCTAGACACCATGGATGCTCATGTAGATTCTGGAAATGATCCGATTGAGATTGCCCATAAAGTTTCAGCTTTAATAGAACAAGCCAATCCAAGACCACACTATGTGGTAGGCTCTTTTATACAGAAATTTTCTTTGACCCTAAAAAAAATTCTTCCACAAAAAGCATACGAAAAACTTCTTAAGAACCATTATAAACTCTAATTTTACTTAAAACACTTTAAATATGAAATTTTTTATTGATACAGCCAATCTAGCGCAAATTAAAGAAGCTGAAGCTCTTGGAGTTTTAGACGGGGTAACAACAAACCCGTCACTAATGGCAAAAGAAGGAATCACAGGACGTGAAAACATCTTAAACCACTACGTGGCTATTTGTGAGGCAGTAGAAGGTGATGTTTCTGCAGAAGTTATTGCAACCGATATCGACGGAATGATTAAAGAAGGGGAGGAACTTGCCGCATTACACGCTCAAATAGTTGTTAAAATACCGATGATTGAAGATGGAATTAAAGCATTAAAATATTTTTCTGATCAAGGAATCAGAACAAACTGTACGCTTATCTTTTCAGCAGGTCAAGCATTGTTAGCGGCAAAAGCAGGGGCTACTTACGTTTCTCCGTTTATTGGTCGTTTGGATGATATTTCTACCGACGGTTTAGGATTGATTCAAGAGATTCGTGATATTTATGACAACTATAATTTTGGAACTGAAATTCTTGCAGCTTCTATTCGTCATACCATGCATATAATTGACTGTGCTAAAATTGGTGCTGATGTAATGACTGGACCTCTAAGTTCTATAAAAGGACTTATGAAGCATCCACTTACCGATAGTGGATTGGCTCAGTTTTTAGCTGATCACCAAAAAGGAAACTAAGTTTTATTTACATACCAAATTGGGTGCGCTGCTATGCTTTTTTCATAGATAGGGCACCCTTTTTCATGAGCTCCCTTGAGATATCCATTTCCCATTAAGAACTCTTTTGTGATTTCTTTTCCGGTAAATTTAAAGTGTTTTTTAAATAATTTAATCCAATCTTCTACCGATAACGTGCCTTGACTATCCAACCATTTCTCAAAAGATATAGCTTCTTCTTTAATCTTTAGAATTTGATTTGCATTATATATAATAGCGGTAATCTTTCCGCGCATTCGTATGATTCCAGGATTATTCATGAGAACTGCTATATCGGCATCTCTGAATGCTGCTATTTTTTGAATACTATAATCAGCGTATGCTTTTTTGATGGTGTCTTTTTTATTTAAAACAGTATTCCAAGAAAGTCCAGCCTGATTAATTTCGAGGATTAAACTACCAAAAAGTTCGTTGTCGTTTGCAGCTTTAAAACCATAGGAGGTGTCGTGGTAGGCCTTGTGAAGTTGGGATAATTTGCCAGTAAATGCTTGGTTACAGTAAGAATTACTGAGCTCCATTAAGGTTTATTTTTCTCTAAAACATCGGTAAAGCTTGAAGAATAAAAATTACCAAAACCTTCTAAAATCAGACCATTTTCATCAATTACAATTCCTTTATTGAGAAGAGTTAAGACCCATTTTTTACTCGCATTTTCAAAGTCTACAATAGCAAATTGGTTTGCCGTATCAATTTCCATTACTTTTTGATAATCATAAACCAGTTTGTTTTGAGGTTGAATGCAAATACCTACAAATCGATACCCAGGATAGTCATTTTCATAATCTTTGACACGTTCTTGTGTTCTTTTATAATGATTCATTTGGGTTTGTGACCAAAAATATAAAACGGTATGATTTCCTTTGAGAACAGAAGTACTGGTGCTTTTTTCAAGAAAGGTGTTTTGCAACATGATTTCAGGAAGCGGTTGGTCAACTTGCATTTTCATTAACGAAGCCTGTAGGCTTAATATTTCTGCAACGTAATTTTGAGACGTATTAACAGTTAAGAAGTACTTTAGAAATCGTTCGTGCTCCTTGAAGTTTTTAAAGTTAATGAGTTCTTCATAGGCAACTGTTCGAGCCAAGTTGTTGCGGAGTTCTTCAGTTGCTATTAATTTATCAATTATGGCAAGCCTTCTGATGTTGAAATCAGTTTTGTTTTTGGCTTGAAAAAAGTTTTCATCCATTAAAAGAGCCTCTTGATTAAGGAAATTAAGCATGTATGTTATGTAGGGCTCAAAGTAGGCCAATTCACGTTCCCCATAGTTCAAATACTTTCTAAAATTAAAGTAGGTGCTGTCCTGTTCTTTAACATTATCCCTTCCTCTAATAAGCGCATACCGTTCTTTTCTGTTGGCATAAGGATATACATAAGCTGCTTGAGAAATTATTTTTGCGCTTGGAGTGAGATCATTAAGAGAGTCAAAGAGAATCCAATTATTTCTTTTTGCTTGAAGCAAGGAATCGATGATCTGACCAAATTCAATGCTGTTTCTGGAATATTTAGAAGATAAAAAACGAGTTTCATTTTGGAGGGCTAGGTATATTTCCATTAAGAAATTATTTTTTGCAGAGCCACGCCCAGAAAAAACGAGTGAAGAATTAAAGTCTGTTGTATTGGTTCTAAACCATAAGCTGTCTCCTTTTTCGATTATTAAACTTTGACTTTCAGGGAGGTGTTCAAATTTAAAAATACCGTAATCAAGCGAATCGTAGCTTTTGAAAAAGCGATTGTTTTCGTCTAAAACTATAGAGTCTAAGCGTTTGTTATTTTTGAATAGGGAAACTGTTTTGGAAGAAGGGTTTATTATTTGTCCCCCTAAATAGGCTTGATCAGGAAGTGATTCCGTCCCACAGGCGCATAGACAGAGAAGTAAAACAAGATATATTCCTTTTGCCATATTTGCGTTCCAAATTTAATAGTCTAAATAAATCACTATAATGAACACCACAAGTTAAAAAATTTATTGATTACGCTGTCTATTTGCTTACTTTTGCGCTATTAAATTTATTAATCTATGTTATCAGTTTCTAATTTATCGGTTCAATTTGGTAAACGCGTCTTATTTGACGAGGTTAATGTCACTTTTTCAGGGTCTAATTGTTATGGAATCATCGGTGCCAATGGAGCTGGTAAATCTACTTTTCTAAAGATTATTTCTGGACAACAAGAAGCAAACTCAGGATCCGTTTTTTTAGAACCCGGTAAGCGCTTATCTGTGCTCGAACAAAATCATAATGCTTTTGATGAGCACACTGTTTTAGATACTGTTTTACGAGGAAACAAAGAGTTTTTCAAAGTAAAATCTGAAATGGATTTAATCTACGCTAAAGAAAATTTTTCTGATGCTGATGGAGAACGCGTAGGGGAGTTGCAGATTATTTTTGAAGAAATGAATGGATGGAATGCTGAAAGCGAAGCAGCAACTTTGTTATCGCACCTTGAAATCCCTACCGCCTTGCATTATAATATGATGGCTGATTTAGACGGAACCCAAAAGGTTCGAGTTTTGCTAGCTCAAGCCCTGTTTGGAAATCCTGATGTTTTGATCATGGATGAGCCTACCAATGACTTGGATTACGAAACAATTTCTTGGTTAGAACAATTTCTTGCCAATTATGACCATACCGTAATTGTAGTTTCACACGACAGACACTTTTTGGATGCAGTTTGCACCCATATTTCAGACATTGATTTTGGAAAAATAAATCATTTTTCTGGAAACTATACTTTTTGGTATGAATCGAGTCAGTTAGCTGCTCGCCAACGTGCACAACAAAACAAAAAAGGAGAAGAAAAGAAAAAAGAATTACAGGAGTTTATTGCTCGATTTTCTGCTAACGTAGCAAAATCAAAGCAAGCTACTTCTCGTAAGAAAATGATTGAGAAGTTGAATATCGAAGATATTAAACCTTCCTCTAGACGCTATCCTGCTATTATCTTTGAGCAGGAGCGTGAAGCTGGAGATCAAATTCTTAACATCGAAAACTTAGAATATACCCCAGAACGAGAAACCTTATTTAGTAATGTAAATGTAAACCTTGGAAAAGGAGATAAGGTCGTTGTATACTCTAAAGATTCCCGAGCAGTTTCAGCTTTCTATCAAATTCTAAACGATGATCTTAAAGCAGATTCTGGTAAATTTCAGTGGGGTGTAACTACAACACAAACATATTTGCCTCTTGACCATGATTCTTATTTCAAAGACGGTGATTTGAACCTTGTGGATTGGTTGCGTCAATTTGTTTTTACTGAAGAAGAACGAGAAGAAGTTCACATTAGAGGCTTCTTAGGTAAAATGATATTCAGTGGAGAAGAAGCTTTAAAGAAATCGAATGTATTGTCTGGAGGTGAAAAAGTACGTTGTATGCTTTCTAAAATGATGATGAGCCGTTCTAACGTACTTTTATTAGATGAACCTACCAATCACTTGGATTTAGAGTCGATAACGGCACTAAACAACGCTTTAACAAATTATAAAGGAACACTCCTGTTTACAACACACGATCATGCGTTTGCTCAAACTGTTGGAAACAGAATTTTAGAACTAACTCCAAAAGGTGTTATAGACCGTTTCATGACGTTTGACGACTATATGACCGATCCAAAAGTTAAGGAACAACGTTTGGCTATGTACTCTTAGTTTATTATCCAAGAGTACATTTCCATTTATTCGTTTTATTTTTTATGAGAAAGCGTAATAGATCAAGATTACAATTACCGAAATTAATAATCCCATTGGCTTAACAAGTTTCCAAGGCGTAATATCGACTTGTTTGGTATATTCTAACTCGAAGTCTGTTTCTCTTGGCTTGAAATGTCCAATAGCGAGCATTATCAAAACATTTAATAAAAACAAGATAGCCATTACATGTAAAAAGTGAGGATAGGCAGTGTTTTTAATAAAATCCAATTCTATTTGATCCGTAATACCATTTTCTTTGGCTTTTTCAAGAGCAGGGTTAACAAAAAGAAAAGGTTTAATAACAAACTGACTAATCAAATATAATATACTACCCGAAAATAAAGCTACTTTTGCGCCTATAGCAGGTATTCTTTTAGTGAGGTAGCCAACTATAATAATTGTTAAAATTGGTATACTATAAAAACCATTTATTTCTTGAAGGTAGTCAAATAGACCACCGGGAGCGTACTGTATTAACGGAGCTATTATCATTGATAATAAAGCCAATCCAATACCGAAAGTTTTACCTGCTCTTACAACTTGCTTTTCAGTAGCTTCTTTTTTAAAGTGTTGCTTGTAAATGTCTAATCCAAATAAAGTAACCGAACTGTTTAGAGCGGAATTAAAAGAACTTAAAATAGCACCAAAGAGTACAGCTGCAAAAAAACCAAGTAAAGATGCTGGTAAAACTTTTGCCACAAGCATACCATAAGACATGTCACCAGATACTTTCGAATCATCGCCGAAGATATGATAAGCTATAATTCCAGGAAGAACAACTATAATTGGGCCTAAAATTTTAATAAAACCAGCATATATAAGTCCTTTTTGACCTTCCACTAAGTTCTTAGCCGCTAAAGCACGTTGAATAATGGCTTGATTAGTTCCCCAGTAAAATAATTGAACTAACATCATCCCAGTAAACAGAGTTGAAAATGGAATGGGATCACCAGGTCCACCAATAATATTCATCTTTTCAGGATTAGAAGCAACTAATGTCTCAATTCCTTGCATCATGCTTCCATCTCCTATATAAATTAAACCAAAAACAGGAACTAGTGTACCTCCAATTAATAGTCCAACAGCATTCACAGTATCCGATACAGCTACAGCTTTAAGGCCACCGAAAATAGCGTAAATTGAACCAACAATTCCTATAGAAAAAACCGTAATAGGAAGCGCAGCTTGTTTAGATATTTTTAGTAATTCTGGAATATCAAATATTTCAATTAATGCCAATGACCCTGAATACAGTACTATTGGAAGTAAAACAATCATGTAACCACTTAGGAATAATCCAGAAGTGATGGTTTTGGTCATGGTATCGTATCTTTTTTCTAAAAACTGGGGTACGGTTGTAATCCCACCTTTGAGGTAACGAGGTAATAAAACAACAGCAGTAACAACCATAGTTAAGGCTGCAAGTGTTTCCCAAGCCATAACCAATATGCCATTATCGTAAGCTTGTCCGTTTAGTCCTACTAATTGTTCTGTTGAGAGGTTGGTGAGCAATAAAGATCCAGCAATAACAACTCCTGAAAGGCTTCTGCCTCCAAGAAAATAACCGTCTGATGAAGTTTCATCGGTGTTTTTAGTTGCTAAATAAGCTATGATACCTACTAAGGCTGTAAAGGCAATAAAAATAAAGAAATGCATAATTTGGTTTAAAAGATTCAGGTTCAATATAGCCAAAGTATTTACAACATAAAAGGTTAAAATTGTTAATTATTTTAACGACTCAATTATTTTAATTGCTTGATCTAATTCGTCTTCATGAACAAACATTTCTTGTAGGCCAGGAGCAACCATTCCAAAACCAGCTAAGCGAGCAGATTCAGAATCATCTTTAACAACAGCAACTATATTTTGCTCCTCTAAAGCGTTTCTTAAGGACAATACACTAATTGCATTTCCTGTAAATATTTTAATGAACTTTTGGGCGTTTTCCATAAATATTAGCATTAAAAAATTAATTTAATGTAATTGAATTGCTGTTTCTAATTTAATGAACATTTTTAGTTAACTATATAAAAATCAGAACTTATTTGATTATCGTAAGCTTGCGCCAAAGTTATTTTCAAATTCTTTTTGAAGTTTTTGCATCACGCGATCAATGTTTTTGTCAGTTAATGTTTTGTGTGGATCACTGAAATAAAAGCTAAGTCCGTATGATTTTTTCCCTTGGGGTAAGTTTTTGCCTTCATAAACATCGAAGAGAGAAACGTTTTTGAGTAGCTTACGGTCTGTTTTGTATGAAGCTTCTTTTAAATCAGAAAAACTTACATGACTATCAATTAGCAAAGCAAAATCACGTCTTGAGGTTGGGAACTTGGAAATTTCTTTTACCAAAACGTCTTTATCAAAGGCATATTTATAGATTAAATCCCAGTCAAAATCAGCAAAGAGTACTTCTGCATAGATTGAAAAGTTTTTTGTAATATCTGAGCGAACAATACCAAAATTAACAAGAACCTCATTATTCAATGTAAAAGAAAGACCTTCAGAAAAAACATCCATTTGAGTTGCTTCTTCCTGGAATAAAAATATCCCTAGGCGCTCCAAAACGTTTTGCGTTATTGCTTTTAAATCAAAGAAATTTGACTTAATAGTGTTGCTGTTCCAAAGTTCGGGGTGTTTATTTCCGGTGATACAAATCCCTAATCTTTTGGACTCATTATGCCCGTCACCTGCAGTGCTATAGATTTTACCGAATTCATAAATATGTAAATCTTTTTGTTGTCTGTTGCTATTAAATTCGACAACTTCGAGTAATGAAAAAAGAATGCTTGATCGCAATTGGGATAGATCTTGCCCTAAAGGATTCAATAGATTAACCTTAGAAATAGTATCCAATTGTTTACTCAACTTAGCGTATGCAGGGTTTGTCAAAGAATTATTCATTACTTCTGAAAACCCTTGGCCAACCATTAATTGAGCGGCTATTTGTTCAACTTTATTTGAGGTTTTAGAATCAAATGATGGAAACACGGTATTTAAACTTGCACTTACCTCTATGTTGTTATAACCATAGACTCGTAAAACTTCTTCAATCACATCTGCTTCACGAGTAACATCTACCCGGTATCTAGGAATGGTCATTGCAAACCCATCTTCGTTGACACTATTAATTTCGATTTCTAAGGAATTTAAAATTTTGATTAAAGTGTCTTTTGGAATTTCACACCCTATAACCTGTGTAATTTTATCGTAGTTTATAAAAAGGTTTACCTTTTCTTCTAGTGGTTGAGCATGTTCTTGAATGTCACTTGTAATATTTCCTCCAGCAATTTCTTGGATTAATATTGCGGCAGTTTTAAGTGCGTAAATACCAATTTCGGGGTCAATTCCGCGTTCAAAACGGAAGGATGCATCTGTATTTAGACCGTGTCGTTTTGCTGATTTACGAACGCTAATAGGATCAAAATAAGCACTCTCAAGGAAAATACTCGTGGTGTTATCTGAAACACCAGAATTTTCACCACCAAAAACACCTGCTAAACAAAGTGGGTTTTGGTCATCACAAATCATTAAATCTTCTTCATGTAGCTCACGCTCAACACCATCAAGGGTTTTGAATTTTGTTCCCGATGGAAGTGTTTTTACTTGAATTTTACCTTGGATTTTTCCAGCATCAAAGGCATGTAAGGGTTGTCCTAAATCATGGAGGATGTAATTTGTAGCATCTACAATGTTGTTTTTTGGCGTAATTCCAATTGCTTTTAGCCTGTTCTGAAGCCACTGAGGAGCTGGTTTAATAACAACATCGGATATGGTTAGCCCATAATATTGAGGGGCACGTTTTTTATCATGAACTTCAACAGAGATAACTTTACTGGTGTCTGTGATTATAAAGTTATCGGTATTGGGTGTTTTCCATTCGGAGGAAACACTAATTTGGTTACATCCCGCTTTAAGATCTCGAGCGACTCCCATATGACTCATTGCATCAGATCGGTTTGGAGTTAAACCTATTTCGATTACAGTATCTGTTTCAATATCAAAAAATTCAGAGCAAGGCGTTCCAGGAACTAAAATAGCGTCTAAAACCATAATTCCATCATGGGATGAACCAAGGCCGAGTTCGTCTTCAGCACAGATCATTCCTTGACTAACTTCACCGCGTATTTTACTCTTTTTAATTTCAAATGGATTTCCATCCCCATCATATAATTTTGTTCCAACCGTTGCTACAGGAACTTTTTGACCCGCTGCTACATTAGGTGCACCACAAATAATTTGTATATTTTCTTCTGTACCAATATTTACTTGAGTAACCTTCAATCGATCTGCGTTAGGGTGTGGAATACATGATAGAACTTCTCCAACCACAACTCCTTGTAGACTTCCTTTTACAGATTCAAAAACACTTGTTCCTTCAACTTCTAAACCTAAATCTGTAAGCAATTCTAGCTGTTTTTCAAGAGCTAGGTCTATGGTTAGGTATTGTTTTATCCAGTTATGGGAAATTTTCATTTTTTGTATTTTATAAATATGTTGATTTTAAACTTAAATAAAATTATTCAAGTGAATTTTAAAAATCATCTATTAACGACACAAATATAAGCATCTGCATTATAAAATATAGTACTAGCTTATGTAATTCCAAATGTTTTTGTGCTTGGTAATCTTGGAATAGGTTGTTCTAACATCTCTGTGCTCGATTTTAGTAAGCTCTGGATCATCAGAAATTATATTCTTGGCATAAGATCGAGCTGTTTTGAGAATTTCTTGATCCCTTAAGAGGTCTGCGATTTTAAGCTGTAAAACTCCACTTTGTTGAGTTCCCATAAGGTCGCCAGGTCCACGTAAACGCAAATCAACTTCGGCTATTTCAAAGCCATCATTGGTTTGAACCATAGTTTTTAATCGAGTAGTAGCTTCTTTAGATTTTTTAACTCCACTCATTAAAATACAATAACTCTGATCATTGCCACGTCCCACACGTCCTCTGAGTTGGTGTAATTGCGAAAGTCCAAAACGTTCGGCACTTTCAATAATCATCACCGATGCATTGGGTACATTAACGCCCACCTCGATAACAGTTGTTGCAACCATAAGCTGTGTTTTACCTTCAATAAAACGCTGCATTTCAAAATCTTTATCCTTAGGTTTCATTTGCCCATGAACAATACTAATACGGTAATCAGGTAATGGGAATTCTCGAACTAGACTCTCATAACCGTCCATGAGGTCTTTATAATCCATTTTTTCTGATTCCTGAATTAAGGGATATACAATATAGATTTGCTTTCCGAGTTTAATTTCTTCTTTAATAAACTTAAAAACCTGTAAGCGGTTAGCATCACTTCTCAAAACTGTTTTAATTGATTTTCTGCCCGGAGGTAATTCGTCTATAACAGAAATATCGAGATCCCCATATACGCTCATGGCTAAAGTTCTTGGGATTGGGGTAGCAGTCATCACTAATACGTGTGGCGGAAGTGTGTTTTTTCTCCAAAGCTTTGCTCGCTGTGCAACACCAAATCGATGTTGTTCATCAATAATTGCAATTCCTAAATTTTTGAATTGAACTTTATCTTCAATAAGCGCATGGGTGCCAATTAGAATATGCATACTACCATCCTCTAAAGCACTGTGAATTATTTTCCTTTCTGCAGTTTTTGTAGATCCAGTTAAAAGCGCAACATTCAAATCCATTGCGCCAAGACCTTCTCTAAGCGAATTAAAATGTTGTTGAGCAAGTATCTCCGTTGGAGCCATCAAACAGGTTTGAAATCCATTATCCAATCCGATAAGCATACTTAATAAGGCTACCATAGTTTTTCCAGAACCTACATCTCCTTGTAAAAGTCGATTCATTTGCTTCCCAGTACCCATATCATTTCTAATCTCTTTGACCACGCGTTGCTGCGCATTGGTTAATTGGAAAGGAAGGTGGTTAGAATAAAACTCATTGAAATAAGCCCCTACACGTTCAAACACATAACCTTTCACCTTTTGTTTCTGGAGGCGATTTTTTTGTAGTAATTGCATTTGAATATAAAAAAGCTCTTCAAATTTAAGACGAAACTGTGCACGAGTTAATTGATTTTGAGTAGCTGGAAAATGGATTTGTATTGTAGCTTCCTTTCTCGAAATAAGCTTTAAATCGTTTCGTATAAATTCGGGAAGAGTTTCATGAAACTCCTGATGAACTTGACGGAATAAATGTTCCATCGATTGTTTCATTACCCGTTGGCTAATGCCTTTGTTTAATAATTTTTCGGTAGAAGGATAAACAGGATGAAATGCTCCTAAGTTACTTTCCTTATATTCAGACTCTAAGGTAAGTTCTGGATGGGGAATAGAGGCTTTAGAACCATACCAATTTAGACGACCAAAAGCAATGTATGTGGTTTTAGATTTAAGACTTTCTTGAATCCATTTATAACCACGAAACCAAACCAATTCGATTGTAGATGTCCCGTCCGAAAATACAGCAACAAGCCTTTTCCCCTTTGCTTGAGGGATTATTTTATGTGACAAAATGGTTCCTTTAATCTGAACTTCAGAGGTGTTTTGAGGCAGCTTATTTATAGAATAGAAAGTCGTTCTGTCTATATATCTGTTTGGAAAAAAATGCAACAAATCTTGATAAGTCTTAATGCCCAATTCTTCTTTGAGTAAACTCGCTCTATTGGGGCCAATGCCTTTGAGATATTCTATAGGAGTTTGAAGTGTATCCATACGATTATACAAAGTTAATTGTTTTTAGGTTTTTTAAAGATTCATTTCAATTAAAAACATGTAATTTTAAATTTCAAATCTAAATCAAGCGTATGTCAAAATCTGCATTAGTTATTTCTGGGGGCGGTAGTAAAGGTGCATTTGCTGGAGGGATTGCTCAGTACCTTATTGAAGAAACTAAGCAACATTATGATTTGTTTTTAGGGACTTCAACAGGAAGTTTATTGATTTCTCATCTAGCCTTAAATAAAATCAAAGAAATTAAAAAAGCGTTTACCTCTGTTTCTCAATCTGATGTTTTTGACAACAGTCCGTTTTTGATTCGAAAGAGGGGAGCTTTAACCCGAATTAAAATCAATCATTTTAATGTATTAAAAAACTTTATTAGAGGAAAAAAAACTTTTGGAGAGAGCAATAACTTGAGAAACTTATTAGTACGCGAAATTCCAATCACGTATTTTAATGAATTAAAATCCAAGAAAACAGATGTTGTTATCTGTGTATCAAACCTATCTTCCAATGCGGTGGAATATAAAGCCCTGCAGGAGTGTTCTTATGAAGATTTTATTGATTGGATTTGGATTTCTTGTAACTATGTGCCTTTTATGTCTCTAATAACTAAGAATGGCTGTGAATATGCCGATGGAGGCTTAGGCTGTATCATTGCTATTGAAGAAGCCATCAGGCAGGGCGCAACCCAGATTGATGCAATTATTTTAAATACAAAATTTCAACAAACTAATCGGGTGCACTCAAGAAATGCATTTGACGCTTTGAGTAGTGTGTTTGGATTTATTTCCGATCGAATTGAGCATCAGAATTTAAAAATAGGAAACTTAGTTGCACTAGATGAAAATGTTAAACTCAGGATTTTTTACACCCCTAGAATATTAACAACAAACTCTTTAGTTTTTGATAAAGAAAAAATGAACTCTTGGTGGCAAGAGGGTTGGGAGCATGCAGAAAAAATAATAATAGCTTCTAAATAATTTTTAAAGCTTTAGAAAATCGAGTGCTAACCCAACCATAGCCTTTACACCATGAATCATTCCTTCGTCTTGCACCACAAAGTCAGGCGTGTGATGTGAAGGTGCATTTGCAGGGTTCATAGTGGGTTCCATTCCTCCTAAGAAAAAGTATAAACCAGGAACTTGCTCTTGGAAATATGAAAAATCTTCTGCACCAGTAATGGCTCTCATTACATGAACATTAGATGCCCCAACTGCTCGTTCAAGGGTAGGAACCATGAGGTTGGTTAATGCTTCATCGTTATAGGTAAGCGCAGCAGTTTTTCTAATGGTTACTGTCGCAGTACCTCCGTAAGCAGCAGCTATTTTAGGTATCATGTCATACATGCGATTATGAATCACGGTTTGCATGTCGGCATCAAGGGTTCTTATAGTTCCAATCATCTCTGCAAATTCTGGAATTATATTGGAACGGATTCCAGAATGAATTGCTCCCACAGAAACAACAGCTCCTTCTTTAGTCAGTTCAGAGCTTCTACTAATCAAGGTTTGGATTCCATTAATTATTTGAGAAGAAATCATGATGGGATCAACACTGTTCCATGGAGTAGAACCATGCGATTGTTTTCCACCAACAACAATTTTATATTCATCTGCTGCAGCCATAATTCCTTTAGTTTTATAAGCTATATGCCCTACGGGTGTAGCAGAATTTATATGCAACCCAAAAACAGCATCAACATCCGGATTTTTAAGCACACCTTCTTTGACCATCAACAATGCTCCACCTTCTTCACCAGCTGGCGGTCCTTCTTCGGCAGGTTGAAAAATGAATTTTACAGATCCAGCGAAATCCCTATTATTAGCTAGTATTTCTGCAACTCCCATTAAAATAGCAACATGGGTATCATGTCCACAGGCATGCATTACCCCAGTCTTTTGGTTATTGAAAATCGAAGTAGCTTGAGATTTATATGGGAGTGATCCTCTTTCTGTTACTGGAAGGCCATCCATATCAGCACGAAGTGCTACAACTTTTCCCTTTTTATTTCCTTTTAATATTCCAACAACTCCTGTGTACGCAATTCCAGTAGAAACTTCTATTCCAAGTGACTCGAGGTGAGCCGCGACTTTTTTTGCGGTATTAAATTCCCTGTTTGATAATTCTGGATTCTGATGAATCTCATGGCGCCATTGAATTACTTTTGATTCAATGTCAGTAAAATCGGAAGCTTCAACTTGAGCATAACTAAATGAAGAAGTTATTAGTAAAAGAAATAAGGCTTGTATTTTTAGGGATGTTTTCATGATATTTTTTAATCTAGAAATTATTTTTATTTAAATGTAGTAAAATAATATCTAGTTTACCATCCTATTATATTTATCTACTTTGATGTTGAAAATTAGGGTTAAAAACGGTTCATAATTTATCATATAAAAAGTTTTATTTATGCATTAATAAACATTCAAAGTATTATTTTAGTCTTTCATGAAACAAGATTTAACAGTACATATAAATTCCCTAAATGAAGCCCAAAAGGAACCTACTTTACACAAAGATGGTCCCTTAATTGTTATTGCTGGAGCTGGTTCTGGTAAAACAAGGGTCCTTACCTATAGAATAGCATACTTAATGAGTCAGGGAATTGATTCCTTTTCAATTTTAGCATTGACATTTACCAATAAAGCTGCTCGAGAGATGAAAGGACGAATCGCTGAACTTGTAGGTGATGGGGAAGCGAAGAATTTATGGATGGGAACTTTTCATTCCGTTTTTGCTAGAATTCTAAGGAGCGAAGCCGATAAACTCGGCTATCCTTCAAATTTTACCATTTATGATACGCAAGATTCTGAACGTCTTATTTCTTCTATAATTAAAGAAATGGGCTTAGAGAAAGACATTTATAAGACGAAACAAGTTCGAAGTAGAATTTCGGCATTCAAGAACAGCTTAATAACTGTTAGAGCTTATTATAACGATGGCGACCTTCAAGAGTCTGATGCTATGGCGAGACGCCCAAAAATGGGAGAAATATATAAAGAGTATGTTGATCGATGCTTTAAGGCAGGTGCAATGGATTTTGATGATTTACTCCTTAGAACGAACGAACTTTTAAATCGTTTTCCAGAAGTATTGGCAAAATACCAAGACCGCTTTAGATACATATTGGTTGATGAGTATCAAGATACAAATCATTCACAGTATTTGATAGTTCGTGCACTTTCAGATAAGTTTCAGAATATCTGTGTTGTAGGAGACGATGCACAGAGTATTTATGCGTTCCGTGGAGCAAACATCAACAACATATTGAACTTTCAAAAGGATTACGATAATGTTGCCATGTACCGTTTGGAGCAAAACTACCGTTCAACTCAGAACATTGTAAATGCAGCTAATTCTATTATAAACCACAACAAAACCAAGCTTGATAAAAAGGTATGGACAGCAAATGATACGGGTAATAAAATCAAAGTTCAGCGTTGTCCTACGGATGCAGATGAAGGACGTCATGTAGCAGGTAGTATTTATGATTTTAACTTAACTGAGCAACGAAAATTTAATGATTTTGCTATTTTATATAGAACTAACGCGCAATCTCGTGCGATGGAAGATGCACTTAGAAAGAGAAATATCCCTTATAAAATATTTGGCGGATTGTCGTTTTATCAAAGAAAAGAGATTAAAGATACCTTGGCTTATTTACGAGTCATCATTAATCCAAAAGATGAAGAAAGTTTAAAACGTATCATAAACTACCCTGCACGGGGAATCGGACAAACAACAATCGATAAATTGGTTGTTGGAGCTAAAGAGCATGGGTTATCACTATTTCAAACTGCTGAAAAGTCAGGAAGTTTGGGTATAGGAATTAATTCAGGAACTGTAAATAAATTAGAGCAGTTTGTAACGCTAATAAAAAGTTTTCAAATTTTTAATGAAACGGCTAATGCCTTTGAAATTGCTGATGAAGTAACCAAAAAAACGTACATTGTTTCTGACTTAAAAAAAGATGGAACACCAGAAGGGGTGAGTAAAATTGAAAATATTGAGGAACTTCTCAATGGAATTAAAGATTTTACTGAAGGACAACAAGAGCTTGCAGATGCCTCTGGAGCGCTTACAGAATTTCTAGAAGACGTTGCTTTAGCAACTGATTTTGATAGCGAAAATAAAGATGAAAACACGGATCGAGTATCGCTGATGACCATTCATTTGGCTAAAGGCTTAGAATATCCCTATGTGTATGTTGTTGGTATGGAAGAAGACCTTTTTCCATCGCCAATGAATTTAGATTCTCGAGGAGGGTTAGAAGAAGAACGCCGCTTATTTTATGTTGCTCTAACACGAGCAGAGGAACGTGCTTTTTTATCTTATGCTCAATCCCGATACCGATGGGGAAAATTAAACAGCGCTGAACCCAGTCGTTTTATTGAAGAAATTGATGAACAGTATTTAGATTACCAAATTCCAAAATCTGATTATGAATTCAAACCTTTAGTAAATACAAGCATTTTTGGAAGTACTGATGTTCCTAAAAAACAAATTAAAAAACCAAAATCATGGGAAGGAAAGCCCAATACTGTACCTAATCCAACGCAGTTAAAAAAACTTCGTAAAATCCAATCCACAAGTCAGAACGATTCGGATTCTAAGGAGCATGTAATTGATCTTGCTGTAGGAACTAAAGTTGAACATCAACGTTTTGGGAAAGGAATTGTTACCCTAATAGAAGGAGCGGGTAATGATAAAAAAGCAACCATTAAATTTAACGGAACTGGTGATAAAAAACTGCTTTTACGGTTTGCTAAACTCAAAATCATCGATTAATGGCTATTATACACTCCTTATACCCATCAAGCCCAAACACTAAGGTCATTAAGGATGTTGCTGCTGCATTAATTTCAGGTGCATTGGTAATTTACCCAACCGACACCGTTTATGCCATAGGATGCTTAAGTTCGAGTATAAAAACATTAAATAGACTAACAAAAATTAAGGGGGTTAAGGCAGAACAGGCACCTTTTAGTTTTTTATTTAGCGATTTGAGTGAATTGTCTGGGTATGTTCAACAGTTCGATTCCTCAACTTTTAGATTATTAAAAAGTACTTTACCAGGACCATATACCTTTATCATGCCAGGTAGTAAAAAACTGCCTAAGCCTTTTGATAAAAGAAAATCAATTGGAATTCGAATCTCAGACGATCCTATATTAAAAATATTACTTCCTTTATTACCAGCACCATTAATTACAACGTCGTTGCATGACAAAGATAAAATCATTGATTATACAACTGATCCAGAGGTTATTTTTGAAGAATGGAATAGCATAGTCGACATTATGATTGAAACAGGAGCTGGAGGTAATTTACCGTCTACTGTAATCGATTTGACTCAAGGCGAACCTTTCATTGTTAGAAAAGGAAAAGGTTCAGTAGATTTTTTGTAAAAAAAACGCCCTTTATTGAAAGGGCGTTTAATATTATATTTAGGATAAAAGCTTATTCAGCAGCATCCATTCCTTTGCTTATTAAGTCATAAAACTGATCTAATTTTGGAAGAACTACGATACGAGTTCTTCTGTTTTTAGCTCGGTTAGAAGGAGCATCGTTTTCTAATAAAGGAGCATAAGAACTTCTTCCTGCTGCAGTCATTCTTTCTGGTGGAACACCAAAGTCTTTTTCAAGTACACGAACAACAGAAGTTGCTCTTTTTACACTAAGATCCCAGTTATCGACGATACAGTCTGAACTGATTGGTACATTGTCTGTATGACCTTCAACCATAAACTCTAATTCAGGTTTATCCAATACAACTTTTGCAACTTTTCCAAGAACCTCTTTTGCTTTCTTAGAAACAGTAGAACTTCCACTGTTAAATAAAAGCTTGTCAGAAATAGAAATAAATACAACACCTTTTTCAACATTGATTTCGATGTCATCATCACCAAGATTCCCTAATACACCTTTAAGGCTTGTTACTAAAGCAAGTGTAACAGAGTCTTTTTTTGTTACAGCATCTCTAAGGCTAGTGATTCGAGTATCTTTTTCTTTTAGACTTTCTAAAGATTTTTCAAGATTTTCAGCACCTTTTTGAGACAAGGTAGTAAGGTTACCTAAGTTATCAATTAGGTCAGAATTATTTTCTTTCAAGAAACGAATTTGTTCTTGAAGTGATGCTACAGAAGCAAGAGCAGCAGCCTTGTCTTCATCACAAGTGTTTAACTTAACAGTTGTGCTGTTTAGCATATCTTTTGTAGAATCTTGGAGCGCTTGTAGTTCTGTAAACTTCTTTTGCGAGACGCAAGAAGCCAAAAGGATGGCAACTAAAGGGATGTAGAGGTACGAATTTTTCATGAAAATTATTTTTATTTTGGTTGTTAAAGTTACTATAATTTAAGACTTAGATAATCTTATCTCGGAAATTTTGCTTTTTTTTAAGATAAAATAATTAAAAACAATACTATTTAAGCTGTAATAGGGATTTTTTGAGTTAATTTTTCTTCTCTTTTTGATTATTTTAAAAAGGTTGACGTAAACATTTACATGAGCCTTTAATATATTAAAGCAATTTTTAAATTCTCCTTTTAATAAAAAACGCAAACCAGCTATCCCGTCGAGAAGTAATCTTATAATAAAAATTAAGGGCAATTGTATTGAAGGGATGTTTTTAAGTAACATATAAAGTGAATTTCTATAATTATAGAAAACCTTTAAGGGAGAATTCGGAAGACTTGCACCTCCAAGATGATACACTTTCGAGCCTCCAATGCTATATGTTGTGCCTCCAAAATTACGAATCCTCCAACAAAGATCAATTTCCTCTTGATGCATAAAAAAATCTTCATCAAACCCCTCTAATTCATTGAACAGTTTATTTCTAATAAAAAGGCAAGCGCCTGAAGCCCAAAACACAGCTTCATTACCATCATATTGCCCCTTATCTTCTTCTAGGGTGTCGAATATTCTTCCTCTACAAAACGGGTACCCAAAACGATCTATATATCCGCCAGCCGCTCCAGCATATTCGAATTTTGTAGGTTGGTTTTCGTCGAGTATATGAGGCTGTGCTGCTTGAGTATTTGGATTTGATTTAAAAAAATCAATAATTGGAGGTAACCAGTTTTTAGTAACCCTAACGTCATTATTAATCAAACAAAGTATGTCTTCTTTAATTCCTTTTAAACCCAAGTTATATCCACCTGCATAACCTAGATTATCTGGGTTTACAACTCTTTTTACATTTGGAAATTCATTCTTAATAAAAGCAATAGAATCATCTGATGAATTATTGTCAATCACATAAATAGAGGCTTCTTTACTATGCAGTACAATTTCGGGTAAAAAACGCTGAAGCATCCTTTTACCATTCCAATTTAATATTACTACAGCAACTGTCATACGTTATATTTAGGGAGTTCTGAAATGAAGCGATAGGTTTTATTTTCGAAATCCATAAAACAAAAATAGTGTTCTTTACCATTAGTTAACATCAAATACATACTATTTAATGTCATGTTGTACTGCGCTATTTGATCGAATGTATCTTGTGAAATTAAAATTGAGGGTGCTTTACATTCAACTAAAATACTAACACTTCCTTGTGGTGTATAAACTACAATGTCGTAACGTTTAAGTTTACCGTGAATTTTAATTTGCTTCTCAACATTGATTAAGCTTTTTGGATAACCTAGTTCTGAATTAAGAAAATTAATACAATGTTGACGAACCCATTCTTCTGGCGTAAGCAACAAATTCTTTTTACGAATCAAATCCAAGATATACGTCTTATTTTCCTTATTTTTGAGGGTAAACGCATAAGCGGGAAAATTAAGTTGTTCCATAATACAAAAATGAGCATTTTTTAGCTTTGAAAGACATAAATCAAATACTTAGTTCAATAAAAAAAGGAGAGTATGCTCCGTTATATTTATTGATGGGTTCTGAACCCTTTTTTATTGATCAAGTTACAAAAGCCTTGTCTACTCATGTAGTAGATGAGTCTGCTCGTGATTTTGATTCCACTATTTTTTATGGAAAAGATGCTCTTCCTGCCGAAATTATTGAGACAGTAAAGCGATTTCCTATGATGGGATCCCATCAGCTTGTGTTAGTTAGAGAAGCTCAATATCTTGACAGTAACATTGATGAACTTCTTCCATACCTAGAAAATCCGCTTCAACAAACGGTCTTGGTCCTTTGTTACAAACATAAAAAGTTAGATAAACGTAAAAAGTCATATAAGGCAATTGCAAAAACAGGTGTTATTATAGAAACCAAACCACTGTATGAAAACCAGGTTACTGCTTGGATTAAAGATAGAGGCTTGCGTTATGGTTTTAATTTTAATCCCCATGCACTTCCTTTATTAATTTCTTTTTTAGGAACTGATTTAAGTAAAATTGACAAGGAGCTAGAGAAGTTAAGCAGTAGGGTGGAAGCGGGAGTAGAAATTACTCCTGATTTAATAGAAAAGCATATCGGATATAGTAAAGACTTCAATGGTTTTGAACTTCAAAAATCTTTAGGAAAACGAGATATTGAACATTCATTTAGAATAATTCGCTACATGGCTTCGAATGCAAAAAAACATCCGATTACATTAACCATTACTGTTTTATTTAACTTTTTTCAAAAATTATTACTTTTTCAAGGCTTGTCATCAGTTTCAAAAGCCCCATCCGTATTAGGAGTTTCTCCTTATTTCATAAAGGACTATGAAGCTGCAGCGCGTTTTTATTCTATGAAACAGATTGCTAGAGTAATAGGTTTTATTAAGGATGCAGACATGAAAAGTAAAGGAGTAGGAGCACAAAATCTTCCATCTGAAGAACTTATGAAAGAATTGATTATTAAAATCGTATCCGTTTAAATTATTGGAAAAGCTTCTGGGTTAGATTCGTGCATTATGGCATACACTTTTTCAAAGATATCATCTTCTGATGGTTTGGAAAAATAATCTCCATCACTACCATAAGCCGGTCTGTGTGGTTTAGAAGTTAATGTTTGCGGTGTACTATCTAATAAGGGAAATATATTCTGGACATCAATTAATTGCTGAAGAATATAGGCAGAAGCACCTCCAGGAACATCTTCATCAATTACTAAAATTCGATTTGTTTTTTCAACACTTTTTTGGATATCATGGGCTATGTCGAAAGGCAATAAGGTTTGAATATCAATTACTTCAACATCAATATCAAACTGCATCAGTTCTTTAGCTACTGTTTCAACCATTCGCAATGTTGAACCGTAAGAAACTATAGTTATATCTGCACCCTCTTTAATAACTTCAACTTTACCCAGGGGAATTTTAAATTGACCTAGATTAGAAGGTTTACGTTCTTTTAGACGGTATCCATTTAGAGCTTCAACAACGATTGCTGGTTCGTCTCCTTCTAATAATGTATTATACATTCCAGCTGCTTGAGTCATATTTCTTGGCACTGCAACGTTAATTCCTCTAACAAGATTTATAATTCCTCCCATCGGAGATCCGCTATGCCAGATTCCTTCTAAACGGTGTCCTCGGGTTCTAATAATTAATGGAGCAGCCTGTTTTCCAACAGTTCTATAGTGGTAGGAAGCGAGATCATCACTTAAAGTTTGAATGCAATACAGTATATAATCTAGGTATTGAATTTCAGCTACAGGACGAAGACCCCTTAAAGCCAGTCCAATTCCCTGACCCATAATTGTAGCTTCACGAATCCCAGTATCTGCTACTCTAGTAGCTCCATACTTCAGTTGCATGCCTTCTAAGCCTTGATTTACATCACCAATAACTCCAACGTCTTCTCCAAAAAGCAAGAGCTTATCATTACTTGCTAATAGGGCATCAAAATTATCCCTTATAATAATTCTTCCATCTACCCACTCTTCATCTTTAGAATATTGAACAGCAACCAAATCTATATTTGCTAACCTTTTGTCAGACTGGCTATGAAGGTGAGAGCTAAATTTTGGATTTAGTTTTTCTGTAAGCTCGTCTTTCCAAACTCTAATTTCTGATTTTACAGGATGATCATAATGAGTTAATATTCGTAAAGCTTTTCGGGCTGTATGCAGCAAGTCTTTATACGTTGGCTCAGAAATACCATTTAGTTGCTTATTAAGTATTTGAAAATTGGGATCATTATTAGTTGATTGGGTTGCTTTTTCAATCAATATTTTGATTTGCTTTTTACATTCAATAATAGGGTTCTGATAGGCACTCCATGCATCTGACTTTGCCTGACGCACTATTTTTTTATTTTCATTTTCAATTGCCGCTAACTCTTCATCAGTAGCAAAACCGTTACTTAGGATCCATTCCCTTGTTTTTAGGTTACAATCGTATCGGTTTTCCCAATCTAAACGTTCGGTACTCTTGTATCTCTGATGGGATCCAGAGGTTGAATGTCCTTGTGGTTGGGTTAATTCTTGTACGTGGACTAAAACTGGAACGTGTTGATTTCGGGCTAATTTTTCGGCATATTTATAGGTTTCTACCAATGCTGTATAGTCCCAACCTTTAACCGTTAATATTTCAAAACCTTTTTCAGTATCATTTCGCTGTAATCCTTCGAGAGCTTTTGAAATACTTCCCTTAGTTGTTTGTTCGTCATTATGAACGGAAATCCCGTAATCATCATCCCAAACACTAATAACCATAGGGATTTGCATAACTCCAGCGGCATTGACGGCTTCAAAGAAAAGTCCTTCACTGGTACTTGCATTTCCAATAGTTCCCCAAGCAATTTCATTTCCATTTTCAGAAAATTTTTCGGAATCTTTTATGTTTAAAGCTCGATATACTTTTGAAGCTTGTGCTAAACCAACTAAACGAGGCATTTGACCCGCAGTAGGGGATATGTCTGAACTGTGATTTTTTTGATCTGTAAGTTTCTTCCAGCTCCCATCTTCTTCGTTACTTCTGGTAACAAAATGACCACCCATTTGCCTTCCACCAGACATCGGTTCGGCTTCTATGTCTGGATGAGCATATAGTGCAGCAAAAATTTCTTTAGGACTTAAATGCCCTTGTTCCATTAGAATTGTTTGATCTCGGTAGTATCCGGATCTAAAATCTCCATTCTTAAAAAACTTACTTAGAATTAACTGAGGCAATTCTTTTCCATCACCAAAGATGCCGAATTTTGCTTTTCCAGTCATTACTTCTCTTCTTCCCAATATAGAACACTCCCGACTTAACGAGATTAATCTATAGTCTGCAAGTACTTGCTCTCTGAAATCTTTATAAGAAAGTGGAATTTCTACGGCAAGTTTTTTGTCTAGCATGGTAAAAAATTAGCATTGCGAATTTACAAAAATTAAGGGAGACAGTATAATATACTATTTCTTAGTTCAAGAAACTAAAACTCAAGATACTAAAACCATCTTCTTGAAAATAACTGTTTAAGGTTGTTTAAATCAACTGTTAGGACAAAACGCATATTTGAAAAATAATCAGCATCATTTAGAACGTAATTTTCTGAATTCTGAATCGGAAAATAAAATTCCAGATAATCTGGAACAAGGTTTATTCTTAAACCGGAGTCATAAAAGCCTCTTGCTTTAGAATTACGATTCTTAGTCAGCCCTAAATCGGCATAAACCTCTACCCATTTCCATACACTAAAACCAAAATTGGTAGCAAGTATATAATCATTAGCATTTGGGTTTTTAAATTTTGACTTAAACCCACCTTCAGATAAAATAAACTGCTGACTGTATATTCCATCGTTATCTGATCTTCCTAGATAATTGTATCGAAACAAATAATCAGAAGATCTGTTAAGGCTATAGTCAAAGTAGGACGTGTCTTGAATGTTGTTCCATAAAAATTTACCTCCAAAAAATCGAAAAGAAACGGTTCTTCCATCATGAAAGAGATGACGAAATTCTGTACTGAAATTTAATTTACCAAAAAGGTTTGAAAACTCTAGATTTAATCCAATTTTCAAAAACCGAATGGCTTCTTTGTTAGCGTACAAATACTCTAAATTCCCAACATTATAGTTTGGGGTTGAAATCTCATCTGAACCAAATTCTCTATTTACGCTAACATAGGATAGGGAATAAGCTTCTCGTTCATTGGATCTGAAATCATCAGGACGTTTAATTACTGTTAGGGAGGGGACAAATATTTTGTAACGTAGATTTTCATCATAATGAAAACTACTCCCAAACAAACCTAATTGGGTTAAATAAAATGGGGTGTCTTCATTATATATTCTATAGCTAACACTTATCGATCCAACCAGATTGTTTAAGCGCGAACTATAGTTGGGGTTAAATTCATATACAAATGGTTTTCTTTGAAATGCCTTGTTAGATAGTTTAGTCCCAAAAGTTAAACCATCATAGGCATTAAAGTCTATTTTAGGATTAAAAAACACTTGACTCCTTTTTCTATCTTCTAAATCTTTAATGAAGGTTAATTTTAGTGGTTTTAATGTAGTTCCCTTTAATTTTCTGTAATTATTTTGTTGATTAAATTCAGGTATTTTAGAAACAGGGTTTATTACTAAATAATCAGCCCCAATATTTTTCAATTGAATCTTTGATGTTTTTTTTGGGTTAATGATTTGAAAAGACTGAATAATACTATCATTCCTAAGCTGAGCAATTGTGTACGGGATTAAATTAGCTTGAATTTGTTTAACTTTTACTGATATTGAATCTGAGGAGCGAGTTAGTTTTTTAAACTTTAAATCAATTGAATTTCGACTGCTTAAAAATCCTTTGGTAAACCATGGGATATCTATTTCCATTGTTAACGCATCTAATAATTGGGTTTTCGATTGAACTTTTCCAATTTGATTTTTAATAGCTGTATTTATTATCTCCTTTCCATGATAATCATACGCATAGCGAATACCGTGTGCCACCAAAGCAGGCTGAGAAACACGTTCATTAAACTTAATTAAGTCACTTTTTGAAGTTAATGGAGCTTGCTGTATGTTACTGCGGATGGTATACTCACTGAAAAACAAAAAACCCTCATTAAATTTGGATTCACTTAATGTGTAATTTTTTAAAAATGGTTTTAATAAAGGCTGTCTAGAAATTGCACCGAGTAATTTTTGATTTGGGTAATAATATTCAGCATATTCCATCAATAGCAGCGAATGAAGACCTCCAGTTAACCAAAAATTTTCTCTTGGATTAAGTAAGAACTGTTCTGTTAAATAATGGTTTAAATAGACACTTAATGCTTTTATTTCAAATTCAAATTGATCTGTAAAAGGATAAAAAATAGAAGGGATTGAACTTAAACCGAAATATGTTCTTTTTTTATAATCAGATTCAGAAAGCAGCATCTTATTTTGAGGAAATGCACCAAAACGTTCCCTGACGAAAGATTCAATTTTAATTAAGCTAGGTGTTGGATCAAACTTGTCTTCAGTAACTTTCTTGAAATCTGTACCAATTTTCAACCCGTTTATTGAAAAATAGGAATATTCTTTTTCGCTTATATGAAATTGGATTTCTTTTGCCTTGCTTATGGATTGGGATATAAGTTTGCGATCTTTTGTTTTAGATTCTTTCCATTGTGTTAAGTTCGAATTAACATTCAAATGTATTGGCACGTCCCATTCTAAGGAAAAATCAGCAGGTAACGTACTTGTTTCTTCAAGATCTAAATTACTGTTTGTTATCCATTTTCCATCAATAAATGGAGCGATTTGAATGAAGCAATTCTTTAAATAAAATTCTTTTTCTGACACTATACCATATCCAGTATATCGGGCATCAGGCATTTCAATGTTATAGCTAAGTCTTATGTTTATTTGCTCATCAACCATTAAATCTTCACTCAAAGAAATTCCAATAATATCAAGTTGATTTTCTTGTCGAAACCAATTAATCTCTTTATTATTTATGAAGATTTTCAATTCACTAGTTTCTCCTCTCTTAGCTTTTGATCCTAAATAAAATCGACGATCGTATTCTTCAGCAAATCTCTGGGCTAATGGTGATTTTGAAGAACTATATGCATGAGACCAATCATTTAAATAAAGAGTTTTTAAGGCTTTAGGAGTACCATTTCGATATTCTATGGTTTGCGTGACTTTTAATATTTTTTCAGCAGTAATTAATTTAATTTTAATGTCGTACTGAGGCACTTCATATTGTCCCATTATCGAAATAGGCAAGTAAGTAATAAGGATCAATAATAAATAATGAAGTTGTTTCACTAGACTAAAAGTTTGGTTTAAAAATTTCTTTAGAATGAAAGTCTGAAAGACATTCTAAAACTTCTTCTTTAGTATCTACTAAAGAAAATAAATCCAAATCTTCTTTACTAATTAACTCGCTGCTTAATAATGTATTATGAATCCAATCGATTAAAGGGGTCCAAAAACTTGTACCCACAAGAATTATAGGGATTCGATTTATTTTTTTGGTTTGAATTAGTGTAATTGCTTCAAATAACTCATCTAATGTTCCAAAGCCACCTGGCATCACAACAAAAGCTTGTGCATACTTAACAAACATAACCTTTCGAATAAAAAAATACTCGAAAGATAAATTTTTATCATTGTCTATAAATGGATTCTCGGTTTGCTCAAAAGGTAGTGCAATGTTTAATCCTACTGAAGTTCCGTTAACTTCTTGCGCGCCTTTGTTTGCAGCCTCCATAATACCAGGGCCACCGCCTGTAATAATTCCATATCCTGCTTTTGCAACCGCTGCAGAAACTTCTGTAGCTAATTTATAATGGGCATGATTAGGTTTGATCCTAGCCGATCCAAATATAGAAACACAAGGTCCGATGCTTCCCATTTTTTCATATCCATAAACAAATTCACCCATGATCTTAAATAAGGACCAAGAATCATTTGTCTTTGTAGTGTTCCAACTTTTATTTTTAATTTGAGGGCTCATGGGGTTTAGGGTTTTAATTCTTTTGCTAAATAATGCGCTGTATGACTTTTTGAATGTTTTATTATTTCTTCTGGTGTACCTTCAACAATAATCTCGCCACCATTTTTACCTCCTTCATAACCTATATCAATAATATGATCTACCTGCTTTATCACATCCATGTTGTGCTCTATGATTAAAACTGTATTGCCTTTACTTACCAAATTATTTAATACTTCTAAAAGGACTCTAATATCTTCAAAATGCAATCCTGTAGTAGGTTCATCTAAAATAAACAAGGTGTTACCCGTATCTCTTTTTGAAAGCTCAGTAGCCAATTTTATACGTTGCGCTTCTCCACCAGATAGGGTAGTAGAGGACTGGCCAAGACTTACATATCCTAATCCAACATCTTGAAGTGTTTTTAGTTTTCTATAAATTTTAGGAATAGGTTCAAAAAATAAACAAGCCTGATCTATTGTCATATTTAACACATCCGATATTGATTTTCCTTTAAAACGAATTTCTAATGTTTCTCTGTTAAATCGTTTTCCTTGACAGGATTCACATTCTACTAATACATCGGGCAAAAAATTCATTTCAATAACCTTCATTCCTCCACCCATACAAGTTTCGCACCTACCTCCAGATACGTTAAAACTAAATCTTCCTGGCTTATAACCTCGAATTTGTGCTTCGGGAGTTCGGGTAAATAAAGAACGTATTTCACTAAAGACACCTGTATATGTAGCAGGATTACTTCTCGGTGTCCGGCCAATTGGACTTTGATTTACATCAACAACCTTATCTAGGTGTTCAAGACCTGTAATGCTTTTATGGGGAAGTGGTTTAGCAACACCATTGAAGAAATGCGCATTAAGAATTGGGTAAAGTGTACCGTTGATTAGCGAAGATTTTCCACTACCTGACACCCCGGTAATTCCAACCATTTTTCCCAGAGGAAGTTGTAGGGTTACATTTTTTAAGTTATTACCTGTACAATTAGACAAAACAACTGATTTGCCATTTCCTTTTCTTCTAGTATGAGGAATTTCAATCGTCTTAATTCCTTTTAAATATTGTGCAGTTAATGAGTTTTTTGTTAAAAGCTGCTCAGGCTTTCCTTCTGAAATTATTTCACCTCCGTTTTTACCAGCAAACGGTCCTATATCTATTACATGATCTGCTTTAATAATCATGTCCTTATCGTGTTCAACTACGATGACTGAATTCCCTAAATCTCTTAAAGAAAATAAAGACTGAATTAAACGTTCATTGTCACGTTGATGTAATCCAATACTAGGTTCATCCAAAATGTACAATACTCCAACGAGCTGAGATCCAATTTGAGTAGCAAGCCTTATGCGCTGAGCTTCTCCACCAGACAAAGACTTAGAAGATCTACTGAGAGATAAATAATTCAACCCAACATTGAGTAAAAATTGAAGTCTCGCCTTTATTTCTTTTATAACATCTTCACCTATTTTCAATTCATTTACAGAAAGAAATTGAGGTAAATTGTCAAACCATGCATACAACTCATCGAGATCCATTTGAGCTAGTTCAGCAATGTTTAGTTCATTTATTTTAAAAAATCGAGCTTCTTTCCTCAAGCGTGAACCCTTACAGGTTAAGCATTTGTTTTCATCCATGAAATCACTAGCCCAGCGTTTTATATTTGTTGAGCTTGCTAATTCGAATTGATTTTTAATGAAATTTTCTATTCCCTCATAATCTATTTTATAGCTCCTTGTAATCCCTAAGGTTTTAGATTCAACAGTGAAAGTTTCGGCTCCACCTTTTAAAATAATTTCAAGAGCTGCAGCTGGAATTTTATTAATGGGATCCGACAGGTTAAAATCATATCGTTGAGCAATAATCTCCATTTGCTTAAAACTCCAAGAACTCTTTTCTGAGCCAAGAGGTATAATTCCTCCTGCTTTAATCGAGATTGAAGAGTCGGGGATAATTTTATCCCGGTTAACTATTTGTTGTATTCCTAATCCTCTGCAATCGTTACACATCCCTTTTGGAGAGTTAAAAGAGAAGCTGTTAGGCTCAGGATTTTGGTATGCGATTCCCGAAGTTGGACACATTAAATTTCGGCTAAAATAACGTACTTTATGGCTGTCTTCATCATAGATTAAAATGGTATCACCTCCCTGATACATTCCTGTAATTAAGGATTCCTGCAGGCGTTTTATTCCGTTAATACTATCATTAATTCGCAACCTGTCAATTACCAGTTCAATATCATGTGTTTTGTAACGATCGAGTTTCATATCTCTTGAAAGTTCAACGATTACTCCATCTACTCGAGCTTTTATAAAGCCTTGACGCCCTAAGTTTTCAAAAAGTTCACGATAATGACCTTTTCTTGATTTTATTATTGGTGCCAAAATAATAACACGCTGCTCAGCGTAATCTTGTTGAATAAGCTCAATGATTTGATCATCGGTATAGCTTATCATTTTCTCATGAGTTTGATGACTATACGCTGTACCAACGCGGGCATACAATAGCCTTAAAAAGTCATAAACTTCAGTTATTGTACCTACGGTTGATCGTGGACTTTTGGAAGTAGTTTTTTGTTCTATAGCAATAACAGGCGAGAGACCGTCAATTTTATCGACTTCAGGACGCTCTAAATTACCTAGAAATTGACGCACATAAGCCGAAAATGTCTCCATGTAACGACGTTGCCCTTCTGCATAAATTGTATCAAATGCGAGTGATGATTTTCCACTTCCTGAAAGACCTGTTATTACAACAAGTTGATCTCTTGGAATCCGAACATCTATATTTTTTAAGTTATGTACACGAGCACCTTGGACATCGATAACATTAGAATTGTTTTTCATAGCAAAATTAAGCTCTAAAAATACAACTTTAGTCTGGACTAAATTTTCAATTGATTAAAAATTAAAACAATTTTAGTAGCTCACGGCAGTGTCGTCTCCACGAGGATCAGCTCCTAAAGTAATTACAGATGCATCGTCGATCAAAATAGCATCAACTTTACCAATAATCCGAGATCGTTTTTCTTCTGCTGCATAACCTAGATCATTGAGCTTTTTGAGTAGTTCTGCATCAAATTGTTTGGGCTCAAAAGTAATGTAATCAGGCAGCCATTGATGATGAAATCGAGGGGCATTAACTGCTTCTTGTATGGGTAAATCATGTTCGTAAACATTCAGTATTGTTTGGAAAACTGATGTGATTATTGTTGAGCCTCCTGGCGTACCCACTACCATGTAAAGTGCTCCATTTTTTTCTACAATTGTTGGGGTCATTGAGCTCAACATACGTTTTTTTGGTACTATTGAATTGGCTTCATTTCCTAATAAACCAAACATGTTTGGTACTCCTGGTTTACTACTAAAATCATCCATTTCATTGTTCATAAAAACGCCCAGCTCTTCTACAAATACTTTAGAGCCATAACCACCATTTAAAGTTGTCGTTACTGCTACAGCATTTCCTTGATCATCTACAATCGAAAAATGAGTTGTTTCATCGCTCTCGAAATAGTATGAATCTCCCGGTTTTATATCTGAAGATAGGGAAGCTTTATTCCAATCAAAACTCTTCATTTTTTTGTTTATATAAAGCGAGTCTAATAAAATTTTTAATGGAACGTCAACGAAGTCAGGGTCTCCCAAGAACTCACTTCGATCAGCATAAGAACGTCTTTCTGCCTCTACCATCAGTTGAATACTTTTTTGAGTGTTATGTCCTAGCGTTTTAATGTCGAAGGGTTCAACCATTTTCATCATTTGATTTAAACAAACTCCACCACTAGAAGGCAATCCCATAGAGATTACATTTAATTCCTTATATCTAAAAGTTAATGGATCTCTCCATCTTGGTTCGTATTGTTCTAAATCTTTTTGAGTAATAATCCCACCAGCTTCCTTAACACGAGCAACTAAAGCATCTGCTACCCAACCTTCTGTAAAACCTTTAATGCCATTTTCTGCAATTGCTCTAAGAACCCTACCCAATGCTGGGTTTTTTAAAACATCACCAGCCTTAAATTCTTGACTATAAAATGTTTCTGGCCCATTTATTTTAATAAATAATTCGCGATTTCTTTTGAAACTCCTTGCTTGTTTTTCAGTAACTGCATATCCTTTTTCTGCAAGATCAATGGCAGGCTGCATTAAATCTATAAGCGGAAGAGTCCCCATTTTTTTATGAATCTCTAATGTTCCAGCAACAGTTCCGGGAACACCTACTGCAAGACCCCCAACTGTACTTTTACCAGGAATAACATTTCCCTGGTCATCAAGATATAGATCACGAAAGGCTGCGTTAGGTGCTTGCTCTCTGTAATCTAGTGTCCCTGTAGTACCGTCTGCATTTCGAAAAACAAAAAAACCACCGCCCGTAATATTACCAGCGACTGGATATACAACAGCTAAAGCAAAGTTAGTTGCAATCATTGCGTCGTAAGCATTCCCACCTTTTTTAAGAATATCCACACCTACTTGAGATGCATAAGGCATTGCAGAAACAACACCTCCTTTAATTTGGGGTTTTTTGGTCGTACAACTTACGGTTAATAGAAGAATTATGTAAAGTACCGGCTTAAATAATTTAAATTTTAATTTCATAGGGCAGTATTTGTTTATATTATTTTATGAAGATACAAACTTTTGCATTTCTTCAAAAAAAACACAAAACCCATTTTCATAAATAGCGTAGTGGGTTTTTAAATTCGATATGGAAGCTTTAAAATTTGACTTAAATTTTGTGCGACGTTCCATTTGACCTAAAATATCTTCTAAGCCTTCAAGACTCTTGTATTGCAACAGCCAGTTTTTTTTCCTCATATAAGGAAAAGCTAATTTTAATTTAGACGGAAGAAGATCTTGCTGCAGCTCTATTTGATTATAAAAGTCTAAAGAGAACTGTTCAAGGGTCTGCTCATGATATTGATGCCAAAGCGATGCCAGAAAGTGGTCATAAAACATATCGATAAGAACAGCGCTATAATGTCCGTGATCTTCAAATAAAAGTTTTTTGTGAGCTCTAAAAATGGAATGCTGATCAGTAAAACTATCAATTTTCCGATGAAGTATAATCCCTTCCTGAATGGATCCTGAATAATCCATGTATTTTTTACCTGGAACTGAATCGGCTATAAAATTTCCAAATCTGAGGTCAATACTTGATCCAGATAAATATATATGTGCCAAATAATTCATTCACTAAAACTAGTTTTCTTTTTTTAGAATTAGTCAATTTAATCCAAAAACAACATTAATTTTTTAGAACTCCTTTATCTTTGATAAAATTTACTTTATGACATTGATTAAATCCATTTCTGGAATTCGAGGCACAATTGGCGGAAAACCTAACGATAATCTAACTCCAGTTGATGTTGTACGTTTTGCGGCGGCATATGGAACATATATTTTATCACAGACCAATGTTTCAAAAGCTAAAGTTGTAATAGGTCGTGATGCGCGTATTTCAGGTTCAATGGTTCAGGCTTTAGTTTCAAACACCTTAATTGGATTGGGAATTGACGTTATTGATTTAGGAATGGCAACTACCCCCACTGTAGAAATGGTAGTTCCAAAAGAAAATGCTCAAGGAGGGATAATACTTACAGCTAGCCATAACCCGAAGCAATGGAACGCATTGAAGTTATTAGACTCAAAGGGAGAATTCTTAAATGCTGAAGCTGGAGCACATATTCTTGATATAGCAGACAAAGAGAATTTTGATTTTGCGTCTGTTGATGATTTAGGCAAAATCTCAAAAAACAACACAAGTTTAGAAATGCATATCCAGGAGGTTATAAACCATCCTTTAGTTACCGTTGACAAAATTAAAGCAAGTGGTTTAAAGATTGTAGTTGATGGGGTGAATTCTATTGGAGGTATTGCAATACCAGCACTTTTAAAAGAATTTGACTTAGAGGTTATTGAATTGTATTGCGAGCCAAATGGACAATTTCCACATAACCCAGAACCATTAAAAGAACATTTAGGTGCGCTCTCGGAAAAAGTAATTGAAACAGGTGCAGATTTAGGGATTGTGGTTGACCCTGACGTAGATCGTTTAGCTTTTATAGATGAAAATGGAGAAATGTTTGGTGAAGAGTATACCCTTGTAGCTTGTGCTGACTATGTACTGTCTAAAAAATCTGGAAATACAGTGTCGAACATGTCTTCCACTCGTGCATTAAGGGATGTAACTGAAAAACATGGTGGATCTTATTTCAGCAGTGCTGTAGGCGAGGTTAATGTGGTAACTAAAATGAAAGAAGTTGATGCGGTTATTGGAGGCGAGGGTAACGGTGGTATTATTGATCCACAGCTTCACTACGGTAGGGATTCATTAATTGGTACTGCTCTGTTTCTTTCATTACTAAGTGGACTTAAATTTTCCGTTTCTGAACTTAAAAAAACCTATCCAGAGTATTTTATGAGTAAGGGTAAGATTGAACTAGAACCCTCAATGGAAGTAGACCATCTTCTCAATGAAATTAAAAAAAAATATACAGATAATAAACCAAACACGATAGATGGTGTTAAAATAGACTTTGAAAACTCTTGGGTACATCTTCGTAAATCTAACACAGAGCCAATAATTCGAGTGTATACTGAAGCACCTTCTCAGCTAGAGGCTGATGATTTAATGAATCGATTTAAAGCTGAATTACTCGCTTTCGGAAATTAGCTTTGGATTTTTATCCATGTGCTTAAAGCGGTTGTGAGTCCAGAAGTACTGTGAAGGGTCTTTTAGAATCTGTGCTTCTAAAGTCTCTGTAAATATATCAGTAATCTCATTTTCCTTTGTTTCGTTCGGCTTATCAGTGATTAAACTAATGTTTATTTCATAATACCCACGCTTGAAACGGTTTATATCAGCGAAAACAACAGGTAAATCAAATTGTTTAGCCATCCGCTCACCACCAGTAAAAACAGGCACTTCAACTCCCATAAAGGTCCTCCAATAACTCCTAGTTTTTGGTTGTGGCGACTGATCTGCTGCTAGACCATAGATATAAGCTTCTTTGTTACTTTGATGCTTTGCAATGTCTTGAAGAACGTCGTATCGTGAGCCTAAATAAATTTGATGTTTTTTTCTTGACTTCACAATTAATCGCTCAAAATATTTATTTGATAGAGGAGTATAAACAGCATAGCCTTTCCCATCAATATGATATCCAATAGACAGCATACCTTCCCAACTTGAATAATGACCGCAGACAAGAATAACTCCCTTATTTTGGCTTAAATGCTGATTTATTAGTTCCATATTATTGAACTTAAAGCGCTTCAAAACTTGTTTTTTTGAAATGGTTAGAGCTTTCAGCATTTCAATAAAAATATCACACAGATGTCTGTAAAATGCACGTTCTATAATAGCAAGTTCTACTTTGCTCTTTTCAGGAAAACTTAAATTAAGATTTTTTCGAACTACTTTAGTTCTATACCCAACTAATTTATAAAGAATTATATAAAGAAAGTCTGCGATACCATACAAAATGAAGTGTGGTAAAATTGAAAGCCCTATTAATAGGGGGTAAGAAATTATATAGATTAAGAGCTGCACACTTTTTTTAGCAAATATAAGTATATTTGAATTCAATTTTATTGACTTTATGCAATCACTTTCCCCAATAGTTTTGGTACTCATTATTACTAACCTTTTAATTTCATTGAAGGGCTTCAACGATACTGTTTTTTTTAATCGTTTTAAATTTAATATCGCAGCTGTTAAGCTCGGTCAAAACTACAGAGTCATCACATCTGCATTTTTACATGTTGATTTTTCACATTTGGTGTTTAATATGTTTGCGCTTTACTTGTTTGGCGATCAAGCACTGGAAGGACTTGGACTGATTAATTTTTTAATCTTGTACTTTGCCTGTTTAATTTCTGGAAACCTTTTTGCTCTTTATTTTCATAGTGAAGATTCTTATTATAGTGCAGTAGGTGCTAGTGGAGCAATAATGGGAATTCTCTACGCAACAATTTTAATGTATCCTGAAATGAAATTAGCATTGATTATATTTCCTGTTCCCCTACCTGGGTATGTTTTTGGAATAGGGTATTTAGTTTACACTCTTTTTGGAATGAAAAAACAACAAGATAATATTGGTCATACCGCGCATTTTGGCGGAGCCATAGGCGGAATTATAACTACCTTAATTCTAGCCCCTTGGATTATTGACACCTCATTTTCAACTTTAATTCTTCTTGGAATCGTAACTGCTGTTACGGGTTTTATACTTTTTAAAAAGAATTAAAACCTAGCGTGCCAAAAGTTCTTCAATTTTAGCATCCAATTGAGCACCTCTAAGATCTTTAGCTACAATAACTCCGTTCTCATCTAGGATAAATGCTTTAGGAATTGCACTTACACCATAAAGAAGTGCTACAGGCTCTTTCCAGTATTTTAAGTTAGAAACGTGGTTCCAAATTAAACCATCGTCTTCAATGCCTTGTATCCAGCTTGCTTTGCTCTTGTCTAAAGAAACACTAATGATTTCTAATCCCTTGTCATGCATACGCTTATACAAGCGAACAAGGTTAGGGTTTTCTATACGACAAGGGCGGCACCAAGAAGCCCAGAAGTCAATTATAGTAACTTTTCCTTTCATAGACTCTAAAGAAAGTATTTCACCAAATTGATTTGGTGCTTCAAAAGCAGGAGAAATTGCACCAATGGCAGTCGGGTTAATAGGCTTACTAATGATTGCATTTATTTTTTTGCCAGAAACACTTTCCTTAATTTTTTGGTCAAAACCATTAAAAATAGCGACTGCTTCCGTTTGAGGAACCTTTTTAGTAAAAACAAGTCGCTCTAAGATTAAAGTTGCAATATAAGAGCTCGGTCTAGAATTCATAAATCCTTTTTCAAAAACACTAAGTTCTTGCTCAATGACTCTGTATTCAGAAGTAAGATCTTCTGCTAAAATATTATCACCAACTGTATTAGCCTGGTTAATTTCCTGTGCAATTAATTGTAATTTGTCTGTATATGCTTTTGTAGAAACTCGATATTGGTCAAGGTCATTATTTGACTGTGTCCCTCCAATTTTTGGTGAATTTAAATTATCCTTAAAAATTTCAGCTTCAATTACTCCCTCTTCTATAATAACAGGGATGTTTGCATTGAGCCCTTCAATGTTAATGAAGTTAATATCAATTTGACTTATTAAACCTTCGAATTTAAAAGTCCCTTTTATAATTTTTGCTGTGTCTACTGAAATGGGTTGACCATTTGGCCCAGCTTTTACTCGATAAACACTGAGTCCGTCTTCAAAGTCAGTTGACCCTTCGATAATAAAGCTGTCAGGCTCTAAAGAATTACAAGAAATAATTAATAAACTAAAAACTAGAGTAAGGCTAAAAAATATTTTAAAATTTTTCATGTGCAAATATATGAATTCGAATTATAATTTCAACCTTAAATGGAAGATGTAATTGAATGACGATAATGATTTAAGGTCATAATTTATATAGTATATTTGTTTATTATAAAATTAATATGGCAGGAAATAGCTTTGGAACGTTATTCAACGTTACTACTTTTGGAGAATCCCACGGACCCGCAATTGGTGGTGTAATTGATGGTTGTCCGGCAGGAATTACCCTAGATTTAGATAAAATCCAAATGGAATTGAATCGAAGAAAACCAGGACAATCAGCGATTGTTACACAACGTAAAGAACCGGATGAAGTTGTTTTTTATTCAGGAATATTTGAAGGTAAAACTACAGGGACACCAATAGGTTTTGCAATTCATAATACGAATCAAAAGTCTAACGACTACGGTCATATAAAGGACAGTTACAGGCCTTCACATGCAGACTATGTTTACGATCAAAAATATGGTTTTCGAGATTACAGAGGGGGCGGAAGAAGTTCTGCTCGAGAAACTGCTAGTAGAGTCGTTGCAGGAGCAATAGCAAAACAGTTTCTTTCAGAGTTAAAGTTTACTGCTTTTGTTTCAGCAGTTGGACCTCTAAAAATGGAAACGCCCTATCAGGAGCTAAATTTTGACACAATTGAAAAGAACCCAGTTCGCTGCGCAGATCCTGTTATGGCCGAGCAAATGGAAGCCTATATTCGCGAAATAAGAAAAGAAGGCGACACCGTTGGTGGTGTAATTACTTGTGTAATTCAAAACGTGCCTGTTGGTCTTGGAGAACCTGCTTTTGATAAGCTTCATGCCGAATTGGGAAAAGCAATGTTGTCTATCAATGCCGTAAAAGGTTTTGAATATGGTAGTGGTTTTGCTGGTTCCCAAATGAAAGGAAGTCAACATAACGACCCTTATAACACTGATGGAACAACACAGTCCAATCGCTCTGGAGGAATTCAAGGTGGTATTTCCAATGGGATGGATATATATTTTAATGTTGCTTTTAAGCCTGTTGCAACTGTAATGCAAGCACAGAACACAATAGACAATAAAGGTCAAAAGGTAGTGATGGAAGGTAAAGGGAGGCATGACCCGTGTGTTGTTCCTAGAGCTGTTCCAATAGTAGAAGCTATGGCTGCCTTAGTTCTCGCAGATTTTAACTTACTTAGCAGAACAAATAAAAATAGTTTATGAAAAAATTAGCTTTACACTGGAAGATTTTAATTGGTATGGCACTGGGTGTTATTTTTGGTTTGGTTATGTCATATATATCAGGAGGTTCCCAATTTGTTGGAGATTATATAAAACCTTTCGGAACAATCTTCATTAACTTATTAAAGCTAATTGCCATCCCATTAATCTTAGCTTCTCTTATTAAAGGAGTTTCTGATTTAAAGGATATTTCTAAACTCTCACAAATGGGAGGTAGAACAATTTTAACCTACATTAGTACAACACTTGTTGCAGTTATAATAGGGTTAATTCTTGTGAATTCTATTCAGCCAGGAAAATCAATCAGTGTTGAAACTAGAATAGAATTGGTCGAAGCATATGCTTCTGATGCAGATCAAAAGCGAGAAGCAGCAGCAAAACAAAGTACTGCAGGTCCTTTGCAAGCTCTTGTAGACATAGTGCCTTCAAATATTTTTGCAGCCGCCGGTGATAATCGCAACATGTTACAGATCATATTCTTTGCAATGTTTTTTGGAATTGGAATTATTTTAATTCCAGAGAAACAATCTGCATCTGTAAAAGGCTTTTTCGATTCATTTAATGCAGTTATACTAAAGCTTATTGACCTCATTATGCTTTCCGCTCCTTATGGTGTTTTTGCTCTTTTAGCTGCACTAGTAGTTGAGGCTCCTAGTTTAGAGCTATTTAAAGCGTTAGCATTGTATGCAATTACTTTATTATTAGCACTAGCTATAATGATTGGTTTTTATGCTCTAATGGTTCGTTTTATTATTAAAAAGAGCCCATCATTTTTCTTTAAGGGAATTGCTCCAGCTCAATTATTAGCATTCTCTACAAGCTCAAGTGCTGCAACACTCCCGGTTACAATGGAGTGTGTTGAAGGTAACTTAGGCGTTGATAAAGAAGTAACTAGTTTTGTACTTCCTATTGGTGCTACCATTAATATGGACGGGACTAGTGTTTACCAAGGAGTTGCAGCAGTTTTTATTGCTCAAGCCTTTGGGTTAGACTTAAGTCTAAGTGCGCAACTTGGAATTATATTTACTGCAACTTTAGCTTCTATTGGTACCGCAGCAGTTCCGAGTGCTGGAATTGTAATGTTAGTTATTGTATTGGCTCAAGCAGGAATACCTGAAGCAGGGTTAGCACTAATATTTGCAATTGATCGACCACTAGATATGTGTAGAACAGTAGTGAACGTTACGGGTGATGCTGCAGTATCAATGTTTGTAGCTAAATCGATTGGAAAGCTTAAATAAACCAGTTTTTACCTTTATAAAAATCAGCAATCCAGACTAATGTAAGCGCTCCTGCAATAATTATACAAGATAAAATTACTTCTGAATTTCCAAGATAATCAAGGGAGTTTGCAACAAAAAAACTGTGATACATTTGAATAATTACTGAAATCAGAGACATTACCAAAACACTCTTTGACCAAGCTTTTCGAAAAACTAACCCTATACTACCAAGAAGTCCTAGAGTTACAGCAGCAGCATTGAACATTTTTATCCATAAAGGAAATCGAGATCTAAATTCTAATTCTGCATCATTTAATGTAGTAAGATCAACAAGTAAATCCATTACAAAAAGAGAAACACCTAAAAGATTCCAGACTAAAAGAATCATAACAAATGCTTTAATTCTTTTGGAGGGATTTTGTTTAATCATAATAAAAGTTTTACTGTATATTCAAAAAAGGGATGTCATTTTTGTGGTTCCACAATATGATTAGACTAAGTATCAATGTAAGTACAGCAGTATAGAATAACAATCCGCCATCACTATTAACCTCTATCCCAAGCATGGTTATGTGCATAAATACTGCTCCAGACATAAGACCTGAAGCAAGACCCGCGCCTAACCAAATTTTCCTTGGCAAGAAAAGAAGCGCACTAGCAATAAGCTCTAAAACTCCAATCCCTATTCTTCCCCAAGGTTCCATTCCGGCCTGAGTAAAAATGAAAACACTGTCTTGATGGGCTGAAAATTTATAAAAAAGGGTTTGTAATAAAATAACCGATACTAAAACCCTAAGGGCAATGAATATGTAATTTTTCATAGGCTAATATTTTTAATTAATGTGGGGTTAATATTATATAAATGTATACTTTTTTATTCAATTTTTTTAAAATTGAATTTCAGGTTTTCATGATTACTGATTAAGGTCTTCAAAATAAGTGAATACAAAAACCCTGTGCTTATAAAAATAAATTACAATCCACTTCTTTGTTTACAAGTGGTTTTAAACCAGGAATTTGTGGGTGTATTTTGTGTTTGGTAGGGGACAAGCATCGAATTTTCCAAACCAACGGTATCTATTTCTCGCTATAATTCTATAAACTCCTTTCGTAATGAATTTGGGTAAAATTCTTAAAAAACTAATTACTCTAAAACCGCCACCTAAAGTTTTGAAGAGTTCAAAAGTTGCTTGAGCGCCTAGAGCAAAGCTGTGTTTGGGTATCCAAAACACAACACTTTCTAATTTTTTTGGGTCAATTTTATTTTCTTTGAAAAAAGCCTGTCCAGTTTTACTGTCAAGAGTAGCAAATCGAAGCCGATCATTTTTATCCCATTTACACAAACGATTAACCCATGCATTACAAAGAACACAAGGGCCATCATAAAGAATTATTGCGTTTTTCATTTTTTAATTTTGGCCGCTTGAACCAAATCTAGTGCTTCTAAACGAACTTGAGTGGTGAACATACCGTAATTCACGATTGCTTTCTCTTTTTCTATAGAATCTATTGTACCGACGGCTTTACCATCAAAGAGACGTACTTGGTCCCCTAATTTAAAGTTAACTTTAACTTTAACAGGCACGGGAGCAGCCTTTTTCTTTTTCTTTTTTTCTTTCCTAATAATCACCATAGCCTTATTGGCTTCGGCATTGGCCTTTTCTTTTACTTCTTTATCTTTCTTTTTCTCAGAAGAACTTTTCTTCTTGCGCTTCGAATTCTCACCTTCTACCAGTCGCAATAAATCTGCAACTAGAGGACGTTTTTTTCCATTGTCAAAATATCGATCTGCAACTTCATTTACTTTGTTTCCCAAAACAATCATACGTTGATTATGGTCAAACAGTTCTTGATAGCCGATTAGTTTTTCTTTTATTTTTTTATTTAAAACCTCCAAGCGGTTATTTTCCTCGATTGCTTTGCTCTCTTGCTTCCTAAGCGAATCTCCTGTTTTAGTCATCTGAGAGCGCTCTTTCTGTAATTTAGCTATGGTTGCGTCAAAACGAACCTTTCCGCGTTCTATCTTCTTCTTAGCACGGTTTATTAAGCTGTATGGGATACCGTTTTTCTGTGCAACTTCAAAGGTGAAGGAACTTCCAGCTTCTCCAAGGATGAGATTGAATATTGGTTCTAAGGTTCTGTTATCGAACTGCATATTGGCATTAGACATGTTTGGAAGTTCATTGGCTAATACTTTTAAGTTAGAGTAGTGTGTTGTTATAATACCGTAAGCCTCTCGGTTGTAGAATTCTTCCAAGAAAGATTCTGCAAGGGCTCCACCGAGTTCTGGATCAGAACCTGTACCAAATTCATCAATCAGAAAAAGCGTGTTTTTATTACATTTTCTAATAAAATATTTCATGTTCTTTAAGCGGTAAGAATAGGTGCTTAAATGGTTTTCTATGGATTGATTATCACCTATATCCGTGATAATTTGATCAAAAAAACAAACGGTACTCTGTTCGTGAACAGGAATTAGCATTCCGGTTTGAAGCATTAATTGTAATAATCCTACCGTTTTTAAGGTAATGCTTTTTCCACCAGCGTTTGGTCCAGAAATTACAATGATTCTCTGTTCTTTGGTTAGGATTATGTCTTGGGGAAATGTAGTTTTACCTTCTTTTTTATTCGATAAATAGAGTAGGGGATGAAAAGCATTTACTAAGGTTAACTCTCGGTTGGAGTTTATTTTTGGAAGAATACTGTTTGTACTCTCAGCATATTTTGCTCTTGCATGATAGGTGTCTATTAAGATCAAATACTTTTGATATTGAATTAATAACGAACGATAGGGCTGCAAGTATTGAGTTAAAGCTAATAAAATGCGTTTAATCTCATCTGTTTCTTCAAACTGTAAATTGTTTAATTCTCGAGTGTGTTGTAGCGTAGTTTCGGGTTCTATATAAACAATACTGCCTGTTTTGGAACTACCCATGATGGCTCCTTTAACTTTGCGTCTGTGCATTGCTTTTACAGCAAGTACCCTACGGTTTTCAACTACAGATTCTTTTATGTCGTCTAGGTAATCAGCCGTTGTGTATTGACTTAACGCCCGCTGAAAACTTTGCCCGATTTTAGAGCGAACCGTTTGTATGCTTTTGCGTATTTGAAAAAGCTCGGGAGATGCATCGTTTCTAACCTCACCAAATCGATCAATTACATTGTTTATAGCTATTATAAGGTCTTTAGTGATTTCAATATCTGTACTTTGCTCAAATAACCTAGGGTAGTATTCTTTAAATTTTTTGAAAAACTTAAGTAAAATGTTAATGATGTCCGAAGCTGCGGCAATACGACGAAAACCTTCTAATTCAAGAACAGAATTTTCTATTTTTAAAAGATTGATTTCAGATGTTAAATCATCAAAACCATGATTTGGAATTCGATTTTCATTAGCAAAAGACGCTGTAAATTCCGAGACCGATTCCAATTGAAGAATTAACTCTTGTTCATTTTCAAGGGGCTGAAGAGACAAGCAGCTTTCTTTCCCCATAGATGTAATGGCAAGTTGAGATAATTGTTGGAGAACCGTAGTAAATTCCAAGTCGCTAAGTGCTTTCTCTGGTATTTTCATATTTTTGCTCTGCAAAAGTACACAATTTCATGCAGGAACTAATACCCCACAGTTGGGAAACTATCCTTAAAGACACAACAAAACTACCCTATTTTAAAGCTTTAGAGGCTTTTGTATCGTCTGAATATAAAGAACATAGCTGCTTCCCTAAACAGGCTGACATTTTTGCTGCCTTAGCTTTATGTCCATTAGATCAGCTTAAGGTGGTTATCTTAGGGCAAGATCCCTATCATGGACCAGGACAGGCAGAAGGGTTAAGTTTTTCAGTTCCAAATGACATTAAACATCCACCATCGCTCATAAATATTTTCAAAGAGATAGAAACTGATCTTAATGTTTCCTATCCAAAAAGTGGAAATTTATCGCGTTGGGCAAAGCAAGGCATAATGCTACTAAACGCGACACTCACTGTTCGAGCGCATGAGCCAGGCAGTCACCAAAAACAAGGATGGGAAACATTTACTGATACTCTTATTCATGAAATTTCTTCAGAAAAATCGAATGTGGTTTTTTTGTTGTGGGGTGGTTTTGCGAAAAAGAAAAGCAAACATATAGATCCAAGTAAACACCTGATATTGAGCGGCGGACACCCTTCTCCCTTAAGTGCCAATAGAGGTTATTGGTTTGGGAATAAACATTTCAGCAAGTGTAATGCGTATTTAAAAATAAACGGGAAAACTGAAATAGAATGGTAATTCAAGTTAGCCGCCAATTCGTTTAACATCATGGCCCATATCGGTCAGAATTTTCATGACTTGATCGCGATAATTTCCTTGAATAATTATTTCTCTGTTTTTAATGCTACCACCTACGCCTACAGCCTTTTTTAAAGTTTTACCCAATTGCTTTAAATCACCATCATTACCTTCAAACCCTTTGATAACAGTAACTGTTTTTCCTGCACGGCCTTTGTTACTGAAATGTGCTTCAAGGAATTGTTTTTCAAAAGGAGCATCTTCTTGTTCTATAGGATCTGGATCTGGAGCCAGGTTTTCGAACTGCAATTTAGCTAAATCGGCTAGGCTTGTTAATTTCTTTGACATCTTAAAACTTTATTAGTGCTAAAATACTATTTTAGAGGAATAAAATAACAATGAATGCGATACCTAATAATACTTTTCTTTCTTATCAACGTTACCGCTATGGCACAAAAAAAACAAATACAAGAACTTCCGTTTAAATCCATTCCAGAAGCTTCAAAAAACTATGAATCTGGAAATATAGTTGTTCGAATGATTGAGGGCTTAGGCTATCGTTATTATTGGGCTACAGAAGGACTTCAAACTGGTGATCTGGATTATAAACCTTCAGATAGTGGACAGTCTACCAAAGAAACTTTAAAACACATTCACGGTTTAGCAGATGTTCTTAAGAATGTTTCATTGAACTTACCCAGTATAAGACCTGCTCCAAACCAATCGGAAGATTTTGTCGAATTGAGGAAACAAACACTCAATTATCTTGAAGAAGCAACTGTGAATTTTAAAAATAAAACCCCAAAAGAATTAGCTGAACTTAAAGTCATTTTTGAAAGAGGAGGGAAGCAATCTTCATTTCCGTTCTGGAACATGATCAACGGACCCCTAGCAGACGCTATATACCACACAGGGCAGGTGGTTAGCTATAGACGTTCAAGCGGAAATCCACTTCCAAAAGGGGTAAATGTATTTATGGGTAAAACAAAAGAATAGATGAAGATTGCCAAAACGCATCAACGCAGATACTCCAAAACATTAGCTTTTTTAGAAAAGCACTTACCATCGGGCGCTAGTTTATTGGATTTAGGTACTGAAAATCCATTTACCCCTTTTCTAAAAGATGCTGGTTATAAAGTTAAAAACACAAAAGGGGAAAATTTAGATGATAATTTTAAAAATGTTGCAAGCACTCCGTGTGATTGTGTTACAGCTTTTGAAATTTTTGAGCATCTTTTTGCACCATATAATGTGTTAAAAGAGTTGAAGGCAGATAAGCTAGTAGCATCGGTTCCTTTAAAATTATGGTTTGCAGAAGCCTATTGGAATGAAGCGGACGACTGGGACAAGCATTATCATGAGTTCGAAAAAAAACAGTTCGACTTTTTACTTAAAAAAACAGGGTGGAAGATTAAGGATTCTCAGCTATGGACTTCTCCAGACCCTAATAAAATTGGGATTCGCCCTTTACTAAGACATTTTACACCACGATATTATATTGTTTATTGTGAACGGATTTAATACTCTCGATCTTCGAAATTTTCCTTCTTTTTGTCTTCTAAACGTTTTAAAATAAAGAAAACCAGGATAACTCCAAAAATAATTAGAACGGCCATTTCCATTATTTTATGGTTACAGCAGTTCCGTAAGCAAGCATTTCAGAACATCCTTGCATTACCATGGTTGTAGTAAATCTTAGATTTACAACCGCGTTGGCGCCTATACGAATTGCATCTTCTTCTAGTCGTTTTAGTGCTTGTTCTCTTGAATCGGCTTGCAGTTTGGTGTATTCAGAAATCTCACCACCAACAATATTCTTAAGTCCAGCAAAAATATCGCGACCTACATTTCTGGCGCGAACTGTATTTCCACGAGCTAAACCATGGACTTCTATAATTTCTTTTCCGGGAACTGTGGGAGTGTTTGTAATTATCATGTCTAAGGGAATAAGGTTTTATCAATTGAGGGTAAAATACGCAAAGCATTTTTATAATACAATTTTTTAAGAATCGAATCGGGTAGGGCAAGACCATACATTTTCCAATGTGCGTGTCGCTTTCGGTAATAATCAAAATATTCATCACCAGTTTCTAGAACTCTAAAATAAGTGTTGTATTCCGAAACATTGTAGCTGTCTTTACCAAATAATACTCGATCTTGGTAGTCAGAGATGAATTTATGGGCTCTTTTAGGCTGTCGACCCAATTCTGCTAATACAGCGCCTATTTCTGTCATAACGTTAGGATACATGTCTAAATGATCTCCTAAGCGATCTAAATCATTAGCCATCCAACCCATGTGTGCATTAATAAAAGTAGTGTTTGGATGTTTTTTGAAAATATCGTGCTGTTCTGCAATTATAGATTCAAAAGAAGGAACTTTTGCTGGATCTCTATAACGACCTGGTTTTTGTTTTAACTCTAACCATCGTTCGTTATATTTATCTTTAGGCTTCCAAAAAGAGGCTGGCTCTGCGGAGTGAATTAAAACTGGAAATCCCAAAGCACCACATGCTGCCCAAATAGGATCCAGCCGAGGATCGTTTACTGCAATTCTGTTTCCACTTGAATCTGTATCCGAAAGTCCAAGGCCTTTATACACTTTAAGCCCTATAGCACCCGATAGCTTAGCTTCACGAAGAATGGTAAGGTTATTTTCTGAAAAATCTGATTCATCAATTTTTTCCCAATCTAGGTTTACAAATAATCCAAATCGGGTAGGGGCATTTTCTTGCACGTTTTGCAGTGATTTAGACAAGTACAGCCCTCTAAACCCACTTAAATTAACCATAAAAGCCATATTCATTGAGTCCATTTCTGCTGTTAATTTAGATAAATCTTTAACAGGCATATCAAACTGGTGGTTATGAACATCGACAAAAGGAAATTTTGCATGAGTTAGTTCATTTTCAGGAACTACCAAAGTAGACTTAGGGCTATAAATTTCCATGTCCATTAGGTTGTTTCTGTATTGAATTTTCCCTATGACGTAGTAGCTAAATCCACCCAAAATAGATACAAAAAGGAGGGCTTTAATTAAGTTTTTAAAAGAAAAAGACATCAGTTAATTGGTAATGAAACTGAGGTAGTGTCCCACTGGAAACGAAGTGAAAGACTGTTTTCTCCTTCTACAAAATCAATAGTAAACTGCTCAACAGCATTCATTATTTGTGCTGACGCTATGTTTACACTCATGATATCTTCATCGTAATCTGGCTCTGTATAACCAAAACTTCCGAATTCAGAATTTAAAGTTATTACCCAGTGATCATCTTCAGGAACTGCATAAACTCTGTATTTCCCAGCATCTAGCTTTCTACCAGCAAAACTTATTTCTGTGTTAGATTCTAATGTAGTGGCAAAATTAGCCCCCAAACGCCAGTACTTACCGTAAGGAACTAAAGCATCTTCAGCTTCTTCACCGAATATTAAGCGTTCTTTTTTAAAAGGTCTGCTATAATCAACTACTAAGGTTAAATCATCTTTTTCAAAAGTTACTGTATCTCTTGGACTTTTTGGGTTTATAAAACTCCCGTAAATAATATATCCTCCAAAAAGGAATGCTAAAACTAATACGGAAAGTCCAATCTTTTTTATATTACTCATATTATATATATTTTAATTATTCCAAATATAAAAATTCTGAACAGAGCAGAGGGAACTTTTGATATAAAATATCTATTTTACATAATATTAATTATGATTAATTTAAATGATTCTATTTCTAACGTGAGAAAGACTATTTTTTAGTGTCTAGGAGCTTATGTAACATGGAACTGCAAAAAACATTCAACCAATAGCTTTGATGGAGTTTCAAAGCTATAATAAATAATAGTTTCAGGACTGAAAGTATGTTTTCATACTAACCTTAAAGCATTGGATTACATTAAAACTCCATCCTTAGCTTTAATCATATTGGAAAATATTTGCCGATGGGTCTATAAATAGGTTCATTTGGAACACCTCTAAACTCAAAGAATTTAGACACAAAGCCTGTAAATGAAGAAGAAATTGATTGGTAGCTGTAGTGTACTGAGCTAAATAGATGAATTATAATTCTATTATTCATTTGTTAATTAGATAAGATTTTGGAAAGCAAATATACAATAATATATAAAACATTTTATATATTAAAATATGTGTTATTGAGAAGGTCTTATTGATTAGTTAATTGAAAACTTTTGAGCGTAATACAAAGCTGAAATTTAACTCCTTATTTAATTGTTTCACAGTCTGTAGTTCCGGTATCGCTTATAGAGGTTATTAGCCACTTATTTCCATTCCAAAACATGGTAAAAGAATTATATCCACAATGACTTATCACCTCATCTCTAAAAAACTGAAATGGAACCCAGACAAGTGCTAGATTCTGGTGTTGATTAACAATTGGTGTTCCAAGCTGTTCTAACCAAACCGGCGTGTCGGGTCTTGTGGTTACAGCTTTAATAAAACTACTTATTTTCATTTCTACTCTAGAAGGAGTGCCATCTTTTGAATTAGATGTTCTAAAAAGTTGAGCGTATGGAGCAAGTACACTTTTAATTTTAATGCTATCGCGAGCGTGAAATCCTTCAAAAAAAGTAGTGAGACTTGTTACAGGGCTTGTTTGTTGAGCGAAAATTAAACTAGTAAAAGAAAATAATACACAAAAAAGTATCTTTTTCATTTGGATATAGTATTGGTTATATAGGCTTCAGTATGCGCTTAATGTTAACAAAGTTTGTACAATCTACTTAAAACATATATTTTCACAAAGTGTTTTCGAATTAACTTTAACTTAAACTATAATTATGAACGACCGACCTAACGATCTTATTCGAATTCGTCCAGAAATAAAGAAAACTAAGCATTTCGACACCATGAGTGCTGAAGAACGATTTCAAAACAACACCCTACGCCCTATCCTCAAATTACAAAATCCACTTTTCGTTGCTGTTTTTCAAAATTACATTGAAAATCGAAAAGGTGTTTTTTATGATTTGAGTTTATCAAAAAAACTGATCTATATTGAAAATGCATTAGTCAAAGATCAAAAATTAAGAAACTCAGTAAAGGGAATTGTTCTTGGCCAATTTACAGTGACTGAATACATGGAATACACAAATTATTCGTCTGCTTTAAACAAGCGAATGATGCAGATGGTTGTTGAACGGATTAAGGATCAAGTGCAACTGTTTGAAAAACCCCAAAAATTAGCTGCACTATAGATTTAACAGCATCCTGAGCCTGGGGCACAACTAGAAGTGGCGTCTGTTTTAGCTTCAGGAATACCACAGGCATCTTCTGCTAAGCATGCAGTCTTCTTTTGTGTAAGAAGATAGTTCTGACCTTTCAGTTCCATTCCATATTTTTGAATAGTATTTCCTTGGTATTCAACTTCAATTTCTAAGTTTTTAAGATTAAATGCTTTTTCAGAAAGAGTAAGAATTTGAAGCATTTTATCAGGATGTAAACGATGGTCATAATCATCTGATTCCCATAACTGTAAATTAACCACCTCTTCTTTTCTAATTACACCACCACAATCTATAAAATGCTTAGTCACTTTACCTACTTCAGTTATGTGAAAATGATTTGGAACCAAACTACCATCGGGTAATTCAAAAGCCAAAGTGGTTTGAAGTTCTAATTGAGTTTTTAATTGATTTAAAGTCATAATGTTAATTTTCAAGGAGCGAAACTCCGTTTAGGTCAGTTGTTAAAACACTACTCATGTAATCTAAAAAAGGGCGAACCGCAATAAAATCTTTTGTCACTTGATTTAAAAAGTCCTTACTAAGCACTTCTTTGTCGTTGTATTTTTTTGAAAATAAAAACATTTTTTTACGTATCAAATCAATGTTAGGGTCCTCTTTTAAAAATCCTTTGGGAGCAGTTTTAACTTCCTCTCCTTCAAGTTTACCCCAGGTGTTTTTGAAATCTGCTTGTGCCATCAATTCTCTAAACTCGCTTGGATCTAGTTCAAGCTCTTTTCGAATTCTCAAAAGATCTTCTTTACTCGGATTCCAAAATCCAACTGCTACAAAGCTCTCGTTAGGCTTAAGATGAATGTAATAGCCTCCACGATAGCGTGGTTTCTCTCTATGAAATGAAATTCCAAAGTGGGTTTTATAAGGGGTTTTATTTTTAGAAAAACGAACATCTCTATAAACCCTAAAAAGCTTAACACGATCTACTTGTTCAGTTAATTCTAGTGCTTGCTTAAGATTTTCTCCAAAGACCTTTATCCTAGACTCAATCTCTTTGAAATGAGGTTTATTTTCCTGAAACCAATCTCTGTTGTTGTTTTTTTCTAGTTTAATAAAAAAAGGAAAGAGTTCTTTTGGTATTGAAGACATGATAATGCTTTTATAAAGCAAAAATACATTAATTATTAAAGTATTGATAGATCAAAATTTAAATGTGTTTATAGCTTTATAAATGTTTGTGATATTAAGCAGATGAGCATCTTAATAAAAACAGTAACAAACGAAAATTAAAATATAAAACCAAATTTAAATCCTAATCTCAAGCCATCAAAACTGTTAAATGCATTAATGTTGAAAGATAATAAGTCTGCCATGTTTAAGAAAAAACCACCACCAAATGAAGTGTTCCAATTATCATCATTAGATGTGGAGCTTAAAACATAACCATCTCCAATCCAAACTCTGCCAGCGGAAATGGTCATAGTGAAAAAATAAAATTTGAAAAACCTGTTCCTGGAAAACTCTATAATACCAGATGGGGAATAGAAAATTCTACAACAGCTACAAACTATAAATTTGAATTATTTGACCCTAAAAAGTTTCATGAAAGAGAGCTTGCAATAGCAACGAACAATTTAACTGCCAATACATTCCCAATAGATCTTGAATACGAACGTCATTACAATAACCGCTTTATATGTACTATAAAACATGCGGATTTTGTTAGTATTTCAGGATGGACTATTGATTTAATTGAAGAGAATGATGGCAATAATCAAACTTTTACTTATGATATAGGAAATGCTTCTGACAGCTATTTAGTTAATAATAATTACACGCGGACAAGAGTAATTATTAAAAATCAACATGGAGTGGAAATGTATAACGTTGTACTATTTGAATAATAACATAAAACTTAACCAATAACGAGTATTCTTGTAGTATGGGTTATTGGTTAAGTTTTTTCATTTTCGTTTTTCTAAAGCAGAAACAATATCTTCTAATTTAAATCCTTTTGCTTGTAATAAAATTAGATAATGAAAAAGCAAATCTGCACTCTCATAAACAAACAATTCATCGTTTGAATCTAAAGCTTCTATAACCGTTTCAACTGCCTCTTCTCCTACCTTCTGAGCAATTTTGTTAATTCCCTTTTCAAATAAGGAAGCTACATAACTTTCTTCTTTATCTCCATTTTTACGTGCAGCAATTACCTCTTCTAACTCTGTGAGAAAGCCATAAGTAGTCTTGTTTGTATTGTTCCAACAGGTATCGGATCCTTTGTGACAAGTAGGCCCTTTAGGAACGGCCTGAATTAAAAGACTGTCCTGATCACAATCGAGAGAAATACTAACAAGTTCAAGGAAATTTCCACTCTCTTCTCCTTTTGTCCACAAGCGGTTTTTACTACGACTAAAGAAAGTAACCTTAGCTGAGGCTTCTGTTTTTTCAAGTGCTTCAGCATTCATATAGCCAAGCATTAAAACTGTTTTGGTTTTAGCATCCTGAATTATTGCTGGAACAAGTCCATCTGCATTTTTATTAAAATCAATTTTCATAAGTTCTTTTTTATAATCTAACCGCTATTTGATGCTTCTTAAGTTCTTTTTTCAGGTCTGGCACCGCTACTTCTTCAAAATGAAAAATACTGGCTGCTAATGCCGCGTCAGCTTTGCCTTCGTTAAAAGCATCAATAAAATGTTTTGTAGTTCCTGCACCCCCAGAGGCTATTACAGGGACATTTACCTCTTGAGACATCTTGGAAAGGGCTTTGTTTGCAAACCCATTTTTTGTGCCGTCGTGATCCATGGAAGTAAATAAAATTTCGCCAGCACCTCGCTTAGCTACTTCAATTGCCCAATCAAATAAATTAATTTCTGTAGGAACTTTATCTCCAACCAAATGTATCTTCCATTCTCCATTTATTTGTTTAGCATCCATTGCAACAACAATACATTGACTTCCAAATTTTGCTGCTAATTCATTTATTAATTCTGGTCGCTTAACTGCCGCAGAATTAATGGAAACCTTGTCGGCCCCATTTTGTAATAAAACTTCAACATCTTCTACAGAACTAATGCCTCCTCCTACTGTAAATGGGATGTCAATAGCTTGAGCAACCTTTCGAACCAATTCTGTAAGCGTTTTTCTTTTTTGTTCGGTTGCAGAAATATCTAAAAAAACAAGCTCGTCTGCATTCTGATCTGCATATTTTTTAGCCAATTCAATTGGGTCTCCTGCGTCTCTGAGATTAACAAAATTTACTCCTTTAACGGTTCTGCCGTCTTTTACATCCAAGCACGGAATGATTCGTTTAGTCAACATCTTCGTTGCTTTTTATTGTTAAATCAAACCCGTCATAAAAGCCTAAACTCTCCTTGGTTTCTTGTTTTACCCAAAAGGCAATTTGCCCTATGTGGTAAGAAAAGTGCTCTACTGCATGCAATGAAGAACCAACTCCAGACATTTTAAATCCTTGAACTGTTCGAACTCTTTCGAACTCTTGCTCGCTGGTATTTTTAATAATTTCTTGAGCATTTTTTACAGTATTTTCTAATTGATCTAAAAGTTCTTTTTTATTTAAACCACCGCTTAAAGTGAATTCTAGGTCTCGATCACGATTATCCTTCGAATTAGTTAATGAAATAATAATATACTGTGTCATATTGCCGCTGCAATGAATAAGTTGATTGCCTATAGACATACCAGAAGCTGTAGGGCGTTTCCAAAGTAAATCATTATCTACTTTTGACATTGCGATTTGAATCATCCGAAGACCCTCAGATAATCGAAAATGAGCATTCAACTTAAATTCTTTTAAGATCAGGTTTTTCATGATTGTAAGATAAAATTTTCGAGTTCTTTTAAAGAGATTCTGTTTTCATAAATAGCCTTACCTATAATGGTTCCTTCACATCCTAGATCTGCTAATTTTGGAAGCTCTTCAAAAGTAGATATTCCTCCAGATGCAATGAGTTTAATTTCGGGGTGTTGTTTAAGTAAGTTTTGATATACTTCAAACGAAGGACCCGATAGCATACCGTCTTTACTGATGTCAGTACAAATCACATATTCAATTCCTTTACTTTTATAAGCGCTTATAAAATCTACTAAACGGTGTTCAGAGGTTTCCATCCATCCGTTGGTTGCAATTCGATCACCTTGAACATCTGCACCTAGAATTATTTTATTTTTCCCGTATTTTGATATCCATTGTTCAAACACATTGGGTTCTTTTACGGCAATACTTCCACCCGTAATTTGTTTTGCTCCACAATCAAAAGCTATTTTGAGATCTTCATCAGACTTTAATCCACCTCCAAAATCTATTTTAAGGTTAGTTTTAGTGGCTATTTCCTCCAACACCCTATGATTTACTATGTGTTTAGATTTAGCACCGTCAAGGTCAACTAAATGTAAATATTGAATTCCATGAGCTTCAAAGGCTTTTGCAACCTCTAAAGGATGTTCGTTATATGTTTTTTGAGTGGAATAGTCTCCTTTTGTAAGCCGAACACATTTTCCATCGATTAGATCTATAGCGGGTATTATTCTCATATTAAAGTTCTAAAAAATTAGACAAGATTTGACTTCCAGCTTTGCTGCTTTTTTCTGGATGAAATTGAACCCCGTAGAAGTTGTTTTTGTGCAATGCGCAACTGTAAGGGATTCCATACGTTGTTTGCGCTATGGTATCTTTGCATAAATCTGCATAATAACTATGAACAGAATACATATAATCTCCTGAATCAATTTCATTAAATAGGCCAGAATTCATGTTTTCTAAAGTATTCCATCCCATCTGAGGAACTTTTAAGGTATTCTGAAAGCGTTTTATAGTTACATCAAAGATTCCTAAACCTGTCGTGTTTCCTTCTTCCGTTCGAGAACACATGAGTTGCATTCCCAGACATATCCCCAGAACGGGTTGTTTTAGCTGTGGAATTAAAACATCCAGTCCAGTCTCCTTAAGTTTTTTCATGGCACTACTTGCCTCACCTACTCCTGGAAATATAACTTTATCGGCGTTTTTTATTTCAATTGGATTAGAACTTAACACACCCTGAACACCCAGGCGTTCTAGCGCAAACTGAAGGCTTTTGATGTTTCCAGCTCCATAATTTATAAGGGCTATTTTCATGTTATCTATTCTTATTAAAGGCTTCCTTTGGTACTTGGTAAAATCATTTTATCAGGATCGCGTTTTACCGCAACTTTAATTGCTTTCGCAAATACTTTAAAAATCGCTTCTATTTTATGGTGTTCGTTAGCTCCCTCTGCTTTTATATTCAAATTTGCTTTGGCACCGTCAGTAAATGATTTGAAAAAATGAAAAAACATTTCCGTAGGCATTTTACCAATCATTTCACGCTTAAAATCAGCTTCCCATACCAACCAATTTCTTCCGCCAAAATCGATTGATGCTTGAGCAAGACAATCGTCCATTGGTAGACAAAAACCATAACGCTCTATTCCCAGCTTATTTCCTAGAGCTTCAGCAAATGCTTCTCCAAGAACAATAGCAGTATCTTCAATGGTATGGTGTTCATCAACTTCTAAATCACCTTTTACACTTAAATTAAGATCCATATTTCCGTGACGTGCAATCTGATCTAACATGTGATCAAAAAAGGCAATTCCCGTATCGATGGTGCTTTTTCCTGTGCCATCGAGATTCAGTTCCAGATATATATCCGTTTCATTGGTGGTTCTTTTTTGAACTACAATGCGTTGTTCTAGTTTTAGAAATTCGTAAATATGTTTCCAAGAGGTTGTTTTTAGTGCAATAGAAGCACTAAAATCCTGTTTACTGGACTCGCTATAACCTAATTCGGAGTCATTTGCAATGAATATTCCTTTAGCCTTTAGGTTATAGGCTAATTCTATATCGGTAATTCGATCTCCAATTACAAAAGAATTCTGAAGATCGTACTTTCTTTCGTCTAAGTAAGCTGTTAGTAAACCTGTTCTAGGCTTTCGTGTAGTTGCATTTTCTGCTGGAAGACTTTTATCTATAAAGATTGAATCAAATTGGATTCCTTCATTTTCAAATGCTTTCAAAAGAAAGTTGTGTGTTGGCCAAAAGGTGTCTTCTGGAAATGATTTTGTTCCAAGCCCATCTTGATTAGTAACCATAACCAATTCATAGTCTAGTTCTTTAGCAATTTTTCTTAGATAAGTAAAAACTTCAGGATAAAATTCTAATTTTTCAATAGCATCTAACTGATAATCCTTTGGCTCAAGTGCCAATGTCCCGTCACGGTCTATAAAAAGTACTTTTTTCATATCTTATATTTATTGATCCATCGCTTTAAAAGCATTAATCAAGGCTAAATTTTCTGTATCAGTTCCGATGGTTATTCTAAGTGTGTTTTCACAAGACTTTTGCTTTGAGGGGTTTCGAACTACGATTCCCTTTTCTATCAATTGATTATACCGCAAAGTGCTGTCATCGAATCGAATTAAAATAAAATTTGCATCGGATGGATAAATATTTTTCACGAAACTTATTTTTTGAAGTTCCACAACCAAATTTTGTTTAAATTCTAATAAAAGTTTGACTTCTGCAGCTACTACATCTGGATTATCTAAGCGATCAAAAACCGCTTGTTGCGATAATACATTTAGATTATAAGGTGCCTTAATTTTATTTAAAACTTCAATAATGTCTTGCTTTGCAAATGCCATTCCTACACGAACTCCAGCTAAACCTTGAGCTTTTGAAAATGTTTGAAGCACAATTATATTTTCGTATTGCGTTAACCAATCAACTGCTGTTTCTCCTGGTGAAAATTCAGCATAGGCTTCGTCAATCACTACCAAGCCGGGGAATTTTTGAATGATTTTTTCTAAATCCTCCATTGGGAATCGATTTCCAGAAGGATTGTTAGGCGTTGGGATAAAAATCATCTTTGTACGATCGGTAGCTTGAGCAATAATTTCATCTACATCCAGTTGAAAATCATTAATAAGAGGTACTTCAATAACAGCAACTCCATTCAAATTAGCCGAAACTTGATACATTCCAAAAGTTGGGGGAACAATCATAATTTCCTCTTCTTTGGGTTCGCAAAAAGCAATCATCAATAAGTTAATTAGCTCATCACTTCCATTGCCAAGAAATATTGATGTCGGAGGAATGTTTTTTACCTGAGATATGCGATCTTTCAAATTGTTTTGTAAGGGATCAGGATAACGATTAATACCGGTTTCAAAAGGGTTTTCATTTGCATCCAAAAGAATCATTTTACGATCAGATCCAACAAATTCTTCTCGTGCAGACTGATAACCTTTCAACACATGAATAACCGGGCGTGTTATTTTTTCAATAGTGATAGTTCTTTTCATTTTTTTAAATCTTTTAAACGGATTGATACCGCATTTTTGTGAGCTTCTAAGCCCTCAGCCTCTGCCATTAGCTCAATTGCAGGTCCAATATTTTGAATTCCTTTTTTTGATATTTTCTGAAAAGTCATTTGTTTCAAAAAGCTATCTAGGTTAACACCACTATATTGTTTTGCATAGCCATTTGTAGGTAAAGTATGGTTTGTTCCAGATGCATAATCTCCTGCACTTTCGGGAGTAAAATTTCCAATAAAGACAGAGCCTGCGTTGACTATTTGATCTACATAAAGTTGTTCTTCCTCCATACAGATTATGTAATGTTCAGGGCCATATTGATTTATGAACTGAATGGTCTCTTCATTGGTTTCAAATGATATCATTCTTGAGTTTTTGATCGCTTGTTTAGCGATTTCTTGCCTTGGAAGTTGCTTTATTTGTAGATCTATTTCTTTTTTTACTAGCTCTAATAAAGGATAAAAAGTTGTAACTAAGATTACCTGACTATCTGCTCCATGTTCGGCTTGCGAAAGTAAATCGGAAGCAATATAAGCTGGATTTGCCGTTCGATCTGCAACAACAAGAAGTTCACTTGGCCCTGCAGGCATATCGATTGCAATTTGATGCTGAGTTGCAATTTGCTTGGCTACAGTTACGTATTGATTTCCGGGTCCAAAAATCTTATATACCTTAGGAATTGTTTCAGTACCAAAGGTCATGGCAGCAATTGCCTGTATTCCTCCCAGTTTAAAGATTTGTGTAAGTCCACATAATTTAGCGGTATAGAGAATTACATCTGGAATAGATCCGTTTTCATCTGGAGGTGTGCACAAAATAATTTCTTTACAGCCTGCAATTTGAGCAGGAACTGCAAGCATTAATAGAGTTGAAAATAAGGGTGCAGATCCACCCGGAATGTATAGGCCAACTTTTTCGATGGGTCTTTTTTCTTGCCAGCACAAAACTCCGGGTTGGGTTTCTAAAGAAACTTTTTGTGTTTGTTGTGCTCTATGAAAAACTTCTATGTTGTTTTTAGCCAGTTTAATTGCAGATTTTAATTCAGGGGAAATGTTTTTTTCTGCTTCTTTAAAATCATTTTTCTCAACCCGAAAGGAGTTCAAGGATACCTTATCAAATTTAAGGGTATAATCATATAATGCTGTGTCTCCTTTTGCTTTAACATCAGAAAATACATTTTCGACTAAAGGCTCTAGCTCTTTAAAGCTAAAAGTTGGACGTTTCAAAATAGATTTCCATTCTGATTTTAAAGGATTGATAAACTGCTTCATTATCGAACCATTTTCTCAATTGGACATACCAATATATCTTCAGCACCAGCAGCTTTTAACTGGTCTATAACTTCCCAAAAATCGTCTGAGTTAATAACGGAATGAATTGAACTCCACCCCGCCTGAGCTAAGGGCAATACTGTAGGGCTTTTTAGAACTGGAAGAATAGCAGAAACTGCTTCAATTTGCGCGTTGGGTACATTTAGTAAAATATAACGGGAATGTTTTGCTCGAAGTACTGCTTGAATTCTAAATTGAAGCTTAGTTATTAATTTGTTCTGCTCTGTATTTAAATTAGGAGCTTGAACCAAAACTGCCTCTGATTTCAAAATTTCGATAACTTCTTTTAAGTTATTTTTAAACAACGTACTTCCACTCGAAACAATATCGCAAATAGCGTCGGATAGCCCAATGTTTGGTGCAATCTCTACAGAACCACTAATAACATGAATATCCGCTTCAATACCTTTTTGTTTAAGAAATTGATTCACTGTATTTGGGTAAGAGGTTGCTATTTTTTTATCTACTAAATCTTGAACACTAGAAAATGAAGTTCCCTTTGGCACTGCAATAGATACTTTACACTTTGAAAAACCTAGAGTTTCAATAATTTCAAGATCAGCCCCTTTTTCAACCAACAGGTTACTTCCTACAATAGCCAAATCAACAACTCCGTCTCTTAAGTATTGAGGAATATCTCCATTGCGAAGAAAGAATACTTCCATAGGGAAATTTCTAGCAGCTGCTTTTAGTTGGTCTTTTCCATTGTCTATATAAATTCCACAACTTTTTAATAAGGCTAAGGAATCTGTGTTGAGTCTTCCTGATTTTTGAATGGCTATACGGATCATATTTTTTAAATAAAAAAAACCCGTTTGAAATATCAAACGGGTTCTGAGAGTTGAATATACACCAACCTTAGAGCTCGTTCGAGACCGTAAAGTGGTGATGATTATGCAATAATTTTCTTTTCATTAGGCTGCAAATATATTCATTTTATTTTGAAACATAAATGTTTTTTATAAATAAATCAAGCAAATTTGTTCATAGGTTTATTATAAAAAAATTAAAAAAACACCTTTAATTAACATATTTAAATATATGTTTGCAGTCCAAATCAATTTTACGTACCTAATACAATGCGTAAAAACAAACCTTAACCTACTATGAAAATAACTTTACTCAAAAAGTTACCACTGCTTGCATTACTATTTTTACAAACTCAATTATACGCGCTAGTGTATTATGTGCCAGGAGAGTATAACATCACATGGACTTTTACAGATGTTAGTGGTAACAGTAGCACAGCAATCCAAAGTGTTTTTGTAAACTATTTGGATAAACTATTGGATGAACAAACAGCATGTGATTCATATACTTGGATTAATGGAGTTACCTATACTGAAAGTGCAACTGACTCATTTGTAAGTACAAACGAATCAGGCTGTGAAATTTTAAATCAATTAAACCTTGAAATCACAACTATAGATACAAGTATTCGATTAGAAAACAAAATGTTAATTGCTAATCAAGATGGAGCAAAATATCAATGGATTGATTGTGATGATAATAATGCTCCAATATTTGGTGCTACTCAACAGACTTTCGCTCCAACAGTAGATGAAGGGAACTATGCTGTTATTATTAGCTTGAATGGTTGTGAAGAAGTTTCAGAATGTTCACGAGTTAGTATTGTTGATTTACCTAATGATGATCCAGGTAAAATTGAAATAAACACCTACCCTAACCCTACTAATGGTAGAGTTAATTTGGTAACTATAAAGCCAATCAATGGGATTGTTAGAGTTGTCGACTTGTCAGGAAGAGTTATTCTAAATAAATAGATTTCAAACAAAACTAAATTCTTCATTGACATTAACGGGGTGCCGGGAGTTTACTACATCGAAGTAATATCAAACGAAACCACGCAATTCTTTACAATTTTAAAAAAATAAATTATGCAAACTATAATTAAAAACTTTTTACTAAAAAAACACCTCATTTACCTATTATTTGGGTGTTTTATGAGCTATGGTCAAAATGCTGTGAATACAAGTTCACTTCCTTCACTACTAACTAATCCAGACGCACGTTCAGGTGGAATGGGAAATCTAGGAGTAGCAACATCAGCAGATCCATTTTCACAGTTTTGGAATCCCTCTAAATATTTGCTTTTAGAAAAACACTCAGGCTTAGCAATAAGTCATGTCCCAGGAAATTCAGAAAATTCAAGCTTATCAAATTTGAGTTATTTTACTAAAGGAAAAAAACGAGGCGTTTGGTCTGGAAGTATAAATTACTTTAATTATGGAGAAATTCAATTTACGAGCCTGGTAGGCGGAGGTATTGTAAACCAAGGATCTTCAAAGCCTTCAGAGTGGAATGTAAATATTTCCTATAATTTACTGTTAAGTGAGCGATTTGGATTAGGTGTTACAGCAAAATATATTCATTCTAACTTAGAAGAAAACATAGATGGCGGGAGTAATATAAATGGATTAGCATTTGATTTTTCTGGGTTTTACCAAGGAAATAAAATATCTGTTTTGAGTTCTGACGCTGTTCTTCGCGCTGGGTTTTCTGTATCAAATCTTGGGCCTCGAATAGATTATGGTGACAATAGATCCAAAGAGTTTTTACCAACACTTATTCGTACAGGAGCAGGAATAACTTTTCTTAAGAAGAATAAAGACAATATTAGCTTCAATATTGAAGCTAATAAGTTGATGGTGCCTAACAGCGTATTGGTGTCACCTGCAACAAATAATTCTGCTGCAGTATATAGAACACAAGATGTGAACTTTATTTCTGGATTCTTCAAGTCAATCACCGATGCACCCAATGGATTGTATGGTGAGTTTGCTGAAGTTGGCTGGAGTTTTGGAGCAGAATATGTGTTTGTTGACCAACTTGCTCTTAGAGCTGGTTATTACAGTGAAGGTTCGAAGGCTGGAGCTAGAAAATATTTTACACTTGGAACTGGATTCAAGAAAGAAAACTTTTCCTTTGACTTATCATATTTAATGGGCTCTGGAGATATTTCATCAACCTTAAATAATACCTTAAGATTTTCTCTTTCGATTGATTTAAAAAAGAATGTTTCGCAAGACGATAAGGAAACAATAGAAAATTATCAAGAAATAATAGATACTGGTATGTGACATTTGTTTTATTTAAACTTACTGTAATAAAAGCCAAACCCTTAAAGGTTTGGCTTTTTTAGTATACAGAATACGGAGTAATCCTAATATGGGTTTGATAGATATAAATGATCATCCTTAATAATTAATAAGTTCTTTATTGAACATCTAAATTAGGACAAGGATTTACTGAGAATTTGCTGTACAAAAAAACCGAGCCCTTATTCAGGGTTCGGTTTTAAGAATAAACTAGAATATAATTCTCTAGTTATTATATTAATCTTTTATTGATTCCCTAGTATAATAGGTAATCCAGACTCTCCACTACCAATAACAATTACTTTGGCATTTGGTGATTCTGAAAGTTTAAGCGTTGCCTCAATACCCTTCTCTTGTAATATCTTAGAAGTTAGTGAAGCACTTAAAATTCTGTTGGCAGCAGCTTTACCTTCAGCATCAATACGCTGACGTTCTGCTTCTTGTTTAGATTTTTCAATTCTAAATACATATTCCAAAGCTTCTTGCTCTTGGTTCAACTTACGCTCAATAGCTTCTCGTATTGCAATAGGAAGTGTTACATCACGAACTAGAACAGCGTTTAACTGAACATGTTGATTTTCAACTACTTTTTTAGTTTCTTCAAAAATCTCATTTTGAATAGCATCTCTTTTAGTTGAATACAATTGTTCTGGAGTATAACGACCTACTACAGAACGAGCAACTGCCCGAATCTGAGGAATGATAATAATATTTAGATAATTATCACCTTTTGTTTTGTGAAGTAATCCAAGTTCAGAAATTAAAGGTTGGTAAAGTACAGAAATGTCTAATGAAATTTCAAGACCGTTAGAAGACAAAACTTGCATTTTACTTTCAAAAGCTTCTTGTTGTTTTACGTTATAAACGTAAACTTTATTCCAAGGAGCAATTATGTGAAATCCTTCACCAATAGGAGGTTCATCAATTACAACACCACCTCCGAATGTTTTGAATAATACTCCTGCTTCACCATAACCAATGTTAATTGATGCTTTAGAGATGAAAATAAATAAAATAAAAATTCCTGCAATTACAGGCAGTCCAATTTTGGGTAATTTTTGCATAATGTATTGTTTTTAAATTAAGTTAACATTCCTCCATCCACGTTCATTACTTGTCCAGTAATGTAGTTGGATAAATCTGACCCTAAAAACACACAAGCGTTAGCTATGTCTTCTGGGGATCCTCCTCTTTTCAAAGGTATAGCATTTCTCCATCCTTGGACTACGTCCTCAGATAATTTTGCTGTCATTTCAGTTTCAATAAAACCAGGAGCAATTACATTTGATCGAATGTTTCTTGAGCCTAGCTCTAAAGCTATAGATTTTGAAAAACCAATAATTCCAGCTTTTGAGGCTGCATAATTAGCTTGACCAGCGTTTCCTTTAACTCCGACAACAGAACTCATGTGGATTAAAGAACCTTTTCGCTGCTTTAAAAAAGTACGTTGAACGGCTTTAGTCATATTAAATACAGACTTTAGGTTCACTTCTATCACTTTATCAAAGTCCTCTTCACCCATTCGCATGAGTAAGTTGTCTTTGGTTATACCAGCATTATTAATAAGAATATCAAGTCCTTCAAAGTCTTTTAGTACATCTTCGACTAAGGTATGTGCTTGATCATAACTAGCGGCATTACTTTGATACCCTTTTGCTTTAACACCAAATGTATTTAATTCGATTTCTAATTCTTGAGCGGCTTGAACCGAACTACTGTATGTAAAAGCAACATTACACCCGTGTTGAGCATATACTAGGGCAATTCCTCTCCCTATACCTCTACTAGCTCCAGTTATAATTACTGTTTTTCCTTCTAAAAGTTTCATATATACTTTTTTAATTAAGTATTTCAGCTACTTTTTTACCTATAGCTGCTGGAGAATTCACTACATGAATTCCACATTCAGACATTATTCTTTTTTTAGCTTCGGCAGTATCATCTGCTCCACCAACAATTGCACCGGCATGCCCCATAGTTCTTCCGGCAGGTGCTGTTTCTCCGGCAATAAAACCAATAACTGGTTTTTTATTACCAGTTTCCTTAACGTATTTAGCTGCTTCGGCTTCTAGTTGACCACCAATTTCACCAATCATTACAATTGCCTCAGTTTCTGGGTCATTCATAAATAATTCGACTGCATCTTTCGTTGTAGTTCCAATGATAGGGTCCCCTCCTATTCCTATTGCAGTTGAAATTCCATATCCTTCACGAACAACCTGATCAGCTGCCTCATAAGTTAAGGTTCCTGACTTAGATATAATTCCAACATTTCCCTTTTTGAAAACAAAACCCGGCATAATGCCAACTTTTGCTTCTCCAGGAGTAATAACACCAGGACAGTTAGGTCCTATTAGTCGACAGTTTTTATGTGCAATATAATTGGAAGCTTTAACCATATCAGCTACAGGAATTCCTTCTGTAATTGTTATAATTACTTTGATTCCCGCATCGGCTGCTTCCATGATAGCATCTGCTGCGAAGGCTGGTGGAACGAATATAATTGTTGTATTTGCTTGAGCTTTTTCAACCGCTTCAGCAACTGTATTAAAGACAGGACGGTCCAGGTGAACCTGACCTCCTTTTCCTGGGGTAACTCCACCTACAACATTACTTCCGTATTCAATCATTTGGGTTGCATGAAAAGTTCCTTCACTTCCTGTAAAACCTTGTACTATTATTTTGGAATCTTTGTTAACTAAAACACTCATTCGTTATTCTATTTTTATATTTATTATTAAAGTAGGACTTGTTAAGATTTTTATTCTTTTACCCGTTCTTGATAAGTTCCTTTTTCAGTTTCTATTTTTATTTTATCCCCTTCATTAATAAATAAAGGAACGTTTACACGAGCTCCTGTTTCAACAGTAGCAGGTTTGGTTGCATTTGTAGCGGTATTACCTTTAACACCAGGCTCAGTATGGGTAACTTCCAAAATTACACTTAGAGGCATATCAACAGATAATGGCATTCCATCTTCCGTGTTTATTGAAATAGAAACTATTTCACCTTCTTTCATCAGTTCTGGTGAATCAAGAGTGCTTTTTTCAATAGTAATTTGATTATAATCATCCGAATTCATAAAATTATAGGTGTCTCCATCGTTGTATAGAAACTGAAACTTACTTGTTTCAACTCGTATGTCTTCTATTTTATTACCCGCAGAAAAGGTGTTATCTAAAACTTTCCCAGAGGTAACGCTTCTAAGTTTTGTTCTCACAAATGCAGGCCCTTTTCCAGGTTTAACATGAAGAAATTCAATTACTTTATAAATGTCATTGTTGTGCTTAATGCACAGTCCTTTTCTAATGTCAGAAGTTGATGCCATAATTTATTATTTAATTTTTCTGAAAATATCCTTTCATAATTCCACGTTGTGAATCTTTAATAAATTGTAAAATTTCATCACGTTCCGGAGTAACTTCCATTTCTGCTTCAAGTATTTCAGCAGCTTGTGTTGTATTGTAATTTTTTTGGTACAGAATACGATAGATATCCTGAATTTCTCTTATTTTTTCAGCAGAATAACCACGACGTCTTAATCCAACAGAATTGATTCCTACATAAGATAAAGGTTCACGAGCAGCTTTAACAAAAGGAGGTACATCTTTACGAACTAAAGATCCACCCGATATGAAGGCATGATCACCAACAGAACAAAATTGATGGATAGCAGTCATTCCAGCTAAAATAACATAGTTGCCAATATTAATATGACCAGCCAAGTTACTGCTGTTAGAAAACACACAGTAATTTCCAACTTTACAATCATGTGCAATGTGAGAATACGCCATAATTAAGCAGTTAGAACCGATAGAAGTTTGAAAACGATCTGTTGTTCCTCGGTTAATAGTCACACATTCTCTAATTGTAGTATTGTCTCCAATTATAGTTAAGGTTTCTTCTCCTGCATATTTTAAATCTTGTGGTGGAGCAGAAATTACAGCCCCTGAATAAATATTGCAGTTCTTACCGATTCGAGCACCCTCCATTATAGTAACATTAGAACCAATCCAAGTGCCTTCTCCTATTGTTACATTATTACTAATGGTGACAAAGGGTTCAATTACTACATTGTTAGCGATTTTTGCTTCGGGATGTACATAGGCTAAAGGTTGATTCATATGCTGTCTTTTCTAACAATTTGTGCCATTAATTCCCCTTCGGTTGTGATTTTACCATTAGCAAAGGTATAACCTTTCATATGACAAATCCCTCTTCTGATAGGAGTAATTAATTCCAACTTAAAAATTAAAGTATCACCCGGATAGACAGGGTTTTTAAACTTAACATTATCTATTTTCATAAAAAAAGTTAAGTAGTTTTCAGGATCAGGAACTGTGTTAAGCACTAGAACTCCTCCTACTTGCGCCATTGCTTCAACTTGTAAAACACCAGGCATTACTGGCGCTCCAGGGAAATGTCCGACAAAAAATTGCTCGTTCATAGTTACATTCTTCAAACCTATAACATGTGTCTCAGAGAGCTCAAAAACCTTGTCAACCAATAAGAATGGAGGTCTATGAGGCAACATTTTCATGATGTCATTAACATTCATTAACGGCGGTTGGTTGATGTCTATAATAGGTGCATTTAAGCGCTTTTCTTGTTTAATTATCTTGGATAGTTTACGAGCAAAATCAACGTTTACTTTATGTCCGGGTTTTCTAGCAATTACCTTTCCTCTAATTCTTTTTCCTACCAAAGCCAAATCTCCAATTACATCCAGTAATTTATGTCGAGCCGCCTCATTTGGGTAATGTAAGGATAGGTTATCTAATATTCCGTTGGGCTGAACTGTGATTTTAGTTTTATTAAATGCTCTTTTTAAATTGTCCATGGTTTCATCTGACAAGGGTTTGTCAACATAAACAATTGCATTATTTAAATCTCCACCTTGTATTAAGCCATTTTCAAGTAACATTTCTAATTCATGAAGAAAACTAAAAGTACGAGAAGATGCAATCTGATCTATATAATCATTTAGATGCTCAAGGGTTGCATTTTGTGTTCCTAAAACTTTGGTCCCAAAATCTACCATAGTTGTTACTTGGTAGTTATCCCAAGGAATAAGGGTCATTTCACTTCCAGACTCCTCATCTCTGTAATGAATTACTTCTTTAACAATATATTCGTCTCTTAACTCTGATAATTCAATTTTACCTGCGGACAAGATTGCCTCAACAAAAAATTTAGAAGAACCATCCATTATTGGAGGTTCGGGAGCACTTAATTCAATTAAACAATTATCAATTTCAAGACCTACAAGAGCAGATAACACATGCTCAGAGGTGTGAATTTTTACATCATTTTTGATTAAGTTAGTTCCACGCTGAGTATCATTTACATACTGAACATCAGCTTCAACCGTGGGCTGTCCCTTAAGATCAGTTCTCTTAAAAACATAACCTGTATTTGCTGGTGCAGGTTTAAATGTTAGAACAACATTTTTACCCGTATGTAATCCCACACCTTCAAGTGTAATTTGGTTTGCAATTGTATTTTGTAAAACAGACTTATTTTCCATGTTGCTCTTTTTCAAATTGATCAAGTCGTTTGACTATTTTGGGTAAATTTTTGAAATGTATGTATGATTTGCTATAACTCTTAAAATCAAATGCAGGTGTACCCTGAAGTACCGCATTGTCTTTGATGTTTCTTGTTACTCCTGTTTTCCCTTGAACTTGCACTCCATCACCAATTATAAGGTGACCTGCAAAACCGGATTGACCTCCAACGGCACAAGATTTTCCTATTTTTGTAGAACCTGCTATTCCAACTTGTGCTGCAATAACAGTATTTTCTCCAATCTCTACGTTATGAGCTATTTGAATCTGGTTGTCTAATTTAACACCGTCATGAATAATTGTTGCACCTAGTGTGGCACGATCAATAGTAGAATTAGCGCCAACATCTACGTTGTTGCCTATCCGTACAATTCCGGTTTGTGGAATTTTCTTGTAAGTTCCGTCTTTTTGAGGTGCAAAACCAAAACCATCAGATCCGATTACGCATCCAGGATGAATGACACAATTTTTACCGATTTCTGAACGGGACATGATGCGCGCTCCGTTTAGAATTAAAGTTCCTTCCCCTATAATTACGCCTTCGCCAATAAAAACATGCGAATATATTTTAACGTCTTTACCAAGAATAACATTTTTCTTTATTACTGAAAATTCACCTACGTAACAAGATTCATCAACCACCACGCCCTCATCAATAGACACAGGCTCCATAATGCCTTTATCATCAGTAAGCGCACTATTATAAAACTCTAGAAGTATAGAAAACGATTGATAGGCATCTGCTACACGTATTAAAGTAGAATCTACTTTTTTTTCTAGAACAAAATCATTGTTTATGATAACAACGGATGCTTCTGTATCGTAAATAAAAGGATTGTATTTTTTGTTCGCTAAAAAGGTTAACGAACCGACTTTACCCTCTTCAATTTTAGAGAGCTCTTGAACTTCTACTTCAGGATCTCCCTCAATAGTACCGTTCAATATACCAGCAATTTGTTTGGCGGTAAATTTCATTCTTGCAAAAGTATAAAAATTAGCTTAGAAACTAGGCTTTGCAAAGCAGAGATAAAATTTAGATTCTAATTTTGAAAAGGAGTTTTCGAAAAATAATTGTGAGTGTTCTTGTAAAGAATTAACCTCACCTGATTTTGTTAATATCATTATCGCCTTAATATCAGGGACATAAGCTTGATTTGATATGCCTCCTGTAAAAACATAATTGTCCATTGAAGCATCGTTGAGGTTCAAAGTTGAAAGTGTAGCTCTCTTCTCTTCAACTTGACTATTACTGAATGGAGTGTTTTGAAATCTAATTTTAAGTAAATTTCTATTTAAAATTCTACTTGACAAATCATTCAACACAAAATCTGAGTGATGTTGCCACTCTTTCAAGGAAGAAACAATATCATAATCGTCTAATAAAGCAAATCGTTTTAGAAAATCTAAGGAATTTATTTCATGGGTGGTAGTGTTCAAGAAATATGAAAGTGAATTTGATGTTTTTAGTATTACTCCATCTTTAGTAAGTTTACGCGCATAAACCAGTACGCGTTCTAAAAGTAATTCGGCTACTAAGCTCGTTTTGTGTAAATATACTTGCCAGTACATTAAACGTCTAGCAATTAAAAATTTCTCTACTGAATGCATCCCCTTTTCTTCAACAACGAGTTGGTCATCCACGACATTAAACATTGTTATAATTCGTTCTGAATTGATATTACCTTCCGTGGCTGCAGTATAAAAACTATCTCGTTTTAGATAATCCATTCGGTCTAAATCAATCTGACCCGAAACCAGTTGATTCATAAACTTTCGGTGGTATTTGTTTTGAAAGATTGTGATTGCAAGAGTCAATGCTCCATCGAATTCCTCATTCAAAGCAAGCATAAATTGTAGTGATAAGGATTCGTGATGAACTCCTTCAACAATACTATGCTCCATAGCATGAGAAAAAGGACCGTGACCTATGTCGTGAAGTAAGATTGCGACTTGCATACCAACAGCCTCATCTTCACTAATTAGAATGCCTTTAGTTCTGAGGATTGAGATTGTCTTCTGCATTAAATGCAAACAACCTAATGCATGCTCAAACCTACTGTGGCGAGCCCCAGGATAAACCAAAGAGGATAGTCCCATTTGAGAAATTCTTCTCAAACGTTGAAAAAAAGGATGCTCTAATAATTTGAAAATTATAGGTGCATGGATATGAATAAATCCGTAAATTGGATCATTCAACAGTGTCAGTTTTTGATTGTTTTTCAAAGTGCTGATTTTTAACAAATATAATGAATCTAAAGCCAATTCAAATCTTATGGGTAGATGATGAAGTCGATCTTCTCAAACCTCATATACTATTCCTTTTAGATAAGGGATATGAAGTTACTCCTTGCAACAACGGTCTTGAGGCTATTGAAATAATTGATCTCCATAATTTTCAAGCAGTTTTGTTAGACGAAAACATGCCTGGGCTGGATGGATTAGAAACCTTAGCTCTTATAAAAGGTAAACTTCCTAGTCTTCCCGTAATTATGGTTACTAAGAATGAAGAAGAACACATTATGGAAGATGCGATAGGATCTAAAATTTCAGACTATTTAATCAAGCCCGTTAATCCAAACCAAATATTACTATCCCTAAAGAAAAACTTACTCCATAGAGACTTAATCGCTGAAAAAACAACTCGAAACTATCAGCAAGAATTTAGAAAGATAAGTCTTGAATTAATGGATTTAAAATCATTCTCCGACTGGGAAAAGTTTTATAAAAAAATGGTTCATTGGGAATTGCAACTCGAAACACTCGTTGACCCAGGAATGATCGAGATATTTGAAAGTCAAATTAAAGAAGCTAACAACTTGTTTTCGAAGTTTATAGCCGCCGAATACGAAGGATGGATGCTTGACCCTGTTTCGGCTCCAGAACTATCGCATACGGTGTTTAAAAACAAGATTAAACCCTTGCTGAAAGGAACACAGCCAACTTTATTGTTGGTTATTGATAATTTACGGATGGACCAGTGGAAAACCATTGAGCCAATCCTATTAGATTTTTATACTAAAGACAGTGAAGAGTCTTATTACAGCATCCTACCCACTGCGACTCAGTATGCTAGAAATGCTCTTTTTTCTGGACTAACCCCTCTTGAAATTGCAACAGAATTTCCCAAATGGTGGAAAAACGATAGTGAAGAAGGTGGTAAAAACTTATTCGAAAAAGAACTACTAGAACAACAATTGAAGAAATTGAGGGTAGATGGGAAAACGAGTTATCACAAAATAACCAATCTAAAGAGTGGAAAGTTACTTTCTAAATCTCTAAATAATCATAAAAAAGAGAAGCTCACAGCCGTGGTTTATAATTTTGTTGATATGATATCACATGCTAAATCCGAAATGGAAATAATAAAAGAGTTAGCTTCTGACAACAAAGCTTATCGTTCATTAACTGCAAGTTGGTTCAAAAATTCACCTTTACTTGAAATTTTATTAGAAGCAAAAAAGTTAAATTTCCAACTTATAATAACCACAGATCACGGCACAATCAATGTAGACCAAGCGGTTGAAGTTGTTGGAGATAAACACACAAGTTCAAACCTTCGCTACAAAACAGGGAGGAGCTTAACTTATCCTTCCAGTAAAGTTTATGAGGTAAGTAGTCCTAAGTCCATTGGCCTTCCGCAAACAAGCATTAATAATAAATATATTTTTGCTTTAAACTATAATTACTTTGTGTATCCCCAAAACTACAATCACTTTGCTACACTTTTCAATAACAGTTATCAACATGGAGGGATTTCTATGGAAGAAGTAATTATACCTTTTGTAGTTTTGCAACCCAAAATTAATTAACATATGATTCAGAAGTTTAAATTGAATGAAGTAAATGCTTTAGCAAAAGAGCTTCACTTTAAAATAAAACATCCCGTGGTGGTATTCGAAGGAAATATGGGAGTCGGAAAAACTACATTAATCCATGCACTTTGTAAAGAATGGGATGTAATAGATTTGGTAAGCAGTCCTACTTTTTCTTTGATTAATGAGTATAAAACTAAGGAAGATCGTTTTATTTATCACTTTGATTGTTATCGCTTAGAAACCGCAGATGAAGCTTTTGATTTTGGAGCGGAAGTATATATTGACTCAGGATCTGTTTGCTTAATTGAGTGGCCCGAAAAAATAAGTCCCCTACTGCCTCCAGAACTACATCGAATTAAATTAACCTATGTAGATCAAAATACTCGAGAAATAGACTTCTCCTAACAGAAAGAATATTATTTTTACACAAATATTTAGAATGAGCTTTTTAAAAAGATTAGGGTATTATTTAGGTGGTTTTTCTGCAGGTCTGATTTTTTTAGCTTTTATATTAAATGGAAAAAAAACACAATGTAATTATAGCCCTGACGCAAGAGTATTAAATGATTTGTCAAAAAAAGAATGGGTATATAGTTCAGATGTTAGACCCTTTTTTAAATTAGATTCACTAAATATTGCTACGCTAGTAAATGAAGGAAATATTAATTTTGGTGCAAGTGAAACTAAAAGAGATAGTTGTAAAATTTATACAATTGAAACAAAAATTGGAGTTAAGGAATACGACTTGAAAGTTGAGAATTGTGCCAAAAAAGTTACCGTATTATCAGTTGGTCTTTTGGATTAACATAAACACTTAGAGTTTTAAGAAAAAAAAAAGCAGCTCAAAAATTTGAACTGCCCTTTCATAAATAAAAATAGTGCTTTATTAATTTAGGGCTCTCCAAACATAAAAAATAAATTAGGGTTATTAACATAATATTATAAAAAAATAAAATTTAATGAAATCCATTGCTGCAAAGGGATATACGGTTGAATTCACTGATGAACAGTATATTACATTAAATAATTTTATAAATTCAAAAGATTTTTCTTCTGTTTTCATACTTGTTGATGAAAATACAGAGCAAAATTGTTTGCCAATTTTTCTAGATAATTTTACAATTGAGATGCCTTTAGAGATAATATCTATAGAGGCTGGTGAAGAAAATAAACACATTCAAACTTGCTCTGGCGTGTGGGAAGCTCTTTCAGAACTTGGTGCGGATCGAAAAAGCCTAATAATTAACTTAGGAGGAGGAGTTGTTACCGATCTAGGAGGTTTTGTCGCTTCTACTTTCAAGCGAGGAATTGACTTTATAAATATACCCACTACCCTATTATCCATGGTAGATGCTTCTGTTGGTGGTAAAACTGGTGTTGATTTAGGTGCTCTTAAAAATCAGGTTGGTGTTATTATTAACCCACAACTGGTTTTGGTTGATACGAAATACTTAGAAACACTTCCAAAAGATGAATACAGAAGTGGTTATGCTGAAATGCTAAAACATGGTTTGATTCAGGATAAGGATTACTGGAAAATTCTAGCAGACTATAAGCATATTTCTACAGAAGAAATTTTAAGGCATATTCACTATTCGGTTGCCATAAAAAATAAAGTTGTCCTAGAAGATCCGTATGAACATGGCTTAAGAAAGATTTTAAATTATGGCCATACATTAGGGCATGCAATTGAGTCTTTTTGCCTAACAATGGAAAATAAAAATAAACTCCTTCATGGAGAGGCAATAGCAATTGGTATGATCTTAGAGGCATATATATCGTCTAAATTAACTGGTTTGAGTCAAGAGCAATGCGATGAAATAAAACACGTTTTTAATTCCATTTACCCAAAAGTAAGTTTTAGTAAACAAGAGATTAAAGAAATAGTGGCCCTGTTGCAGTACGACAAGAAAAACAGTCACGGCATTATAAAATTTGCCCTACTCGAATCAATTGGTAAAGCTGTAATTGATATTGAAGTTCCAAACGAACTTCTAGAAGATTCTTTCGATTATTACGCCCAATAAAACCTAACAGGAGTTTCTACTCGCGTTAATATTTCCAAAAAGAGATCTGGTTACAAGCTTTTCATAAACCTCAAGTTGTGAATCATCAAGCAGATTATCATTCTTAAGCTCTTGTATAGTGCTTAAAGCATATTGCTGAATAGTTAGCAAAGGCTGTACAATAGCTTCTCTCATCTCAATAGAATGCTTCCCTGCAGGCTGATCTTCCATCAATTCGGTGTAGCCTGTTAACTTTAATAACATTTCTTTTGTGAGCATATATTCGTCGTGAATGATATTCCAAAAGGGACCGTACTCCTTGTCTTCACCAATATGAGCTGTTAGTTTAAAAAATGACTTGGTTAAACTCATCATGCTGTTTGCTATAAGAGTTCTGAAAAATGCTGAGTTTTCATAAAGCGAGCTCACTTTATCAAAGTCTCCATTTACTTCAAAAGATTTAATTGCAGTTCCTACGCCAAAAAAACCAGGTACATTTTGCTTAGACTGACTCCAACTTCCTACAAAAGGAATTGCTCTAAGATCTGAAAAATTAAGTTTTGAAGAACTTCCTCTTTTAGAAGGTCGACTTCCAATGTTTGTTTTCGAGTAATATTGAAGTGTACTCATGTTTTCCAAATAAGGGACAAACTTAGGGTGTGATTTGAAATCACTATAAGACTGATAACTTATATCTGCAAGCTGTTGCATCGTTATTCGGTCCTTATCTGCAAATTGATTGTCGTCGTTCTTGAACACCTGATTTGATATTCCTGAACTCAAAAGCTGTTCCAAGTTGAATTGACTTGAATCTAAAGTTCCAAAATTAGAACTGATGGTCTGACCTTGAACTGTTAATTGAATGTCGTCTGCTTTTATTCGATCGCCCATTGAAGCGTAAAATTTGTGAGTATTGCCACCACCACGAGCAGGAGGTCCTCCACGACCATCAAAAAAGGCTACCGCAACTCCAAAGTCTCCAGAAACGTCAGACAACTCCTCTTTTGCTTTATAAATACTCCAATTTGCCATAAAATAACCCCCATCTTTTGTTCCATCAGAAAAACCAAGCATAATTGTCTGCTTCATATTTCTGGTTTTTAGATGGGCACTGTAAACGGGATTAGAATATAAATTATGCATAATTTCTTGGGAAACCTGTAAATCATCAACGGTCTCAAAAAGAGGAATCAAATCTACTGTAGGACTATCCCATCCACAAATTCGATGTAAAGCAAATAGCTGCAGCATATTTTCAATACTCTGACAGTTACTTATTATATATCGATGACATCCTTTTTCACCATTCCGCTCTTGAATAGATTTCATGGCATATATGGAGCCTAATGTGTGTTTAACTATATCATCATCAAAAAGTGACTCAGGAACGTTTCCTGTTAATTGAGGTAGAATTAAAAGACGTTCATCTAAACTTAACTCTAAATAATTTTCAGGTAATCCTGTGATATAATCCTGAATGTTTGGGTGTGAAACTATTGTTTCAAAGACCTGATTGTGAATCCGTGAATCTTGACGAATGTCTAGAGATGCAAAATGAAACCCAAAAAGTTTAACTTTATTTCTTAGGTCTACAATTTCGTTTAAGTAAAGACTTTGATGGCGTGCTTTAAGTAATGCCTCAATCTCTTCCAACTTTCTAATCATAAAATCCGTATCAATAGGCTCAATTGTATTCGGATTAAACAAGGTATGATAAAGTGTTGATTCTAAATCAGTAATCATTAGATCAACTTCATCAAAGGTGATTTTTCTTTTCAATTTTCTTAGATCTCTGTAATAATTTCTTAAGATACTAAATCTGAGTTTTTCTGCTGTTTTTAGGGTGATTTCAGGAGTTACAAATGGATTTCCATCCCGGTCTCCTCCAGGCCAAAACCCAAAATCAAAAATAGAATTATCTATGGTTTCACCTTCAAAAATATGCTGCTCCAGATAGTTGTATATAACTGCAGCAGATTTATAAAAAACATTTTCTAAAAACCACATCAAGCTAACAGCTTCGTCCAGAGGGCTTGGTTTTTTTTTATTAAAAAAACGGGTTTTACCTAATTGAGCAAGTAATAATTTGATTTGCTCTAGGTTATCATTTTTTAAAGCATCAGATAGGTCTGTAATGATTCCAAGTACAGAGCCCGGATAAAATTGTGTTGGATGCGCTGTAAGTACAATTCGAACCTTAAATCTATTTAAATATTCTTTTAATTCAGAAAAATTGTTTTTTGCCTTTGTACCTTCTTTAATATATCGAAGTGTACCCCTACCGTGCATATTATTTACGTATGAAAATCCAGCATCTTCAATTGCATCGAAGAGCACAATTTGACGTTCAATAAACTTTAAAAAGCTAAATAAAAGATCGTGTTTGTTTTGACCTTCCATTCCTTTAGCAAAACTCTCAAAAAATTCATCTACAATTTGTTTGGGAGCTAAATCAGACTCATATCCTTTAGCACAAAAGTCCGTGAAAAGAGGAAGTAAAAGTGAGGTTTGAGGTATAGAATCGAATGGTAATTTGAGGAATAGACTGTTATAAATTTCAAACTTCGAAACAACATAATCATTAAATCGTTCCGCTTTAGTTTTTCTTGCCATATTAGTTTATCTGTATATTGCTTTTATAACTCATTAAAAATTGTATGCATTAATCGTTTTTTGTCGTTAATGCTTTCTTCCAATGAGATCATGGTCTCTGTTCTCAAAACTCCTGAAATATCATCAATCATAAAAATAATGTCTTTAGCATGCTTAGTATCGCGTGCTCTTACCTTACAAAAAACATTAAATTTCCCTGTGGTAATGTGTGCTACCGTGACAAAAGGAATGTCTTTTAAATCTTGTAGTGCTTTTTGTGTAGTATTGTTTTTTTCAAGAAAAATCCCAACATAGGCTATAAAAGAATATCCCAATTTTTCGTAATCAACATTAAGAGATGAACCCTTAATGATTCCTGCATCTTCCATTTTTTTAACACGAACATGAACAGTTCCGGCAGAAATCAAAAGTTTCTTGGAAATATCAGTGAAAGGAATTCGCGTATTATCAATTAAAATGTCTAAAATTTGGTGGTCAACCTCGTCGAGCTTAAACTTTGGCATAATGTTTTTTTTAAAATTATTGCTAATTTAAAGAAAACGATGCGGCATTAGAAATGAATTTGGCAAATTAAATATAAATTAACAAAGAAATGGTTTTTGTTAAATTTTTATAGTCTGGATTTAATGGGTCTAAAACAATATCCTTTAAGGCATCGTGCTGCTGAGCATCAATTTTAAGTAAGCCTTTCAAGCCTTCGTCAAATAACTCTATTTCAGGAATAAAAACTACATCAGCTCCTTTTTTAAGTTCTTTAAATTGATAAAAAACACTATTAGCTGAAGTTTTAAAGTTACCTTCTGAAGAAGTTTTGATGTTGAAAATTTCAATATCTCTTAGATTCTTGTAATTTTCCGGTATTTCAAAGTAGCTGTTAACGTTGAAATCAGCTATTGAACTTGATGCTATTGTATTGCACATCGCTATTATAGCCTCTAAAACATGTTTTCTGGCAATAACACGGTGGTAATCATCTTTAAAGTGTCCAGCCTCAAAAAGAACAGTAGGCGTATTTAGTGATGTGAAATAGTCTCCAACACACTTGATGTTAAAAGAATCATCATACCTCCCAACAGCATCAGGAATGCTTTTTTGAAGCTTGTTGTTTGCAGATACTATTAAACCCATTGCGAGTTCTCGTGCGGCCGTAACGGTCCGGTTTTGGTCTGCAGAAGGTGCTAGAAAAGAAATTGTAGCCGGTGTGTAGGTGTTTCCAGCGGTAAAAACAGTTCGTTGCCCGTGTAAATTAAAACAATAGTGAGGTTGAAATTGATCATAAACAGACCGAAGAACTATACTCTCGGGTTGACTTAGTTCAATGGCATCACGGTTTAAGTCCACTTCGTTTGCATTAAATCGTGTATATGCATCAGAACCGTCAGGATTTAGTTGAGGAATCATAACAAAAGTACATTGATCCAAAAGATCAGAAGCCGCAGGAGTCTTTAAGTACATCCAGAAATCAAGCATTGCCTTGGTTGTTGTAGATTCATTTCCATGCATTTGTGACCACATTAAAACTTTAAATGGACCATTTCCTTCATGATAAGAATATATAGGTTTTCCTTGGACAGAAGAACCGATTGTAATTAGGGCGTCTAATATATCATTCTCTTTTAGAAAAACATCAAGCATCGTTGGCGTTAAAAGCCTGCTGTTATTTAAGTCTAATTTTTTCATGGGTACAAATGTAAACACAATCATGTTTACAGTGTTAAACTTAATTTAGTTACTTCTGTATACAGAAAATCTATTTAATGTTACATAATCAACTCGGAATTGATCTTAATGACAAATGTTAGACCTAAAATAGTTATTTATCAGTTCATTATATGTTTATTGTAAAGTTATTATTTAAAGCTTAATGTTTATATTGATTAATTTTTATTCAAAATATAATGTTATATTGCATTATCACAAAAAATATGTTACAATGTTAAACTATGAGGAGATTGTTTTGAGAATAAAAAAAGTTATTGAAGATCATGAATTAAATGCAGCAAGTTTTGCTGAGAAAATAGGTGTTCAACGTTCCGGTATATCTCATATATTATCTGGTCGTAATAAACCTAGTTTAGAATTCCTTTCTAAAATTCAAATAACTTTTGAGGAAGTAGAATTTGATTGGTTACTTTTAGGAACAAAAAATAATTCCGAAAATACCCCCACTACTCTTTTTAATATTCCCGAAGAAAAAAGTGAAATTGATTTACAACAAACCACCCCTTATTTAGGGTCTGAAAATTCAGAGGATGAAAAAGAAATAAAAAAAATTATTTTCATATACGCTGATGATAGCTTTAAGCTTATTGATAAAAAATCTTAGTACTTTTACTAAAAAAATACATGAGAGTTCTGTTTTCCTTTGTTTTACTTATGGTTTGTTGTTCATGCTATACCAATACTAGAGATTGTGAGCAGTTTCATGAAGGAACATTTGAATTTAAAACCATTGTTGGAGACAAGATCCTAACATCAACATTCGTTCGAGATGCCCGTTTTGAAGTAGAAACTTTCGATGGCAAAATTGATTCCGCTTCAATCCGATGGATTAATTCATGTGAGTGCATCCTTACAAAGTTACACCCAACCTCTAATCAGGATAAGCGTCCTATATCGATAAAAATTCTTTCTACCTCAAATAACAAATATGACTTTGAGTATGCTCTTGTTGGGGATTCAAAGAACAAGCAGCGAGGAACCATAACTAAAATAAATAACTAGAATGGAACAGTTTTTTACATCTGAAGCTATTAGTGCCTTGTTAACTCTTACTTTTCTTGAAATTGTTTTGGGGATTGATAATATTCTTTTTATATCTATAATTACTCAAAAGTTAGATGATAAGCAACAGTAGTTAGCTTCTAATATTGGTTTGTTCTTGGCCATGCTTTTACGTATTGTTTTACTTTTTGGAATAAGTTTTGTAATTCAAATGCAAAGTTCCTTATTGGTTATTGATAATTCTTGGATACAGAGCAACATCAACGGTCAAGCAATCATTTTGTTTTTAGGTGGAATATTCTTGCTTTACAAAAGCACCCATGAAATTTTTGAGAAAATTGAAGCAGATGTTTCTCTTGAGTCCGAAAAGCCTGTAAAACTTTCATTGTCAAAAGCAATAGTTCAAATAACACTATTAAATATTGTTTTTTCGTTTGACTCCATCCTAACAGCTGTTGGTATGACAAATGGAATTCAAAATGCACTCCCAATAATGGTTATAGCAATCATTGTGTCCGTAGGGATAATGATGATATTCATGAAACCCGTTTCCTCTTTTATTCAAAAACATCCTTCCCTTCAGATTTTAGGACTTTCATTCTTAATTTTAATCGGATTTATGCTAATAACAGAAAGTGCTCACTTATCGGAAACCGTTATTTTTGACAATGAAGTTGGTGCAATTCCAAAAGGGTATCTGTACTTTGCTATTAGTTTTTCTTTGGGAATAGAATTTTTGAACATGAAAATTAAAACACGCAAAAATAAATTAAAGCTCTAGTTTAATTTGAGAAGCGTCCGGATCATTGTCTTTAATTTGATTTGGATCTACAACTTCCATTTCTTCTAAAGTTTCCTCCTCTTCTTCCTCGTAGGGTAATGATTCTGACAGAACTACTTCCTTAATTTTTTCAGTTACCAGCTGGTTCCCTAATGCTTTAAAGCCTTTAACCCCTATAAAATCTTCAACTACAACCAACCTATTTGGAAGCTCTTCAGCACCGCGAGGTTTAGTAAATATAAGTTCTATGACGGGTCGCCACTCAGACGAAACGAAAATTAGTTTTGAGTTTTCTTTTAAGAAATTATCTTCTTTGTTTACATTTTCAATTAAAAATCGCTTTATAAAGTAACGTTCTTTATCACCATCAAAGTAAACAGCTGTGATTGGTCGTTTTTCAACCCAGCGCTCCATAACCAATGGAGTTGACTCAAAATGTAGACTTAGGTCTGGTGCAACGGTTTTGGCATCCCCTTTATGATTAATCACCAACAACTTGTCATCGCCTCGGAAAGCGCCTAGTAAGTTTCCACGATCATCTACGTTAAGCTTTAGAACCGTCGGGTCGAACCATATTTTTCTTGGCTTTAGGGTAGAAACTCCTCTCTCTTTAAGTTCTACTCTTAGAATGTTATGTTTAGATACTATATTTCCTTTTACACTTCTTCCTTTAATTTGAAGGTCAGCAAAATCAAGCTCCCATTTTAATTTCTTAACGCTACCTGTGTTTCTAAGTAAAATACTTACAGTTTCGGCTTCTCCATTTGGATTAGCTGTAAAATAAAGAATTTCTGAATTTGGTTTCCCCTGAGTTAAATTATAGGGTTTGTCCCGCGTAACACCCGTAACGGCAAAACGCTTGATGTAAGATGTTCCCCCACTTCCATCTTTGTACACTAAATTATAAATTGTACGCTGATCTTTTTTCTTAAATACGGCAGCATAAATGATGTCCTTTTCTATAAATACCTTACTGTCAACCTTTACGACTTGCATTATGCCACTTTTTGTAAATACAATAACATCGTCTATATCGGCACAATCGCATACGTATTCGTCTTTTTTCAGGGAAGTCCCTATAAACCCTTCTTCTCTATTTACATAAAGCTTTAGATTTCTAACAACTACTTTAGTAGCGTCTACATCGTCAAAAACACGAACTTCAGATAAGCGTTCTTTTCCTTTACCATACTCCTTCTTTAGGTGATTGAAATAGTTAATTGCATACTCGATTAGGTTGTCAAGATGACCTTGGACTTCTTTAATTTCTGCTTCTAAAGTGTCTATTCGCTGTTGGGCTTTGTCAATATCAAACTTAGAAATTCTTTTAATTTTAATTTCTGTTAAGCGAATTAAATCTTCTTCAACAACGGGCCTTTTTAATACACCAATAAAAGGTTTTAAGCCTTCATCAATAGCGTTTAGAACACCTTCCCATGTTTCTTGATCCTCTATTAATCTATATACTTTATTCTCAATGAAAATTCGTTCAAGAGAAGCAAAATGCCATTGATTTTCGAGCTCCTGTAATTTAACCTCTAGTTCTTTCTTAAGGGTCTGAACTGTCGAATCCGTTGATATTCTCAGCATGTCAGACACGCCGATAAAATTAGGCTTGTGATTAATAATAACACAGCCTAAAGGAGAAATTGAAGTTTCACAGCCTGTGAATGCATAAAGAGCATCTATTGTTTTATCGGGAGAAATTCCACTTGGCAAATGAATCAAAATCTCAACATTAGCAGCCGTATTATCTTCAATCTTTTTTACTCTTATTTTTCCTTTCTCATTTGCTTTAAGAATGGATTCTATCAAACTTGAAGTAGTTGTACTGAATGGGATTTCGGTGATAACAAGTGTGTTTTTGTCTTGGACACTTATTTTTGCTCGAACTCGAACTTTACCTCCTCTAATACCGTCATTATAATTTTGAACATCAATAATACCTCCGGTTTGGAAATCGGGGATTAAAGTAAATTTTTTACCTTTTAAATAAGCAATACTTGCCTGAATTAATTCGTTAAAATTATGAGGCAGAACCTTAGTAGACAAACCAACAGCAATACCCTCTGCTCCTTGTGCTAGAAGTAAAGGAAACTTAACAGGTAGGTTAACAGGCTCTTTTTTTCTACCATCATACGAAAGTTGCCAGTTGGTAACTTTTGGACTAAAAACAACTTCTAGGGCAAATTTAGATAATCTTGCTTCTATATAACGAGATGCAGCTGCTCTATCTCCAGTAAGAATATTTCCCCAGTTTCCTTGCATGTCGATCATCAGGTCTTTTTGACCAATCTGAACCATTGCATCGGCAATACTTGCGTCACCATGCGGGTGATACTGCATCGTATGCCCAACAATGTTCGCTACTTTATTATATCGACCATCATCCAAATCTTTCATGGAATGAAGAATACGGCGTTGCACAGGCTTTAAACCATCAGAAATTGCTGGTACAGCACGTTCTAGAATAACATAAGAAGCATAATCTAAGAACCAGTCCTTGTACATGCCCGTTACCTTAATCAAGCTATCCGTTCCTGCTGCTCCGGTATTTTCTTCGTAGAATTGTTTTTCTTCCATAGCTAGCTTGCCGGTTCTGCTAAATCTAATTCTACTTTTAGATTATTAATAATAAACTCTTGGCGGTCTGGCGTGTTTTTGCCCATATAGAATTGTAGTAATTCTTCAATGGTAGTCGATTTATCTAACATAATAGGATCTAAGCGAATGTCTTCTCCAATGAAATGTTTAAACTCATCAGGTGAAATTTCACCCAAACCTTTAAATCGTGTTATTTCTTCCTTTCCCCTTAATGCAGTAATTGCATCAACGCGTTCCTGTTCGGAATAACAATAAAACGTTTGCTTCTTATCTCGAACTCGATATAAAGGGGTTTGTAGAATGTATAAGTGTCCCTCTTTTATTAATTCAGGAAAAAATTGCAAGAAAAAGGTAATTAACAGTAAGCGAATATGCATTCCGTCGACATCTGCATCTGTAGCAATTACAATGTTATTATATCGTAAATCTGCTAAACTATCTTCAATATTTAGTGCAGCCTGAAGCAGGTTAAACTCTTCATTTTCATAAACGATTTTCTTTGTCATTCCAAAGGTATTCAGGGGCTTACCTCGTAAACTAAAAACTGCTTGCGTATTTACATCACGAGACTTTGTAATGGATCCACTTGCAGAATCTCCCTCAGTAATAAAGACGGTAGACTCTAGTCGCCTATCTTTTTTAAGATCACCTAAATGAACTCGGCAATCGCGTAACTTCTTATTGTGTAAACTTGCTTTTTTTGCTCGATCACGAGCAAGTTTTCGGATCCCAGAAAGCTCTTTACGTTCTTTTTCAGCTTGCATAATTTTGCGCTGAATTTTATCTGCAGTTTCTGGATTTTTATGAAGATAATTATCTAGTTGTGTTCCTGAAAAATCGTTGATATACGATCGAACAGTAGGCATCTTTTCACCCATTTCCGTTGACCCTAGTTTTGTTTTTGTTTGTGATTCAAAAACAGGTTCCATAACCTTGATGCTAACGGCAGAAATTATAGATTTTCTGATATCAGATGCGTCGTAATTTTTACCGAAAAACTCACGAACAGTTTTTACAATTGCCTCTCTAAAAGCTGCTAGATGTGTTCCACCTTGTGTGGTGTTCTGACCATTTACAAAAGAGTGGTACTCTTCGCTATACTGTGTTCTACTGTGGGTTAAGGCTACCTCAATGTCGTTTCCTCTTAAATGAATAATCGGATACAACAAGTCGGTTTCGTTTACTAAATCTTCTAGTAAATCTTTAAGCCCGTTTTCGGAAAAGTATTTTTCGCCATTAAAATCAATCGTTAATCCTGGATTAAGATAAACATAGTATTTAATCATTTTCACAATGTATTCATTGCGATAACGATAGTTTTTGAAAATAGAACTATCTGGAGTAAAAGTGACCTTAGTCCCCTTACGTTTTGAACTTTCTACCGGTGCAGCTTCTTTAGTTAAGTTTCCTGCTTCGAAAGTTGCGAATTTGGTTTGATTGTCTCGATTTGATTCTACTCTAAATGCAGATGAAAGCGCATTAACAGCTTTTGTACCTACTCCATTCAACCCAACCGACTTCTTAAATGCACGGGAATCGTATTTACCCCCTGTATTCATTTTAGAAACTACATCTACAACTTTACCTAAAGGAATTCCACGTCCGTAATCTCGAACGCTCACTTCTTGTTCTTTAATAACAATCTCGATAGTCTTACCAGCTCCCATAACAAATTCATCAATACAGTTATCGAGAACTTCTTTTAGAAGAATATAAATACCATCATCAGGAGAAGAACCATCACCTAGTTTACCAATATACATCCCTGGTCGCATCCGGATGTGTTCTTTCCAGTCGAGGGATCGTATATTATCTTCAGTATATTCTACGTTTTCTGCCATAAGAGATATATGCTAATATAATAGTTCCAAGTAAAAAGTTGAAGCAATGAGCAGTAAAAAAATTAACAAAAAACGTTAAGAACTATTAAGTGGTTGTGCTATAACGAGTTCAAATAAAAATACTGTTAAATGATGGGCTTTTACCGTTTCTCTAAATAAGACAAAATATTAGACTCAATTCTAGTTTCAATAGTCGAAACATCAGCTTTTTGAAATTCTTTACCGGTTATGTGCTCGTAAAGCTCAATATATCTATCCGAAACTTCTTGAATATAAGCATCACTCATTTCTGGAATTTGCTGTCCTTCTAGACCTTGAAATCCATGAGCAATTAGCCATTGACGAACAAACTCTTTTGAAAGTTGCTTTTGCTCCTCCCCTTTTGCTTGGCGTTCTGCATAGCCTTCTTGATAAAAATAACGAGAAGAATCTGGGGTGTGTATTTCATCAATCAAAACGATGGTACCGTCTTCTGTTTTTCCAAACTCATATTTAGTATCTACTAAAATTAAGCCTTTATCAGCTGCCAGTTGTGTTCCTCGTTCAAATAAGGCCTTTGTGTAATTTTCTAAAACAATATAATCTGCTTCAGAAACGACGCCTTGTTTTATTATTTCTTCTCTTGAAATATCTTCGTCATGTCCTTTCTCTGCTTTGGTAGCTGGCGTTATAATTGGCGTAGGGAAACGATCGTTTTCAATCATCCCATCGGGCATTTCAACTCCGCATAAAATTCTTTTATCTAGTTTATATTCTCTTGCTGCATGGCCAGAAAGGTAACCTCTGATTACCATTTCAACCTTAAAAGGTTCACAGCGTTTTCCGATTGCAACCGATGGGTCTGGTGAAGCTTCTAACCAATTTGGAACAATGTCCTTGGTTGCTTCCATCATATGTGTGGCAATTTGATTTAATATTTGTCCTTTATAAGGAATCCCTTTGGGCATAACTACATCAAATGCAGATAGCTTGTCGGTTGCTATCATAACCAACAAATCATTTTTAAGACTAATTACCTCTCGGACTTTACCAACATACTTAGATTGTTGACCGGGAAGTGAAAAAGAGGAAGCTAAAAGTGTATTCATGTGTCGTGTTAATTTGTGTGCTCAATGTTTTTATAAGCTTCAATTACTTTTCTAACTAATTTATGACGAATTACGTCTTTATCATCTAAATAAATCATGCCAATACCGTCCGTTTCTTTTAAAACGAGCAAGGCTTCTTTTAATCCAGAAATTTTTCTTCTGGGTAAATCGATCTGCCCAGGGTCTCCAGTTATGATGAATTTTGCATGTGTCCCCATTCGTGTAAGAAACATTTTCATTTGTGCGTGTGTTGTATTCTGGGCTTCATCTAGAATCACAAAAGCGTGATCAAGTGTTCTTCCACGCATAAACGCTAGAGGAGCTATTTGAATGGTTCCTTTTTCTAAATAAGAATTCAGGCGCTCAGCCGGAATCATGTCTCTTAGCGCATCGTAAAGAGGTTGCATATAAGGGTCTAACTTATCCTTCATATCCCCAGGTAAAAAACCAAGGTTTTCGCCAGCTTCTACTGCAGGTCGAGTGAGAATAATTTTTTTGACTTGCTTTTCTTTTAATGCTTTAACTGCTAATGCAACAGAGGTGTATGTTTTTCCTGTTCCTGCTGGTCCAACTGCAAATAACATGTCGTTTTTTTTACTTAATTGAACCAGTCGCTGCTGGTTTATAGTTTTAGCTTTAATTGATCTTCCTCCAACTCCGTGAACGATAAAAGAATCTTTATCATCCATAGTTTCAATCCCTATAGAGGGATCGGCAGTTAGTATACTTTCTAGTATTGGCTGATCGAGTTTGTTGTATTTGACAAAGTGCGCAATTAACATTTCAATACGCATTTCAAATTCGTCTAAAACAGCTTCTTCTCCAAAGGCTTTAAGTGTACTTCCTCGAGCTACAATTTTCAGCTTTGGAAAGTATGAACGCAGTTGTTCAACATTAGAATTTTGATCACCAAAAAATTCTCTTGGATTCACATCTTGTAACTTAATTTCTATCTCATTCAAAAGCTAAGAAGTTTTAATGTTATTTTATTCAAGGATTTGTAAGTTTGTATATCAAAATTACTGTTTTAGTTTAAATAACTTTTAAAATATATAATTTCTTTATGTCAATAGTAAGCCTGACTACCGATTTTGGATTAAAGGATTACTTTGTTGCAGCAATTAAGGCAGAATTGTATCAAGAAATTTCTGGTGTAAATATCATTGACATTACCCATCAAGTAAGTCCATTTAATCATACAGAAGCTGCATATATCCTTAAAAATGCGAGTAAAGCTTTTCCAAAAGGAAGTATTCACATCATTGGTGTAGACTCTGAGTTTACTCCCGAAAACACCCATGTAGTAATGCTTTTAGATGGCCATTTTTTTATTGGTGCAAATAACGGTGTATTGTCCTTAATAAAAGAGGAACGTACTCCTGAAAAAATTGTGGAAATTAATATCCACAACAACATCAACTCTTCATTTCCTGTTTTAGATGTGTTTGTTAAAGTTGCAGGTCATATATCACGGAAAGGAAATTTAGATGTAATTGGAAAAAAAATAGAATCTTTAAAAGAGGTAACCGATGTAAGACCCGTTATAAACTCTTCTGAAGATCAAATAATAGGCAGTGTTATATACATTGATAATTTTGGAAATGTAATTACTAATATTACCAAAAAAATATTTGGAGAATATCAAAAAGGACGCACATTTAGTATTTCTGCTAAAAGTGTAAAGTTTAGTGAGATTCACAATTCATATACCGAGGCCATTAACTTTTCTACCCCTAAAGAGAATAGAGATGAAGATGGTAAAAAAATAGCTTTATTTAATGATGCTGGTCACTTGGAGCTTTCTATTTATAAAAGTAATCCACAAACCGTTGGAAGTGCACACAGCCTTTTTGGAATAGAGTTTAGGGATTCCATAACCATAAAATTCAATTAACATGTGGGCCATAGCTAAAAGAGAATTGTTATCGTTTTTTACTACTCCACTAGGATACAGCATTCTTGCTGTATTTTTTATTTTAAACGGCTTGTTGTTATGGATTTTTAATAATGCTTTTAACATTGTTGACTCTGGGTTTGCAGATTTAAATTTATATTTTGAATTAATGCCTTGGCTTTTTTTGTTTTTAATTCCAGCAATAGGTATGAAGTCTTTTTCAGAAGAAATAGGCTCCGGAACCATTGCACTTCTTTTTGCAAAACCCATTTCTCTTTGGGAATTACTGCTCGGAAAGTTTCTCGGGATTTTCTTTTTAGTTCTTTGCAGTCTTTTTGGAAGTTTTATTTATGTATATGCAATTTTACAGCTCAAATTAGAATTAGATGTATTTGATTGGGGAGTCTTTTGGGGGTCTTTTATAGGATTAGTTTTTTTATCATCTGTATTCATATCGATCACCTTATTAAGCTCCTGTTTATTTAAAAATCAGGTAATTGCATTTTTAGCTGCTGTATTGCTTTGTTTTCTTCATTACTATGGTTGGAGTGAATTGTCTCTTTACTTTTCTGACAATACCCTGTATGGCTTTGTTAATTCTATTGGAATTCGTTCGCATTACAATCAATTGAGTAAAGGAATTATAGAAAGCAAAGACTTAGTATACTTTCTTGGCCAACTATTCTTGTTCTTATATATAGCGGTAATTCAACTAAAAAAAATTAAGCAATAATGAATAAATTAAAATCTTTCAGGATTGTTTTGGCTTTCATAGGGGTATTGCTCATTCAAATCGTTGCATCTAACTTTTCATGGCGGTTAGACCTTACAGCAGACAAACGCTATTCCTTGTCTGCCCCTACGACAGAATTCCTTAAATCGATTGACCAACCCATTCGGATTGATGTTTTTTTAGATGGGAAATTACCACAAGAATACCAACGATTAAGAGCTGAAACTGAAGTTGTACTTCAGAGTATGAGTGCCAAGAATGATCGCCTGTATTACGAGTTCATTAATCCTTTTATAGGAGCTGAAGATTCAGATCAACTGCTATCAGAAATGAACCAATACGGTCTATTTCCTGAACTGGTGGTCGAGCGCGAAAATCAAGGAGTAGAGCAATCGTATGTGTTTCCATGGATGATGCTTAATTATGGCGATAGAACTGTACGGGTTTCTCTACTTCAAAAAAACTTAGGTGATACATCAGAAAAAAGAATATTACAATCGATACAGCAACTTGAGTATGTAATTATGGATGGTCTCTACAAAATTTTACTTGAAGAAGAGAAAAAGAAAATAGCTGTTCTAAGCTCACATGAAACATCGAAAGATATTTTAGTTACAAACTTCTTACAAGACTTACTTCCATATTATAATCTCGCAGCCTTCGACCTTAAAGCTTTTCCTGAGCAACCAGAAAAAACATTAGAAAACTTGAATCGCTTTGACTTACTTCTAATTTCAAATCCTAAAGAAGCATTCAACAATATTGAAAAGTTTATTTTGGATCAATACATTCAACAAGGTGGAAACGGTATGTTTTTAATTGACCCTGTTCTCGTAGAACCTGACAGTCTCTATTCTAAATCAGGAAAAACAGTAAGTTATGGAAACGCATTAGAGCTTGATGATTTGTTGTTTAAATTTGGTGTTAGATTACGAAAGGAACTGGTTCAAGACCTTTATAGTGCTCCAATAGTTTTAGCACAAGGAGATCAAAACAATTCACAATACAACCCTTTCCCATGGCCTTATACACCTTTAGCTGCTCCAAATCAAAACCATCCCATTGGCTCTGCTGTTGGTTCGGTTCTTTTTCAGTTTGGAAGTCCAATAGACACTTTAAAAAACAACATAAAAAAAACAGTTTTAATTGAATCTTCTTCTTTTTCAAAAATTGAGGGTATTCCTTCCATAATATCACTTTCTAGTGCCACAAAACCAATTGATCCTGCTACATTTAAAAGCCCTAAACAAACCTTAGGTGTTTTGCTTGGAGGAAAATTTACTTCATTATATGAAAATAGAATTACTCCTTTTGAATCAAAAAAAAATACTTCGCAACATGCCCGTATCGCTGTTTTTGGAGATGGAAATCTAATTGAAAACCAAATAGACAAGGGGAAACCATTAGAATTGGGATACGATAAGTGGACCAATAACTTTTATAGTAACAAACAATTTCTTAAAAACACGGTTCATTATCTGGTTAATGATAATGCATTTTTAAACCTTCGTTCCAAAGAGATTAATATTGCTATGCTTGACAACGAACAAGTAAGAATTAATGGTTCTTTTTGGCGATATTTTTCAGTAATAATACCATTAATCATCCTACTAATAATGGGGCTTATTTTTAATAGTTACCGTCTCAAAAGTTATCGGTAATAAGTGTTGATAAGTTTCTTTCGCTTTTAGAACCATTTCAAATATCTTTGAATAAAACCCAACCTATAATATGAAATTTATTGTATCGAGTAATCAACTACTTAAACAACTGCAAACCCTAGGTGGAGTTATCAATAATTCCAATACCTTGCCCATATTAGATAACTTTTTGTTTGAACTTCAAACAGACCGTTTAACCCTTACTGCTTCTGATCTAGAAACCAGTATGTCATCGAGTATCTCTGTTGAATCAGATTCTTCTGGAACTATTGCCCTCCCTGCTCGTTTGTTATTGGATACCTTAAAAACATTTCCTGAGCAACCGCTAACCTTTTCTGTACTAGAAAACAATACGGTTGAAATTAGCGCTAATAATGGTAAATATGCTCTAGCTTATGTTCCCGGAGATGAGTTTCCAAAAGCTGTTCACATTAAAGATCCTAGCAAAACGGATTTGATGGCAGATATTTTAGCAACTGCAATCAATGCTACCCTTTTTGCTTCAGGAAATGATGATTTGAGACCTGTAATGAGTGGTGTATTTTTTCAGTTTTCTACTGAATCATTAACTTTTGTAGCAACAGATGCTCATAAACTTGTTAAATATACCCGTACAGATTTAAAAGCTGACAGTTCAGCTGAATTTATCATGCCTAAAAAAGCACTTCAAATTCTGAAAGGAATAGCCCAAGGAAGTGAAGAAATTATAAGCATTGAATATAATGACACCAATGCTCAGTTTACTTTTGGAAGTACAACCTTAAGTTGTCGACTAATTGAGGGGAAATATCCTAATTATGAAGCGGTTATCCCTAAAGAAAATCCAAATGTAATGACCATCTCTAGAGAGCCTTTTTTAAATTCATTACGCCGTGTTAGTATTTTCTCAAATAAAACCACGCACCAAATACGTTTAAAAATAGCTGGAGCTGAATTAAATATTTCGGCAGAGGATTTTGATTTCAGTAATAAGGCAGAAGAGCGTTTAAATTGTCAGTATCAGGGTGATGATCTACAAATTGGTTTTAACTCCAGGTTCATCATTGAAATGCTTAACAACTTGACTGTTGATGAAGTTTCCTTAGCCATGTCTTTGCCAAACAGAGCGGGTATAATTACACCGATTGATGGGACAGCTGAAGGAGAACAAATTACCATGCTGGTTATGCCCGTTATGCTTAACGACGACTAGCAATATTTCAATATAAAAATAAAAGCCGTCTGGATTAATCAAGACGGCTTTATAATTTAATAATATGAAGTTTTTCTAAATTACCAGAAAACTTAAGAAGCTACAATACCAGCTGACATTCGCTTATAAATCCCACCTTCTAAACGCTCTCTAATTACATCAAATGCATCTAAAGTAAGGGTTACATCTTCGAGTGTGTGGGTACTAGTCGGTATTAATCTGAGTAAAATAATTCCCTTTGGAATTACAGGATAAACTACAATAGAACAAAAAATACTGTGCTTTTCTCTTAAATCTTTCACCAAAACCATGGCCTCAGGAATACTTCCCATTAGGTATACTGGTGTAACACAACTTTGTGTTGAACCAATATCAAAACCTCGTTTTTTTAGTCCCGATTGAAGTGCATTAACATTTTGCCAAAGTTTTTCTTTAAGTTCAGGTCGTGAACGTAACATATCCAAACGCTTTAAAGCTCCAGCAACCAAAACGGATTGTAATGATTTGGCAAACATTTGAGATCGCATATTGTACTTCATAAAGTCTATAATTTCTTTATCCGCAGCTATAAATGCACCTGTAGAAGCCATTGACTTTGCGAAGGTTGCAAAATAGACATCAATTTCATCTTGAATACCTTGCTCCTCACCTGCTCCTGCACCTGTTGCTCCAAGAGTTCCGAATCCATGAGCATCATCGACTAGAAAACGGAAATTATACTCAGATTTAAGCGCTGCTATTTCTTTTAAACGACCTTGTTCCCCACGCATTCCAAAAACACCTTCAGAAATCACTAAAATTCCTCCGCCAGTTTTTTCTGCCATTTTTGTGGCACGATCAAGGTTTTTCCTTAAACTTTCAATATCGTTATGCTTGTACGTAAACCTTTTTCCTGGATGCAAACGAACACCATCTATTATACAGGCATGAGCATCTACATCGTAAACTATTATATCATTTTTAGAAACTAAGGTGTCGATGGTAGATAAGATACCTTGATAACCAAAATTTAATACATAAGAAGCCTCCTTATTTACAAAAGAAGCTAATTCTTGCTCTAATTTTTCATGTAAGTCTGTATGACCTGACATCATTCTTGCACCCATAGGGTGTGCTGAACCAAACTCCTTTGCCGCTTCTGCATCTACCTTACGAACCTCAGGATGATTAGCAAGTCCCAAATAATCATTAACACTCCAGGTTATAACTTCTTTTCCTTGGAATTTCATTCTATTAGAAATAGGGCCTTCTAGCTTTGGAAACACAAAATAACCTTCTGCTACAGAAGCCCACTTACCGAGAGGGCCTTTGTTTGCTAGTATTCTATCAAATAAATCATTTATCATTTTAATATGTATAAATATAGTTATTGAATATATTCAATTTTTTTGGAGTCTTGGATATGACTACTGTCAAAAAAGCCTTGATCCCGCATCCACTTATCACTATATATTTTACTCATGTATCTTGAACCATGGTCAGGAAAAATAATTACCACATTACTATTTTCGTTAAAAACACCTGTTTGTTGTAACTGTATTACAGCTTGAAGAGCTGCTCCACTAGTATACCCTGCAAATATACCTTCCTTTAAGCTAATTTCTCTTGCAGTATGGGCACTTTCTTCATCAGAAACTTTTTCAAAGTAATCAATAACTGCAAAATCAGTAGACGAAGGAATCATATTTTTACCCAAACCTTCAATACGGTAAGGATATATTTCGTTTACATCCAATTCTTGGGTTTCATGAAATTTCTTTAATACAGAACCGAATGCATCAACACCAATAATTTTAATATTAGGATTTTTTTCTTTCAAAAAGCGACCACATCCTGATATGGTTCCCCCAGTTCCACTACATGCAACTAGATGTGTTATTTCTCCATTAGATTGCTCCCAAATTTCTGGACCTGTTGTTTCATAATGTGCTTGAGAGTTCAATTTATTAAAATACTGATTTATATAGATCGAATTTGCTGTTTCTTTGTGCAAACGCTTTGCAACTTGGTAGTATGATCGCGGATCATCTGCTTTAACGTTTGCAGGACAAACAAATACTTTTGCCCCCATTGCTCGCAGCATATCTATCTTATCCGTTGATGATTTTGAACTAACTGCCAAAATACACTTATATCCTTTAATCAAAGAAACCATAGCCAAACTAAAACCAGTGTTACCAGAAGTAGTTTCTATAATGACGCTATCTTTATGAAGTATACCTTTTCTTTCTGCCTCTTCTATAATGAATAAAGCTATTCTATCTTTATTAGAATGCCCTGGATTTGAAGCCTCCCATTTAGCATAATAATTTCCAGGGAAACCTTTTGCCATTTTATTTAACCTAATCAAAGGGGTATTGCCAATAAGGTTAAGGATACTATTTGAAGATAAGATCTTACTTTTCATATGGGGACTTCGAGTAAAAAAAACAAATTTAAATAAAAAATATCAATTCTTATGGTTTTCTAACTCTAGTAAAAATGAATATTTTTTAGCAGTTTCTTTTAGTGCATCAAACCTCCCAGAAGCACCGCCATGACCAGCCTCCATGTCGGTGTTTAAATACAGCTGTTTTTTGTTTGTTTTCAACTCCCTTAGCCTAGCAACCCATTTAGCAGGCTCCCAATATTGAACCTGAGAATCATGAAGTCCAGAAGTAACCAAAAGATTAGGATAATCTTGAGCTTTTACATTATCATAAGGGGAATAAGATTTCATATACGAATAGTAAACCTTATCATTTGGATTTCCCCATTCATCATATTCAGATGTAGTGAGAGGAATAGTTTCGTCGAGCATGGTAGTCATTACATCTACAAAGGGAACAGCTGAAATAATACCATTATAAATCTCTGGAGCATCATTCAAAACAACACCCATCAATAATCCACCAGCAGAACCTCCATATGCATAGAGGTGATCTGAAGATGTATATCCTTGTTCAATCAAGAACTTAGAACAACTTATGAAGTCTGAAAAGGTGTTTTTTTTATTAAGAAGCTTACCATCTTCATACCAATTTCGTCCCATATATTCTCCACCACGAACGTGAGCTATTGCAAAAGCAAAGCCTCTATTCAACAAACTCAATCGAGTTGTTGAAAAGTTTGGATCAATTGTGGATCCATAAGATCCATATGCATATTGAAGGATTGGAGTTTCTGAATTGAGTTGTGTGTCTTTGTGACGAACAATAGATATTGGAACTTTAACACCATCTGAAGCGCTAGCCCACAGACGTTTAGAAACATAATCGTTTTTATCAAAAGTACCTAAAACTTCTTGCTCTTTTAATGTAATTATATCACCGGTTTCCATATCATACTCCAAAACAGATGAGGGGTTGGTCAATGAATTAAAAGCATATCTTAATTTAGAAGTGTTGAAGTCTAAATTGGTAGAAGTATACAGGGTGTAGGTTTCACCTAAAATTGGTAAATACGCATCTTTTGAGCCGTCCCAAGACTGAATTCTAATCCTTGAAAGACCATTTTCTCTTTCAGTTAAAACCATATAGTCCCTGAAAATATCCAAGTCTTCTAAAAGAACGGAAGGCCTGTGAGGAACAAAATCGACCCAATTTGAGCGTTCTGTACTCGAAACAGGAGTTCGCATTATTTTATAATTCAAAGCATCATCTGCATTAGTGAAAATATAGAAATAATCTCCAAAATGTGAAATACTATATTCTAAACCGCGTTGTCTTTTTTGAATGTATTTAAACTTATCAGAAGGCTCATTCGACTTTATGTACTGAAATTCTGTTGTTAGTGAACTGTAAGATGATATAAAAATATAATCTTCAGACTTTGAATCCATTACGTAGACAGAAAAAGTATCATCTTTTTCTTCGTAAACTAGTTCGCTTTGATTAGAAATTATATTATGCTTGAAGATCGCCTGAGAGCGCAAGGTTTCTGTGTCTTTATTCGTGTAGAATAATGTTTTATTATCTCTTGCCCAAACAACCCCTCCAGTTGTGTTTTTGATCGAAGTAGAAAGGTATTTACCGGTGATTAAATTTTTAACCTTTGTAGTGTAAAGTCTTCTAGAAATGGTGTCAATTGAAAATGCCGCTTTAGTATTGTCCGGGCTAATTGTGAAACCAGCTAAACGAAAGTATTGGTGTCCTTCAGCCATTTCGTTACAATCGAATATAACTTCTTCTTCGGCATCTAATGATGCTTTTTTTCGGGTATATATAGGGTATTCTTTTCCACTCTCAAAACGACTTATGTACCAATACCCATTGTAAAAATAAGGCACAGAACTATCATCTTCTTTTATTCTGGCTTTCATTTCTTCAAATAGGTCCTCTTGAAAGTCAATTGTATGTGCAGTCGACTTTAAATAATAATCGTTTTCTCGTTCCAAATAATCGATTACTTCTGGGTTTTCTCTCTCTTTTAACCAGAAATATTCATCTACTCTAATATCGTTATGAGTTTTATGTTGATAAGGCCTTTGATCGGCTTTAGGAGGGACTAGATCTTTCATAGGCAATGTCTTCATTTTTGTTTCACAAGATTGGGCGAAAATAATACCAAAAATCAGTATTAGGGAACTTCTACTTGAATAATTTAAAGTAAATCTTTTCAAAATTAAAATTTAAGGGTTTTCAATATGTCAACTACATATTCGTGTTGAACTTGAGAATAATCTCGATGGGTTACCAATCTTAATTTTCCTTGTCCCATTGAAATAAAACGAATCTTTTTTTCTTCAAGCCTTTTGTTGAAATTAGATTCATCTACTCCATCAGACAAAGTGAAAATGACAATGTTGGTGTCTACGGGTTCAACTTTTCTTATAAAAGATAAGGTGTCTAAAACATCTTTTAACTCTTTTGCTTTTCTGTGATCTTCAGTTAAAGAATCCCAATGATTATCTATTGCATAAGATGCTGCAGCTGCTAAAAAACCTGCTTGACGCATTCCACCCCCTAGTACTTTGCGAATTCTTAGTGCATTACTTATGTCTTTTTTACTTCCAATAAGCGCAGAACCAACTGGTGCTCCCAAGCCTTTACTGAAGCAAACCGAAAGGGTGTCAAAAAGATTTCCATAGCTTTTGGGATCTTGATCTGAAGCAACTAAAGCATTCCATATTCTTGCTCCGTCTAAATGAAACCCCAAATTATATTCATCACAAACCAAACGAATCTTTTCAAGTTCTTTGAGATCATAAAATGCTCCTCCCCCTTTATTCGTTGTGTTTTCTATGCATACTAGGGTTGATAAAGGAGAATGATAAAAATCTGGTGGGTTAATTTTTGAAGCAACTTGAGAAGCGGTAATTCGTCCTCTTTCACCTTCAATTAAAGCACAGGAAACGCCACTATTGAAACTCACTCCACCTCCTTCATAATTAAAAACATGCGCATAATGATCACAAATTAATTGTTCCCCAGGGTTTGTATGAAGTTTAATGGCCGTTTGATTTGCCATTGTCCCTGAAGGGAAAAACAATGCAGCTTCTTTTCCAAATAAATGAGCTACTTTTTCTTCTAGTAAATTAACCGAAGGGTCTTCTTTAAAAACATCATCTCCAACTTTTGCGTTTTTCATAGCATCTAACATACCTGGAGAAGGCAAGGTAATGGTATCGCTTATTAAATTTACTTCCAAGATTTCTTAATATATAGAGTTAAATTATTATTGTAACTGAAAACTAGGTTGGCTACAAAAAGTATCCATACCTATTGGTGATCCATCAGGAAGAACAGGAGTTTGTATAACTTCATAAGCCTCAGGATTATATATAAATCGATTGATTTTATTTAAATAATATGAACCATTAGGCATTGATTTATTATTCTTTATTACTGTTTCAATTTCCTCAATTACGCTAAAACTAATTGCTTTGACAGATGCTGTTGTATTAGCATTCGCATGAAGATCAAATAACGCGTTCAAATAAACTTCTTTGAGCTGTACTTGAATTGCTTTATAATAGGAATCCTTATGTTTATTTTTAAAAATTACTTGGGTTAGTTGATTAGCTAATTGATCAAAAGACAATTGATTTGAATCCAAAACATTTTGCTGGATCAATCGTGAAATACGTTGTGGATGGAGGATCATCTGAATAATTCCTTTTCCTAAAGAAGATGGAGCTCCCAAAACATCAAAAACTCTTCCAGTTTGAGACCCAAAACTTTCACGGCTAGATCCGTAACCATAGGCCGTAGGGGGAAGTTGTTTTAATAATTGTTTTGGAATTGCTAATGTTTCTGGAGCTAATGAGTTTATCATAGCTTTTAGAGCCGCTCGTTGTGTGAGATTATCAACTACCTTTATTTCAAAAGCGATAGGGCCTTTGACTCCATATGAATAATCAACCCCGCCAATTAATTTTACAATTGCTTCTGCTTGATAACGATGAAGAAAATACATTGGAACTAAACGATCATTAAGCATAGAATAGGGCTCTCCTTTTCTGAGTTGATCCTCTGAAAAATTATTTAAAGCAATGGATCGTACTTTAAGAAGGTGTTCGTATTCTTCGATTGCACTTAAACCGTTGTCCCACAAATGAGCATAAGGATGAGCACCGCCAATTGGGCGAGCATCTTGATCTGATATAAATCGATTTCCCTTGAGTATACTTTCTTCTAAAATATTATTGAGTGCAGCAGATTCGTTTGTATTCTCTGGAAAATCACTATATGAGTAGCGAACAGATGTTTTGTCCCAAACTCCTATTCCTACTGCATATGCATTTTCAAAAGAGATTTCTCCATCTACAATATCAAGGGTTGGATGAGGATAATCCATTACCGAGGCTCTTTGGTTTGTGCTTGCAGCAAAATTATGTGCAAAACCAAGAGTATGGCCTATTTCGTGAGCAGAAAGCTGTCGTATTCTTGCAATTGCTAAAGCAGACATTTTAGACTCATCCATAATGTCATTAGCATAAGGATCTTTTGTTAATCCTTGAGCAATCATAAAATCTTGACGAATTCGTAAACTTCCTAAGCTAACATGGCCTTTAAGTATTTCACCTGATCGAGGGTCAACTACGCTAGAACCATAACTCCAACCTCGAGTTGATCTATGTACCCATTGAATGACATTATATCGAACATCCAGAGGGTCTGCATCATCTGGCAACATTTTTATTTGAAAGGCATCTATAAATCCAGCTGCTTCAAAGGCCTGATTCCACCAGCTACCACCTTCAAGTAGTGCTGAGCGAACCGGTTCTGGGGTTCCGTTGTCTAAATAATATATAATTGGCTCTTTTGCTCTACTTTGGGCAGCATTAGGGTCTATTTTTTCTAAACGATGACGCAGAGCAAATACTTTACGTGTAGCAGTTTCTACCGGGGTAGAATAATCATAGTAAGAAAAAGGAATTGCACCACTTCTAGGGTCAAATTTTCTTGGTGTAAAAGCAATTTCAGGTAAGGCAATAAAAGAATGATGTTGCTTAACACTTATGCTATTTGGAGAAGGAGTAACGGAGCGGATCCAACCTCCTTCAGCTTGTCCTCCAAAAGTCAAAAGAACATCAAATTCAATGTTTTTAGGAAATGCTTTGGTTCTTTCTAGTGAAATAGCAGAACGCGTTTTGTCTAATTTAAAACTACCTTGTTTTGATCGTTTTAAACGTTGAGCTACACCATGTGTGTCTTGCATTAAAAAAGGGGTTAGTTCAATCAAATAATGATTAAGGTGAGACTCTTCTATAGGAAAACCAAATAAAACAGATTCGGCAAAAGCTTCTTTAACAGATTGTTTCTCTAATGCATTCTGTGTTGAGGCTCGATACCTTAAATTAGGCTGAATTAATAATAATTTGTTTCCTGCTTTACTAAAATACACTACGCGTTCATCACCTAGTTGACCTCGGTCTAAGCCAATATCATTACTGCCGATTCCTGCACTAAGACTATTGACATATAAAAATTCGGTGTCAATTTGTGTTTTTTTATTAACCTTTAAAAAAACTTTACCTGAATTACTTTCGTAGTAAAAATCAAAAAAACCTTGATATGCATCCGCTTGCGTATCCAAAATATTTTGTTTGGTTTGTTTTGAATTAACTGTCTTATTTTTAGAGCGCTGAGCTTGCGTCGTAAAAGAACAAGTAATCAATAAGATTAGGGAATATTTAAAAATAGTTTTCATCTAAAAAAGTTTTGAATCTAAGCTAAAAAAATAATGCTAATAAAAGAGTAAATTGGAGTTTAATTATACTTTTACATAAAAATAAAATATGTTAACTACAGATCAACAGAAAAGTCTTTTGGAGCGCCTTGGTGCATTAAGAAGATATCTTTGACGTTGATGCCAAACATATAGAAATACGTAACCAAGAAGAAGTTACTCTTGATCCTGACTTCTGGAACAACCCTGCTAAGGCTGAAGCCCATATGAAAACACTTCGGACTCTTAAAAAGTGGGTTAGCGATTACGACAACTTAATTCAAAAAAACGAAGACCTCGAAGTACTCCTTGATTTTTTTAAGACGGATGATGTTTCTGAAAAGGAAGTTATGACTCATTACGAAACAATCTTGAGTGATCTCGAAGATGTTGAATTCCGAAACATGCTTTCTGATGAAGGAGATTCTTTGAGTGCTGTTATTCAAATAACTGCTGGTGCGGGTGGTACAGAAAGTTGCGATTGGGCAGAAATGCTGATGCGGATGTATTTAATGTGGTCAGAAAAACAAGGATTCAAAATTAAAGAATTAAATCATCAGGCAGGCGATGTTGTTGGAATCAAAACTGTAACCCTAGAAATTGAAGGTGATTTTGCTTTTGGATGGTTAAAAGGTGAAAATGGAGTTCATCGATTGGTGCGAATTTCACCCTTTGATAGTAATGCAAAAAGACATACCTCATTTGCTTCTGTATACGTATACCCTTTGGTTGATGAAAGTATTGAAATAAAAATCAACCCTGCTCATATTTCATGGGAAACCATGAGATCTAGTGGTGCTGGAGGACAAAATGTAAATAAAGTTGAAACAGCAGTTCGTTTACGCCACGAACCTTCTGGAATTGTAGTTGAAAACTCTGAAACACGATCTCAACTTGACAATAAATCAAAAGCTATGCAGCTCTTGAAATCTCAATTGTATGAAATTGAGCTCCAAAAAAAACTTTCGGCTAGACAGGAAATTGAAGCTTCTAAAAAGAAAATAGAATGGGGATCTCAAATACGTAATTATGTGTTACACCCCTATAAATTAGCCAAAGACGTGCGAACACAACATGAAACGGGTAATGTTGATGATGTCCTTAATGGTGGCATAGATCCGTTTTTAAAAGCCTACCTGATGATGATGGGACAAAACGACTAAATATAAATCTTAAAATAAAACATGAAACCAAATCTGAATATTAAAAATGTGATTTTTGATCTGGGTGGTGTTCTAATAGATTGGAACCCGGACAAAGTGTATAAAGATGTATTTAATAATGATTCTGAAAAGATGATCCACTTTTATACTAAAATTTGCACTCAGGATTGGAATGAAAACCAAGATGCAGGATACCCTATGGCAAAAGCCACTGAAGAGCGCGTCGCATTATTTCCTGAATATGAAAAAGAAATTCGAATGTTTTATGGGCGTTGGGACGATATGCTTGGGGATCAAATTCAAGGAACTGTTGATATCCTTAAAGAATTATCAGATGATCCTAATTACAAAGTAGTTGCCTTAACAAACTGGAGTCATGAAACCTTCCCTAAGGCAATTGCAAAATTCAGTTTTCTACAATGGTTCGAAGGTATTCTTGTCTCTGGAGAGGAAAAAACCAGAAAACCCTTCCCAGAAATATATGAACTTACATTGAGTAAATTTAATCTTAAAGCTGGAGAATCTCTTTTTATAGATGATAATTTAAGAAACATTGAAGCAGCCAGAAAATTCGGAATCCATTCCATACATTTTCAAAGCCCAGAACAATTAAATAAGGAATTAGGTACCTATATTAAACAATAAGAGCAAAAAATGAAACTGACTATATACCACAACAACCGCTGTCGTAAATCAAGAGAAGCATTAGAATACATACAAATTAAAGGATTTGATATTGAAATTGTTGAGTATTTGAAGACTCCACTATCAATTTCTGAATTAAAGGACCTTATTCAATTATTGAAAATTAACCCTATGGAATTGGTGCGTAAAAACGAGTCGATTTGGAAAGAGAATTTTAAAGATAAAAAAATGACAGACAGTCAGTTAATAGCCGTTTTGATTGAAAATCCAAAACTAATACAAAGACCTATCATTAAATCTGTAACAAATGCAGTCATTGGACGTCAAATGGATAATTTAATAAGGTTTCTAAAATCTCATTAAACCATACTAATTATTTATAGTCCAAAATTAAAATCTTTTAATGAAACCATTATTTTATTTTTCTAAACTCACTATTCTGAGTTTTTGTCTCTTATCGAGTACCATAATTTTTTCACAACGCCCTCAAAGTTTTCAAAAGCTTACAGTAACAGGAACCGTTGTTGACCAAGAAACTCAGCAACCGCTTGAGTACGCAACCATCACTTTTAGAAATGAACTTCGTCCAGAAATGCTCCAAGGAGGTATAACTACCGAAGATGGGAAATTTTCAATTGAAGTTTTTCCAGGTAAATATAACATCAGTACAGAATATATTTCGTTTAAAACAATAACTCAAAAAGGAGTTATGATTCGATCAAACACAGATTTAGGCACTATTAACCTACAAATAGAAGCTTCTAGTCTTGATGAAGTTGAATTGGTTGGTGAGTTAACTACTGTCGAAATTAGACTAGATAAACGTATATATAATGTTGGGAAAGACATCACAGTTCGTGGTGGAAGTGTATCCGATGTGTTAGATAATGTACCCTCTGTCTCTGTAAATGTTGAGGGAGTTGTTTCTCTTCGAGGTAATGACAATGTTCGTATATTAATAAATGGAAAGCCGTCTGGGCTTGTAGGACTCTCTGGTCCAGAAGGTTTACGTCAAATTCCGGCAGAATCTATAGAAAAAGTTGAAGTTGTAACTTCTCCATCAGCTCGATACGATGCAGCTGGAACTGCTGGGATTTTGAATATCATTTTAAAGAAAAATACTTTAGATGGCTTCAACGGTTCTATAGTTGCAAATACTGGAGTTCCTAAAAACTTTAGAGGGAGCGCCTCTTTGAATTGGAGAACTGAAAAGGTAAATATATTTACAACAACAACAGTAGGAGACTCCGAATCTGAAGGTGGCGGTGTATTCAATAGCGAATATTTAGGAGCTCAAGCTGGGAATTTTTCAAACGAAAGACGGGACTATACTAGAAATCGCAAAAACTTTTTTACCAACATTGGACTTGAATATATTTTTGACGAACAAACTTCCCTTACCGTTTCGGGTTTTTACCGAAAAAGTGACCGAAATAGTTTGTCATCAACCAATATAGAATCCATTACCCCTATTTCTACTTTAGATACAGAAAGAATAGAAGATGAAGTTGAATTGGACGAAACCAAACAATTTACTTTAAACTACACCAAAAAATTTGATGATAAAGGACATGAACTTGTTGCTGAATTTCAATACGAAAGCAGTGTAGAAGATGAAGATTCGGATATTATCACTGCAATTCCCGAAGAAGTATTTACAGCAGAATCTCAAACAAGAATTTTATATCAAGCTGATTATGTGTGGCCAATCGATGAAAATACTCAATTTGAACTTGGATATAGAGGTAACTTTAAAACACAAGAAACAGACTATAATGTAGCCATTCAGGATAACAATGTATTTGTCCCTAATACCGACCTTTCAAACTTCTTAGCGTATACAGAAAATGTAAATGCAGCATATACTCAGTTTGGAAAGAAAATAGATAAGTTCTCTTATTTGTTTGGTTTAAGGATGGAACATTCTAACATCATTATAGATCAAAGAACAACCAACACTAAAGTTAAAAAAAACTATGCTGATTGGTTTCCTACGATTAACTTATCCTACGAAATGAATGAAAAGGAAAACGTAACCCTAGGGTTTAGCAGACGTATTAGACGACCAAGAGGTTGGTCATTAAATCCATTTCCTTCCAGATCAAGTGTTACTTTTTTTAGACAAGGAAATCCTGATTTAGACCCATCCTATTCGAGCACCTTCGATTTAGGTTATTTAAAACGTTGGGAAAAGCTTACGTTTAACGGTTCTGTTTATTATCAAAAATCTACTCAAAACATAGAACGAATTACTGAAGAAACAGGTGAATTAGTTGAAGTAACAACAGCTCAAGGATCAACTACATTAGTTCCTGCATTAAGATCTATTTCTGTGAATTTGTCTGAAAATAATCGAGTTGGTACTGAATTTACGCTAACCTACACGCCTTCTAGAAAAGTGAGACTAAGTGGGAATTTTAATGTTTTCAATTCACAAACAATTGGTGACTACCTTGGGAAAAGTTTTGATGCAGAGATCATCAGTTGGTTCAGTAGGATAAATGCCAGTGTAAAACTCCCTGGTGGATTTGACACCCAATTACGTGGTTTTTACTTTGGCCCACGTGCCAATGCTCAAACGGAGTCTAAGGGCGTGTTTACTCTTTCTGGAGCTGTAAACAAAAGTATTTTAAACAAAAAGGGTACCCTTTCTCTAAGAGCTAGTGATTTACTAAACTCAAGCAGAAGAAAGAGTACTACAACGAGTGAGAACTTTACTTCATATTCTGAATTTCAATGGAGACAGCCTAGCTATGTGTTAACGTTTACATATAAAATTAATGAAAGTAAAGCAGCTAAAAGAAGAAGAGCTTCAAGGAACAGTCAAGGTGATGGCGGCGGTGATGGTGAAAATTTTGATTTCTAAATTTTAATAGATATCATAAAAAACCACTTAAGGTTTATTATAAAAAACTTACTTATTCTTGTAATTTAGCCTTTTTTGCTTCTTTACGCTCTTTTAACCACTCAAAAAAAGCACCTGTTAACCAATAAGGAATAACAAATGTGAGTAGAAAAATCATCAACCAAAACCCAATAGTTAAGATGGTTAAAAAAGAAAGAAAACCTAAATATTGATCGAATTCGAACATGAAAATAAAATTTTTAACAAAATTAAGTTTTTTATAACTCTAATCCCAGTTATCTATTTATTTTTTTAATCTATTTAAAATCTAATCCTACACAACATAGCATTGCCCTAAAATAAAAATTAAGTATTTTTGTATAGAACAATTTAAAGGGAAGTAAAACAATGGAATACCGTATAGAAAAAGACACTCTTGGCGAAGTTAAAGTACCCGCAGGTGTATATTGGGGAGCACAAACAGAACGTTCACGTTCGAACTTCAAAATAGGCTCTTCAGGATCTATGCCTATTGAAATTATTCAAGGGTTTGCTTATTTAAAAAAATCAGCTGCTTTTACTAACCATGAACTAGGTGTTCTAGATATTACTAAAAGAGATTTAATCGCTCAGGTTTGTGATGAAATTTTAGAAGGGAAATTAGATGATCAATTCCCATTGGTTATTTGGCAAACAGGATCTGGAACTCAAAGCAATATGAATGTTAATGAAGTTATTGCTAACCGTGCTCATGTTCTTGCGGGAAACACTTTAGGAGAAGGAGACAAAACACTAGCTCCAAACGATGATGTAAATAAATCACAATCCTCAAACGACACCTTTCCGACGGGTATGCATATTGCTGCCTACAAAAAAATTATTGATTTAACCATTCCTGGGGTCACTAAACTCAGAAATGCTTTAGATTCAAAAGCAGAGGCTTTTAAATCGGTTGTAAAAATAGGCCGCACCCATTTAATGGATGCTACTCCCCTAACCCTTGGGCAAGAATTTTCTGGTTATGTATCCCAACTGGACCATGGATTAGCAGCTTTAAATTTCACCTTAAAACATTTATCCGAAGTTGCCCTTGGCGGAACGGCAGTTGGCACAGGAATAAACACACCTAAAGGCTACAGTAAACGTGTTGCTGAATACATTGCAGAATTCACAGGATTGCCCTTTATAACTGCCCATAATAAGTTTGAAGCGCTCGCTGCTCATGATGCAATTGTAGAAACTCACGGGTCTTTAAAACAACTAGCGGTTTCACTCAATAAGATTGCCAACGATATTCGAATGCTTTCCTCAGGACCTCGTTCTGGAATTGGAGAAATAATGATACCAGCTAACGAGCCTGGAAGTTCTATTATGCCAGGAAAAGTAAACCCTACACAATGTGAGGCAATTACAATGGTATGTGCACAAGTAATGGGTAATGACGTAACAATTAGTGTTGCAGGAACTCAAGGACATTACGAATTGAATGTGTTTAAACCTGTGATGGCTGCCAACGTCATTCAATCAGCTCAATTAATTGGAGATTCATGCGATAGTTTTACTGTTAATTGTGTAAATGGTATAGAGCCAAACAAAAAAAGAATAGATGAACTTGTTAATAATTCATTAATGCTAGTAACAGCTTTAAACACCAAAATAGGCTATTACAAAGCTGCAGAAATAGCAAATAAAGCCCACGAAGAAGGGACAACGCTAAAAGAAGCTGCTCTTTCTTTAGGATATGTAACTTCAGAAGAATTTGATGCATGGGTTAAGCCCGAGGAAATGACTGGAGAAAATTAAATCTCATGGAAATAATTCCTTTTGAACCTCAGTATGCTCTGGATTTTCAGCTTCTCAATGAAGCTTGGTTAAAAAAATATTTTGTCGTAGAACCTTATGATTCTGAACTTCTTAGCCGATGTGAAGAGGTTATAATAAAGCCAGGAGGCTTTATATTTTTTGTTAAACTCGAAGACCAAATTATAGGAACAGCAGCCTTTATTTATAAATCAAAAGGAATATATGAATTGGGGAAAATGGCTGTTAAACCTAGTTATCAAGGAAATAAAATTGGTCAAAAACTCGTGCGCTTCATGCTCAGCTTTGCAGAAAAACACCATTGGTCAAAAATTATTTTATATTCAAGTACCTTACTTAAAAACGCACTTTATATCTACCAAAAATACGGGTTTATAGAGGTTCCACTAGAACAAAACTTACCTTACAACAGATCAGATATAAAAATGGAATTAGCTTTAAAACAAATGCAATGAAAACTAAATTAATCATATCATTCATTTTGACTTTTGTGATGTTTTCATTGGTTACTGCTCAAACAAAAAAAACACTTCCTAAATCAACTGTAATAATTCCACCAAAACAAGTCGTTCGGATTGATTATCCCTATATGAAAGGGTTTAGTGTAAAATTATGGAATAAATCGAAGTATGAATTGGGGGTCTCTTCAAGAGAATTCGTAACGGATTCATTAAAAAAAGGATTTGGATTAAATAAAAATTCTTATGCTACAATTCAAATACTAGAAAATCAATACTTACAACTTGAGAATAGATATTTTGCACCCTTAAAAGTTGAATATAATCTATTTAAAGAAGGTCCTGGAAAGAAAAATAAAACTACAGCAAATCGAACCGCAGGATTCTATTTAGTGAATTCAACAGCTCAAACCCTACCTATATTAATTCCTGGAATTATGAATCCAAAACTTACTCCATTTTCACAAAGCGGGGTTGATCTTCCTTGGGGGCAAAAAATATTTCTAAAAACCCCAGGAAAAAATTTACTTTTATTGACTGTAAGTGACACCATAAGAAAAGGTTCACTAATCGATGTTGCAGATCTAATTGACCTTGCATTGAATAAAGATTGAAAAGTATTTCAGTGGTTTAAGCTTAATTTCGCGTGAGTTTTCTGTACTGAATTCGCTTGGGCATAAGATCTTGACCTAGTCTTTTCTTTTTATTTTCTTCATAATCAGAATAAGATCCTTCATAGAAATAAACCTGAGAATCTCCTTCAAAAGCAAGAATATGTGTACAAATACGATCTAGAAACCACCGGTCATGAGAAATAACAACGGCACAGCCTGCAAAATTCTCCAGACCTTCTTCAAGTGCTCTTAAAGTATTTACATCCAAATCATTAGTAGGCTCATCTAAAAGTAAGACATTACCTTCTTCCTTAAGTGTCATGGCCAAGTGCAATCGGTTTCTTTCTCCACCAGAGAGGGTAGATACTTTTTTGTTTTGATCACTTCCACTAAAATTAAATCGACTCAAAAACGCTCTTGAATTTATTTGTCTTCCTCCTAACATAATCAAATCTTGCTCATCACTAAAATTAGACCAAATTGATTTATCTAAATCAATATTGGAATGCGACTGATCTACATAAGCTAGTTTAACCGTTTCCCCGACAGAAAAACTTCCACCATCGGGAGTTTCTTCACCCATAATCATTCTGAAAACAGTTGATTTACCTGCACCGTTAGGTCCAATTACACCAACAATACCAGCCTGAGGGAGGTTAAATGAAAGATCATCGTATAAGAGTTTGTCATCAAATGCCTTTTTCACTCCTTTTGCTTCTATTACATTAGTTCCTAATCGAGGTCCATTCGGAATAAAAATTTCTAAATTTTCTTGCATCTTGTCTTGATCCTGACTAACTAATTTATCATAATTAGAAAGACGAGCCTTTTGCTTACTTTGACGTCCTTTAGGTGCCATTCGAACCCATTCTAACTCACGTTCTAATGTTTTCTGACGCTTAGACGCAGTTTTTTGCTCTTGAGCCATACGAGTTGACTTTTGATCTAGCCAAGAAGAATAATTCCCTTTCCAAGGAATACCCTCTCCTCTATCCAATTCTAAAATCCAACCAGCAACATTATCAAGAAAATATCGATCATGCGTTACAGCGATTACAGTTCCCTTGTACTGAGCTAAATGGTGCTCTAACCAATGAACAGATTCTGCATCCAAGTGGTTTGTTGGTTCGTCCAGCAAAAGTATTTCAGGTTTTTGTAAAAGCAAGCGACATAGTGCAACTCGACGTCTTTCACCACCTGACAAAATATTGATTTTTTGATCACCAGGAGGAGTTCTAAGAGCATCCATGGCAATTTCTAATTGGGTATCAAGTTCCCAAGCATTAGCAGCATCAATTTGATCTTGAAGAACAGCCTGACGGTCCATAAGTTGTTCCATCTTATCTGCATTCTCATAGACTTCGGGCAATCCAAATTGATCATTAATTTTATTGTACTCATCAAGAATAGCAACCGTTTCTGCTACACCTTCTTTAACAATTTCAAGAACAGTTTTGGTCTCATCCATCAAAGGCTCTTGCTCTAAATAGCCAACCTTATAGCCTGATGAAAAATTAACTTCTCCTTGGTAATTATTCTCTGTACCAGCAATTATCCTAAGAAGTGTAGATTTTCCAGAACCATTTAAACCTAGGATTCCAATCTTAGCTCCATAAAAAAAACTGAGGTAAATATCCTTAAGAACTGGTTTGTTTCCAGAAGGGTAGGTTTTTGAAACCCCCGACATGGAAAAAATTATTTTTTTATCGTCTGACATATAGTTTTATATTCTTCCTTTTAAAGCATTAAAAGCCCATGCAATTGCATAGAATCCAACACCAGCAACACAAGAAACAATAGCATAATCAGGATATTCAGAATACATTGTAATACCTATAATTAGCAAAGCAGACCCTAAGACCATGATCACTAATGCGGTATATCCAAAAATTTTATTTTTGTTTAAACTCATGAATGTTTTTTTTACTTGGAAAAGCAAATATCGTTTATTTATTTTTAAATAAGTAAAATCAACAAGCCAACCTGACAAGAATTCCTGCACACTTAAGTCGTTAGCCTATGGATATTTTGTATTTTTACATCAAATCTTAAGCATGAGTATAAGCTTCGATAAAAATGAAGACCACAACAAACTTTTGTGGTCCAGTATTCGCCAAAAGTTTGCGACCATAGCTCTTGGTGGTGGTAAAAAGCAATTGCAGAAAATTAGAGACAGAGGAAAGATGACAGCACGAGAACGTGTTCAATATCTTGTTGACCCTAAAACAGAAGCAATTGAAATAGGAGCATTTGCAGCATCAGGCATGTATGAAGAGTTTAACGGCTGTCCAGCTGCTGGAGTTGTCGTAGTCTTAGGATATGTTTATAAACGACTCTGTGTCATTGTTGCTAATGACGCTTCAGTAAAAGCAGGCGCTTGGTTTCCAATGAGTGGAAAAAAGAACCTAAGAGCTCAAGAAATTGCTTTAGAAAACAGATTACCTATCATCTACTTAGTTGATAGTGCGGGTGTATTCTTACCCCTACAAGATCAAATATTTCCTGACAAAGAACACTTTGGTAGAATTTTTAGAAACAACGCCAGAATGAGCAGCAAGGGTATTCTTCAAATAGCCGCTGTTATGGGGAGCTGTGTTGCAGGAGGTGCTTATCTTCCTATTATGTCCGATGAATCGTTGATTGTAGATAAAACTGGTAGCATATTTTTAGCAGGAAGTTATCTTGTAAAAGCCGCAATTGGTGAAACCATAGACAACGAAACCCTTGGAGGTGCTACAACACATACAGAAATTAGTGGCGTTGCAGATTATAAAGTAAAAGACGACCCGGCTGCTTTAGACCATATCCGTGCCTTGATTGATAAAATTGGTGCTCCTGAAACTGCCGGATTTAATAGAATAGAGTCTGTAGTTCCAAAACTTGATGAGAATGAAATCTATGGGTTGTTACCCGCTTCTAGAAATCAACCCTACGACACCTATCCAATTATTGAACGCTTGGTAGATAATTCGGAATATCAAGAATATAAAAAAGGTTATGGTAAAACAATCATAACGGCATATGCAAGAATAGATGGCTGGTCCGTTGGAATTGTTGCCAATCAACGTAAAGTTGTAAAATCTGCTACTGGTGAAATGCAGTTAGGAGGTGTTATTTATGGAGATGCTGCTGATAAAGCAACACGATTTATAGCTAATTGTAATCAAAAAAAGATTCCTCTTGTATTTTTACAAGATGTAACTGGTTTTATGGTGGGAAGTAAAGCTGAACACTCCGGTATAATCAAAGATGGCGCTAAAATGGTTAATGCTGTTGCTAATTCTGTTGTTCCCAAATTCACTATCATTATGGGTAATTCATATGGGGCTGGTAATTATGCTATGTGTGGAAAAGCATTTGATCCAAGACTTATTGTTGCTTGGCCCAGTGCCGAAATGGCAGTTATGGGAGGATCACAAGCTGCAAAAGTGATTTCACAAATGGAGGCTTCCTCTCAAAAGAAGAAAGGAATTGAAATAGATGAAGTGGCACAAGAGAAATTATTCAAAAAAATAAAAGAAGGTTATGATAAACAAACTTCTCCGATATATGCAGCATCCAGATTATGGACCGACGCAATTATTGATCCCTTAAAAACGAGACAATGGATAAGTGTTGGAATTGAGGCTGCTAACCATGCTCCTATTACAGAGGCTTTTAATATGGGTGTACTTCAAGTTTAGATAATGTTGCTTTTCTTTTCAGTTTCCCGTTATCAGTGTACTCAAATGACTCTATAAAAGCTACTGCTTTAGGCATTTGGTATGCATTTACATCCTTTTGTTTTTCTATTTTGGAAAGTATATCCGTTGGGTACTTTTTACCTTCAATTACTAAAATAGCTTTTTGTCCTAACTTTTCATCCCTAATAGATCCAATAAAAAAAGGGTCACTTATTAAAGTGCTTATCTTTTGTTCTATTTCTTCGGGAATAAGCTTTACCCCTCCTGAATTTATAACGTTGTCAATCCGACCTAAAAGCCTGAATGACGTATCCGATTCTAAAGTAACTAAATCATTAGTAACAATTAATTCTTGTTTTAAATAAGAGACATTAATATTTAAACACCCACGATTATCTCTTGAAATATTTACTCCTGGTAAAATACTAAAAGCCTCTTCTTTTAAATTTATTGAACGTGAGGCAATATGAGTAAGAGTCTCGGTCATACCGAAAGTTATAAAGCTGTTTGTAGTTTTTGATTCTAAAGCATTAATCAAAGTACTTGAAGGGGCAGTTCCTCCAACCAATAGAGTTTTAACTTGATTGATCTGATTCAAAGCATGATCCACCTGAATAGGAACCATGGCTACAAAATCATATTTTTTATTATTTCCTTCTAGCACATTCCCATTTGGTGGAACTAGATCCAATTCAAGCCCTAATATCATGGCACGAACCAGCATCATTTTACCTGCTATAAACTCTGCAGACAAACAGTGTAAAGATGAACTGCCTATAGTTATCCCAAAATGGTCTCCTGTTGCTAGGGCTGAGTTTACCATAGCTTGCTTGGAATAAGTAATGAATTTAGGTGCCCCTGTAGATCCTGAGGTTTTTACAGCGATAACTTCCTTAGGATTAATCCAATCCATTAGAAAATCACCAATAATCCGCTCATGAGGTTTACCTTCTTTAATAAAACTATAGGCTACTTCGAAAAGATCATTAAACTTAAAAGAATTTCCATCCAGTTTAAAACGATTGTGTACGTTTTTATAGCTCGGTATTTGACTCATCTATTCTTGATGTTAGTTTATGTTTCCAGTTAGACCATCCGTATTTATTGGAAAGAATAAGTAAGCTCAGGGGGTATAATAATCCTAAAGATATTAGAAGTTCGGGCATTAGAGTAGGTTCAGAGATGTCTTTTAAAATAGAATGGGTTTGAAAAGCAGTCCAATCGGCTGTTACAAGCAAGGCAGTTAATAAGTTGTTTGCGATGTGAAATCCTAGAGCCAGTTCAATACCTTCATCCATTAGTGTCATTATTCCAAAGAAAAAACCTGTACCGATATAATATGCGAGTAACCCAAATCCTAGTTTAACAATTTCTGGATTAGAAAAATGCAGAGACCCAAAAATAACAGAAGTTAAAATAAGAGGTAACCAACGATTTTTGGTTAGTTTGGCGAAACCTTGCATTAAATAACCACGAAATAAATACTCTTCTAGTCCAGATTGAAAAGGCACTAAGAGTACCGAAATCAAAAACATAATCAGAAAAGGTTTAAGCTGAAATGTTATTTCATAGTTTTCTGGTGCCATATAATACCCTATTGTGACTAAACTTATTGAAACAAGAGACCAAAAACTAAATGCAAAGAAAAAACGATTGTAATCTATTGATTTTCTTGAAGTAGTAACATTCACAATAGATTGTTTGTGGATTTTGTTTAATACAAATAGAAACCCTAAAAAAGCAATAAAAAAAGGAAATAAAATAAGAAATAAAGTCAAATTAGAATCTAAATGAGAAAAAATACTCATTAGGTTTTTTGAATCTACTAAAGCGTTAGACTCATAAGGAATAAAGAACCAAATTGGAATTTGGCCTACAAAACTGAAAATTATAACAATCATAGAGCCAAGAAGATACCAAGCAAAAGGAAGTCGTTTATTTAAATCTTGCTCTAAAAAAGTATTTACTGTATTGTTTTCCATTCTTTGAGTTTTGCATATCCAATATAACCATTTTTAACTTCTAAAGGAGAATCAATATTATTTGAAAACAAATTACCTGTACCAAGACCTTGGGCTCCTTTAGGATTTAGTGTGTAAGTCCATTGAGAAATCGCATTCAATCCTACATTACTTTCTAATGCACTGGTTACCCACCATCCAATATTACGGTCATTTGCTAAATCAATCCACTCCTGAGCACCTGAAAAGCCGCCAATAAAACTTGGTTTTAAAATAATATATTGTGGTTTAACTTCTTCCAATAACATTTCCCTTTGTGAACTCTCAAAAACACCAATCAACTCTTCGTCTAGTGCAATGGGAATCGGTGTGTTTTTACACAATTCCGCCATAGCATCAGTTTGTCCAGCACCAATGGGTTGTTCAATAGAATGGATGTCTAGGGCTGACAAAGCTTTTAATTTTATGGGGGCTTCTGAAACACTAAAAGCTCCGTTAGCGTCTACTCTCAAAGTGATGTCTTCTTTTGAAAAACGCGCTCTAATGGATTTTAAAACGGATAATTCTTGATCAAAACCTATAGCTCCTACTTTCATTTTTATACAAGAAAAGCCTGACTCCAACTTATCCTCAATCTGTCGCATCATAAATGAATGGTCTCCCATCCAAACAAGTCCATTAATGGGTAGAGTGGCTTTAGAATCAGTAAAATCAGAAGGAAATAGTTGGTATGGGTCCTTTGATTCAAATGATTTAAAAACAGTTTCAATTCCCATTTGAATTGAAGGAAATTCTTTCATTGCAATATATAAAGCATCTTGTCCAATCTCAATGTTTTCAGAAACCCAATGAAGTTTCTCTTCGAAATCTGGGCGATCATCACAACTTAAACCTCTGAGGATTCCACACTCACCTATCCCCCATTTATTTTGATGCTCAAGTTTAATAAACCAAGTTTCTTTTTGTTTTAATATTCCGCGAGAAGTTCCACTGGCTTGTTTAAAATCTAAAACATAACGGAAATAGCTGGCTTTCATTTTAAATGTTTTGTCCTATTGAAAATAAAATCGAAAATAAAAAAGTACATAATGCTAATCGCTTTAATTCTGGGTCAAATTCTTTTGGGTTATCATAACCAAGAACGCGTCTGAGGTGAATCATCATGGGCAATACAGCTATCATAAATAGATATGAAGGCTGGAGGTTTGTTTTAACATACAAAACCGCTGTTAGTACAGCCCCTAGTAGCAGAAATGAATGATACGCCTTAGCATAACGAGCACCTAACAATACAGCCATTGTAATTTTATTAGACTCTTTATCTGTCTTTATATCGCGCATATTATTTAAGTTTAAAACTCCGACGCTCAATAAACCAATTGAAATTGCAGGTAAAATCAGCTCTACTGTAAACAGCTTAGTTTGTAAAAACAATGATCCTAACACACTCACACCTCCAAAAAAAGTAAGTACAAACAAATCGCCTAGGGCACGATACCCGTATGCGTTTGAACCCACCGTATATTTTATAGCTGCTATAACAGCTCCTAGGGCTAAACCAATAAAAATCAAACTATACAATTGATTAGAAATTCCGAAGGCTAAAAAAATTAAACTAGCAGCAAGAATAAGAGAGATAAATACACACACTTGAATTCCTTGCTTCAGTTCTTTTCGCGTGAGTAAACCTTGTTGTAAAACACGAGGAGGACCAATTCTTAAATCATTATCAGTTCCTTTTACTCCATCGCCATAATCGTTTGCAAAATTTGATAATACTTGAAAAGAAATTGTAGTTAATAAGGATAAAATAAAAATCATCCAAGAAAAATTTGAGTTTGAAAAAGCTAATCCGTTTCCAACAATAATTCCGGAAAGAGATAAAGGTAAAGTCCTAAGACGAGCTGCTTGTAACCAAACTTTAAGTTTTGAATTCATTTATTTATTTAAAAATTATAGAATAACTTTTCCAAATACAACTTTGTTATTAAGTCAATCCTTATTTCAAGTATTAAGGGAATTTAGGATACTGTTTAAAATTTGGTTCCCTTCGTTCTAAAAAGGCGTTTTTGCCTTCTTGAGCTTCGTCCATTAAATAATACATTAAAGTTGCATCTCCAGCCAACTGCATTAAACCATGCTGTCCATCTAGTTCTGCGTTTAAACAACGTTTCACCATTCTAAGTGCTAGTGGACTTCTTTTTTGCATAATTTGACACCATTCAATAACTGTAGCTTCCAGATCTTCTAATGGAACAACTTTATTAACCATTCCCATTTCCTCGGCTTCCATTGCTGTATATTGTTGACATAAAAACCAAATTTCACGAGCTTTCTTTTGACCGACATGACGTGCTAGATAAGAAGAACCAAAGCCTCCATCAAAGCTACCAACCTTAGGGCCAGTTTGTCCAAACATTGCATTATCGCTTGCTATTGTAAGATCACAAACTACATGCAACACATGTCCGCCTCCAATTGCATAACCGTTGACCATAGCTATTACGGGCTTAGGAATGTCTCTTATTTTTTTGTGTAAGTCAAGAACATTAAGTCTAGGAACTCCATCTTCACCTACATATCCACCAACTCCTTTTACATTTTGGTCTCCTCCGCTACAAAAAGCTTTATCTCCTATTCCAGTAAAAACAATAACATCAATGTCAGTTCGTTCACGACAAACATCCATGGCTTCTAACATCTGATTATTAGTTTCGGGCCTAAATGCGTTATAAACCTCAGGGCGATTGATTGTTATTTTTGCAATTCCTTTGTGGAATTCAAATAATATATCTGTATATTCTTTCAGTGATTCCCAAACAACTTCTTTCATAGTTTAAATGTATTTATCTTAATTTATTGTTTTTAAAAATAAGGGTTTTATTGCATTGCTTTGAAGTAATTCAATAAAACTTGATCGTTACTTTTCCTTGGTGTAAAAATCTCTAAAACTTGGGGGCGATTTGTGGGTTTGAAAAAAGTTTTTAATTTCATCTTCAAACGCCAATCCGATCGAACGCTTGAATAACCAAGGTTAAATGATTTACATAATTCTTTTGCATTACGGTTGTGAACCGTTTCATAGTATTGATCATATTCTGGCGTGTCCTTTTGTCCTGGAAGTATTCTGAAAATTCCTCCGCCTTGATTATTGATGATAATTAACCTAAAATTAGATTTCCAATAAGCATTCCACATAGCGTTAACATCGTAGAAAAAGCTTAAATCTCCTGTAATAAGTAATGTCGGGATCTTTAAAGTAAAAGCAGCTCCTACAGCTGTTGAGGTACTGCCATCAATACCACTTGTGCCCCGATTGCAAAAAACTTTTACCGTTTTAGGTAAATCAAACAGCTGAGCATATCGAATGGTTGAACTATTGGCTAATTGCAGTTGAATGTCTTCTGGAATAGAATTAAAAATAGCCTTAAAAGCTTTAAGATCAGAAAAAGAAATTTGCTTTAAATAATCCAGCCCTTTGAGTCTATTTTTATTATAAATTGAATACACATCATTGTTATAAGAACTCATTATTGGCTTAGAAGAATTTGAAGAATAGAGCTGATTAAAAAAATTATTAGGTCCGGTTTTAATATGGTCTGAAAGAACATAATAAGTGTCGTAAGCTTTCTTGGCATGAATGTGCCAATGTTTATTTGGCGGAAAGCTTCTTAAAAAGTTTTTAATTTTTTTTGAGACAACCATTCCTCCTATAGAAATTAAAAGTTCTGGCTGAAGTCCTTCAAAATGAAATTCCAAATTATTCTCAAGAGGAGCTATAAGAGTATCAATAGCATCAATAAATCGAGGATGCTTAATGTTTGATGTTTTTTCAGTCAAAACAATTATAGATGGATCGGTTGCCCAGGATTCAAGTATATTTTCTGAGATTGAATTAGGAGGTAATACACCAACTAAAATCATTTTTTTTGTAGCTGAATTCCATGCAACATTAAACTTATCAAATTGATCGTTATTCTCAGTACAAACCGGAACAGTTACTTTCTGAAAAACTATTTTATCAACAGTAGTACCATAAAGAGGTTCTTCTAAAGGAACATTTATATGAACTGGACCCGATTCAGTAATAGCCTTATTAAAAACTAGATCTAACTGCTCTTCATTATATACTTGTATTTTGGCTTGTTCCGCAATCAAAAAAGATTTTGAAGCATTCGAAGAAACTAACTTTTGAGAAGGGTTAGCTAAAAGAGTTTCAGATGCGTGAATAACATCAGGTTTTAAATAAGCAGAAGACTCTAAATGAGGCTCAAAAACCTCAGGTTGTCTTATTGTCTGCCCATCACCAACATCAATTCTATGCGGCAACCTGTCTGCAGAAATAACAACTAAAGGAATGTCACTGTAGAAGGCTTCTGAAACTGCTGGATAATAATTAAGCAAAGCAGATCCGGAAGTACACACCACCGCTACTGGATGTTTTAACTGCTGAGCCAAACCCAGCGCAAAGAAGGCTGCTGAGCGTTCATCTACAATACTGTAGGTTATAAAAGCGTCGTTTTGAGTAAATCCTAAATTAAGCGGTGCATTTCTAGACCCAGGGGAAATTACAATGTGTTTTATGTTTTTTAAGGCGCAAAAACCTACAACCGTTTGTGCTAGAGGGATTTCAGAATAGGTTTGCTTTGTTTTTTTTTTCATTGCCTTACAAAAATACAAAACACCATAGATTGCAAGAAGTTTATTGACTTTAAATTCAAAGCGCTCTGCAAAAAGTTTCTGCCTTTCGCTGGGTTTCCTCCCATTCTTTAATCGGGTCACTTTGTGGAGTAATTCCTGCTCCAACATATAATGTATATCCTAAGGGGGTTATTTCTGCACATCGAAGGTTAACATATAAGTCGGCCATTAAATTTGAATCAAAAAGACCTAAGAAACCAGTATAAAATTTGCGATCATAGTCTTCATTTTTTAATATAAAATCAATACTCTTTTTTTTAGGAACACCTCCAACAGCTGGGGTTGGATGTAGTGCTTTTATTATTTCAGAAAGACTAAGCTCGGTGCTTTCGATTACAACATCTGTTTTTAAATGCCATAAAGCTCCGGCACGGACTGAAGAAACTTCGCCTACAGTTACAGTTGCTTTTGGGAAAATAGATTTCAATGAACGATCAATTGAATCAGTAACCAACTGCTGTTCTTTGATTTCTTTCGAAGACCATTCTGCTTCAACATCTTCATCTACAAATGAAGTACCTGCTAATGCTATAGTATGCAACTTGTTATTTTGAAAAGACGCAAAACGCTCAGGAGTAGCTCCCATCCATGACCCAGTAGAAGGGTGATGCCAATAATACACAAAAGCACTGGGATATAATTTAGTTAAATTTTTAAAAGTCTGTTTCGAGTTACTTTTTTTGACTTCAATTTTTATAGCATGAGAAAGTACTACTTTTTTGAGGGTTGTATTCTTAAATTCATCTAGTCCCTTCTGAACAAGCGAAATAAAGGGTTTTTCATTTCTATCTTTAATTAACACATCCGTCTTATGAAGTGTTTTGTTTTCTTCAAGAGGGAAGATTTGGTTGTTTTTTTTTGGTATATAAGAATAAAAATCAGTTGCAATAAAAGGAGCCATTATAAAACCTGACTCAGAAAAGTCTTGGGTTAAATGCAATTGATCATCTTCTTGAAAGTAAAGTTGGATTTCCTTTGAGTAAGGCTTCCTAAAAACTACAAAAGGGAGGTTTTTATCCAATAAAGCTGTTAAGGCTTCAAACATTTATTTTTTTGGTAAAGTGAGGGTTGTTAATTTACAGCTTGATATTAATTCTCCTGCTTCATTAGTTACTTTTATTTCCCAAATCTGAGTAGTTCTCCCGTTATGAATTGCTATGGCTTTAGCATATACATAGCCTTCACTAATCCCCTTTAAATGATTTCCAGACATCTCTATTCCTCGAACCATTATACTTTTAGATTTATTAAATAAATACGATGCCGCACTTCCTACGCTCTCTGCTAAAGCAAAGGTTGCTCCTCCATGCAAAACGCCATCAGGTTGATGAAGCTTAGGTGTAACTGGCATTCGTGCAATTAAAAAATCATCTCCAACATCAACAAAATCTATTTCTAACGTGCGCATCAAAGATTCATTTTCAGATGCATTCATTAGTTTTAGTAACTTCTCTTTTTCCATATCTGTAAAAGTAACTAATTTCTAAAAAAAGAGTTGCTAGACCTATTGTTTTTTATTAAATACAAAACAACAAGAATGATTAAAAGAATACAGATGAATTGGAAACTATAACTTTCTGTTTTGTTATAATTCTCTGTGATTACAATAGTTTGATTACTTTCAATATCAAATTTCTTTTGAATATGACCTCCTGGCCAAGTAATAATAAGAGAATCTACTTTCAATCTTTTTGAAAGTCCAAAATGAGCCTTTTCCAGATTTAGTAGTAATAATAATTACTCCATTAGAAGCTCGTGAACCATAAATAGCCGCTGCCCCATCCTTAAGAACATTAATTTGATCTATATCTGAAGGGTTAATACTATTTAAAACAAAGCCATCATTAGTTTGAACACCGTCTATAATATATAAAGGATCATTATTATTTGGAGTTCCATAACCACGGATACGAACTTTAGGAGCTGCTCCCGGCTGACCATTACTAACTACAGTTACACCCGAAACTCTTCCTTGAAGAACTTCTGCAGCATTAACCACAGGCAATTTAACAGCATCAGAAACATCAACAGTTGCAACAGAACCTGTTAATTTACCACGTGCTTGTTTTCCATATCCAGTAATGATTATTTCATCAAGCTGACTTACAGAATCTTGAAGGGAAATTGTCAAACTAGTTTGACCATCTAGAACAACTATTTGTGTTTCAAAGCCTATACTCGAAAACTCCAAAGAGGCTTGTGCATCTGCATTAATTGAAAAATTACCATCGAAATCTGATGTTGTACCGATAGTTGTGCCGGATACAATAATTGTTGCTCCAGGAATAGGATTCCCTTCTGCATCTGAAATAACCCCACTTATGGGATCTTGTGCATGTACCAATAGACCGCAAAACAGCAGGACCATTGTAACAATAGTAGACATTTTTTTCATGTGATTTGGTTTATAATTAAGCGGTAATAATAAGTCGAAAAAAAACAGATAAAATGTTAATGATTAATTAGTAGGTTGGTTAATTAACGAAAACCTTTTTTTGGTGTAATTATATATAGTAAGTACATTATTCATAAATACTTATTAATCAAATATTTATGAATAATATTTTAATTTTAGAATAAAATGCTTCTTCTTAAAATCCAAAAAATTATTTAGTAAAAACCTGTTATATTGTGCTTTTACAAATGATTTTTTCATCAAAATAATTAAGCTCAATAACTAATAATTAACAAAAACAAGAGAATAGTTATTAGAAAGCTTTAATTTTAAATGCTATACTTATTCGAACGGAAACTGAAAAAAAAATTAAATATATTCATGTTAAATTCTCTTTTAAAAATACATCTACTATCCTTTTTCTTAATTAGTAGTTTTCCCCTGTTTGGACAAATAAATCCTGAAGGAATTGACATTGCACGAGATGCATATGGTGTTCCGCATATATTTGCAAAAACTGATGCAGAAGTTGCTTATGGACTTGCTTGGGCTCATGCCGAAGATGATTTCTTAACCATACAGCAATCGTATTTAGCTGGAAATAACATGTTAAGTAAGCATCTTGGAATTAAAGGGTTACCTGCTGATTTTCTTGCTCAGTTTATTCGATCTGATGAACTTGTTGAACGAGATTTTGAAGTAAAAACCAGTCCTGAATATAAAAGGTTACTGGAAGGCTATGCTGCCGGAATGAATCGATATGCAGAAACTCATCCTGAGGAGGTTTTATCTCAAGAGCTTTTTCCTGTTACACCAAAAAGAATGATGCGTTATGCTCAATTACAATTGTTTATTTCTTCTAAAGGTGATTATTGGGTTTCTAAAATTATAGAAAATGATTTAAACTATACCCCTACAAAAGAAGAAACAAAAGGTTCTAATACATTTGCCTTTAACAGCTCCAAAACTACTGATGGAAACACATATCTAGCCATCAACACCCACCAGCCATTAGACGGCCCTGTTTCTTGGTACGAAGCCCACTTATGTAGCGAAGAAGGAACAAATATAATAGGAGCTCTTTTTGCAGGAAGTCCAAGTGTTTTGATTGGAGCAAACGAATATCTAGGATGGGCACATACCGTAAATCAACCTGATAAAACCGATGTGTTTGCTTTAGAAATGCACCCTAAAAAAAAGGGAGTTTATATGATCGATGGAGAAGAATATACTTTAGAAAAATTTAAAGCAAAATTAACCGTTAAGGTCCTTGGGATTCCAATAAAAGTTACCAAAAAATATTACCGTAGTATTTATGGTCCTACGCTTAAAAACAAATTAGGATATTACGCTGTACGCACACCTGCACTCTACGAAGTTAGAGGTTTAGAGCAATGGTGGCGAATGAATAAGGCTAAATCATTTAAGGAGTTTTATGACATCTTAAAAATGAAAGCATTGCCGGGCTATAACATAGGATATGCTGATAAGAACGATACTATTTTCTATGTTTCGAACGGTCTTATACCAAAAAGAGCAGCTGGATATAATTGGAAAGAAGTGGTTCCTGGAAACACGATGAAGACTCTTTGGACTGAATACTATGACATAGAAGAGTTACCACAGGTACTCCAACCTAAATCTGGTTACTTTTATAATACAAACCATTCGCCTTTTAAGTCAAGTGATGAAGACAATAACCCAGATGGAGATAAATTCTCTATGGACATGGGCTTTGAGCGCTATGACAACAATAGGTCCATACGCCTTAAGGAACTTATCGATGCCGAAGATAAAGTTTCGTATGAAGATTTTAAACGCATGAAATATGACCGTCAATATCCTGCGGTTATGAATTTTTCTTGGATGGATATTAATGCCCTTTTCGATATTGATTCAAAAAAATACCCAGACATAGCACCATTAATTGAGAGAATCCAAAACTGGGATAGAAAAACAGATGCAACTTCAATAGGCGCGGGTTCCTTTGCTGTATTCTATTATAGTCTATATAAGTATTACGATAAATTACCTGAACCTAAAATATTTCCTAGAACATTTTTAGTACAAGCTCTTCGAGAATCTAAAGCGTATATGTTAAAATATTTTAAAACAACCGACATAACATTAGGAGACTATCAAAAACTGGTGCGTGGAGATAAAGAACTACCTGTTTTCGGATTACCAGATGTGCTTACTTCTATGAATTCAAAACTGCATAAAGATGGTAAGATAAAAGTTGTAAGTGGAGAGTCTTATATAGAACTGGTTCGCTTTACTCCCGAAGGAACACTTATTGAATCTTCAATATCTTATGGAAGTTCTGATCATCCAGATTCACCTCATTATGGGGATCAAATGGAAATGTACACTCAGTTCAAAACTAAAACAATGTCGTTGAGTAAAGAAGATGCTTATAAAAACGCTGAGCGAATTTATCATCCAAAATAAAACTTAGTCTGAAACTAAAGCATCTTGATAGATGGCAATATAACGATCTACTATTTGATTTAAATCAAATTTTCTGGCTTCGTTTTGTGCATTGGTTTTAAATTGTTCTAGAAGGTCCTCGTTATTTAGGAGTTCGATGCTTTTTTTAGCCATTCCATCGATGTCACCTACATCGAACAGAAAGCCTGTTTTGCCTTCAACGTTGACCTCCGATAAGCCTCCAGTATTTGATGAAATTACTGGTACTTTCATCATCATTGCTTCCAATGCAGCTAAACCAAAGCTTTCGGTTTCTGAGGGTAATATAAAAAGATCTGAATAACAAAGAACTTCGAATACTTGATTACTTTTTCCAATGAATTTTACAGAGTCAGCAATCCCTTGTTTTGCACAATAATCCATTGCTTTTTCTTTGTCAGGCCCCTCGCCTACCATTATTAACTTCGCTGGGATTTCTTTTATTATTTTTTCAAAAATTTTGACCACGTCCATAATTCGTTTAACTGGACGAAAATTACTAACGTGTGAAATAATTCTTTCATGAGATGGAGCTATTACCCCACGCTCACATTCTTCGCTGTGGTTTGAATGCTTTGTAAAATCAACAAAATTTGGAATAACTTGTATTTCTTTTCTAATGTTAAATAAATCAAGGGTATCCTGCTTGAGGCTTTCAGAAACTGAGGTTACACAGTCTGAATGATTGATACTGAATTCTACCGCAGATTTATAAAAAGGATGACTCCCAACTAATGTAATGTCGGTGCCATGCAATGTGGTAACAATAGGTAATTTTATTCCCTGATCTTGCAACATTTTCTTTGCCATATATGCTGCATATGCATGAGGAATAGCATAATGAACATGTAAAACTTCGATTTTATGGAGTTTAACCATGTCAACTAATTTACTCGAAAGAGCAAGTTCATATGGTTGAAATTGAAAAAGAGGATAATCTGGAACGTTTACTTCATGGAAATGAAGGTTTTCACTTAGAGCATCTAAACGAACGGGTTGCTTATATGTAATGAAATGTATTTCATGTCCTTGTTGAGCTAATGCTAGGCCTAATTCTGTAGCTACTACTCCACTCCCACCAAATGTAGGATAACATACAATTGCTATTTTCAAGTCTTGAGTTTTTAATTTATAATTGAATCGTAAATATACTGTTGAATTCGGGTTCGAATGTCATGTTTTAATAATAAGTTATTATCCATTGTAGGATATGTTCTGTTGGAAAGAAAAATATAAATCAATTCGTTTTCTGGATCTGCCCAAGCATATGTACCTGTAAAACCCGAATGACCAAAACTAGATTTAGGGACACAGCCACAAGTTGAACCACTACCTTCTAATTGAGGTTTATCAAACCCTACTCCTCGTCTGTTGCCTTGATCACAATAAAGGCATTGATTAAATTGATCAAATGTTTCTGCCGAAAAATAGCGCTTACCTGCATAGGTACCTTTATTTAAAAACAATTGCATTAAAACCGCTACTTCACTTGCGTTGGAAAAAAGTCCTGCATGACCTCCAACACCACCCAACATAGCAGCAGCCATGTCATGAACTTCACCTTTTAATTCCTGATTTCGATAGTAAGAATCAATTTCAGAGGGAATTATAGTTTGATTTGGTGTATTTTTATTTGGATTAAATGTTGTTCGATTTAAACCTAAAGGAATATAAAAAGAGTCGCGAGCCAATACCTCAAGAGACTCATTATAACGATTTTCAAATAAATCTTTCATAAAGAAATAAGGCAAATCAGAGTATTTATACATTAGAGAATCTCGCAATTCACTTTCAAGAATTTGATTACTTATTAGTTCAGGTAAATCTCTTTTTCCATAAAAGTAATCAGCAACTGGAATAGAGAAACGCTTACTTTTTCGTTTTCTATAAAACTTCTTGTTTAATTTTGAAGACCCTTTTTTTAAGGTTTCTTTATAAAAGGGAATCCAAGGGGTTAGTCTAGCGTAGTGTGAGAGCATATCCTGAATGCTTATGTCCGCCTTATTAGATTGTTCCCATTCTTCATTTAAATCTCCTAAGCGGGTCTCTAAAGTTAATTTACCCTGGTCTACCTCCTTCATCACTAGAGGTAACGTTGCTAAAACTTTAGTAAGTGAAGCTAAATCATAGAGATCGGTATTGGTAACTGGTTTTTTCTTTTCATAGGTATGAAAACCATAACTTTTATTAAAGACTACTTTGCCGTGTCGTGCTACTAAAATCTGCATTCCGGGCGTCATTAGCGAATCGATTGCTATTAAAGCAAGATCATCAATTCGATTTAACAAATTAGAATCAATTCCAACAGACTCAGGAGTTCCTTTTCCAATTTTAGTTGGTCCATTTAATTCAATTCCCATGCCTACAGGAAATGAAGAAGAAATAGAAACAGGCAACTTACCTGTTGCTTTTCGATCTCCTAAAAGAATATCAGCAGATGCAATTTGTGCTGGAATATTATTTTGGTAACTAACCACCAAACCATCTATACCCTCTAAGGTATTTATTTTACTTAATGCGTATGGTTTAACAAAGACATCTAATATAATTGTGTGTGACTTGACCAATTCAGAAATGAGTTGAATTTCTTTTTTTGAAAAGCTAGAAGCTTTCCACGGATTATCATTAGAGCGATGAAAACCAATAATTATTTTTTCATAATCTTTTAAATTACTAATAATTTCAGAATTAGAGAGTGATTCGTTTACTCGGTGGAGTTTGATTTCTTTTGATAAGCTGTTTCTGAAATCTAAACCTGTATCATCTCCTAATTTAAGATACCCGTATGTTGTGGTCTTTTCTAAAGGCAAAACGTTATTCTTGTTTTGGACAACGGTGATCGCTGCTTGCATTGATTTTGCAATTAAATAGTCATCTTTATTGGTGTTCAAATTATCACTCAAAAACTCCGAAGAAATTTCTTTGTTGTTGTTTAATCCAACCAAATATTTGGCTTTTAAAATCTTCTTTACTGAATGAGCTAAGCGTTGTTCTGTAATTTTTTTTGCTTTAAAAGCTCGCTTCATTTTTTTAATAGCAACACTTACATCGTTTGGAATAAGTAGTATGTCATTTCCTGCTAAAAAAGCTGAAACATCAATTCCATATTTAGGACTAATTCCAGATGCTCCTTTCATATTTAAAGCATCAGTAATAACTAAGCCTTTAAATTGTAACGAATCTTGAAGTAAAGTTTGAACTGTTTTTTGAGATAAGGAAGAAGGAATTCCAGCATCAATAGCAGGGATGTCCAGGTGTGCAACCATTACAGAGGAAACTCCTGCATTGATTATTTCTTTAAAGGGGTATAATTCTACCTCCTCTATCCGTTCCATTGAAAAATTGATAGACGGAAGACCTAAATGGGAATCTGTAGCAGTATCTCCGTGTCCTGGAAAATGTTTTGCAGAAGAAAGTATTCCTGCTTCATGCATTCCTTGCATAAAAGCAATTCCTTTTCTAGCAACATTCTGTTTGTCTTCCCCAAAAGAGCGATTTCCTATAATTGGATTTTTTGGGTTGGTGTTTATGTCTACTGAGGGAGCAAAATTAATGTGAATCCCTAATCTTTTTGCTTGCTCTCCTATTCTATGCCCTATATCTTTTACTAAAACATCGTTTTGGATTGCTCCCAAAGTCATGTTCCAAGGAAAGGCTTGAACAGAATCCAACCGCATGGCAACGCCCCACTCGGCATCCATGCCAATTAGTAAAGGAACTTTTGATTTCTTTTGAAATTTATTCAACCACTCGGTTTGACCATGAGGACCACCTAATGAAAATATTACACCTCCAATGTTATCTTCTACTATGTTCTTTGAAATTTTGTCAAAATGTTTTTCTCCTTGTTCAGAAAAAGCCATAACCATAAACAATTGGCCTATTTTTTCTTCTAAAGTAAGAGAAGTATAAGTGCTATCTACCCATGATTCTTGCGCTTGATAATCTATAGAAACTAAGGGATCAGTTGTTTGTGCAAATAACAAAAAAGTACTCAGAAGTGTGAAAAGTAGGATTCGCATGAGATTCAATTTTATTTTATAAAACGAGAGTGCCAGCTTTGACCTGCTGGAACTTCCCAGTAACTTGTATATTCTGCTTTATCTACAACCAAGTTATTAAAAACAATTGTATTAGCAGATACTTTACGTTTTTTGGCTAAAGCCCGGAATTCTTTTAATGGGGTATAAAGAAAATCAGAACCGTTTTTGTGGGTCACATTCATTTTGTCAAGAAGTTCAACTTGATATTTAGATTCTAGGGTTTGAATAAATCTGACAGAAGAATCAATTGAGCATCCTGTTGCTCCTTGAAGGTTTTCGTTGAGTCCAATAACAATAAAACGATTGTAAGGGATTTCATAAGATGTAACAAGGTCAGCTCCATGAGCAGCCCATTGTTTAAGGAAAATTTCTAACTCTTCAATTATACTAATTTTTTCTTCATTTGAAAAAGGTCGAGATGCTTGATAAATCCATACACGTGATTCATCTGGTAAGTTTGAAAAGGGGACTAACATAATTAAAGATCTTTTGCGTTTGCAATTAGCTCAGCAATATCCATTACGGGTACTTCGCTTTCTTTTTCTTTACTCTTAATTCCATCGGTTAGCATGGTATTACAAAATGGACATCCGGCAGCAACAATATCTGGTTTAACCTCAAGAGCCTGCTCCGTTCGCTCAATATTGATGTCTTTAGAACCATTCTCTGACTCTTTAAACATTTGCGCACCACCAGCTCCACAGCAAAGACCTTTAGCTTTGCAGTTTTTCATTTCTACAAGTTCTGCATCTAGCTTCTTGATAAGCTCTCTTGGAGCTTCATAGACATTGTTTGCTCTACCCAAATAACATGGGTCGTGGAAGGTTATTTTTTTACCCTTATAAGTGCCTGATTCTATGGTAAGTTTTCCATCATCTAAAAGTTCTTTTAATAATTGCGTATGATGAACAACTTCATAACTACCTCCTAACTCTGGGTATTCATTTTTAAGCGTATTAAAACAATGTGGGCAAGCTGTTACTATTTTTTTTATACCGTAACCATTTAGCACCTCAATATTGGTAACTGCCTGCATTTGAAAAAGAAACTCATTCCCAGATCGTTTTGCAGGGTCTCCAGTGCAACTTTCTTCTGCTCCTAATACAGCATAAGAAACTCCTGTATTATGAAGTAATTTCACAAAAGCTTTTGTAATTTTCTTAGCTCGTTCATCAAAACTTCCGGCACAACCTACCCAAAATAATATTTCAGGGGTTTTACCTTCTGCAGTTAGTTGGGCGAGTGTAGGTACTTTAATCATATGTGTCAGTTCTAGTTAGCGCCGTCATCAAAAACCTGAATTGTAACTTCTTTATTAACTAATTCAGTAAATTTTCCTTTGTATTGTGTAGCTTTAACTAGGTGGTTGTCAATCCAGTGGTAGTTTCCGCCTCTAGGTTTCCCCATTAATAAACTGTGATATTTAAATCCATTTCTTTTTAACCAACCTTCTGTAACTTCTCTATTAGCTTCTACACGTGAAGTAAAGAAACAAATAAGGTGACCTTCGTCAAACCAGCGATTACATGTTTCTAATGCATCTGGATAAAGTTCAGCAGTTTCCATTCTTTCGGGTTCTTCGTTTGGAATGTCGTCACAAATAGTGCCGTCAATATCAATCAAGTAATTTTTAATCCCTTTTGGTAAAACAGGACTTACCTCTTCTCCATTTTCAACTTTCTTGTGTAAATAGTTTTCTGCTTCTTCTTTGTGCATCATTTTGTGATTTTTAATGTTTAAAGGTCTTCAACCCAGTTTAGTCTATCTTGTTGATTAAAAGGCCAAGGTGCCCCATTATTTTCAATATTACCCATCATATTATTTAGATCTGCTGGTGCTGCAGACTCTTCCATAACCAAATATTGCCGCATATTCATAATAATTGAAAGTGGATCTATATCTATTGGACAGGCCTGAACACAAGCATTACAGGAAGTACAAGCCCACAATTCTTCTGCAGTAATATAATCGTTATATAATTGTTTACCATCGGGAACAAAGACCCCCTTATTCTTTTGGATATTATTGCCAACTTCAGTAAGTCGGTCACGAGTATCCATCATTATTTTTCTAGGAGACAGCAACTTTCCTGTTTGATTAGCTGGACATTCACTTGTACATCGACCACATTCTGTGCAGGTATAGGCATTTAATAATTGAACACGGTTGAGATCCATAACATCAGATGCACCAAATTTTTCGGGTTCATCAGAAGTTGTTTCAGGAACCGCATAAGGATCTGCGTCTGGATCCATCATCAGCTTAACTTCTGCTGTTACCGTTGGGTTATTTGCAAATCCACCTTTCGCATTGAGATTTGCAAAATAGGTGTTCGGAAATGCCAATAGTATGTGGAGGTGCTTTGAGTAATACAGGTAATTTAAGAAAATAAAGATCCCTATGATGTGCATCCACCATGCAGTGCGTTCAACAAGAATAACTGAATCTTTTGCCATCCCTTCAAAAACAGATGTCATGAATTGACTTATTGGAAATGAGCCAGCTTGATGGTAGTCAATCGCAGTAAAGTTTGTTTGTATATAAAAGTCAGCCCCGTTCATTGTCAAAAATAGGGTCATCAGAACGATTTCAAAATATAAAATTAAATCTGCGTCTAATTTCGGCCAACCTTTCATTTCACTTTTCCTGAAACGATTTAATCGAATTATATTTCTTCTAGCCCAAAAAATAAGAACAGCTAAGAGCACTAAAAATGCGAAAATTTCAAATGTTGCAATCAACACGTTATATGCGCTTCCTAAGAAAGGAGCAAATACTCTATGAGTTCCAAAAATACCATCAACCACAATTTCTAGGAGTTCAATGTTGATTATTAAGAAACCTATATATACCACAACGTGTAAAATTCCAGCAATTGGACGGCTTACCATCTTCGATTGCCCCAAGGCGATACGAGCCATGTTTTTCCATCTAGCAGATTTATTGTCACTGCGATCAATAGATCTACCTAAGTTGATGTTGTTTTTTATCTTAAGTATATTTCGCGTGAATATGGTAATTGATATAAGAAGTATAATAACAAAAAACATATTGGGTAAAATATCCATTAACATAAATGATTATTGTTTTTTCTTTGATTCGTAAGGAACTTCTTTCTTTCCAAAAAGTGAAAAATGAACATAGCGTTTTGGATGTTCTTTTAAATCCCTGATTAATAATTCGACTTCTTTTGTGCTTGCTTCTAAATTGGTATATAAAGCATCATCTTTCATGAGTTTACCCAAACTACCTTCACCATTATTTATTGAATTTAAAAGGGTGTTTAAACTCAATGCAGTAGTTTCAAATTCAGAAATAACTCCTTTTAAATTTGCTTGCGAAAGCGAGTCTGTAATTTGATTTAAACTAACAGAAGTGTCTGCTAGATTCTCAAAGGTTTGATTGATGTTAGACTCTTGCTTTATTAAAATTTTCGACAGGTTTTCAGAAACTATATTCAAATTAGAAATTGTAGTAGAAATTTCGCTCATAGCTTTATTTAATCCACGTTGAGCTTGATCATCCAAAACTGTATTTAATGATGAAATTAGGGTGTCTGCATTGATTAGAATGTTGTTTAACTTTTCTTGTAAAGGAGCAATTTCTGAACCAACAACATCGGTTAATCCTGGTTTAATTCTACTTTGAAGAGTATCACCAGAAATCATATATATATCGGTATCGTATACTGGGACAATTGCGATTGACTTCCCGCCAATCAGACCGGCTTCATAAATCTCAGCAATGCTATTTTTAGAAAAATTAAGGTCGTTTCGAACAGTAAAAGAAACTAAAATTTTGTCCGAAGAGGGAAGAAAATTAATGGAGCTTACTTTTCCAACTGTTAAACCATTTACAGTTACTTTTGTTCCAGATTGTAGACCTTCTACCTGATCATAAACAGCATAGAGCGTGCTTTCACTTTTAAACAAAGAAGTCCCATTGAGAAAATTGAAACCAATTAGGAATAAGAAAATTCCGAGTAGAACAAACACTGCTGCTTTAATTTCTTTTGATAATTTCAAATTAATTTTGTTTTATTCAAAAATAATAATTATTTCGGGTTTAAGTGGCATAATTACCGTTGGATTACGGTAGATAATTTAATTTTTTCATTTTCTTTAAAAGCAACAATAAACGCATGCTTATATCCTTTACGTCGTGCCTTCTTTTTTAACTTTTTGGCTTGGTCGTAAGTGGTTGTATTTCCAAAATAATACCGGTATAAAGATTTTTCATTTTCCCTAGAAATAGGTGATAATCCTTTAAAATTAAACGACTTAGGCTCTAAGTCTTTTGAACTTGCTGCGATTTGAATCTTAAAAACTACTTCAGTAGATGTCTTAACAACCTCTTTAATATCTTCAACTTCTCCTATAGAGTTTGATGTAATTACCGAGGAGCTTAATGAGTTTTTATAATTTATTATTGCTTTAGAAATGGCTTCTGACATTTGAACTTGTCCCTTTGATGAATTTAAGTAGGCCCCTTCTTTAGCATTGGTCAAAAAACCTGTTTCAACAAGTACACTGGGCATGTAGGTATATTTCAAAACTACAAACCCAGCCTGTTTAACGGTTCTGTCTTTGCGTTTAAGGTTTGCTACAAAACTCTTTTGAATTGCATCAGCTGCAGTAATGCTTTGGTTTAAATAGGTTTCTTGCATCAAGGTCAATCCAATAACAGACTCTGGGTTATTGGGGTCAAATCCATCATAATTTTCCTCATAATTTTCTTCATAAAAAATTACAGAATTCTCCTTTTTTGCAACTTCAAAATTTCGTTGATTTTCATGAAGACCTAAAACAAAAGTTCCTGCGCCATAAGCCTGGGATGTGTGGGAGTCACAATGAACAGAAATAAAAAGGTCAGCATCTGCACGATTTGCAACTCGAGCACGCTCAATTAGGTCAACAAAAACATCATTTTTTCGTGTATATATAACTTTAGTATTGGGGTTACTCTCAAGAATTTTTCCAATTTTTAAGATGATATTTAACGCAATTTTCTTTTCATAATAACCATTTCCGCGATTCCCAGAATCTTTGCCCCCATGACCCGCATCCAGAACAACTACAAAAGGCTTATTTGTTTTTGAACTTGATTGAGCATTAGCAATAGATTGAGTGCCAAACAGACAGAAGCCTAGGATTATTAAGTTAAATGCGTATTGTTTAAATAATTTCATTGCTAATAAATACTAAAAACCATATCAGGCATCAAAAATATATGTAATTTTGAAACGTTGGATTTTATACAAAACTAGCTTATATCGCCTTGCAAACAAAGTCTTTTTATTCAGTCTTATTGTTAATACTTTTTTTTAAGGTAGCTATTACCTATTCTCAAACTGATCCTTTAGAGCTTAAAATCATTCAAAAAGATTCCCTAACTGTTGATCAATCTAAGGAAAACAAGGTCTTAGACAGTATTCCACAAAACAAACCAATGCTCCTTGATTTAATTAACTACAACGCAAGTGATTCTGTTAAAATCGATCAAAAAGCAAATAAAATTCGTTTATATAACAATGCGGTTCTGACTTATGAAGACATGCGTCTTGAGGCGGGGATTATTGTTTTGGATTATATGACTAACGAGGTTTATGCAGGAAGAATATCTGATTCAGTTGGAGTTTTATCGCAAAGACCGAAATTCTTTCAAGCAGACAATGAAGTAAATCCAGATTCAATTCGTTTTAACTTTGATACCAAAAAAGCACTTATCTGGAATTCAAAAACAGAACAAAGTGGGATGAATGTTTTTTCAAATTTCACCAAAAAAGAAAACGATTCTGTCTATTACATAAAAGATGCTAAAGTAACAACTTCGTCTGACCCTATTAATCCTGATTATTATATTCGAATAAGAAAGGGGAAGATGGTTCCCGGTGGTAAAATTGTAGCTGGACTAAGTAACATATACATTGCGGATGTTCCTACGCCTATAGGCCTCCCTTTTGCCTATTTTCCTACAACAAACGACAAAGCATCTGGAATAGTTTTTCCAACCTATGGAGAGAGTGCACAGCGAGGTTATTACATTCAAAATGGAGGGTATTATTTGAACATAAATCAATATTTTGATTTAAATTTTACGGGAGACTATTATACTAATGGGAGCTATGGGCTTCGATTTGACACCCAATATAAAGTAAATTACAAATATGGAGGAAACCTAAGTGTACGGTATGAAAAACTAGTAAATGGAGAACGTGGATTTCCTGACTACAATAACGCGACGGTCTATAACATTAGATGGACACACAGAAGAGACCCTAAGGCCAGCCCTACTTCAAATTTTTCAGCTTCGGTCAACCTGGGAAGTAGCTCCTATTTTGTCCAGTCGGTAAATCAGCTTAATGATGCTAATTTCTTAAACAATACTTTAAGCTCCTCTGTGTCTTACTCAAAGACTTTTCCTAAATACCCTAGAGTAAACGTTTCGCTTACCTCTTCCCTGTCTCAAAACACCCAATCACAAACTGTTAACCTTACACTTCCTACTTTTCAAGCAAATATGGAACGGATATTCCCTTTTGCCCCTAAAACTGGAACTAAAAAAGGGTTTATTCAGAACATAAATTTCCAATATTCTACACGAGGTGAAAGCAGAATCATAACTACAGAAGAATTACTATTTAAAAAAGAAATGTTTAATGATGCTCGGGCTGGAGTTTCTCATAGCATTCCAATAAGCACAAACTTTAAAGTATTAAAACACCTGAGTGTAAGTGCTTCTGCAAATTATAAAGAAATATGGACCCCCGAAACCGTTCGATACTCTGATTATACGGAAGAAGCTGGGATTGTAAAAGACACATTAAAGGGATTTGATGCATTTAGACAATACAACTACAGTGCTTCAATAGGAACAACAATTTATGGGACTTTTAATTTAAAAGAAGGCAAAAAAATTCAATCCATACGCCACACCATGCGCCCATCCATAAGCTATAGTGTTCAGCCAAGTTTCGAAAAATATTACGACGAGTATATTATTGATGCCGATGGGAATACCAGAGAATATACACGTTTTGAAACAGCTCTCTTTGGTTCTCCTTCGAAAGGTATGTCTAGGTCTATGGGGATTAGCTTAAGTAATAATTTTGAGGCAAAAGTTGTCAGTAAAGATTCGCTCGATCCTGAACCCAAAAAAGTTAAAATTCTTAATAATTTAAATCTAAGTACGAGTTATAATTTTAATGCAAAAGAATTTAAGGTAGCCCCTATTAGGATGACAACCGGTGCTTCTGTATTTAAAGATAAAGTTAGCATTAACATGGCAGCTACCATGGATCCTTATGGAGTTGATGAAAATAATACGCGAATTAACACTTTTCACATTAAAAACGGAGGTGGTTTGGCCAGATTCACAAGCGCAAATATGAACATAAGCTTTTCTTTGTCTAATAAAGACTTTGAGAAAGAAGAAGAAGAAGAAGAAGAAGATGAAGAAGATGATGAATTTACTAAAAGTGATTATGAACGACTCTCTGGAGGAGGTAGAGACGATGATCTTTTTGGAGTTTCTAATAACTTTGCGGATAATCGTTTTCAAGAGAAGCCAAGAGAGAACGACGATGACGAAGAGCCTGGATCTTTATACAGAACAACAATGCCCTGGAGTATGAAATTTGCTCATTCCTTAACCTACAACAACTCAAGAGGTCAGGACGAAATATCTACGAACTCATTAATGATTTCAGGAAATATTGACATTACCCCAAAATGGGGTGTTGGTTTTTCATCAGGATATGACTTCAAGCAAAAAGGGGTAACGTTCACGCAGTTGCGATTCGATCGTGATTTAGAAAGTTGGCGTTTAAATTTTAGTTGGGTACCTTTCGGTAACCGAGGATCATGGAATTTCTTTATTGGTATAAAATCAGGACTTTTAAGTGATCTTAAATACGACAAACGTAGAGAACCGGATAAACGCTTATAATCTTAAAATAAATACTATGAAAAAAATAATAACAACCCCAAATGCTCCTGCTCCTATTGGACCATACAATCAAGCTGTGCTTTCTAACGGAGTTCTTTATATATCTGGGCAGATTCCTCTAGACCCAGCAAGTATGGAGCTTGTAGAGGGTGATTTAGAGAAAGAGACTGTTCAAGTGATGGAGAATTTAAAAGCTATTCTAGAAGCTGCTGGGATGACTTTTGACCAAGTTGTAAAATCTTCTATATTCTTAAAGGATATGAATAATTTTGCACAGATCAATAAGGTTTATGGAAGTTATTTCAACGAAGATACTGCACCCGCAAGAGAAACGGTTGAAGTTGCAAACCTACCTAAATTTGTTAATATTGAAATTTCAATGATAGCTGAAGTTTAATCAAGCTCAGGGTTTTCATTTTCAAGAAGATTGACATGGTACTTAACCAGTTGATCTATTGGTCTTTTAACAATATTACCCATAGTTAAACCAAATTCTTTAAGTATGAAGTTAACTTCGTCCTGAAGGAAGTATGAAATAGACCCTACAAAATGAATAGGAACATCTTTAGCAATGTCAAACTGAAACAGTTGATGTCTAATAAATCGACGTAAGCCTTCGTGAATCATTTCTTGCAAGTAAGGATCGTTTTTATGAGCGATCATAAACTTTGCAAAACGTGCTAGATAGGTGTTTGGGTTTTCTTTTCGATACAAATTTTCTTTTACGGTATTAGCAGAAAGATCAAATTCTTTTTCAAATAATTCAGCCAAATGTTTTGGCATTTCATTGAAATAATAGCCTCGAATAAGTTGCTTTCCATAAAAGTTACCACTTGCCTCATCCATAAGAATATAACCAAGTGATGTAATGTATTGATGAACATCTTTTCCGTCAAAGTAACTGCAATTAGATCCTGTACCTAAAATACATACGATTGAAGGAACTCCTATTGCTGCAGATGCATATACTGCAGCATAAGTGTCTTCTTTTATATTAAAAAGGCAATTGACAAAAATCTCCTCGAAGACTCTTTTAATTCTCTCTGTTGTTGACTTTATTCCACATCCAGCACCATAGAAGAAAAGCTTAGAAACCTTTTTTCTGTTTTGAAATAAATCATAGTTATTAATGATTCGTTCCGTAAGGATTGCAGACGAAACAACTTGAGGGTTTAAACCAAGAGTTTGCGTTGAAAAAAGAACAGATCCCTTTTCGTCTATCGCAAACCAGTCTGTTTTGGTAGACCCGCTATCAACAATTAGATACATATATTATAAATTGTTAACGTGCTTTGCTAAATCAATCAATTTATTGGAATAACCACACTCGTTATCATACCAAGATATAATTTTGAAAAAGTTTTCATTCAATTCAATTCCTGCTTCAGCATCGAAGATAGAAGTCCTAGCATCACCGACAAAATCTTGAGAAACAACTGCCTCATCTGTATATCCTAAAATACCTTTAAGGTCTCCTTCGGATGCTGCTTTCATAACTTTTTTGATTTCTTCGTATGAAGTACTTTTAGCAACTTTAACTGTTAAATCTACAACAGAAACGTTAGCAGTTGGAACGCGAAATGCCATTCCAGTTAATTTACCAAGTAAAGAAGGAATTACTTTAGTAACTGCTTTTGCAGCTCCAGTTGATGCAGGCATAATGTTTACTAATGCACTACGTCCGCCTCTAAAATCTTTTTTAGAAGGACTATCTACGGTAAACTGAGTTGCAGTAGTTGCATGAACCGTTGTCATTAAAGCTTCTTCAATAGTAAAGTTGTCATGCAAAACTTTAGCGATAGGTGCTAAACAGTTTGTAGTACATGAAGCATTTGAAACTATATTTTGATCAGCCGTTGCTTCTTTGTGGTTTACTCCCATAACAAACATAGGTGCATCTGCAGAAGGTGCAGAAATAACAACTTTTTTAGCTCCAGCAGTTATGTGAGTTTGTGCTTTTTCAAGTGTTGTGAAAATACCTGTACATTCAGCAACTACATCAGTTCCAACTGCATCCCAAGCAATATCTTCAGGATTTCGTTCGGCAGTAATACGAACGCGATGTCCATCAACAACTAAATCATTGTCTACAATCTCGATAGTACCATCATAAGTTCCGTGAACAGAATCGTATTTTAATAGGTATGCAAGGTGCTTAACTTCAAGAAGGTCATTTATTCCAACTACAGTTACATCAGCTTGTTTCATCGCTGAGCGAAATACTAAACGACCAATTCGACCGAATCCGTTAATTCCAATTTTTAAAGACATAATTTAATTATTATTGTTTAGTTTAATGTTTAATATTAGTAATTATATAGAAAGAATATCTGAAACTTTAATCAAGTTTTTATTGATTTCAGATTTACCTTTTATTGCTTTTTCTAGTGGAGTAAGAACCATTTTTTCGTCAATTACACCAACCATTACATTCGATTTTCCTGCTAAGATAGACTCAACAGCAAACACTCCCATTCGAGAGGCTAAAACCCGGTCAAAACAACTTGGTGATCCACCGCGTTGCATGTGTCCTAAAACGGAAACTCGAACCTCATAATAAGGTAAGTTTTTTTCTACATACGATGCAATTTCAAAAACATTTTTACCTGTTTTGTCTCCTTCTGCAATGACTACAATACTTGAAGATTTTCCAGTTTTCTCACTTTTCTTTAAAGATTCAAGTAAGCGTTCTAGTCCATGATTTTCTTCAGGAATAAGGATTTCTTCAGCACCAGCTCCAATACCAGAGTTTAATGCAATATGACCCGCATCACGACCCATAACTTCAACAAAAAATAAACGGTTATGTGAACTTGCCGTATCTCTAATCTTATCGATTGCTTCTACAACTGTGTTGATAGCTGTGTCATATCCTAGAGTATATCGAGTACCAAAAATGTCGTTATCAATAGTTCCAGGGATTCCAATTACTGGAAAATCAAATTCTTCTTGAAAAATCATAGCCCCAGTAAAAGAACCATCTCCGCCAATAACCACTAAAGCATCTATCTCAGATTTCTTTATGTTTTCGTATGCTTGTTTTCTTCCTTCAGGTGTTCTGAATTCAAGACAACGCGCCGACTTAATTATTGTACCTCCTTTATTGATGATGTTTTTAACACTACGAGCATTCATCAGTTCAAACTCATTATCTATAAGACCTTGATATCCCTGATGCACTGCATAGCATTCTGCACCATAAAAAACAGATGCACGAACAACAGCACGTAAGGCAGCATTCATTCCTGGTGCATCTCCACCAGAAGTTAAAACAGCTATTCTTTTAGGTTGGTCTTTCATATATTATTTAAAATGTAAATTTAAGCAAAACAGTTTACTTTTTATAGTTTGAACCATCTACATTAGAGTTTTGGAACAAAATCGATTTAGTAAATTGAATTTCGAAAGATAATTGCTTGATTTTGATTAAAAAACTGCACTTATTAATAAATACGTTCTATTTGTTTTTTGAAATTATTTTTTGAATTAATCCTTCAAATGTCTTGAAATCGACCTGATAGGAAAGTCCTACACCTTGAGTATAGCCTAAATCATCACTGATATATCGGAATTCATTTTCTTTATTAAAAACTTTTGCTCTAAGCGTACCTTCTTCATTTAAAATAAAATCGATTTGTACATCCCCAACAATTAGGGTTTCTTCAACCCCGCCTACCGGAACACCTATTTTACCATTCAACAAGACTTTGTCGCTTATTTGAGTTACAAAAGTAATTCCAATTCTATCTTGGGAACGAATATCAAGATCGGGTCGACTATCTCCTTTGAGGTAGTTCAATCCAAAATCCAATTTACCATCGCTTTCACCTAAAATAGAACTCAACACATCCGAAGCTTTTTCATATAAATTATTAGCAATTCCTTGTGTTGAAAATGAAACATCACTTACAAAAATCCCTTGTGATAATAAGGAAATTGCTTGTAACTGTCTTCGTTGCTGATCTGCTAAACGGTAATTTATTTCAGATGCTACAATACCACTTGTGTTTGGAAAGTTTATTTCAAACATTGGATTGTCTGGTTTCAAAAGACTGCCTTCTAACTTGATTAGTACGTTTGTAGGGATCTTTTTATTGAAATTGGGATTATCTACTAGTAAGGCAGGATTAGCTCCGCCTGGAACTTCATATACCGCCTCAATATTCATTTGAGCCTCTAAGGGGTCTCCTTCCCAAACAATTGTACCTCCTGGATTTACATTGAATTTTTTGTCTATTAATCCAAAGTTTTTGAAGTTATAAATACCATCGTAAGCAATGAAGTCTCCCCACATATTAAATTTACCCTCAATGTTGGTCTCCATCAGTATATTTCCAGAACCACGCCCTGTTAATGTGCTTCCAGAAGCTTGATCTACTACAATCTCTACTTCAGCATTATTATTAATATCTAGGTTAAAGGTCATCTCTAACCCTCTAGAAATACTGATTTCTTTGGTTCCCTCCTCCTCTATTTCAACTGCTGGTCTGTCGAGTTCAGCCTTTGAAATAAAATCAATAAATGAAATGTCAGCAAGACTTTTGTTTTCTTCCCATGGAATTATAATCGAAGTGCCTTTTGCTGTTGCACCATCGACATCTATTATTAAGTTTTTGGTTGGACCATGAATATGAATATTTCCATCAAGAAAACCAGTCCCATAAAACAACGAACCCCTTTCGTTTTCTCGATTCATTAATAACAAACGATTTGAATTAATATCTAAATCTATATTCCAGTCATTGAAATTAATATGTGAAAGCGTTCCTTTTAATTTGCTTGTTGTGCCTTGAGTCTGATCAAAGAACGATGTAGTTTCAAACTTAATAACTTGATCATATAGCGTGAGTTGAGTTGCTTGATCAAGGCCGTAGGACATATTGGTGAAAGGAACTGTCATATTGAATTCATCTAAAGAAAGCTTCCCGGAATGAGCTAAATTATCGGTGGGTCCCCAAAGATTAAAATCACCTGTCAACAATGAAGTAATGTTCGTTATTTTTCCTTTACCCAATCGGGAAAGAAAAGACATATCAAACTCATTCAATTTAATATCTAAATCTAAGGTGGTACGTTGCTGATGTACAAGGATCCCCCCACCCATGCGGAGATTCTCAATTCCATCTTTGACTAATAAGGCTTCAGTTTTATAGGAGTCTAATGAAGTATTACCAGAAATGTTAAAATTAAAATCTCCCATTTGTATATCATTTACAACCAAACCAGACATTTTCACTTCTATTGATGCGTCGTTTTGAGAAGGAGTTTTGTAAAAACTTATCGCTGAGTTGAGATTAGCTTGTATTTCATAATTCAATGAGGTTGGTAACACATCACCTAAGGCTACATTATATGAATTTACTTGAAAATCAAATTCTTTTTTAGATTTGTAGTTCCCAACAAGTTCAAATTTTTGATCTTCATTGACAAGCGAAACAGGATTGAGACTAAAAGTATTTGATAGAGAATTAAAAACTATTTGATTCTTTTCATCTGCTAACAGAGTCCAAGCTCCATTTGAATTATTGAGTCTGTATTTACTAATATTAAATTTAGTGAGATTATCTTCTAGGGAGTAGCTCAAGTTAGTTTCAAAAGTGTTTAATTTATTATTGTTAAGAACTCCCTCGATTCTAATTTGATTTTTATCATTAATTGGAGATGAAATCATAAACAATTCATTTGCTGAAAAAGAACCAATTCGAATTTCATCAGCAGACAAGAAACTTGTGTAAATTGAATTACTAGAATCGGACTCAAAGTGCAAGCCTTTAAATCTGTAATTTTTAAACAACAAAATTGGCAAGTCAAAAACAACCACAGACTCTTTAACATTTGAGCTAATTATACCTGAAAGAAAAAAGTCATCTGGAGTAGAGAGGCTTGGAAAAAGCGATTCGGTAAGTTTAGTTTTTAGGAGGATGTCAAAATTAAATGACTCCTTAGGATTGGTTATTTGGGCTTGCTTAGTTACTAAAAAATTATCTGCCAAGCCCACTAGTAGTGTACTGAGGTTTTTGTACTTGAATGCCCCTTCAACAAAAAGACTGATGGCATCAGAATCTTGAATTAGAATGGTATGAAATAGCATTTTAGTTTGGGTTTTTAAGTTTAGATCATCGAACTGTATCGCTTTCTCATTACTTGAAATCACAGGAGCACCTAATTGCAATTCAAAACTACTTTCAGTGTCAGATTTAGTTACACTGTGAACTTGTATTGCAGAAGATAAAACCACGTTACTACTGCCCTCAGCCAGTTCAAATTCGGAAAGATTAATAGTCTTTAAAAAACCACTTGCATCAAGCATATTCTTTGAAAAATCAAATTCAAAGTCCATTACGAAGTCATGTTTACTTTCAGATGATTTGAAAACACCCCTTGTAATACCGGCGTTTTGCGAACTGTTAAATTTTATGTTATTTAAAGTTCGTGAGCCAATTTGAAGCGTTTTTATTAAACCATCTGATACTTTTATTACATTAGAATTATCCTCTAAGACGCCATTAATATTTACTGTTGCTGTAGCCCTTGTTATTGTCTTTCTATTTAGTAATCTCCCTAGATCAAAATTTTTGATGCCTAAATTAATTTTGTAGTTCCAAGGACTCGCTTTAGAAATTCGATTAAGAAAAACATTAGGTGTAAATTCTCCAATATTAGAGGTGGATTTCAATTGAATATCCCAATTATTCTGCGAACCAGAAAAATTAGAATCGACACTTAGAATGCCAACATTATTAGAATATCCACTAATTTGATTATAAATATTTTGATTAAATAATTCGCGAAGTGCAGTGTCTGAAGTTCTTATTTTAAAATTCTCTGAACGATAACTTGCTTTATCTTTTTCAAAAACGTTAATAACACGAACAAAGCCAGAAAGTGAAGATTTAAACCGATCCTTAACGTCTATTTTTACTTCAAAATCCTGAAGAGTACCACGAGCAAAAAGGTTTAGTCTTACAGATAAATCGTCTTTAAAATAAGGTTCTAAAATCTTAATTTCACTTAATTGAATCGTCGATTCGTCTAGCTTAATTTCAAATAAAGAAGGTTCTAGATTTGCAAAATTACCACTCAAAAAAGCAATTGATCCACTGCCCCTAATTTCGTTTCTGTTTGTTTCTAATGCAAACCTATTCGTTATCAAACTATCAGAAGTATATCGAACATTTGCTGTTAAATTTTCAATGTCTCCATACTGTGATGAGGAAGCTTTAAGAGAATTGATTGCTAAACTCAGTACATTAGAATCAAAGTTTAAGTCTTTTAAAACTAAGTCAATATTCGAAAATGATTTTTTAGAATTAAGCTCATTCATATCTTCAGAAACCAGCTCTGATGTTTTTAACTCTAAAATTTTTGATTGAAAAGAAAAAGGCACTCTTTCTGTGCTTGTTGTGTATCTTAGTTTGGCAATGAAATGTTGAAGAGAAGATTTGGTTTCGTCTTTATATTGAGTTAAAAATAACCGAACACCATCCAGACCAATAGAATTAAAATTATAATCCCTATTCATAAAACGTTCTAATCCATTTAGTGAAGTTTTCAATTCTTTAACAAAAAGAAGACTGTCCTTGTGATGATCTTGAATTAAAATATTACTTACCAAAACATCACCATTCAGATTAATCGATGCTTTTTCAATCGAAATGTCTGTGTTAAAACTCTCATTTACGCTTTGTGTAATTCGCTGGGCGAATTTAGTTTGTACGCTTGATAATGATAACAAGAAAAAGACACCCCCTCCCAACAGTATCAAAACCGATACAGAAAGGATTGCAATTTTCTTAAACTTATTGATTGGAAACACTTATTTTTGAATTATTAATGAAAGTTAGCAATTAATGAAACAACAATCATGTTATATTTTAGCAATTGAATCTTCTTGTGACGATACTGCAGCTGCAATATTACGAAATGACGAGGTTTTATCAAACATCATTGCCACTCAAGATATACACAAAGCTTATGGCGGAGTAGTTCCAGAATTGGCTTCTAGAGCACATCAACAAAATATTATTCCCGTAGTAGACCAAGCAATCAAGGAAGCGGGAGTGTCTAAAAAACAATTAAGTGCAATTGCTTTCACCCGAGGTCCTGGACTTTTAGGATCTTTATTAGTTGGAACATCTTTTGCCAAATCTTTAAGTATGGGTCTAGAAATTCCTCTTATTGATGTTAATCACATGCAAGCACATTTACTTACTCACTTTATTAAAGATGAAAACCCGACTCCTGAATTTCCTTTTCTTGGCGTTACGGTTTCTGGTGGTCACACTCAAATTGTAATCGTTAAGGACCATTTTGATTTTGAATTGATTGGTACTACACTAGATGATGCGATTGGCGAAGCATTTGATAAATGTGGAAAAATTCTTGGATTAGGATACCCCGCAGGACCGATTATTGATAAAAAAGCACAAAGCGGAAATCCAAAGGCTTTTAAATTTCCTATCCCTAAAGTTCCAGGGCTGAATGTTAGCTACAGTGGCTTTAAAACTAATGTCATAAATTTCATTCACAAAAACATGCAGAAGGATGAAGGCTTTATAGAAGCAAATTTAAACGACTTATGTGCTTCGATTCAATATACATTAGTTGAAATTATTTATGAGAAAATCCTAAAAGCTGTTGAGATACATCAGGTGTCTCGAATTGTTCTGGGTGGAGGAGTTTCTGCTAATTCTAGTTTACGGTCAAAACTAACAAAAACAGCAATTACAAAGGGTTGGGAAGTATTTCTACCCCCATTTGAATTTACAACCGACAATGCGGCTATGATTGGAATTGTGGGGTACCTGAAATATTTGAAAAAAGATTTTGGAAGTCTAAAAGAATCAGCCTCTGCACGTTTAAAATTTTAATTTATGGATTTATTTTTCCACAAAAATATTGATGCGAATAACACAACTTTTAATTTTAGTGATGAAGAAAGTCGTCATTTATCAAAAGTACTAAGAAAGCAACCAGGAGATATCGTTTCTGTAACCGATGGGAAAGGTTTGGAATTGCGCGTTAAAATTCAAAATGTAAGTTCTCGAAAATCTACTGGTATTAGTATAGAAACTATCATCCATAATGCTCCTAAACACAAAACTCATATTGCCATCGCCCCTACCAAAAACTTAGTGCGTTTGGAGTGGTTTCTTGAAAAAGCTACTGAAATCGGAATTCACAGAATCACTCCTATCTTATGTCAACACTCAGAAAGAAAGGCAACTAAAAATGAACGTCTTAACAAAATCATTCAAGCTGCGTTAAAACAATCGCAACAGTTTCATTTACCACAATTAGATGAAATGACGTCCTTTGAAGCATTTGTCGAACAACAAAAAGGCGGATATATTGCGCATTGCAATGCTGGTGAAAAATTTAACTTGGCAGATCTAGAACCTTCAAAAGATATTAACTGTATTTTAATTGGACCAGAGGGTGATTTTAGCTTGAATGAAGTTGCTATTGCTGAAAAAAACAATATCAAATCCATTAGTCTAGGTAATCAAAGATTGAGAACTGAAACTGCCGCACTAGTAGCCTGTCATACGCTTGCACTGATTCATAGAAATTTATAAACAGGTATTTTAATTAATTACTATCTTTAAAAAATGAATTCGAAAACCATCTCACAGGGAATATTAAGATCATTATTCATATTAGGGTCTTTAGTTTTATTGACCTATGTCATCTACCTATTACAATCACTTATTATATATATTGTAATTGCAGCAATTATCTCGCTGATGAGTCGTCCTATTCTTAACTTTTTTAAGTTAAAATTAAAATTCAATAATACGCTTGCTACCTTAATAACCATGTTTGTTTTTGGGGTTTTAATATTCAGCCTTTTTGCATTATTCATTCCCATTATAAACCAACAAGGAGAAAATTTATCTCTACTAAGCACCTCGGCATTAGAGAAAAATATAACTTTTTTAGTTAATCAAATGTCTGAGTATTTTTCAATAAACGATGAATATTGGAAAAATTGGATTTCAAACCAAGACCTTAGCAGTAAGCTCAACTTAAGTGCAATACCAAACTTTTTGAACACCCTTATCGGGTGGCTTAGTAGTTTTACTATTGGTTTATTTTCGGTTTTATTTATATGTTTTTTCTTTTTGAAAGATGAAAATTTACTTCAAAACATCACCTTTTCATTAGTCAAAAAGAAATATGAGTCTAAATTAAAGAAGTCGCTTGCCAAGATTAGAGACTTATTGTCTAGATATTTCATAGGGCTTGTGCTTCAGGTAATTATATTGCTTATCATTTACAGCCTAGTGCTTTTTATATTTGGTATCAAAAATGCATTCATCATTGCCTTTATCTGTGCACTACTAAATCTAATACCCTATGTTGGACCATTAATTGCTTCTTTTATGATGGTTGCCCTTTCTATGACTTCAAACATTTCGGCAGACTTTACTACCGTTATACTCCCCAAAGCTATTTATGTGTTTATTGGTTTTGTATTAGGACAGCTTATAGATAATTTCATAAGTCAGCCCATTATATTCTCAAAAAGTGTAAAATCACATCCCCTTGAAATATTTATTGTAATTTTAATTGCAGGAATATTATTTGGAACTACTGGTTTAATATTTGCAATTCCAATATATACTGCACTAAAAGTAATTTTTAAAGAATTCTTCGCACAATATGAAATCGTTCAATCACTTACCAAAGACATTTAAGGCATCGTTTTATCTTCTTCTAATTTTTTTTCTGACTAGTTCAACTGTCATTGCACAATTATCAAGAACAGAATCTAAGATCATTGCAAAAGCTCAGGCTTACGATCAAGAATCAATTGATTTTCTTGAAAAAATGGTTAACATAAACAGTGGAACTCTAAACTTAGCTGGGGTTAAAGAAGTAGGAATGCTTCTTGGAGAGGAATACAAAAAAATTGCATTTAATACCCAGTGGATTGAAATGCCTGATGAAATGAATAGAGCGGGACATTTATTCGCCTCTACCCCAGAGCGAAAAAAATCAAAAGGAAAAAAATTACTTTTAATTGGACACTTAGATACCGTATTTGAAGCTGACAGTCCGTTTCAAGAATTCGAAGTAAGGGATGGAGTTGTTTATGGACCTGGCGCAAACGATATGAAAGGTGGAAATGTAGTTATGTTGTATGCCCTTAAGGTATTGCATGACTTGAATTTATTAAACAAAGCTACGATAACAGTAGCCTACACTGGAGACGAAGAAAGTACTGGGAAACCTTTAAACGTTTCTAGAAAAGACTTAATAGAGGCAGCCCAGAGAAGTGATGTTGCTTTAGGGTTCGAAAACTCAACAGGATTTAACAATGCTACTGTTGCACGAAGGGGATCTTCGGGATGGAAGGTTGAAGTAAAAGGAAAAAGATCACACTCTTCTAGCATTTTTAGAGAAAAAACAGGTGCAGGAGCTGTATTTGAAATGAGCAGAATTCTCAATGAATTTTATAATGATGTTCGAGGAGAAACGTATTTGAGTTTTAACCCAGGGGTTTTATTAGGTGGAACCTTTGTTAATTTTGATGGAGCGCAAAGCAAAGGAGATTCTTTTGGAAAATCAAATGTAGTTGCACAAACTGCAGTTGTTAAAGGTGGGTTACGTTTTATATCGGAAGATCAAAAAAACAGAGCCAGAGACAAAATGAAAGAAATTGTTTCAAACAACCTCCCACAAACATCTGCTACAATTAGTTTCACAGATAGTTATCCTTCAATGGGGCCTACAGAAGCGAACAGCCTTTTACTAGGGAGACTAAATCAGGTGAGTTTGGATATGGGACAAGATGCTGTAATAGCTTACGATCCTGGAAAACGTGGTGCAGCAGACATTTCGTTTGTGGCGCAATATGTTGCTTGTTTAGATGGGTTGGGAACTATGGGGAGTGGAGCTCATACGCCAAACGAAACGGTAGATTTAGAAACAATGAACCTATTGATTCAAAGAACCGCTGTCTTAATCTACCGTTTGATTAACGAATAATTTTTATGAATATTTTTTTAGAACTTCTTGTTGTCTTTGTAAGGCTTCAATAAACTGTGCTTTTAGACGATCTACTAGAGTTTCTGTTGAAACACTATCATCGATAGACGTTACGCCTTGTCCTGCGGACCAAATGGTCTTCCAAGCCTTTGCTTCTGCCTTTGCAGCGTCAAGTTCTTCTCCAAAATCTATCTTCTTGGACTTAGACCACATATCTTCTGTGATTCCCATGGACTCTAAACTTGGACGTAGGAAGTTTGCATTAACTCCAGATACAGCAGCGGTATATACAATGTCACTGGCTTTACTGTCAATAATCATTTGCTTGTACTCCTCCTCTGCCATGCTTTCTTCAACATTAATAAAACGAGTTCCCATATATGCTAAATCTGCACCCATTTGTAAGGCACTTGCAATATCAGTTCCGGTACTAATACATCCTGAAAGTAAAATTGTCTTATCAAAAAACGCTTTAATTTCTGTAATTAAAGACATCGGGTTGGTAAGTCCAGCGTGACCTCCGGCTCCTGCTGCAACTAGAATCAATCCATCTACTCCAGCTTCTGCAGCTTTTTCAGCGTGACGTTTCTTAATTACATCATGAAAAACAAGGCCACCATAACTGTGCACAGCATCAACTAATTGAGAAACAGCTCCAAGAGATGTAATGATTAACGGAACTTTGTGCTTTATACAAATCTCCAAGTCGGCTTGTACTCTGGAATTAGTTCCGTGTACAATTATGTTTACTCCAAACGGAGCTGCTTTTTTCCCAGTTTCAGCTTCAAAATCGGCTAAGGCTTCTTTAATTTCTATTACCCAAGCTTCAAAACCAGCGGTGTCCCGTTGGTTTAGAGCTGGAAAAGTTCCTACAATTCCGTTTTTACAACATTCGATGACCAACTTAGGTCCAGAAATTAAAAACATTGGAGCAGCTACTGCGGGTAATGACAAATCATCAATAAAAGATGCTTTCATATAATTTATTTTTTAATATTTAAAGTCCATTCAAAATTGAAGCGAGAAACTATATCTCCTGCTTCGTTAATTCCTATAGATTCCATCCAAATGGTTTTTGGAGTCCCAGTTTCAATCAATTCATTCATAAGTTTGGTCACCTCAGTTCCCTGTGTGCATGAAAAGGTAATTCTACCGGTTGCCTTCTTAGAGAAATTTGCTTTGTTGTTAAGAACCAACATCGACACCTTACGGTTTGAATCTCGGATTGCATTCATTATAAGCGTGCCAGTGGTAAATTCAGCAGCCATACCTTGAACTGCCCAAAACATAGACTTGAAAGGATTCTGATTGATCCAACGGTGCTTAACGCTTACTTCACAACACTCTAAATCTATTTTGGTAACACGGATTCCCGTCCAAAAAACGGAGGGTAATTTAAAGAAGGTAAAAAGGGTATATCTAAACAAGATGAATTTAATTAAATTAAGATTTAAATATACGAAATTTAATAGGATTGCAAAATATAATTATTCAATTCAAAAGGAAGATTATGTTACTTAAAAATACAAAGCCAAACACCCTTTTGAAACGAACATAATAGAAAAAAACAAAAAACCCTTACTAACGTAAGGGTTTTTATTAATGTGAGCCAGAAGGGATTCGAACCCCTGACCGTCTCCTTAGAAGGGAGATGCTCTATCCAGCTGAGCTACTGGCCCGTTGTGTTGTTTTAGTCGGGGTGGCAGGATTCGAACCTGCGACCTCCTGCTCCCAAAGCAGGCGCGATGACCGGGCTACGCTACACCCCGAGTGAACAACAT
>Ga0209716_1000005_pt1 | contig 197626 bp, 197 predicted proteins | sample COGITO_mtgs_1205_FD_184811 | JGI IMG/M metagenome (GOLD analysis project Ga0209716, IMG submission 184811) | Pelagic marine microbial communities from North Sea - COGITO_mtgs_120531 (SPAdes) (version 2) | ecosystem: Environmental > Aquatic > Marine > Epipelagic ... | reverse complement strand
CCACAATTCCTGCATTAACAAATTGGTTAACTAGAGCTGGATTTGAGAATATTGAAGTTATAGCAGTTACAACTACAACTAGTGAAGAACAAAGAAAAACATCTTGGTCTTTTGATCAAAGTTTAGAAGACTTCTTAGATGAAGATGATAAAACAAAAACAGTAGAAGGTTATCCTGCTCCCAAAAGAGTTTATATGAAAGCTAGCAAGATACAATAGTTTTATATGCTAGCATACCATTGTCTTAAAGTATCTGATTCACTTCGTAGAGTAGTTTTATCTCCATGCCCTGGATAAATATGAAAATCTTCTTCCCAAGTTAAAACTTTTCTAATACTTTGTTTCATATGTGAAGCATTTGAGAAAGGAAAATCGAATCTTCCTATAGTTCCTTTGAAAATAAAATCACCTGTAAATAAATGTTCATCTATTTGTATAGCAGAACATCCTGGCGTGTGTCCAGGAAAATGATGAAATTTTATTTTTATTCCCTCAAGCTCAATTTCTTCATCATGCTCAATAAGTACATCTGCAATTGATGGAGTCATTCCTAATCCATACGGATCTTTTTCTAACATAAAGTTATCATCTTTAGGTGTATATATCTTTAAATTATATTCTTCTTTAACTTGTGTGTTTGACCAAACATGATCAAAATGTCCATGAGTATTTAATATGGCTATTGGATTTTTTACTTGTGTTTTTATCCATCTTAATGAATCAACACCTGGATCTATTATCAAATCTTTACCATTTATTGTCGCAATATAACAATTTGTTTGATAATCACCCATTGCTTGTACTTTTATATCCATCTTAAACCTTAATTTGCTAGTATTACGGAATTATATCAAGAAAGAGGTTACGAATGGATTATTTTAATACACTTGAAGATGTTTTATTAACAAGTGAACCTAAAGAGAAAATAAACAAATTTGATAAGTTTTATAAAAGTTTTTTAAATAATGATTATATATTTAATGATGAATATAAACCTTGTGAATTAATAGAACCATCATACTCACCTTTTTTAGAAATTGTGAAACCAACATCATTACCAAAAATCAAAAATTTTAATACTGACGAAGGTAAAAGATATTTATTACATACTGTTTTACATATTGAATATTCAGCAATAGATCTAGCTTTAGATGCAGCATTAAGATTTAAAAATTTACCAATTAAATATTATAAAGACTGGCTTGAAGTAGCAAGTGATGAAATTAGACACTTTTTAATGTTAGAAAAATTACTTGCACAAATTGATGGTAAATATGGCGACTTTCCTGTTCATAAAAATCTATTTGAAGCTTTGCAAGATACACCAACTTTCTTAAGAAGAATGGCTGCAGTTCCTAGATACCTTGAAGCAAATGGTTTAGATCAAAATCCTAAGATTATGGAAAAACTAAAATCTAATAATGACCCTTTTAATAGAAAGATATTAAAAGTTTTAGAAATTATCCTAGAAGAAGAGGTTGATCATGTTAGTAAGGGAGATGTCTGGTATAAATATGCCTGTGATTTAGAAAACTTAGATTATGATTCAACGTATCTAGAGATTATAGAAGATGTTTTTCCAGGATCAACAAAAAGAAAAATGGATTTAAATTTTGAAGCTAGAAAAGAAGCAGGGTTTTCTTGTGATGTTTTAAAAATTTTATCAAAAAAAGAAGATTGTAAATAATTTGAAATTAGTATCTCTTAACATACTTACAATCTAAAACTTCCTTTTTAAAAATGTAGTTTTATTACTATATTTTCCAAATAACATACACAAATGTATTGTTACTGTCTAAATTCATGTATAAACTATACATTTAATTATATTCTAAACTAAAAATAAACTTAAAAAATATTACAAATTATAATATTTTTTTGTATCAATAACGATAATAAGGTCATCTAATAAAAATATATGTTATTTAGATATTTTTAGGCTAAATTGTATAAAATGTTTGTGTATTAAATAGTTATATTTATAAAGGAAAATAGATTGCAAGAAATAGAAAGTATTATAAAAACATGTTCACTTCTAGTTGGTACAATTGGTGGATTAATAATTGCATTTAAAGCAGTTATTGAAATGAAGAACACCTCAAAACAAAGAAAAATAGAACATAGATGGAAACAAACAGAACAAGCTAGAATTTTTTTAGATGAAATAAAAAATAATTATAAAGTATATTCCGCTTTGCAGATGCTTGATTGGTCTGAAAGAAATTATACGTTAGAAAATGCTGTAGAAATGAATATAACATCTGAAGACATTAAAATAGGTCTTAGAACAAAAAAACTACAATTTTCTGAAAAAGAGGCTTTTATAAGAGATTGTTTTGACTCTTTATATGATAATTTTGAAATGATTGAACATTTTATTAAAAAAGATTTAATAGTATTTGAAGATATTGCCATACCAATTAAATATTATGTTGAAAAAATAAATAAAAAACAATTTCATAGTTCCTATATGAAAGAGTATGGATATTTGTTAACACTAGACTTTATAGATAGATTTAAATATAACAAAGCCTAGAAAGGAACAAGTGACCCACTAAATTTTTAAGCCTATAAGAGCTAAAATGTAGTGGTTATAAAAAGAAGTCAGTAAACTGTCTGAGGGTCATTGTCTCTTAAGTCGAACGTTATCTTAAAAAATTATTCCCTCTTGACAAACCGTACGACATCTAGTACTTTATAGAAAATAAACTAAAAGGTTACCCATGACAAAAATTATGTCAGTAAGTCAAGTTAGAGCAGATATTTATAATGTAATGGATGAAACAGCACAAACACATGAACCAATACTTATTACTGGAAAAAGAAATAATGTTGTAATGCTTTCACAAGAAGATTAGAATGCAATAGAAGAAACATTATATTTAAATGGTATTCCAAATATGGTATCTTTGATACAAGATTCAATGAATGCACCAGATAGTGAATTTAGCGAAACTATTGAATGGTAAAATATAAAATACTTTATAGTAAATTAGCATTAAAAGATGCTAAAAAATTATCAAGTGCTACTTTAGCAATACTAGCTAAAGAACTAATTGAAATTATTAGAAAAAATCCATTTCAAAATCCACCACCTTACGAAAAGTTGGTTGGTAATTTAAATGGTTCATATTCAAGAAGAATAAATATTAAACATAGAATAGTTTATGAAGTAAGAGAAGATGATAAAGTAGTAAGAATTTCTAGAATGTGGTTACATTATGGAGAATAAAGCATAATAAAAATATTTTGTATTTAGTTGGTTAATTATTTAGTAAAATTTAAAATAGTATTTCTACTATTTTAAATTTAGAGAGTGTATTATAAAATGTTTAAGAAAACCATTTTTTAGCTTTTTCAAACATTCCTTCAAAGCTAGTTTCATGAGGTTTACTTTCAACTCCAAAGCTTTCTTGTAATTTTTCTAGTAGTTCTTTTTGTTCATTGTTTAATTTTTTTGGATATTCAATCTTAATTTGTACTACTAAATTACCTTTTCCGTATCCTTGAACTGATTTTACACCTTCATTTTTAAATGTAAATTGTTGTTTATCTTTAGCACCTGCTGGGATTTCAAATTCTAATTCACCTCTTAATCCAGGTATTTTGATTTTTCCACCAAGAGCTACTTGTGTAAAGAAAATTGGTGCTTCATAGTATATATCATCATCATGTCTTACAAAGTGAGAATCTTCATTAACCGATACTTCTAAGTATAGATCTCCTCTTGTTCCATCTGGAGCAATATTACCTTTATTCGAAACTCTAATTCTCATTCCATCATTTACACCTTCAGGAATATCTACTTTAAAGTTATCTTTAACTTCATCGTACCCTTTTCCATTACAAGATTTACATGAAGAACTTGCTGCTTGACCTGAACCAGAACATGTAGGACAAGTTTGAGCAAATGTCATAAAACCTTGTCTTGCATGAACCTGACCTTGTCCTGCACAAGTAGAACAAGTTGATAATTTACCATCTTTAGCACCTGTACCTTTACAAGGTTTACAGGCAGTTTTATAATTGTATTTAATTTCTTTGTTACAACCAAAGATTGCTTCATTAAATTCTAATCTAACTTCTACAGCAACATCTAAATTATAGTTATAAGATTTTCTTTCTCTTCTTGAACTTCCACCACCGCCAAATGACGAACCAAACATTTCTTCAAACACTGAACCTAAATCATCAAATCCACCAGAGAAACCACCTCTTTGTTGACCATGACCTTCAAGACCAGCTTTTCCATGTCTATCGTAAATTGCTCTTTTTTCTTGATCACTTAAGACTTGATATGCTTCATTCACTGCTTTAAATGATTCTTCAGCTTCATTATCACCAGGATTCTTATCTGGATGATATTTCATAGCCATTTTTCTATATGCTTTTTTTATTACACTCTTATCAGCATCTCTACTCACTTCTAATAGTTCATAGTAATCAATTTCAGTCAATGTAAACTCCTAAATAATATTTATATTTAATTCTAATCCGCGATTTTATCTAAAAAAAAATAAATATTTGATATAATAAGACAATGAAAAAAGGCCTAGAGAAATTTTATGAATTAGTAGAAGCATTTGAATCTTTACCAACAATTGGTAAAAAATCTGCATTAAGACTAGCGTATCATGTAGTTATGAATGACAATTACTGTGGTATAAAGATTGCACATAGTATTGAAAACGCATTGAAAAATATAACAAAATGTATCAAATGTGGTTCAATGAGTGAACATGAAATATGTGAAGTTTGTTTAGATGATTCACGTGACAATACAAAAATGTGTATAGTTCAAAGTGCAAAAGATATTTTTATAATTGAAGATTCAAAACAATTTGATGGTAAATATTTTGTAATAGAAGAACTTGAACAACATTCTTTAGATAGTTTGAATGAATTTGTACTCTATAACGATGTTGAAACAATATTATTTGCTATTACACCATCTATTGCAAATGATGCATTTATACTATATATTGAAGATAAATTAAAAAATAGAAATATCAAATTTACTAAAATAGCACAAGGTGTACCTACAGGTGTAAGTTTAGAAAATGTAGATATATTGTCCTTATCAAAAGCAATTCAGAGCAAAGTAGAAATTTGATAGCATATAAATTACGATTAAAATTGGAGAAAATTTGTTAAATAAAGATTTAAAAACTAGTGAAAATAAAGAGCATTTACCTTTAATATCTCTTTTAGAAGATACATCTTCTTTACCTTATAAATTAGAAGAAATGTTTTTATTACAAAAACAATTAAATGATTCTACAAATGGTAAAAACTGGGAATTAGGAAGCAATAAATTTGGAAAAGATATCAATTGGCTTAGATGTATTCATATGGAAGTTTCAGAATTAATAGAATCAACTCCTTGGAAGCATTGGAAAAATATTAATTCAGAACCTGATATGAGTAATATTCATGTGGAACTAGTAGATATTTGGCACTTTTTAATGTCATATATTCTACAAGAAACAAATGTACCTAAAGCAGTATCTTTAGTAAATAATCACTGTATTTATCAATCTGTTGAAAATATAAATGTTAAAGAAATGATAAAAGAATCAGAAAAACTATCTTACATCTCCTTAGCAATTGAAACTGGAAACATGTCAAAACTTTCAGGAATAAAGAATTTTATTGAGCAGTTTTTCAATTGTTGTAAAACTTCAGGTTTATCTTTTACTTGGCTTCAAAAGCTATATATTGGTAAAAATTGCTTAAACAAATTTAGGCAAGACAATGGATATAAAGAGGGCACTTATATCAAAGAATGGAATGGTAGAGAAGATAATGTTGTAATGATAGAGATTATTGAAACTATGCAAAATGTTAGTTTTGATATTTTATATGAAGAACTAACTAAATCATACAGTAAATATAACTAGCATAAAATAAAAACATAGCTTAGTTATATTTTTAACTAAGCTGTTTATTTTTAAGAATAATCGTTTTTATAATCTACATAATGAGCTGCATGATTTATTAAGCCTTGCTCATCTTTTTCTGTCAATTCTTTTACTACTTTTGCAGGACTTCCCATAATTAAAGAGTTAGGTGGAAATACTTTTCCTGCTGTTACTAAAGAATTTGCACCAACAATTGAACCTTTTCCAATTACAGCATTATCTAAAATAGTTGCACTCATTCCTATTAAACAGTTATCTTCAATTTCACAACCATGAAGCATAACTTTATGACCTACTGTTACATTATCTCCAATAACTGTCTTAGAATTAACATCTGTATGAATCATAGATAAATCTTGGATATTAGAATTTTTACCTATTGTAACAGTACTAACATCAGCTCTTACAACACATTGAAACCAAATTGACGAATTTTCACCAATGGTAACTTGTCCAATAACATCAGCACTTGGTGCAATCCAAGAACTCGGATCAATTTGTGGATAATACTCTTTGAATTTTAAAATCATTAAATCTCCTATTTAGCTTTATATCTAATTATAACAGGTTTAGAATAATTTGGAACTTCATCATAAGTAAAAATTGCATAATACTTATCTATATCAAGAGCACCAAAATCATCGAATGTATAATCATCCATTCCTGCAAAAAGCTTTTGGCCATCATGAGTTGAGTAGGGTTCTCTATAGGCATTTTTTATAACTTTTATACCTTTTAAATCGTTATCTTTAGGATTTGTCCAAGTGATTTTGATTTTCCCATTTTCATCGATTAGTTGGGCATTTTTTACTTGTGGTAAAGGCTTTCTTCTTTTTGGAATATGTTCAATTATAAGTTTAGGACTTAAAGTTTGATTTTTGGTTTCCCAAGACACGGTTTTATTTTTTATAGACTTTCTAGATGTAGTTGGCATTAAAACAAAAGCAACATCACTTTTATCTTTAAGCTTTTCATTTAAAGTGATTTCAGCAAAAGTGTCAAAGGTAAAATATTGAGTTTGATTATTCTTTAGCTCATTTGCACTTACATCATAACCAATATTTTGAATTATATCTCTATTTGAAATACCATCATAATCTTGATCTATATTTTCATCTACAAACTCTAAATGGAATCGTATATCATCTTTAATATATATTTTTGTCGAGTTTAGTTCAAAGTATGCTCTAGTTATAAAAGTTTCGTTATATGGAGGAAGTGAAGAAATATTAAATTCAAAAGTAGAATAAATTTTACTTCCTTTTTCATCATAGCCTGAACTTAATATATCTGTTTTAATGCCACTTTTACTTAGTGTATATAATGATTTAGGATATAAAGTTGTAATAGTTGGTTTAACAGTATATGTAAGTTCAAGTCTAGGTCTATATGGTAGTCCATAACCGTATTTACCATAGCCAATATCCCATTGCATCATTTGTCTAGTTCTACCTATTATTAATTCTTTTGGACCTTCAACTCTTAATACAATCTTTCCATTCTTTGCAATTTTCTCTAAGCAAGAACATTCAATTCCTGAAAGTTCCCATGTTCTCCAAATACCTTGAGTTAACTTATCTGATGATGTTGGTCTTCCAATATATTGCAATATTTCCATTTTATCAACATCATCAAATTCTTTAATATTTCCCATTGTTTCTTGATTAACAATTCCTACATTCCATTCACCATATTTTTCAATTGTTGTTGAAACTCTATTTATGGGATAAAGATTAAAATCTGCTGACTTAATAATAGCACTATCTGGTAATGAAGAAACATTTATAGTGACAATTGCATATGATACACCTTTATTTTCATCAACTCCTACAAATAAGGAATTTACACCAAAGTGCTTAGTATTGTCATTTATATTTTCTGCAACATAACCTGTTTCATTAGAGTTTGCATAATAAGTTCGTGAAAATTCGTCATATTCAGGATCAGTTCTAAGTTTAATTTGAGGATAAAATGGTGATTTAAGATTAGTTTTTTTATTTACAACTCTAATGTTATAATAGTAATCTTTGTTACTTTGTAAGTTAATATCACTAAATTCTAAATTTTGTGTTCTTGTAATCAAATTTGAGTCATTACAAAAAGATTTATCTTTTAAACTTCTATATATTTCAAAAAATACATCATTTTTACTTGTATATGACCACTTTAAATTAACATGATTTGAACCAATTTCACTAATTTGAAAAGAATCAACTCTTTTAATTAAACTTCTTTTATTATAATTTGGAACTTCTTTTACAGCAGCTAATAAAGCAGGAATATGTTCTCTTAAATGTTCATCCATATCTCCCATATAATCAGATATATTTCTAGTTCCTACTTCTACTACACTAGACATTATTCCTTTAGAATAATAAAATTCTCTACCAGAACCTGAAATAAGTTTAGTAGGTGGTTTTCCTTGGTGAATTCCATATTCTCTACCGGAAATTTTTCTTATTTCTTCTGCCATGTTTGCACATAATGTATTCATATCTGTTGTGTCAATTGTATCTTCATGTCTAAAATCATGTGCTGGAAAAAATACATTTCCTTGAGAATGATAATCTAAAGCAATTGATATATTATCGTGAGTTTCTACAAAATCTCTTAATGCTCTTGTTTCTGGTTCAGAAAAAGGTTCTGGTCCACCATAAACGTTTGAAGAGGGCATTGTAGATTTTACATAACCAATTGGAAAGTTTCTATTTAAATCAACTCCGTATGTTCCATCTGCGTTAACTCTTCTATTTTTTCTCCAAAAAGAAAAATGATTTTTTGAGTATTCATATCCATCTGGATTTGCACAAGGTACCATATAAATAGTAGTGTTCTCTAAGTATGATTGTAAAGTTGGATCATTTTCATAATTTTCTAGAATATATGTAGCGAATTCAATCGCTAACTCATGTCCTACCCATTCCCTAGCATGTATAGTTCCCGTAAAGAACAATGCTGGTCTCGTATGTGCTGTTTTTATATCTTTTGAGATTGTAATTAAATTAATATCTCTTTTTTCCCAAGTTTTTCCGATTGACTCTAATTTAATATAATTAGAGTACTCATTTTCTAAATTTTTGAAAATATTTGTAGATTCACTGTATGACCTATAAAGTTGTTTCAAGAATTACTCTCCTATTTTTAGTCTTGATTTAAGTTGTGTAAACTTATTTTTACCAATACCTTCAATTTCTTTTAATTGGTCTAAGTCAATAAACTCTTCATTTTTTTCTTTGAAAGCTAAAATAATTTTTGCAAGTTTAGCACCAATACCTTTTATTTTCTTTAAAGTGCTTTCATCTACCTTATTAATGTCTACTCTCATATCTGCAATATTTTCATCCCATGTTTCGATCATTTGCTCATCAATAGATTCTAATTCTAATAAATCACTTGAATCTGTAATAGTATTATTTTCTTTAAATTCTATTATTTCTATTGCTAAATCATCTTCCATTCCATGTAAAGTCATTAAATCAGTTAAAGATGCTGTGTTAAAGTTAATTTTATTTAATAACACTTCATTTTGAATATCATTAGTTTGAATATCTTCAAGTTGTACATATTTAGGTAGTTTATCATAAGAATACTCTTCAGGATAATCACTAGGATCATTTAGTAAGGTTTTTTCCATGTTAAAAGAATCTTCTTTTTCATTTATAAAAAAAGCTCCATCACAAGATGGTTTATATTTACTAAATCCTATATGTCTCATAGTTCGTAATAATGAAGGATCAATTTTACCTAATTCAATCCATGAATAAAGTGGAACATGAGGCATTTGATATTTACCATTAGAGAAATCCCACATTAAATATTGACAAATCCAGTCTCTAATATAAGGAAAGGCAGCAAAGGCAGTAGCACATTCTAAAATATATGGTTTATCATCATTTGCATCAATTGCAATATCACAAGCCCAATATTCGGCTTTCGCTGCTTTTGAAGCTTTAACTGCAAGTTCTAGTGCATTCATTGGAACATTTTCATACGACATTGTTCCACCTTGTGAAGTATTTGTAATCCATTCTCCTTCACCTGAAAATCTCCAAAATGCACAAACGGGTTTATGACCTATTAGCATTACTCTTAAATCACCAGAATATTTTAAATCAATTCCATTTTGAGTATAAATAGGATCATACTTTTCTTTTTCTAATAAATCATAAGCTTCTTTAAAATTATCAGCTTTATGAACGTAATAACCACCATAATTTGATGGGCCATAAGATTTTTTAATAATTTGTGGATATGTAGCTTTATTTTTTAAATAATCGTAAGCTTTTTCTTTATTTTGGTGAAAAATTTTTGTTTTTGGAATTGCAATATCATGTTTCTCACAAAATAGTGTTACATTTTCTTTTGATTTATTAGGAAATTGTGTTTCAAGTGAAGGAACGAATCTAATATGAGGAAGTTCGTTGGAAATTTCTCTAAATGTTTCATATGCAGTTGCAGGAATATTACCAATTAAAATATCAATTTTCTTTGCTCTAACTTCATTTATAAACCTTTGCTTATCTTTTCCCCAGTGATAAGTTACAGTTTCAATTTTTTCTGGCCATCCTTTAAAATTTGAATAATCAAAAAATCTTAATACATAATCCATGTATAAAAATCCTATTTTTGGTAACTTACTCATGTTCATCCTTTTATTTAAATAATTTATTTTTTTGTTTTTCTGTCTATTAAATCTACGATTAAATCTATTTTTTTATCATTGAAAGTCAAGCCCATCTTTTCTTGTTCTGGTGTAGCAAATGCTGGAATTCCATTTACTTCTAAAACAACATACTCTTCTTTTTTTCTATCATAAATAATATCTACCCCAGAAATATCTAAACCTGTAACTTTTGTAGCGTTTAGTGCTAAATTAATAACCTCATCGTTAGGTTCTCTTACAAATACACTACCACCACTAGTCACGTTAGTTCTCCAATCTGTTCCAGATGCTTTTCTTCCATAACATCCAACAAATTTACCATCTACAATATCAACTCTATAATCAGTATTATCATAATCAATAAATTTTTCTACATAGAAATATCTTAAATCCATTTGATTTAAAAAAGGCATTAACATATCTAATGTTTCTTGGTTTTCTATTTTAGTAAGACCAACTCCACCCCAACCATCAGTTGGTTTGTATACCATTTTGTCCCATTTTTTAATGATACTTTTTAAATGATGAGAATCATCTCTATGACACAATTTATAATCTGCAGTTTGAATACCATTTTTTCTTAATAAAAAAGAAGTTTGAAATTTATCTTCAGTTAATTCAAAAGCTTCAAAAGGATTTATCATAGGAATTACATGACTTAATGCTTTTGATAAATACATTTGGTATTGAGTTTGTTCTCCTGCATTATAAGATAAAAAAAGATCTAACTTATCAAGCTTTTCTTTTTCCCAAAGAATATGACTATTTTTTGCAATTGCATCTCGTAAATTAATACCAGCAAGCACATCAATATCCCTTTCCTTTAATTTCTTAATAATATTTTTTTGGATTTTATCTCCGCCACCATTTTGATATAGCCACATACCAATTTTTCTTTTATCCATAATACCTCCTTTTAAAATTATTCATACTAGTTTTGAAAATATTTTAATATACTTGACATCAAATCTATTCTTTGTTTGAATGTTTCTTTTAAAGCTCTTTCTTTTTTAGTATGATCTCCATCACCAAATGGTCCAAATCCATCAATTGTAGTAACTCCACAACTTGAAACATGATTTGCATCACTTACTCCACCTCTTTTTTCTGTAAGAATTATAGTTTTAGTAATCTCTTCAATTTCTTTTATAAGAATAGCTTGATTTTCGTTTGATTCCATTACATCTCTTTGAATTAATCCATTAAGTGTAGATGTAGTACCTTTAATATATGAGGTATTTGTAATTTTGTTTAATGAAGAAAGTAATCTATCTCTTTCTTGATTTGTTGTATATCTTATTTCTAGTAGCATCTCACACTTAGGAGATATAGTATTTGCTCCAATACCACCTGTAATCTTTCCAACGTTTACTGTTGTTCCTAAGTCTAAATCTGTTAATTTTGAAAGTTCTTGTAATTTGTAAGAAGCTTCTAAATTTGCATCTACACCTTTTAGATATGAAGTTCCAGCATGAGAAGGTACTCCTTCTATTGATATAGTAAAAGTTCCAACACCTTTTCTTCCAGTTACAACTTCTAAGTTAGAACCTGCTGCTTCAAAAACAAAACAATAATCGTAATTTTTTGCAATGTCTAAAGTTAAATGTTTTGAATCATCACTCCCACTTTCTTCATCAGAAACAATTAAAAAATCTATATTTGTAATTTCACTATTTTTTTCATAAATATTTCTAAGTGATTGAACTGCAACTATATTACCACCTTTCATATCACAAACCCCAGGTCCATAAACCCAATCTTTATCTTCACTAAAGCCTTCAAAAGTTTCTGGCGGAAATACTGTATCATTATGGCCTAACAGTAAAATATTTTTTAATTTTTCTTTTCTTTTGGTTGTAAATAATTGGTGATTACCAATATTAACTCTTTTATATATAGTCTCTTTAAAGCCAAGTTCTTTAAGCCAAGTAGACATAACTAGCGCAACACTATCAACACCCTTTTTATTCTTTGTATATGAGTTGATATTTATAATTTTTTCTAAGTCTTTTAAATATTTCATCATTTAATCCAATATACAGATATATTCCTAATGAAATTTTACATAAAATAATAAAGTTGTTTATATAAAATTTAAATTATTATACCTTAAATAATGATTTGTTGCTTAATTATATGAATAAAAAATAACCTAAATTAATAAGTTATATATAAATTACGTATAAGTTATATTATTATTTGTATGTAAATTATTTATACTAAGGATTATTTTATATTACTTACACTAAAATCTTTTTGCTCTCGGGGTGCTATTTTATTATGATTTAGCTGAGAATAGTAAATTTACTTAACCCGTTGAACTTGAACTGGATAATACCAGCGTAGGGAAGAGTCATGTTTTAATTTAGAATACTCAATTTATCTTTTAATTTAATTTATACTCTTTTCTTTTAATATTTAAAGGAAAAAACAATGAAATCTAACCTTTTAAGCGTATTGATGATTACATCATATGCAACTTTTAACACAACTGCAATTGCCGAAGAAACTATTACACTTGATCCTATTGTTATTGGAGCTGATTTTAGAGAAAAAAAATTATCTCAAACAAGCAATAGTGTTACTGTTATAGGAGAAGGTGAAATCTACGATAAAGCATCAAAACCTCTTATTGAAACTTTAGCATCAACTCCAAATGTAAATTTTTCATCAGGTGCATCAAAAGCAAAATATATCCAAATTAGAGGAATAGGAGAGAGAAGTCAATATACTACTCCTGTTAACCCATCTGTTGGAGTAATATCAGATGGAATTGACTTTTCACAAAGTACATTAGGACTTAATCTTTTTGATGTAAAACAAGTAGAAGTATTAAGAGGTCCTCAAGGTACTACTTTTGGGGCAAATGGAATGGCGGGTGTTATAAATGTTGAAAGTAATGAACCTACAAGTGATGCCGGTGGTCGTATTGAAACTACAATAGGAAACTATAATAGCAAAGCAGTTGGTATTGCAATTAATGCACCTATAATTGAAAATAAATTACTTTCAAGATTTTCTTTATATAAAAATACAAGTGATGGCTATATTAAAAATATCTATTTAGGTCGCGATGACACAAATAATATTGATGAACTAACTGCAAAAGTACATCTCAAATGGATTGTGTCAGATGATCATCAATTAGACATTAATATAAATCATACAAATATTAATAATGGATATGATGCATGGACATATGATAGTACAAGAAATTCATACTCAGATGAACCAGGGAAAGACAAAGAAGATACTAATGCTTTTTCATTAAAATCAACTTATCAACTTAATTCTAAAATGTATCTAGTTTCTTCTCTTAGCCATAGTAAGTCTGATTTAGAATATAGTTATGATGAAGATTGGTATAATAATAATGCAAATGTATGGAGTTCTTTTAAAGAATATCAAAGAGATAGAAATCAAACTGATATTGATTTAAGATTAGTTTCAGATGAAGATGGTCAAATTTTTAATGGATATACAGATTGGACAATAGGTACTTACTACAAAGATTATAGTGAAAAAATGAATGAAGATAACAATAGTTTTAGTAGCGATTATAAAACTAGAAATAAAGCTATTTATGGACAGTTAGATACTTATTTTACTAATAAACTTACTTTAATTTCTGGTTTAAGAGTTGAAAAATGGGAATCTGATTATAATGATAGTGCTAGTATCAATATTGATACAAATGAAGTTTTATTTGGTGGTAAATTTGGATTAAATTACCAAGCTACTGAAAATAGTCTTTATTATACTACTCTTTCTAAAGGATATAAACCTGGCGGTGTAAATTCTGTTAGTAGACTAGCTCTTAATCAAAAAGAGTATGAAACTGAAACTTTATGGAATTTAGATTTAGGTGTTAATAATAGTCACTTTGATGATATTGTTAAAAGTAGATTAAACTTTTTCTATGGAAAGAGAAAAGATCAACAAGTAAAAGATTATCTTGATCGTATAAACCCTTGGGATTCCTGGGATGAATATCTAACTAATGGTGGGGAAAGTACATATTATGGTTTAGAATCACAACTAGATTATTATCCTAATGATGTATTACATTTACATAGTAGTTTGGGTTTACTAAAATCTAAATTTGATGACTATAATATAGATAGATATGATATGACAGAACGAACACCTGCTAATTCACCTATTTATCAATATAATGTAGGATTTGATTACTTCTTTTTTGATGCATGGACATTTAAAGCAAATGTTGAAGGAAAAGGATCTGCATATTTTTCAGATAGCCACAATGAAAAAGCAGCTTCTTATGAACTTTTTAACACAAGTTTAGAATATACAGATGGTTCTTTTACTGTATCTACATGGATTAGAAATATTGCAGATAAAGAATATGAAGTACGTGGGTTTTATTTTGGTAATAACCCTGCTAATGGATGGACAGATGAGCTTTATACACAAGCAGGAGCACCAAGAACATTAGGTCTAACACTTTCATATGATTTCTAAGAAGTAGTTTATTTGAGAGAATACAAAAAAGACTAAATAATTAGTCTTTTTTGTTAAGTTTTATATTTTATAAGTGGTAGTATTTTTTATTTTGTCCTGCAATAATAAATCTTAATGCATTAAGTCTAATAAATCCTTCTGCATCTTTTTGATTATATACTTCATCTTCTTCAAAAGTTGAGTGTGCTTCAGAAAATAATGATTTCTCAGATTCTCTTCCAACTACAATAACGTTACCTTTGTAAAGTTTAAGTCTAACTGTACCCTCAACATCTTTTTGACTAGCATCAATTGCAGCTTGAAGCATTTCTCGTTCAGGCGAGAACCAATAACCTTGATATATCAATTTTGCATATTTAGGCATCATCTCATCTTTTAAATGTGCAGCTTCTCTGTCTAAAGTAATAGACTCTATTGCTCTATGTGCTTTTAACATAATAGTCCCACCTGGAGTTTCATAACATCCTCTAGCTTTCATTCCTACATATCTATTTTCAACGATATCAATTCTTCCAATTCCATGCTTGTTTCCATATTCATTAAGTGTTCTTAATATTGTAGCAGGAGACATTTCTTTTCCATTAATTGAAACTGGATCACCACTTTTATATCCGATTGTTATATATTCAGCATTATCTGGCGCATCTTCAGGTGATACTGACCACAACCACATAGATTCTTCAGGTTCAGCATTTGGGTTTTCTAATGATAATCCTTCATATGAAATATGTAAAAGATTAGCATCCATAGAATATGGACTAACTGCAGGATTCCCCTTTTCATCTAAATGTTTTTTATCAATTGTAATTCCATGTTTAGCTGCATAAGAAAGTAGTTTTTCTCTAGAATTTAAATCCCATTCTCTCCATGGAGCAATAACAGTAATATCAGGATTTAATCCTAGATATCCAAGTTCAAATCTTACTTGATCATTTCCTTTTCCTGTAGCACCATGAGATACTGCATCAGCACCCATTTTATTAGCAATTTCAATTTGTTTTTTTGAAATTAATGGACGCGCTATTGAAGTTCCTAATAAATATTCACCTTCATAAATTGCATTTGCTCTAAACATTGGAAATACATAATCTTTTACAAATTCTTCTTGAATATCTAATATAAAAATATTTTCAGGTTTAATTCCCATTGCAAGTGCTTTTTCACGTGCAGGTTCAACTTCTTCACCTTGACCTAAATCAGCTGTAAATGTAATTACTTCTGCATTATATTCATCTTGAAGCCATTTTAAAATAACTGAAGTATCAAGCCCACCACTATAAGCTAGAACTACTTTTTTAACATCTTTTTTACTCATAAATTTATCCTATGATTTTCATTATTTTTAAGGCTAATATTTTATCTAATGTTAGCTATAATCTTAATTATGAGAATAGATAAATTTTTAAACGCAGTTAATATTACAAAAAGAAGAGCAGTTGCTGAAGATATGTTAGAGCATAAAGTTGTTTTTATAAACAATCTTTCAGTTAAAAAAGCAAAAGAAGTAAAACTTGGAGATATCATAGAGATACGATATCTTGAGCGAAGTGACAAATTCAAAGTTTTACAAATACCAAATGTAAAATCTACACCAAAATCTAAAATGGCTGAGTACGTAGAAAAAATTGAAGGATAATTATATGTTTAACCTAGCAAAAATGAAATTTGATGATATTTTTGAAAATAAATTACCCCAAGATGAAGTAAGAGAATATCTAATAGATATTTATGAAAGAGGCGAAACAGCTGCCGAAATTGCAGGAGCTGCAAGTGCTATGAGAGATCATTTAATACCTTTACCAGTTCATAATGATTTAAAAGAAAAAATTATTGATAATTGTGGAACAGGAGGAGACAAATCAAATTCTTTTAATATTTCTACAACAGTTTCGATTCTTTTGTCTGCTTGTAATTCATATGTTGCAAAACATGGTAATAGAAGTATTACAAGTAAATCAGGTAGTGCTGATATGCTTGAAGCTTTAAATATCAATCTTAATCTATCTTTAGAAAAATCTTCAAAAATGCTTGAAGAAACTGGATTTACATTTATGTTTGCACAAAACCATCATCCAGCGATGAAATATATCATGCCTATTAGAAAAAGTATTTCACATAGAACAATATTCAATATATTAGGACCTTTATCTAATCCTGCAAATGTATCAAAACAACTTGTTGGAGTATTTGATAAGTCATATATAAATAAAATTGCATCTGCACTAGATATATTAAAAACAAAAAGATCAATAATTGTATCTTCAAATGATGGTATGGACGAAATTTCAATATCCGATATTTCTTTTGGCACATCATTGTTCAATGGAAAAATTGAAGATTTTGAAATTAATCCTGAAAATTATGGTTTGAAATTAGCACCAAAAGAAGAAATAATAGGTGGAGATGCTATGTTTAATGCTAACATAACAAAAGAACTTTTATCTAATAATATAACTGGTGCTAAACTTGATATTGTTTTAATTAATACTGCAGCTGCATTAATTGTTGATGAAAAAGCTAGAGATTTTCAAGATGGAATTCAAATGGCAAAAGAAGCAATTGCTAATGGTAAAGCGAAAGAAAAGCTTGATCAAATTATAAAAGTTTCAAATCAATTATAGGTTCAGTTTTGGAAAAATATTTTAATTTAGATTTAAAAAATATTAATATTATTGTAGATGAATTAAAAACTATTATAACAGGTGATACAATTATAATTTTAAGAGGAGATTTAGCAAGTGGCAAAACAACACTTGTTAAAAACTATGTAAAAGCCTTAGGCTTAGATGACTTAGTTACTTCACCAACCTTTTCATTACAATCAATTTATTCAAATTATATATATCATTACGATATTTATAATAAAACTTTAGAGGAGTTTATTGCTCTTGGAATGCTTGAAGAATTTGAACGTGATGGAATACATTTTGTTGAGTGGGGAGATGAAAAGTTACAAAATCTATTAATTGATTATGGATATAATGTAATTTTAATAGAAATAGAAAAAAGTGAAAATAAAAGGTTGTATAAAATAAATGCATAAACTAAGAATACAAGATATAACAAAATCAATCAAAAAAACACAAATATTACATGGTATTTCATTAGAAGTTAATTCTGGAGAAATTGTTGGATTATTAGGACCAAATGGAGCTGGAAAAACTACTACATTTTATACGGTTTGTGGTTTAGTCAAACCAACTTCTGGACAAGTTTATTTTGATGATATAGATATTACTAGTTTACCTTTACATAAAAGAGCTTTACGTGGTATTGGTTACTTGCCACAAGAATCATCTATCTTTAAGGACTTATCAGTTGAAGATAACTTAATGCTAGCAGCTCAAATTGTAACAGATGATAAAGCCGAACAACATAAGCGTGTAGAAGAGTTACTTGAAGTTTTTAATATTGAGCCAATACGTCAAAGAAAGGGAGTTTCTCTTTCAGGTGGTGAGAGACGAAGAACAGAAATAGCAAGAGCTTTAGTATCTCAACCAAAATTTTTATTGCTAGATGAACCTTTTGCAGGAGTTGATCCAATTGCAGTTAAAGATATTCAAGAAATTATAGCCCAGTTAACAAAAATTAATATTGGTGTTTTAATTACAGATCATAACGTTAGAGAAACTTTAGAAATTTGTGATAGAGCTTATGTAATGAAAGCAGGCGCTTTACTTGCAAGTGGTACAAGTGATGAAATTAGACAAGATAAAAAAGTAAGAGAGCATTACTTAGGAGAAGATTTCAATTTTTAAATTAAAATAAAAGTAGTAAATATTACTACTTTTTAATTCTAAATTATTTATTAAATATCTTTAATGCATTATCTAAGTCTTCTTGTGTGTCAATACCGAAAGATTTAGATGTAACTTTTACCATTGCAATTTTATATCCATTATCTATAGCTCTTAGCTGTTCTAATTTTTCAATATTTTCTAACTTTGATGTATTTAATGAACAAAATTTATTTAAAGACTTTTTTGTAAACCCATAAATACCCAAATGACCGTTATATAATGAATTTTCATAATGATCTCTATGATAAGGAACTTTTGCTCGTGAAAAATAAATAGCATTTGAATTATCATCTAAAATAACTTTTACATGATTTGGATCATCAGCTAATTGAGAACTTATTTCTTTATGACAAGATACAATCATTATATCTTCATTATTTTCTTTTAACTTAGTAACACGGTTAATAACTGCTTGTACAACATTTGTTTCAATAAAAGGTTCATCGGCTTGAACATTAATAATTATTTCATTTTCGTCTAAGTTAAGCTTATTAACAGCCTCATTTATCCTATCTGTACCACTTTGATGAGAACTTGAAGTCATTACAGCATCAAAACCATGTTCTTTTGCTAAATCAATTACATCTTGTGAATCAGTTGCAATAACAACCTTATCTAACGAACTTACTTGTTTAGCTGTTTTTATTACCATTGGTAAGCCTAAAATGTCAACTAATATTTTATTTGCAAATCTACTTGAATTTAATCTTGCGGGGATAATAATCATTTGTTTATTCCTTAGGTTATAAAACCTTGTTTTTAGTGACATTATTATATTATAAAATCTTTAAAGAAGAATATGAAAGAAGAATTTTATGAAAAAAACTATAACTGTTATTGATACCTTTGGCTTCTTATTTAGAAGTTTTTATGCTTTACCACCTTTGAAATCAAAAGATGGTTTTCCAACTGGTTTATTGACTGGATTTATGAATTTTATATCTAATGTTGGTAAAGATTTTGAAACTGATTACATTGTATTTGCATTAGATGCAAAAGGTCCTACATTTAGAAGTGATATTTATACTGAATATAAATCACATAGACCTGATGTTCCAGAAGATTTATTAAAACAACTTCCAATTGCAATTGATTGGATTGAAAAAATGGATTTTAAAACTGCAATTAGGACAGGTTTTGAAGCAGATGATATTATAGCTTCAATTGCTAAAGATGCTAAAGAAAAAGGACTTGAGGTAAGAGTTGTTTCACATGATAAAGATTTATATCAGTTAATAGAAGAGGGTATTTACTTATTTGATCCAATTAAAAAATCTGTAATTAATGAACAAACATGTTTTGATAAATATGGTGTTTATCCAAAACAATTCACTGATTACCAATCTTTATTAGGGGATAGCGCAGATAATGTTCCAGGAGTTAAAGGGGTAGGTGCAAAAACAGCTCAAGCTTTAATTGAGCAATTTAATGATTTAGATAATATTTATGCAAATATTGAAAATATTGAAAAGAAAAGATGGCAAACACTTTTAACTGAAGGTAAAGAATTAGCTTATATTTCAAAACAATTAGTAACTTTGTCAAAAAATTGTCATTGTATTGATAATTTAGAAGAATTTAATTTACCCGTAGAGAACCCAATATTAAAAATTTCAGATACTCTACTTGAGTACGGACTAAATAGAGTAGTTGAGAAAGTAAATAAAGAAGGTTTGAACTATAAAACAGAACTTCCTAAACCAAAAGTAGAATTGAAAACAGAATATATACTGCTAAATGATGAAAAAGAGTTATTCACAGTTTTAAATGCTATTCCAAAAAATTCAATAATTGCATTTGATACAGAAACTACAAGTATTGACACCATAAATGCACAGATTGTTGGATTTTCTTTTTCTTATGAAGAAACAAAAGCATATTATGCTCCAATCTCTCATTTTTATTTAGGAGCTCCTGAGCAAATATCAATAGAAGCTGCTAAAAAAGCGATAAATATTTTAAATACTTTTAATTTAGTACTTCAAAATTTCAAATATGATTATGAGATAATAAAATTTAATCTCGATATTGAATTAGAACTTTATGCAGATACAATGATTTTAGCATGGCTTTTAAATACGAGTCAAAGAGTAGGTTTAGATTTTCAAATTGAAAAATATTTTGATCATAAAATGATAGCTTTTAAAGATGTTGTAAAAAAAGGTGAAAACTTTTCTAATGTTGAAGTATCAAAAGCCTGTGAATATGCAGCCGAAGATGCATTGATGACTTTAAAACTTTATAATAAACTTTTAGAAGAGTTTGAAGAAGAAGAAAATAAAGAGTTATTAAATTTAGCAAATAATGTAGAATTTGACTTTATTTATGTATTAGCTAATATGTTTGAAAATGGTATTAAGGTTGATGTAAATAAACTTGATGAGTTAAAAATATCAAATAATAAGACAATACAAGAATTAATATCAAAAATTTATGAAGCTGCGGGAACTGAATTTAATATTAATTCACCAAAGCAATTAGGTGTAGTTTTATTTGAACAACTGAATTTACCACCTTCAAAGAAAACAAAAACAGGATACAGTACAAATGAAGTTGTATTACACAAGTTATATGACTCTCATGAAATAATTCCTCTATTATTAAAATATAGAGAAGCTTTTAAATTACAGTCAACTTATATTGAACCTTTATTAGATTTAGGATTAAAAAATAATGAAAATAGAATTTACACATCATTTTTACAAACAGGAACTGCAACAGGCAGGTTAAGTTCAAAAAACCCTAACTTACAAAATATTCCTGTAAGAACTCAAGCAGGTGCAGAAATAAGGTCAGCATTTATACCAAAAAAAGGATATAAACTTGTAGGAATTGATTATTCGCAAATTGAGTTAAGATTATTAGCACACTTTAGTGAAGATAAAGCATTGGTTGATGCATTTAATTCAGGTGAAGATATTCATTATCAAACATCAGTTAAGATATTTGGGAAAGAACTTGCTAAAGAAAAAAGATCAATTGCTAAATCAATAAATTTTGGTTTATTATATGGAATGGGTAGTAAAAAATTAGCAGACACTTTAGGATTTACTACAAAAGAAGCGAAAACATATATAGAATCATATTTTGAAGCATTTGTTAGCGTAAAAGATTATTTAAAATCAATTGAAGAATATGCTTTTGAAAATGGTTATGTAGAAACTTTAATAAAAAGAAAAAGATTATTTGATTTTGATGCTGCAAATGGAATGCAAAAAGCAGCATATTTAAGAGAATCTGTTAATACTTTATTTCAAGGAAGTGCTGCAGATTTGATTAAATTATCAATGATAGAAATTTATAAAAAATATAAAAATAATAATAAAATAAGTATGTTATTGCAAATACACGATGAACTTATCTTTGAGATTGAAGAGAATGAAGTAGAAAAAATAACAAAAAATTTAATTGAGATTATGGAAGACATTTATACTTTAAATGTCCCATTAAAGGTATCTTGTACAGTAGGAAATTCTTGGCAAGATTTAAAATAGCCATTAGAAACATTTAATATTGTAAAATATCTACAAATATTTTGACATGTTAAGTTTTTTTAGTTATTATTATGTATTAAATCAATATTCAAAGAGTTAAAAAATGTTAAAAACAGAAAAAAATATAAGAAAACTACATAATGCAAAGTTACTTTTTATTAGTAACGATGAAACAATTAATGAAACTATAGATAAAGAGTTCGATGATTATTTTAAAGAATTAAAGATTGCAAATAATATTAATGATGCATTGGACTTGGTATCTTTTAATACATATGATATGATTATAATTGATACAAATGTTAAAGGAGGTGGTTTTAGTGAATTATGTTCTCAATTAGCTAATATTGCCCCAACACTACCAAAAATAATTATTTCTAATTCAGATAATAATGAAGATCTTGTAACTGCTATTAATAATAATGCTTATACATTTCTTTCAAAACCATTGAGAGCTAAGGATATTAGGTTATCAGTTATAATGTGTCTTAATCAGACAAAAAGAGGTGATAAAATTGAATTCCAAGGTGGAATTTATTTTGATGAATATAGAGATCAATTCTTTAAATCAGGTGGATTTCTAGTTGATTTCACTAGATTAGAGAAATCATTCTTAAAATTACTTATTTCAAAAAGAACTGAAATTACTGATTATGATACGATTAAAGAAGTTGTATGGAAAGGTAAAGATATGTCTATATATACTATGAGAAATATAGTAAATAAAATTAGACAAAAAACTTATTATGAAATAATAAGAAACCATTCTAATAAGGGTTATACTATAGATAATTTTAAGAACTCTTAAAATTATCGATTTGCAATATCTTAATAAAAAAGTTATAATATGGAAGAATTGATCGTTTCTAAAAAAGAACCTGCCCAAATGTTTAATAATAAAGAGTTAATAAACAATTAAAAAGGTTGGATTTTGAATGATAAAGATATAAGTATTGTAGCTTTACATTAAATAAATCCTGAAAATCTCAAAGATATGACAAATGCAAAATTCTATAAATTAACATTAAAAGGTATTAAATAATGTCCCATTGTCCTTTTTGTAAAAAAAAGATAGCCATGAGTAAAGCTTTTTGCTCTAGAAGTTGTAAAGAAAACTATTTTCAATTAATTGCAATTCAAGTACCAAAACCATTCTTAAAAAGAATTTTTGTGTTTTGTACACCAGAACAAAGAGAAGTAGAAATTGAAAACTTTGCGAATAGACATGGTTGGAGATTAGATTTACTAAAAAATAAAATTAATGAATTAGCTATTGGAGCTGGATTTATAGAAGAAAATAGCTAGGATATTACTTAGCTATTTTCTTTTCTTCACTCTTTTTTATTCCAAAAACTATATATACAATTAAACTTACAAATAATACTATAGAAGATTGTAATATTCCCATAGTCAACCAGTCACTATAAATAAATCCTAATTGAATGTCAGGTTGTCTAAAGAATTCAGCAATTATTCTCATAGCCGAATATAATATTCCATACATAAGAGCTAATTGTCCATCAAAAGTTTTTCTTTTCCTGAAATAAACTAAAATAGCAAATACAACTAATCCTTCAAGTATTGCCTCATAAAGCTGCGAAGGATGTCTCAAAGTGTCTCCTACGTAAATTCCCCAAGGAACATCCGTAACTCTTCCTATAAGCTCTTGATTAAAGAAGTTTCCTATTCTACCAAATACATATGCTGCAGAAATCCCAAGTATTGCAATATCGCTTATAAACCAAAAAGATATTTTATTTTTTCTACAAAACAAAACCGAGGCTAGTATAAATCCAATAAATGCTCCATGATAACTCATACCAGAAATTCCAGTATAAACTCCATCTACATATGGATTGAAAATTTGCCATGGTTTTGTAAGATAATACATCGCATTTGTATCATAAAATATTATATAACCTAATCTTGCACCTAAAATTACACCTATTTCAGCCCACCAAATATATGAATCAAATAAATCATTTGAGATATTTAGTTTATCATGTTTAATAAACCATTTGGCAATAAAAATAGCAGAGAGTAAAGCAAGAGCATACATAATCCCATACCAATGAACTGATACAGGGCCTATATTGAAAGCTATAGGTTCAAAGTTTGAGTATATGTTTTGCCAATACTCTTGCATTCTAATCTAGTGCCTCTGCAATTAGTTCAATTGGGTTTTTAAATTTTACATCAACATCTGATAAATATAAAGAATTTGTAATTTGCATTCTACAAGCTGAACATTCAGCACTTACTACTTGTGCTTTTGTTTCTTTAATCATTGCAGCTTTAGGAAGTCCTGCAGCTTTTGCAAAGTCATATTTCTCAGTTTGCATAGTAACTCCTCCAAACCCACAACATCTATTAGAATCACTCATTTCTGTTAAAACATAGTTTTGTTTTAATAAATTTCTTGGTTCTTCCCAAACACCTTGCATTTTTTTTGCATGACAAGGATCATGGTATGTTACGGTTGTATCAATAGTTTTTTTACTTTTCGCTAAGATTTCACGTAGTTGGGTATTATCATCTAACCATTTTGTAGCCATAAATATTTTCTTAGATAGTTTTACAGCTCTTGCTTGCCATTCTGGCTGATCATGTAAGAAATGTTCCCAATCTTGATTAATCATTGCAGAACATGTAGCTTCTGGAATAATTACTGCATCAACATCATCAATCCAAGTTTCAAAATATTCTATATTTTTCTTTGTTAAATAATCTACAGTATCAAACGCACCCGTAAAATAAGCAGGTGCTCCACAACATAGTTGTTTTTTAGGAATCATAATATCTAATTCTAATTTTTTAAGAATTTTTACAAGTGAATCTCCTGTATTTGTATAAGTATAATTACTCATACATCCAATAAAAATAGCAACTTTATTTTTTTTATTTTCTTCAATTTTTTTATTTCTTGCAAAAATATTTTGAGGATATTTATTTAGAAAACTTCTCATATCTGCAAATGGTAAAACTCTATCTTTTTTTACAATTGGTAATGAAAACCTAGGTTCTGCTGATTGTTTATCTTTGTCTAATTTTAAAGCACATGTTTGAAACATCCAACCCATTTTTGATAACATATCCATAGTTTTTCTATGTCGTAAAAGCCAGAAAAATAATCTTTTATACCACGCTATTCCAAATTTCTTTGCAATATCAGCTCTTACTTGTTCAATTACCATATCAGTTGGTAAATCAATAGGGCACTCTTCAACACAGTTAGTACATAAAAAACATGACTCAAAAATATCTTTAGCATTCTGATCTAATTCTAATTCATCTCTTTCATAGGCACCAAGTAAATCGATAAATCCTCTAGGACTTGTTGTTTCATCTTGATTTATGTTAAAGATTGTACAAACAGGTTTACATTTTCCACATTTTACACAGGCGTCAGAAACAGCTGTGTAATTAAATTTATTTATTGACACTTATATAACCTTTTGTTAAAAAATTTTAATATTTATAATAAAAATAAAATATACTCAAAAGTTGGTTAATAGTTGATAAAAAGGAGTTTATATTCCTAAGAAATAAGTTGTGTTAGATAAAGAGAATAAGACTAAATAGTCTTAGAAAATCTTCTCTTTTCTTCAGGTGTTTTATTTAAATATGCATCAAAAGGCATACAAATATTTCGAATAAGCATTGTTCCAGTTTGAGAAACTTCAATTTTTTTATTATCAATTTTTACTAATTCTGCTTGAACAAAATCTTTTAATTCTTTTAGTGCATCAGAAAAATATTCTTGAAAATCTATATTAAATCGTTTTTCAACTCTTGTTATATTTAAAGAAAAATTACTCATAAGTTCCATAATAACAAATTGTCTTAACTGATCATCAGCACTAAGCTTATAACCTTTAAATGTAGGCAAATTTCCATTATCTAAAGCTTCTTCATAAGATGGAATATCTTTAAAGTTTTGGGCATAATAATCAACTCCATTTCCAATAGATGTTAAACCAATTCCTATTAAATCAGCCCCACCTTTAGTAGTATAACCTTGGAAGTTTCTATGAAGTTCACCTTTTTCAATAGCTTTGAATAACTCATCTTCAGGTTTTGCAAAATGATCCATTCCTACCATTTTGTAACCATTTGATGTAAAGAAATCAATTGTATCTTTTAACATCTCAAGCTTTTCTTCTGGTTTAGGAAAAGTTGTTTCGTCAAATTTTCTCATAGTTTTCATAAGCCAAGGAACATGAGCATAATTAAATACTGCAAATCTATCAGTATCTAGGGTAATCATTTTTTCTAAAGTTTTTTTGAAACTCTCTTTTGTTTGATGAGGAAGACCATAAATTAAATCTGTATTAACTGAGTGTATTCCTGCCTCTCTTGCTATTTTAATTACATTTTGAGTTAATTCAAACGGTTGAATTCTATGAATTGTTTTTTGTACTTGCTCATCTAAATCTTGAACACCAAAACTTAATCTATTACAACCACCAGCTCTTAAAACATCCATATGTTCTTTTGTGAAAAATCTTGGATCTACTTCACATGAAACTTCAGCATCTGCTCTAAAGTTAGGAAATGTTTCTTTAACTGCATTTATTACATCTTCAAGTTGTTGTGGAGAGAAAAATGTAGGAGTTCCTCCCCCAAAGTGCATTTGAGTTACTTCTCTATTTGTATTTAAATGATTCTTTAATATATTTAATTCTTTTTTTAAGTATGTAATATATTCAACTTTTTTTTCTTCTTTAGAAGTAAAAATGGTATTACATCCACAAAAATAACATGCACTTCTACAAAATGGCATATGAATGTAAATAGAAAGTGCTCTATAGTCACTTTGGTTTTTATAATAATCTTTTAAATCATCTTGTGTAAATTCAGTACTAAACTCAGGTGCAGTTGGATATGAAGTATACCGTGGGCCTGGTCTTGAATATTTCTCAAACTTTTTAAAGTCAATCATATTAAGAATTTCTCTTTTTATCTAACCAAACCATTACACCTTTTTGTGCATGAAGTCTGTTTTCTGCTTCTTCAAAAATTAAACTCTGAGTTCCTTCCATTACTTCTTCGCTTACCTCATAACCTCTGTATGCTGGTAAACAATGTAAGAATTTTGCTTTGTCTTGAGCTAAATTCATCATATCTTGGTTAACAATGTAACCGTTGAAATCTTTAAGTCTTTGCTCTTTTTCATCTTCTTGTCCCATAGAAACCCAAGTATCAGTTGTAACCACAGTTGAACCTTGAACTGCTAATTTAGGATCATTACCAATTGATATTTTTGCACCTGAAAGTTTAGCCATTTTTAGAGCTTTATTTAAAATATCTTCATTTACTTCATAACCTTTTGGTGTTGCAATTCTAAGTTCAAATCCGAGTTTTGCACATAAATTTAACCAAGAATGTGCAAGATTATTTCCATCACCTACGTAAGCTACTACAAGATTTTTATCAAGTCCTGCTTCTTGGATTGTCATATAATCAGCCATTAATTGAACAGGATGATATTCAGTTGTTAAACCATTTATTACAGGAACTTTTGAATATTTAGTAAATTCTTCTATTTTTTCATGGCCAAAAGTTCTAATCATTACCATATCTACCATACTTGATATTACTCTTGAAGTATCACTTAATGGTTCACCACGACCTAGTTGAATATCATTTGAAGAAAGAAACAATCCTACTCCACCTAATTGATAAATACCAGTTTCAAAAGATACTCTTGTTCTTGTAGAACTCTTCTCAAATATCATTCCTAGAGTTTGTTTAGGCATATACTCTTTGAATTCTCTATTTTTAGTCTCTTTTTTAATTTGAGATGCTAGTTCTAATATTTCAAGAATTTCTTCTTTTGTATAGTCTGCTAATGTTAAGAAATGTCTCATTTTATTTCCTCTGTAATTAATAAAAGCTAATATTCTATATGATTTACTATTTAGCTTTACTTAAATCTGACTTTATTCAGAACTTTAACTTCTAGATATTCTAAGACTTAGCCATTAATTCACAAGCTTCTTTCGCATGATATGTGATGATTATATTTGCACCAGCTCTTTTAAAGCCCATTAATGTTTCCATCATTACTCTTTCATAATCAATAAGTCCAGCTGCTCCTGCATTTTTAAGCATAGCATACTCTCCACTTACATTGTACACACACAATGGCAGTTTTGTTTCATTTCTAATATCTCTAATTACGTCCAAAAATGCAAGTGCTGGTTTAACCATTAAAATATCTGCACCTTCTTTTTCATCTTGAAGTGATTCTTCAATTGCTTCTAATCTATTTGCTGGATTCATTTGATATGTTCTTCTATCACCAAAAGATGGAGTTGATTCAGCAACATCTCTAAATGGTCCATAATAACCGCTTGCAAACTTAGTTGAATAAGCCATAATAGGTAAATTTTCGTATCCATTTTTATCTAATGCAGTTCGAAGTGTTGAGATAATTCCATCCATCATTCCTGATGGTGCAATCATATCAGCACCTGCTTTTGCATGAATTATTGCTTGTTCTGCAGAAATTTCAAGTGTTTTATCATTATCAACAGTTTGTGTCTTTGGATCTAAAATACCACAGTGTCCATGGTCTGTATATTCACAAAAACATAAATCAGTAACAACAAACATCTCGGGAAACTTTTCTTTTATAGCTCTTATAGTTCTTGAAATAATACTCTCACTACATAAACATTCACTACCTACAGAATCTTTTACATCAGGAATTGCAAAAAGAATAATCGATTTTAAACCAATACTTACTAAATATTCACACTCTTTTATTATCTCATCAATACTCATCTGGTAAACACCAGGCATTGAAGAAACTTCATTTTTAATACCTTTTCCTTCTCGTACAAATAATGGATATATAAAATCATCAGGTGTTACTGTAGTTTCTTGAACTAAATTTCTTAGCGTTTCATTTATTCTTAATCTTCTAAATCGTTTAAACATTCTATTTACCTCTTTTGGTTATAATCCATGAATTATAACAATATAAGGTTTAAAGACAATGAATATAATACAATCAAATATTGCAAACCTACCTACAAAACATGGAAAATTTAATATTAAAGCATATAAAGATGGGAATCAAGAACATTTAGCAATTATGAGTGAAAATTTTAGAAAATTAGATATACCGTATGTTAGAGTACATTCTGAATGTTTAACCGGAGATACGCTAGGAAGCTTAAAGTGTGATTGCCAAAATCAATTAAATTTAGCACTGGATTTTATTTCAAAAGAGGGTGGTTTAGTGATTTATCATAGACAAGAAGGACGAAATATAGGCCTGCTAAATAAAGTTAATGCATACTGTTTACAAGATCAAGGTAGAAATACAATTGAAGCAAATGTAGAACTTGGATTTAAAGAAGATGAGAGAGATTACAGAATAGTAGAACATATACTTAAAGATTTAGAAATAGAAAACATAAAACTAATTACAAATAATCCTAAAAAAATAGAATATATACAAAACATAGGTGTAAATATTGTTGAAAGAATTCCAGCAATTACAAAATCTAATAAATATAACAAAGATTATTTAAATACAAAAAAAGATCAAATGGGACATATGCTGTAATGAACTTGCAAGAACTTTTAGAGAAAAATGATTTTAAATTTGATAAAGATTTTTATAAAGACTGTAATGTTTTCACCAAACTTTTACAACAATGGGGAAAAATACATAATTTAAGTGGAAGATTGACTTCAGAGGATATTAATGAAAATATCTTAGACTCAATTTATCCTTTAAAATTTATAGAATCATATGAAAGTTTTGCTGATATTGGAACTGGTGCTGGGTATCCAGGATTATTACTAGCAATTGCCAAAAAAAATATGAAAGCATATTTAATAGAACCTCGAATTAAAAGAGTAGCTTTTTTAAATTTTGTAAAAGCATCTTTAAATCTTAAAAATTTAACTATCATATGTGATAGGGTTGAAAAGGTAGAGAATTTAAAAGTGGATTTAATTACTTCACGTGCTGTAACTAACACATCATTATTACTAGATATCACAAAAAACATAGTAAATGAAGACGCTTCATATGTGTTTTATAAAGGTAGCATGTTAAACGAAGAATTAGAAGCTGCGAAAGTAAATAAAAACTACAAAATAATAAATAGAAATGATAGAAACTATTTATATGTAAAAGGCAAGTAATGATTTTAAAATTTTTAGCAATAGCAGTTGTTCTTTTTATTGTGTATATAATTTTCTTTAAAAAGAATAGAGAAAAAAATATTGTAAAAAAGAAAGACATTAGATATGAAGATGAAATGGTTGAATGTCCAACATGTCAAACATATATTTCAACAAAAGAATCAATCTTAAGTAATGGTAAGTTTTACTGTTCAAAAGATTGTTTAACTAAAAAATAGGAGTTTGTATGATACTTATTGGTGATAAGCTTATAACACATAAGAAATTCTTTCATATTTCTAGAATAAATGAAATCAAAAATACTGAATCAAATTCAATTCTTTCATTTCGTTACAACGAAGAATTACTAACTTACTCATATAGAAATGATTTACAAGTAGCAGTAATCGTGTGTTCAATAAAAGAAGCAATTTATGCAAATAGCCTAAATGCCAAATACATAATATCTGAAAAAGAATTAGCAAAAGCTATTCAAAAAATTGCTGATAATTATATGTTTGATTCTAAAATTCTGGCTGTTATTGAAACTAATGACGAAATAGAAGAAATAGCACAAAGTGAAATAGATGGAATTATATATAAAAGTATACTTAATTAGTTTACGAAACAATAAGAGATTTTTAGATATTATAACAAAACTTATAAGAAAATATTAGGATACATGTGAAAGATATATTAGATATAGTAATATTAATTATGTTTGTGATTATGGTTGCACTTTTTATTATCAACTTTAATAGACAACAAATTAAAAAACATACAGACAAAATAGCAAAAAATGAAAAGAAGAAAGCTAAGGATAGTATAGATGAATAAACCATTATTAATTGAAATAGGTGTTGAAGAATTACCAGCAATTCCATTTTTAAAAGAATTACCGAATATAGAAAAAAAATGGACTGATATTTTAGAAAAAAATAGATTGTTATGTAATTTTGATTTTTATTATACACCAAGAAGATTAGTATTATGGCATAGAAATTTTGAATTATCTCAAGAAGATTCGATAGTAGAACAATTTGGAGCTCCTATTAAAATAGCTTTTAAAGACGGAGAACCAACTGGTGCTGCTTTGGGCTTTGCTAAAAAGTGTGGAGTTGATGTATCACAACTAGATAAAATAGACCAAGGAAAAGGTGAAGTACTTTATTTTAAAAAAGAAGTAAAAGGTATGAATGCTAAAGATTTACTAAATACTATGGTAAATGAGTTCATCAACTCGCTAAATTTTGGTAAATCTATGAGATGGGGAAGTAGAACTGATAGTTTTATTAGACCTATTAGATCATTGTCAATTCTTTTAGGTGAAGAAATTGTTGATGCTGAATTGTTTGGTGTTAAGTCATCTAACTTTTCTTTTGCACATAGAATGGTTTCATACGAACCCTTTACTTATTCATTTGCAGGCGACTACTTCTGTAAATTAGATAAAAATGGTGTTATTTTATATCCAGAAGAAAGAAAAGAGAAGATACTTTCTCAAATGAAAGATATAGAAGCAAGACATAGTGTAAAAATAGATATTGATGAAGAGTTACTTGAAGAAGTAGTTGCTATTACTGAATATCCTACTGCTTTAATTGGTAAGTTTGATGTAGAGTTTTTAGAACTACCTGAAGAAGTTATTGTTACATCTATGAAAGAGCACCAAAGATACTTTGCTGTTTATAAAGATGGTAGCTTAACAAATAACTTCATTGTTGTTTCAAACTCTAAAACAGATGATTTTGGTCATATTATTTCAGGAAATGAAAAAGTATTAAGACCAAGACTTGCTGATGGAATGTTTTTCTATAAAAATGATATTTCAAATGGACTTAGCAACGAAGGTTTAAAGAAACTTACTTTCGTAGAAGGTTTAGGTTCTATGTATGAAAAATCAGAACGTGAAGCAAAAATTGCTACTTATTTAGCTGATTTATTTGATGTAGAAAAGAAAGAGTTAGTTGAAAAAGCAGTTATGCTTTCTAAAGCTGACTTAATGTCTGAAATGGTATTTGAATTTACAGAACTACAAGGTCTTATGGGTTATTACTATGCAAAACTAGCAGGTGAAGATGAAGCAGTTTATACAGCACTTAAAGAGCAGTATTTACCAGATGGAGAAGATTCAGACCTTCCATCAACTAAATTCTCATCAATTATTGCACTTTCATATAAACTTGATAACTTAATGGGACTATTCTCAGTTGGAAAAATTCCAACAGGTTCTAAAGATCCATTTGGTCTTAGACGAGCAGCTGCAGGTATAGTAAAAATTTCAATTGAACACAAATTGACGATTGATTTACCAAAAATTATTGATGCATTGGCGTCAAATTATAAAGGTTTAGATAAAAAACAATTAATAGAGTTTTTTAACGATAGATTATTTAAAATTTTTGATGTAAACCCTTCTGTACTAAAAGCTGTGTTAGGAAGTGGAGAAACTGATATATATAAAATATCACAAAAACTCTGTGCTTTAAACCCTATAGTTCAAAGTGATAACTTTAAAGAATCAGCAACTACATTCAAAAGGGTTGCAAATATTATCAAAGATTTAGATCTTAATTGTATTTTATCTATTGATGAGTCTTTATTAGAAGAGGATGCTGAAAAAAAATTAGTTATAAAATATAAAGAAATTATTTCAAGATCTTACGAAACTTATGATCAGGAATTAGAAGCTTTATTTGCAATGAAACCTGAACTTGATAATTTCTTTGAAAAAGTTTTTGTAAATCATGAAGATGAAAAAATAAAAACAAATAGAAAAAATACAATAGCTCTTATATATCTAGCATTTAAAAAAATAGCTGATATTAAAGAAATAACTATCTAAGTAAGGTATTTAACAACCTTACTTTTTCTTTTTTATATTAAGACATCATAATAAGGAAATATAAAATGAAAAAAATTCTACTTACAAGTTTAATGATATCACTTATATTATTTATAAGTGGCTGCGAAGAAAAGCAAAATAAAATAAATAGATATTTACAAAATTGGACAGGTGTGAATGGAGTACTTGAAGTTTATGCTGGCGATAAATTAGTTAAAAGATTTATAAAAATTGATAAACTATCAACTGCAGTTTCAACAGAAGGTAATCAAGCTAGAGCATATAGATATGGATATGGTTTTTTGGACGAAAATTTTAACTTTAAAAAAGATAGTAATGAAAAAAAAGTATATTTTGAAGTTTCTGATTATTCAACATATGTTTTTTTTGAAAATCCAAATTTATAGGTTAAGAGAATGAAAAAGAATATATTATTATTGATTGTATGCTCATTGTTTTTCTCATCATGTGCAACATGGACTGGAATTAAGCAAGATGCTACTATTACTTGGGATGTCGTAAAAGATTTATCATCTCATGTTTGGAAAAGTACAAAAGATACATCTGAAGAGATTTATACCACAGCAAAAGAAAAGACGGATGATTTGATTAAGTAGGGTATTTGTTCTTGAGTTTCATAAGTCAAAATTAATGGAGCTGGTGAAGGGACTCGAACCCCCGACCTGCTGATTACAAATCAGCTGCTCTAGCCAAGCTGAGCTACACCAGCAACAATAAAATATTTTTTAAATCACTAATATGAAATAAAATGGTGTCAAGAGAGGGACTCGAACCCTCGACCTCCGGCTTATGAGACCAGCGCTCTAGCCAGCTGAGCTACCTTGACTTAACACACTTAAATTGGTTGCGGAAACTGGATTTGAACCAGTGACCTTCGGGTTATGAGCCCGACGAGCTACCGTGCTGCTCTATTCCGCGAGCTAAACTTTTATAAAAAAAGTTGTAAATATGCATAAAATGGATGGGGTAGTAGGATTCGAACCTACGAATGACGGCACCAAAAGCCGTTGCCTTACCACTTGGCCATACCCCAATCATTTAAGTGCCGAAATTATAGTAAAAAAGCATATTTTTGTCAAGTAATTTTAGATTAAATTCCGATATTTTTGATATAATAATATAAAATTTAAATACTATATAAAAAGAAGAAAAATGAATGCAATACAAAGAGTAAAAGAAGCAATTATAGAGATACAAAAAGGCAATATGGTTATTATGCTTGATGATGAAGATAGAGAAAATGAGGGTGATTTAGTTTATGCAGCAGCATTAAGTACACCAGAAAAAGTTAACTTTATGGCAACACATGCAAAAGGTCTAATTTGTGTTTCAGTTACAAAAGAAACAGCAAATAAATTAGATTTAAATCCTATGGTAAGTTCAAATACATCATCTTATGAGACTGCATTTACAGTTTCAGTTGATGCAGTTGATGCCTTAACTGGTATTAGTGCAGGTGAAAGAGATGATACAATTAGAATTTTAGCAAATCCAATTTCAAAAGCTCAAGAACTTGTTCGTCCTGGACATATTTTTCCCTTAATAGCAAAAGATGGTGGAGTACTAGTTCGAACTGGTCATACAGAAGGAAGTGTTGATTTATGTAAACTTGCAGGCCTTAATGGTGAAGCTGTAATTTGTGAAATCATGAAAGAAGATGGAACAATGGCAAGACGAGATGATTTAGATATCTTTGCACAAAAACATAGTATGAAACAGATTTATATATCTGATTTAGTAGAATATCGATTATCACATGAAAATCTTGTTGAAAATGTTTCAAAAGATGAGATTGATTTTTTTGGAAAAAAGGTAATAAAAAAGGAGTTTAAAGATCATATTGGGAATATACATACTGCTATTATATTTGGTGAATTAACTGAGATTACTCATGTAAAATTCCATACAGTAATTCCAGATATTAAACTATTTTTAAATGATGAAAAACTTCAGTCAATGTTAAAAACAATTAATTTTCTTCAATCAAAAAATGGAATATTAATTTTCTTAACTGATGATATGCAATCAAAAGAGTCTCAAAAAGATTATGGAATAGGGGCACAGATACTTAATTCATTAAATATTAAACAGATCAAACTTATGACAAGTGGCGGAAAACATTCATTTGTTGGATTAAATGGTTTTGGTCTAGAAATAATTGAAGAAATACAAATAGAGTGTTAACAACTCTATTTGTAAGTTAAATATTATTAGGAAGCTTTAGCTGCTGCTTTAATTAATTCAAGTGTTCTTTGAGGAAGTATTAATTCAGCTGATAATGTGTTTTTATTATCATTATAATACTTAGAAGATAATATCATATTTATTTTGTCTTCAAATTTTTGAATAACAGTTTCTTGTGTATCCTTGTCTTCTATATCTAAGAATTGAGCTGGTTCTTGATTTATTACACGTGCTAACCTAAAATCAAATAGATATTTATTATCATAGTCTTCATGGAATTTATCACAAATTATTTTATAAACATCATTTAAGTCAGCCTCATATTTCTTATATATAATTCCTGCTGAATCATTTAAAAGTTTAGAAAAATTATTATAGTCAACAAATATCTCTTTTAATTCATTGTCGTCTAATGAATCATTTTCAACATCAAATTTCTTTGATAACAAGTGATTACAACAGTAATACACTACCTCTTGTTCATTTTCTTTGATATCTTTTAAAAAGCTTGCTAGTTTCATAATTTTTCCTTTTTTTGGTTAAAAAAAGGAGTAAAAATAAATTCACTCCTTTTAACAATAAACTTTATTAGGAAATTATATCTTATAAAGTTGGTCCTGCAGCTGTAAAATCATATTCACTTTCTAAAGTTAAGTATTTTTTAAAGTTTTCAATATACATACCAGCTAACTTCTTAGTAGTTTCATCATATTCAGATTTCACAGACCATGTATTTCTAGGATTTAATACTTCAGTTTCAACGCCAGCTAATGTTTTTGGAATTTTTAAATTAAATACTGGTAATGTTTCAAATTCTGAATTTTCGATTGAGCCATCTAAAATTCCATTAATACAAGCTCTAGTGTTTTTTATACTCATTCTTTTACCAACACCATAAGCGCCACCTGTCCATCCTGTGTTAACAAAATAAACATTTACATTATGCTTGTCAATTTTTTGACCTAATAATTCAGCATAAACTGTAGGGTTTAAAGGTAAAAATGCTTCTCCAAAACAAGAAGAGAATGTTGCAACTGGTTCAGTAATTCCTCTTTCAGTTCCTGCAACTTTTGCAGTATATCCACTTAAGAAGTAATACATTGCTTGCTGTTTATCAAGTTTTGCAACAGGAGGAAGTACACCAAAAGCATCTGCACATAAGAAAATAATGTTAGTAGGGTGACCACCTTTCATATCAGGTGTATGATTTTCAATATGATCTAAAGGATATGAAACTCTAGTATTTTCTGTTTTTGAACCATCAGAATAATCTACTATTCCATTTTCATCATAAATAACATTTTCTAAAATCGCACCTTTTTTGATCGCACCAAAAATTTCTGGTTCAGAATCTTTGTCAAGATTGATAACTTTTGCATAACAACCACCTTCAAAGTTAAATACGCCATTATCATCCCAACCATGTTCATCATCACCAATTAAAGCTCTCTTAGGATCAGTTGAAAGTGTAGTTTTACCAGTCCCTGATAAACCGAAGAATAATGCAGTATCACCGTTTTCTCCTATATTAGCAGAACAATGCATTGCTAGCTTACCATCTAATGGTAACCAATAATTCATCATTGAGAAAACACCTTTTTTCATTTCACCTGCATACCAAGTTCCACCTATCATAGCGATATTCTCTTCAACATTAAATACTACGTATACTTCAGAATGTAAATTATGACTAGCATATGCCATGTCAACAGTTTTACAAGCATTATAAATTGTGAAATCTGGTACAAAATTATCTAATTCTTCTTGTGTTTGAGGCAGTATAAACATATTTCTAATAAAATGTGCTTGCCAAGCAACTTCAGTTATAAATCTAACAGATTTTCTTGAATCTAATGATGCACCACAATATACATCAGTAACATATAAATCTTTGTTACTTAATTGTTTTTTTGAAGTAACTAATAACTCTTCATAAACTTCAGTTGATACTTTTTTGTTAATATCACCCCAAGCAATATATTTATTTGATGGATCTTGATTAACAAAAAACTTATCCTTTGGACTTCTACCAGTGAAAATACCTGTATCTATCATTAATGCACCAGTTGAAGATATTTTTGCACCTTCATTTTCTACTGCATGATTCATTAATGTATCTACATCAAGATTTCTTCTAACCGTTCCAACATTTTCTAAACCTAAAGAGTCTTTAATTTCAGACATAATTTAATTCTTCCTACTAATTAATTTTTATTTAAATATTGATAAAAGAACACCCGCTGCAACGGCTGATCCAATTACTCCAGCAACATTAGGACCCATCGCATGCATTAATAAAATGTTCGATGAATCATATTGTTGTCCTTCTTTACTTACAACTCTTGCTGCCATTGGTACTGCTGATACACCGGCAGCTCCAATTAAAGGGTTGATTTGATTGTCTTTTGAACTTAATAAATTCATAAGTTTTGCCATTAATACACCCATTGCAGTACCTCCTGCGAATGCTAATAGTCCAATTGCCATAATACCCATAGTTTCTGTAACTAAAAATTGTTCTGCTGCTAACTTTGAACCAACTCCTAGTCCTAAAAATATTGTAACAATATTAATTAATGAATTTTGCATTGTATCAGAAAGTCTATCAACAACACCTGACTCTTTAGCAAAATTACCTAAACACAATGCTCCAATTAAAGGGGATGCATCTGGCAAAATTAGTAAAGTTAACATAACTACAACAAGTGGAAATATAATTTTTTCTAATTTAGAAACTTTTCTTGCTGTTTTCATTTTTATTTTTCTCTCAGCTACAGATGTAAACATTCTCATAATTGGAGGTTGTATAACTGGAACTAACGCCATATAAGAATAAGCTGCAACAGCAATTGCACCTAATAATTCAGGAGCTAAAGCAGAAGCTATAAATATTGATGTTGGACCATCTGCCCCACCAATAATCGAAATTGCCGCTGCTTGCTCTAAAGTAAATTCTATTCCTGGTACATATTGAGAAAGAACTACTGCTGCAACTAATGAACCAAAAATACCAAATTGTGCCGCTCCACCAAGTAATGCTGTTTTAGGATTTGCCAGTAAAGGACCAAAGTCTGTCATCGCACCAACACCCATAAAAATCAAGAGTGGGAAAAATCCATTGGTAATACCCATATTATAGATGATACCTAACATTCCATCAGCACCTGCAATTTCTGCAATTGGAATATTGGCTAAAATTCCACCAAATCCAATAGGAATAAGAAGTAAAGGTTCAAAACCTTTTTTTATAGCTAAATAGAATAAAACAAAACAAATTATAATCATAATAATTCTACCAAAGCTTTGCGCAAATGCTGTTAGTTCTTCACCATGAGGACCTTTTAACCCTTCTTGAGGATTTATTATTGCTTTTAAACCAGTTGTACTATAAAAAGAATCAACCAATTCTGACATCGATTTTGATTGATATTCTTTTTTATCTTCAGTAGCTTCAACTGATACTGAAGCTGCAAAAGAATTTACTGAAAACACAGTAAAAAGTGTAAATAAAATTAGAAATAAACTTTTTTTCATTTTAAACCTTCACCTTAAGCAATAATTGCTAAAGTTTGACCTTCTTCAACAGTAGCATTAGGAGTAACAAGAATTTCTTTTACTGTTCCTGATTCTGGCGCGTTAATATCAATTTCCATTTTCATAGCTTCTAATATCATAATCTGTTGATCTTTTTCAACTTTATCTCCAGCTTTTACAAGAATTTTCCATACCGCGCCATTAACAACAGCAGGTACTTCAGTTTCAGAACCATTTGTAGTTGATGGAGTTGATATAGAAGTAGCTTCATTTGAAGAAGCAACAGGTGTTATTTGTATATCTGCATTACCTTCAGCAATTGTTACATTAAATTTTTGTCCGTCTACTACAACTGTATAGTTCCCATTTGCATTACTCATACTTTTATTTTCTCCTAAATTACATTCATTATCATTTTCACATACAGAATCATTTTTTCTAATGTTTAATGGCGACTCACCTTTTAAGAAGGCAATACCTTTTTCATCACATGCTGCTGCTATAAAAATATTTTCTTCAGTAGCTTCAATTCCTTCTAATTCTAATCTTTGTTTCCATACAGATATTTTTTTCTTTTCATCTCTATCAGCAATATCTAATGGATTCTCTTTAGTTGGTTCCATTTTTAATTTTTCAGCTGCAAGTGCAACAATTTGTGCATCTGGCTCAACCGGAGTTTTTCCAAAGTAACCAAGTACCATTTTACCGTAACCTGGAGCAATTTGTTTCCATGGTCCAAACATAACATTTGCGTATGCTTGTTGCCAATAGAACTGAGAAACAGGTGTTACTGATGTACCATAACCACCTTTTTCTACAACTTCTCTCATAGCTTTTATTACTTCTGGAAATTTGTTTAAAGTCCCATTATCTCTCATCATTTGAGTGTTAGCAGTTAATGCACCACCTGGCATTGGTGAGAATGGAATAAGTGGTGACACTTGTGTAGCTTCTGGTGGGATAAAATAATCTTTTAAACAATCACCTAATACTTCTTGATATTTTAAAACCTTTTCAATTTCAAGTCCACCTAAGTCAAAGTTCTTACCCTTAACTGCATGTAACATTGTTAAAATATCTGGTTGAGAAGTTCCACCTGAAACTGGACTTGATGCTAAATCAATTCCATCAGCACCAGCTTCTAAAGCAGCTAAATAACCTGCTACAGAAACTCCAGCAGTTTCGTGTGTATGCAATCTAATATGAGTATCATTTCCAACAAGCTTTCTAGCCATTTGTATCGTTTCATATACTTTTTGAGGAGATGCAGTTCCTGAAGCATCTTTAAAACAAAGAGAATCATGTGGAACACCACTATCTAAAATTTGTCTTAAAGTTTTTTCATAAAATGCAACATCGTGGGCACCACTACACCCAGGAGGTAAATCCATAAGAGTAACAACAACTTCATGATTTAAGCCATATTTTTTAATACATTCAGCAGAATACTCTAAATTTTGTACATCATTTAAAGCGTCAAAATTTCGAATTGTCGTTGTACCATGTTTAGCAAACATTTTTGCATGTAAGTCGATTAGTTCTCTAGAACCTGTATCTAACATTACAGTATTAATACCACGAGCGAGAGTTTGTAAATTTGCATCTGGGCCAACAATTTCTCTAAATTTGTCCATCATCTCAAATGCATTTTCTTGTAAATAAAAAAATAAAGATTGGAACCTAGCTCCACCACCAAACTCAAAATGAGTTATTCCTGCATCTTTTGCAGCTTCTACAGCTGGAAAGAAGTCGTTCATTAAAACTCTACCGCCAAAGACAGATTGAAATCCGTCTCTAAATGTAGTATCCATTACATCAATATACTTTTTTGCCATTTAACATTAACCTTTTAGATTTTTGTGATGCTGTACAGCTGCAACAATTGCAGCTACTTTTGCAGTTTTATTAGATGATGCATTTGTAGTTGGCCTTTTTACTGGCTCTATTTTCTTTTCAGGAAAATATTTTGTTAATAATGCAGCCTGAGCTTTAAGCACAAAAATCATTATAGTTAAAAATGAGAATACTACACCCATTCCTAATGCCATAAATTTAAATGCTTCCGTAACTAAGTTTATTTCCATAACTTTCTCCATGGTTACCACAATGTGATTATTATTGTAATAATATATTAAACTTGCTTTATTAACATTTATAATTATCTTTGATTTTTATTAAATTGTTAAATTTGATTTGTTTATAATACTTTATCTCCGAACTGGTAAATTAAAGTATCAACTTTATAAAAAAAATTCATAACGCTATTTCTAGTTTCAATAATTTTTCTTGCCATTTTGTGTCCTTTTGTATTTAATATTTCAAATTCTATAATATTTTTTAAAAGTACTTGAAAAATATTTCATTTTGTAATATAATTATGTAAATACTATGTAAAAGGATTTAGAATGCTTATTGTAAGTGAAATCATTGATAAATTAAAAGATATACTAAGTGCTGATGGAGTGAATGGTAAAATATTTGATAAAGATGTAGCTATATCTTTAGAACTATCTCAAGCAAATTTTGCAACAATGAAAAATAGAGGAAAAATTCCATATTCAAATATATTGAATTTTTGTGCAAAAAAGAAAATATCAATAAATTGGCTTCTATATAATCAAAATCCTGGTTCACTTGTAGATAGCACAGACAAATACTGGATAAAATATTTTCCTGAAGTTGCTGTTAGTGCAGGTGGTGGTGCTTATGAAAACAATGATAATTTCGAATCTTTAGAAGTTCCTTCATATTTTATAAATAGGTTAGGTGGAAAAGAAAATCTAAAAAATATTGATGCAATAAATGTAGTAGGGGATTCAATGGAACCTACACTAAATGATGACAATATAATTTTTTTAGATAAAACAAAAAATGATTGTTCTCGAGATGGAATATATGCATTTACAACTATTCATGGATTATTTGTCAAAAGAATACAAAAAAGAGTAGATGGTAACTTAGATATTATTTCTGATAATAAAGACTATCCTTCTCAAATATTGAATAATTCTGATATTAAAATTGTAGGTAAGGTTATAAGCACTTTTGGAACAATATATTAGAAAATCAAATATTAAAATTAGAAAAGAGTTATTTCTTTTTCTTCTTTTAGTATGTATTGTTGAACATCATTAAACTCAAATCCAAATATGTATGCAGCATTAAAAAAATTATTTTTAAAAGTGTTTTTTAGTTCTGTAAGATTCTTAAGAATAATTTGTTCTTTTGGTAAATATTTATTATAAGATGAAGTAATATAAATTATCTTTCCGTAACTAAATTTACTTTTTAAATAAATAATTTCATTTTCTAGTAATTCAAAATCATTAGATAAAATAATAAATTTATCAGTCTTTCCAAATTCAAGAATGTTAAAATTTTTATCCAAAAAAATTGTTTTGAAAAGATCAAGATTTTTTAATTTAGTATCATCAAATGCACTAATATTTAAATAATTATAAACTCTTATAAAGTCTTCTATATAAATACTTGGTATTCTAACTCTTTGAAAATATTTATCTTTAAATGAAAATGAAACTTCAAAAAGTGAATGTTCAATTAAATTTGAAACTTCTAAATGTTCATTATTAAAGTTTTTATAATTTGGATATATCTTATCTAACACTTCATTATTATTAGAAAACAAAATTGTTTTATTATCTATATCATCAAGTAATGAAATAAAATGACTAAGTTTCTTTGGAATAACTATTATTTTTTTGCTTGTTACAGGAGATAATGCTCTTAAAAAATTATTAACTATATTATTACAATAGAAAGATTCTAGATTAAAAAGTGCTAGTTTATATCTGATTAATTTTATTATACAGCTTTCGAGCTTATTAACCTTTATCCATGCTATCTCATTATCAGTAATTGGACACACATTTTCTACAATTATTGCAAAAGCGCCTTTTTGAATAGCTAGTTGAATATCCTCTAAATTATAAGCTATAAAGAGATCACCTTCTTTTACTTTTGATACTTTAGTTTTAAAAGAATAAATAAAAGATATTGATGGAGAGTTTAATAGCTTTCCATCAATGATATCTAAGATAGATGTAATTTGCACTAGCTTATTTTAGTTCCACTTTGTTTTGAACTTTCTGGTCTTATTAAAGATAAACCATTTTCATCTTTGGCAGCCATTAACATACCTTCACTAATCATACCCATTAATTTTGCTGGTTTTAAATTTGCAACAACACAAGCTTGTGTTCCTACTAAATCAACTGCATTATAAAATTCTTTTATACCAGCTAGTACTTGTCTATTTCTTCCTTCTCCTAAATCAACTTGTAACTTTAAAAGTTTTTTTGATTTTGGAACTTCTTCGGCTTCTACAATTGTTCCTATTTTTAAAGAAGTTTCAAAAAACTTATCAATAGTAATTAAATTATCATCTTCTTCAATTTTTTCATCTTTTTTAGAAACATTTATTTCAACAGAATCTTTTTCAACTATAGCTGGTTTCCCTTGTTCTAGAAGAATTTCTTCAATTCGAGGAAATAGTTGTTCAACTTTTGTAATAGTAGTATCAGGGATTAATTCTTTATCTACTATTAAAGACGTATATGTTTCATTATTAATAGTAATTCCCAATGAAGTTGCAATTTTACCAATTTTTTCTGGCATTACTGAATCTAAAAGAAGTGAAACTCTTGCCATAATATTTGTAATTAAAGCAACTAATGCCATTGCTTCATCACTCTTACCATCTTTCATTAGATTCCAAGGTTCATAATCACCAATTGCTTTATTGGCAATTGTAAGAATTTTCCAAATATCTTCTAAATATCTATTTAATTGCATTTTGTATAAATACTCTTCAATATTAAATAAAATAGCTTCTACTTCATCAAGTTCTTTTTGATGATACTTTCTAACATCTTTTGATGATACTTTAAAATCAAAATATTTTCCACTCATTCCAGAAATTCTATTTAATAAGTTTCCTAAATCATTTCCTAAATCTGAATTAATTCTGTCCATTAAAGCTTTTTGTGAAAAATCACCATCTTGACCAAACGGTACTTCTCTTAACATGAAATATCTAAATGCGTCTAAACCATATGCATCTGCAACAAGTTTAGGATCAACTACATTACCTTTTGACTTAGACATTTTTTCGCCATCTCTTGTCCACCAACCGTGTGCTGCAATATGCTTTGGTAATGGTAAATCTAAAGACATTAAAAAAGCTGGCCAATAAATAGCATGGAATCTTAAAATATCTTTACCAACTAAATGAGTAGAAGCAGGCCAGTGTTTCATTTCTTTTTCATCAGTTCCATATCCAAGAGCTGTTATATAGTTCATTAATGCATCAAGCCAAACATACATAACATGTTTTGGTTCATTCATAGCTTCTGGAAGTTTTACACCCCAATCAAAAGAAGTTCTTGAAATTGATAGATCTCTTAATCCACCTTGAACAAAGTTCATTATTTCATTTTTCTTTGATCTTGGAAGTATACAATCTTCATTTTCTTCATACCATTTTACTAGCTTATCTTCATAAGCAGATAATTTAAAGAAGTAACTCTCTTCTTTAACAATATTTGTAGGTTTTCCACAATCAGGACAAAACTGTTCATCAACTAATTGTTTTTCTGTAAAGAATGTCTCACAAGATACACAGTAATAACCTTCATATTCACCCTTATAAATATCACCCTTATCATACATCTTTTGAAATGCAGCTTGAACACCTATTTTATGGTCATCATCTGTTGTTCTAATAAATTTATCGTAAGAAATATCAAAATCATCCCATAAAGCTTTGAATTTTCCAGAAACTTCATCTGCATACTCTTTTGGAGTTTTACCTCTTTGTTCTGCACTTTGAGCAATTTTTTGCCCATGTTCATCAGTTCCAGTTAAAAAATATGTGTTTGCACCTGTTAATCTTGAATATCTAGCTAGCATATCTGCTATAATCGTTGTATAAGCGTGTCCTATATGTGCTACATCATTTACATAATATATTGGTGTTGTTATATAAACATTTTTACAAGATTCTTCCATTAGTTACCTCTTTTATAAATTATAATATTAAAATTCAAAGCCACCGCCAGCGCCTTTATTCATTGATGAATATACAGCCACAACGTATTTCTTTCTTAAATCACAGTCAAAAAAATTATCACATGGAGTACAAGACTCTAAAGAATTATCCTTTTGACACTTTTTTATTTCAACTAGTTTTTGATCAAGTTTTATTTCCCACTCATCAATAACTATATTTTTTTGTTTATCCATTTTTTTTGTAAACTTCTAAAACTCTATTTATTTCATTGTTTGATCCAAAGAAACAAGGAGTTGTGTCATGGATATGAGTAGTTTCAACTTCTAAAGCCCTTTTAAAACCATCAACTGCTTGTCCATTTGCTTTTTCGTAAGTATATGCAAAAGGGAAAACTTCAAATAATTGTCTTAATTTACCTTTTGGTCTATCAGTAGTTCCTGGGTAAGAGAATAATCCACCACCTTTTAAAAGTATTTGATGTAAATCAGGAACCATACCACCTGAATATCTTAATCTATAACCATCGTTAAAAATATCATCAATTAATTTTTTATGAAAAGGTGCCCAACAATTTTGTGTTGAACCTGGTGCATTTAATTTACCTTTTTCATCTAAAACTATATTTTGAATAAATTCGAACTTACCTTTTTTTAGTCTATACATTTTGACATCATCAATTGCGACAACCATTTCCACTCTTGGACCAAAAACAACATATACCGAAGCTACTATACTTTTGGCGTCGAAATTATCTTTATATATTCCATAAATTGAACCTACAGATAAGTTTACATCAACTAATGACGAACCATCTAATGGGTCATAAGCAATTAAATATTCACCGTTATTATCTAAATTAATAATTTCTTCTTGCTCTTCAGAAACAATTGCTTTAATACTTGGAATGGTTTTAAATATATCTTCTATAATCACGTCACTTGCAATATCAAGTTTTAATTGAGTATCCCCAGTTGAATTTTCTTGTTCACTTTTACCAGTATCACCTGTTTCAATTAATTCTTTAATTTTAATACTTGCTTCTTCTATAGCTACAATTATATCTTGCATTTTATACTCTCTTTGCGTTTTTATCAATCCAGGCAATCATGTCTTCTGGAGAGTTTAGATTTAACTTTTCAATTCTAGATGGAATATCATGATTATTTATAGTATCGTCAGAAGCAATTGCATCTGAAACTTTAAAATAATCTTCATCTAATGTATTTCTAAAAATAGAAATTCTAGGTAAATCTAGAGTTTTTAAACCCTCAACTAATAAATAATCAAAATCATCAAATAAATCAATAATCTCATGAATCGTTGAAGTTTGTTTTTTTAATAGTGTAGTTTTATTAGGGCCAACAACAAGAACATCTGCACCTGTTTCCGTAAACTTGAACGAATCTTTTCCAGGAGTATCAAACATTGCTTTGTCTTTTGGATCGTGTTTAACAATACAAACTTTAAAACCTTTATCTTGTAGAATATTCGATATTCTAACTATAGAAGTTGTCTTACCATTATTCGACGGTCCAGAAAAAGCTACTATTAATCTTTTCTTATTCATAAACGCATTTTATCTAAAATAGGGTTAAAGTATATTTATACAGTCAATTTATTTTATAGTTCCACCATAAAATTCTTAGATTATATAAGCACAAATAAGATAAAATACAAGTCTTAAAAAGTATCAAAATCAAAAGGTTTAATAATAATGAGTGAAAATAAAGATTTTTTACATGCAATAGTAAATGAAGATTTAAAATCGGGTAAATATCAAAAAATTATTACGCGATTTCCACCTGAACCAAATGGCTTTCCTCATATAGGACATGCTAAATCTATTTGTATAAATTTCGGTATTGCATCAGACTTTAAGGGTCATTGTAATCTTAGAATGGATGATACAAATCCAAGTAAAGAAGATACTAAATATGTAGAAGCTTTAAAAGATGCTGTTTCTTGGCTTGGATTTGACTGGGGAGAAAATGTACGTTTTACTTCTGATTATTTTGACAAAATATATGATTATGCTATTAAGCTTATTAAAATGGATAAGGCATATGTTGATAGTGTAAATGAAGAACAAATGAGAGAAAATAGAGGTACTATTACACAAGCAGGAATACGAAGTGAATTTGCAAATAGAAGTATTGAAGAAAATTTAGATCTTTTTGAAAAAATGAAAAATGGCGAGTTTGAAGATGGAGAACATGTTTTAAGAGCAAAGATTGATATGGGTGCTGCTAATATGAAGCTTAGAGATCCTCTTTTATATCGTATTAGACATGCTCACCATTTTAGAGCAGGGGATAAATGGTGTATTTATCCAATGTACGATTTTGCTCATTGTTTATCTGATTATATTGAAAATGTTTCACACTCTATTTGTACACTAGAATTTGAAAATAACCGTGATATCTATAACTGGGTGCTAGATACTTTAAAACTTGAACAACCTCGTCCATATCAACATGAATTTGCTCGTCTTGGAATAAACTATACCGTAATGAGTAAAAGAAAACTTTTAGAATTAGTTGATGGTAAATATGTAGATGGTTGGGATGACCCTAGAATGCCCACTATTGCTGGATATAAACGAAAAGGTTATACAAAAGAATCTATTTTAAACTTCTGTGATCAAATTGGAGTTGCAAAAGCTAACTCAATGGTTGATGTAGCTCAACTTGAGTTTTGTATTAGAGATGATTTGAATAAAAAAGTACCAAGAGTTATGTGTGTTCTAGATCCACTTAAAGTTACAATTGTTAATTATGATGGTATTGAAGAATTAGATGCATCGTACTATCCTCATGATGTTCCCAAAGAGGGTTCAAGAAAAGTACCTTTTTCAAGTGAAATCTATATTGAACATGATGATTTTTCTGAAAATCCAGAAAAAGGATATTTTAGATTAACACCTAATCAAGCAGTAAGACTTAGACATGGATATATTATCACTTGTAAAGAAGTGATTAAAGATAATGCTGGAAATATTATAGAAATAAAAGCAGAATATTATCCTAATTCTAAAAGTGGAAATGATACTAGTGAAATTAAAGTTAAAAGTGCTATTCAATGGGTATGTTCAAAAGCAGGAAAAGAAGTCGAAGTAAGACTTTATGATAGATTATTTAAAAATGAATCTCCAGAGGGAATTGAAGATTTAAATCCAAATTCATTAAAAATTATTAAAAATGCACTTATTGAACCTGCAGTAATAAGTGAAAAAATAGATGAAAGATTTCAGTTTGAGAGACAAGGGTATTTTTATGCGGATCCAATTGATTATAGTGATGAAAGACCTGTATTTAATAAAATTGTTGGACTAAAAGACTCTTGGAGTAAAAAAAGTAAAGTTGAAAAATCTGTACAAAAAAGTAAAGAAAATACTCAAGTTAAAAATGAACAAATAGTTGGAGAAGTTACAGCTATGAGTAAAGAAGAAGAAGCATTATTTGAAAAGTACTCTAAGAAATTTGGGTTAAATAATGAAGTTGCAAATATTTTAGCTCGTGATGAAAAATTATCGAGATTTTATGAGGGATGTTTAAAAACATCAAACAATCCTATTAGTCTAGCAAATATAATTGTAACAGAGGTTGCTAGAGAATTAAAAGAAAAAGATGTACATGAAGTTAAATTTACTACAAGTCAAATATCAGAACTTGTAAAAAATCTTGATGATGGGATAATTTCAAGTAAGATTGCAAAACAAGTATTTGAAGTAATGGTAGAAAGTGGAGAAGATCCAACAAAGATAGTTGAAGATAAGGGTCTTATACAAATAAGTGATGAGTCGGTTATTTTACCTATCATTGATCAAATTATTATACAAAACCCGGATAATGTCTTAAAGTTTAGAAATGGTAATACAAAACTTTTAGGTTTCTTTGTAGGACAAGTATTAAAAAATACTGGAGGAAAAGCAAATCCTAAGGTTGTTAATAAACTTGTAGCAGAAAAATTGAAATAGAACCATTAGAATAAATAAAAAAGGTTAATTATATGTATAAAACTTTATCTATGTCATTATTAATAACCATGCTAGTAGGATGTTCTTCAACTACTGCACTAAAACATTTTGATAAAAATGAACTTGAAATTAAGGCATTACAATATACAAAAAAAGCAGATTTGATAATAAATAACGAACAAAAAATTCTTTTATGGGGAACATACTTAAATAATATTGATATTAAAAAATTTAATTCTGAAGATGAATCATTTCTTATATCAATATACTTTGTTAATCAAGAAAGTCAAGATTTAAATGAAAATGTTTATTCTTTTTCTCTAAATGAACACAGTGCAAAATCTGTAGAAGAGATAAAAATAACTGATAAGAAATATAAAGATATTTTATTTAAAAATACTTGGGGTAAATATTATCTTGTTAGATTTGACAATATTAAAAATAATTATAAACTAACTCTTTCTCTAAATGATCTGAAAAATAATTCAGCTATATTAAATTTTGAAAAATAGAAAATAAAGTTAGTTTATTTTCTATTTACTATTACTTAATTAAAAAAATAAGTTTTTTAAGAAAATTTCTAAGAACATTAACCCAAAAATTAATATAATTGGCGCTAAATCCATTCCACCAAAAACAGTAGGAATATATTTTCTAACAAAGGCATAAGCTGGTTCTGTTAATCTATATAACATTTGTACAATAGGATTATTTGGATCAGGTCTAACCCATGTTAATAGTGCTGATATTATTATAACCCATTTATATAAAGATATAATTGTTAAAAGTACAGTAAGTATTGAAGTAATTAAAGCATCTATCATTTTACAATTTCTCCTAAATAATTTTTAATTAATGGATAAATATTATCAATATCTGGTCCATTTTCTATTCCTGTTAAGATCAACTTTAAAGGCTTATCTAAAGATTCATCTTTTAATTGCGTTTTTTCTGTAATATGTTTTTTTAAAGCATCTAGATTCTCAAAATAAGGAGCATTTTGTAAACACCCTTTTAATACAGAAAACTCTTTTTCAGAACCAACACATTGAGTTTTAGCTTCAAAAATAGTATTTATTCTATTTTTTAGTTCATTAAGAGTACTTAAATCTTCTAAATAAATTTTTCCAAGTTTTCCTATATCTGTATCAGCAAAACCTAATAATTTAGATAATCTCATATCATCCATTTGTTCTAAATGTTTTTTGTTTATAAGCTTTAATTTATTAATATCAAAATCAACTGTTTCATTTGAGATATCTTCAATTTTAAACCAAGCAATAGCCTCTTCTAAACTAAATATTTCTTTTGGTGTTTTATTTCCTAAAAGAACTAAATAATTTGCAATTGCACTAGGAAGAAATCCATCGTCAATTAAATCTTTTACAGAAATAGAAGTATTAGAAATAGAAGGTAAATGAACATACTTTATTTCTTTTGTATATCCTAAAGAGTTTCTAATATGTATTTGTTTTGCGGTATTTGTAATATATCGTTTATTTCTAATAACAAGTGAAATATCCATTAGCATGTCATCAACAGCACATGCATAATCATATGTTGGTGTTTTATCATGATTTAAAATATTGAAAGCATCAATATCATCAGGAATTGTGTCAAAATTACCATGAATAATATCTGTGAATTTGATATTTACTTTAGGTTTACTAATTCTTACTGTAAATGGTGCGTTAACTTCTAAAATAGCTTCATCAGATAAAGTTTCACAAAAACCATCATAAACAAAAGCTTTATTATTAGCTTTTGCTTCATCTTTCAACTCTTTAAGTTTTGCATCTCCACAAAAACATGAAAAAGCTTTCTTTTTTGTAAGAAGTTGCATTGCCATTTTTTGATGATATTTTAAAGAATCGCTTTGATGAGAAGCTGTTAAATAATCAATTGAAAAAAGACTTAAAACTTCCAAAATCTCTTTATCTTTTCCTTCAATATTTTTTTCTTTTTCTATATCTTCTATTCTTATTACTAAATCTTCATTTAACTGTTTAGCAACTATATAATTAAATATAGCAACTCTTAAACTTTCAATATCCATATCCGATGTAGGACTTGGTGCAAATCTTAACAAACTATTTCCTTACAATTGCAAATGTTAAATTATTAATCTCATCATGAGATTTTATAAATCTATTTAAATCTTCTAATTTTAAATTTTGAATTAAATCTAATTCTCTTTGTGGATAACTTTGGTCTAAACCTCTGTAATAAAGAGTGAAAGCTTTATTCAATCTTTGTGATAAAACTTCATTTCTTAAAGGTTCACTACCTGTTAAAAAGTTTTTCGCAGCTTTTAACTCATCTTTTGTAACACCTTTTTTTACAAAATCTTTAATGATTTCTTTAACCAAAGATTGTGCTTCTTTTGCTGTTTCATTTTTAGTTTGTAAGTAACCACTAAAAAATGTATGAGATTTATTTATTGATACAGTACCATAAGCACTATATGCTAATCCTCTTTTTACTCTTATTTCTTCCATAAGTCTAGAACCAAAACCTGAACCACCTAAAATAAATGATGCAACTTTTGCAATATATCTATCTTCATCACTTGCACTAACTTTGTATGAGCTACCAAAATAAATATATGCTTGTTCAGTTTCTTTTATAAGTGTTTCTTCTTCATCTTTTGATACAAAGTTAATTTTTTCTAATTCTCTTTTAACACCAGGTTTTAAAGCTTCTAAAACTGGTTTGATTAATTTTGCAAATTCTTTATATGAAAAATCTCCACCTGCAACGATAATAAGATTATTTAAATTAACTGTATTATTAATAAAAGTTTTAATATCTGTAAGCTTTATATTTTCAATTGATTCTAAACTACCAGAACTTGGATTTGCTAAAGCAGTACCTTTGAAAAGCTTTGTTTTTAATAAATTTTTTGCTGTATAATCAAAATCATTTTCTTTTCTTTTAAGCTCACCCGTTTTCAATGTTTTTAATTTTGCAAGAGTATCTTCACTATAATTAGGTGATTTAATTAAATTAACTAATAATTCAATTGATTTATCAGATACATCTTTTAAATTTGATAATTCCATTACAAAAGTTTCAAAACCATTAGAAGTATGTAATGAAATTGCATTTTCTTCTAACTTTTGAGCAAATTTAGTAGAACCTAACTCTTTTGTTCCTTCATTTAATAATTTAGAAGAAAAACTAGCTAGTCCACTTTTATCTTTATCTTGTATATAACCTGAATTCTGGAAAACTAATTGTAAATTTAAAATTGGTAAACTATTTTGTTTTTCAAAAACTACTGGAACTTTAATTCCTTCTATTTCTATATGCTTTATGTCAGCACTCATTAAACTTCCTTGTAAAATTACTAATGCAAATAAATATTTTTTTAATTTCTTAATCAAAGATTAATACCTCTCAAGTATCTCATAAGCTGTATTTCTTTTTGCTGGTTTCTCTCCAATATCCCGAATTAGCCTAATCATTTCTTCTTGATTCATCCTATTTGAAGCTCCTGCAGCTTTTACTACATTTTCTTCCATCATAGTACTTCCTAAGTCATTAGCTCCAAAATTTAGAGCTAATTGACCAATATAAGAGCCTTGTGTAACCCATGAACTTTGCATATTCATAAAGTTATCTAAATAAAGTCTTGAAACCGCAAGTAATCTTAAGTATCTATTTGATGACTGTGGTTTAATATCAGGAATTTCTTTTAATAAAGTCGTATTAGCACCTTGGAAAGACCACATAATAAAAGCTCTAAATCCACCTGTTCTATCTTGTAAATCTCTTAATAATTCCCAATGTTCAATAATCTCTTCATCAGTTTCAACTGTTCCAAACATCATAGTAGCTGTTGTCTTCATTCCAATTGAGTGTGCTAACTCATGAACTTCAATCCATTCTAGACTATCCATTTTATTAGGTGCAATAATATCTCTTACTCTATCTGATAATATCTCCGCACCAGCTCCTGGAATTGAACTTAAACCTTTATCTTGAAGTCTTTTTAAAACTTCTAAAATGCTAATTTTTGATACTTTTGCAATATATTTAATTTCAATTGCAGAAAAACCATGAATAGTAATTTGAGGATATTTTGTATGAATATGTGAAACTAATTCTTCATAATAATCGATTTTTAATTTTGGATGAACCCCACCTTGAAAAAGAATTTGTGTTCCACCAATTTCTAATAATTCATCAATTTTCGCATCAATTTCATCAAATTTTAATACATAAGAATCTTCATCTCGTCCGTGTCTAAAAAAAGCACAAAATTTACAATCAACCCAACATACATTTGTATAGTTAATATTTCTATCAACTATAAAAGATGTTGTTTTGTCAGGGTGTAACTCAAGCTTTCTTTTTGTTGCCATTTCACCTAATTCTAATAACGAAGCATTTTTTATTAAATCCAATGCTTCCTCATTTGTTATTCTTCTATTTAATAAATCTATTTTTTTAACCATTAGAAACTACTCCCTAGTGAGAATTCGAATGTTGATGTTTCATCATCAGCCTCAGCATCAAGTGCTTTTGCAAAAATTAGTTGTAAAGGTCCTAGAGGAGACACCCATTCTAATACAGCTCCAGTACTTGATCTTACAGTATCAGTAAAATCATCTTGACCAATCATTCCATAATCATAAAATAATGCCCATCTCATTTTAGCACTTGGAATTAAAGGAAAACTCATTTCAACAGAGTTAGCAAATAATCTTTTACTTGCTTCAGTAACTTCTCCATCAATGTTTGAAGGAAATGCGTACGATGAGTATCCTCTTAAACTTTTAACCCCACCTAAATATAGTGAATCACCTTGATTTATCTGTCCATTATCAACTAAGACACTTATTTTTGTTCTAAATCTAAAAATCCAATCTAGTTCAGCATAATCACTTAAACTGTTAAAGTATTTAAGATATGAAGTTGATTTTAAATACTTTGAATCTCCACCAATACCTGCAAATTCTAAGGAAGTACCAGCTTTAATACCTTCTCTTGGTAATTGATAATTATCTGTATTATCAAAGCTTAGATATGGAGTTAATGTACTTGAAATATATTCTTGATTTGTGTAAGGATTTGTAATAGTTGTAATATCATCATATGTATATTCTTCTTTTATAAAATCAAGTTTATATCTTAATCCAGCTCTTAAATTTCTAGAAATTTCACGGCCAAATCCAAGAGAAAAACCTTTTGTGTTTTTATCTAAATCATATACACTTTTGCTAATTTCGGCATCAGTATTATGTGCTTCTATATCACCATTAAATTTACTATCATTAATAGCTGGGTTTGTTAAACTTAAAGAAAATGCACTTTTATTAGCAGATAAATCAGCACTAATTCCTAAACCTAAACCAGAACCAAAAATATTTGTATCTTTAATAGAACCACTAAGCATTAACTTATCATACGAACCGTATCCACCACCAACAGTTAGTGCACCAGTTGCTGCCTCAGTTACTTCAATTAAGATATCGATTTTATCTTCACTAACTCTTTTTTGTTCAATCTTTACATTCTCAAAATAAGATGATCTAGCTAGTTTTGATTTCGAATCTTTAAAATCAGTTTCATTATACAAATCTCCTGGAGCTAAATAAACATTTCTTCTAATAACTCTATCCAGAGTTCTTGAATTACCTGAAATTCTAACATCATTAATATAAACTTTTTTACCAGGGATTACATTATATATTACATCTACTTTTGAGTTTTTAATATCTTTTTTTAAATCAAATTTTACTTGAGCATATGCATAACCTTTATTAGCAACTTGAGTTTTAATAAATTCTTGATCACTCCTAAGTTTTTTAATATTAAATGTATTATCAATAATCAAATCTAATTCAGGGTAAATATTTTTTGCATCGACTATTGAAGAATCAACATAAATTTTAATGTCGTTTGTTTTATATCTTGTACCTTCGTTAATAAAAAAATCTAAATTTGCTTGATTTGATGCAAAATCAATATCTAAAAAAGGTTGTTTAACTTGTGAATCAAGATACCCTTTTTCAAAATATAATTCATTCATTCTTCTTGCATCATATTTTAATTGATCGATTTTTACTTCACCATCATTTTGACCAAACCACCACGAAGCAATCTCTTTTTCTTTATTTGCTGTTACATTATCAAAATCATCTTGATCTAGTTCATTAGATCCATAATAATTAGCTTTTTTAATGATGATTTCATCACCTTTATTTACATTAAATGTAAGTTTTAATGAATGCTCATTTATAGTTTCAATTTCTGTTTCAACAACTGAGTTAATATATCCATCATTTTCTAAAAGATTTAACAATGTTTTCTTTGCATTTTCAACTCTTTTTTCAGTATACATTGAACCTTTTTTAAGTTGAATCATTGTTTTTAAAACTTCAATATCATCTGTACGGGATTTATATCCTTTTATATCAACATTAGCAATTGAAGGTTTTTCTTTGAAATTTAATTGTAGTTTTCCGTTATCATTAATAACAGCTATGTCATCAAAGTAAGCAAATTTATAAAAGTTTTTTATTGCATTATTTATTTTAAAATCATTAAATTCATCACCTGGCTTCATGTCAAGTGTTTCATCTACTATTTTTTGAGATATCTTATTTAAATTATTATATTCTATAGATTTTATTGTATCGGCATATAGAACTGCTGCACATGCTAAAGAAAATAGGATTACTTTATTTTTCACGACTTTCCTTAATTTCATAATTAAGCATTAATATAGCTAAATTCTCTTTATATAAATATTAAGATATAATCACACATTAATTTAAAAAAAGGTGTTAACTTGAATATAGGAATAGTTGGTTTAGGACTAATGGGTGGTTCTTTAGCTAAAGCAGTTAAAAAATATGGAATAGCTAAAAAAGTATATGGTTATGCAAGAAGTGAAAAATCAAAAAAAGAGATTCAAGAACTAGGTTTAATAGATGAATTAGTTGATATAGAAACTATGAAGACTAACTGCGACTTAATTGTTTTAGCAATTCCAGTTGATAATATCATATCTTTTTTTCCAAAATTATTAGATATTGACGAAAATACAACTATTATGGATTTAGGTTCAACAAAAGAGTTTATTGTAAAAAATATTCCATTAAAAATAAAGAAAAATTTTGTAGCTGCTCATCCAATGTGTGGTTCTGAGAAATTTGGACCAAAAGCTTCTATGGATAATTTATATGAAGGTAAAACTGTTGTTTTATGTGATCTAGAAAATAACACAGAACTTCATAAAAATAGAGCAATAAAAGTGTTTCAAGATATTGGAATGAGACTTGTTTTTATGGATTCACATAATCATGATGTTCATGCTTGCTATATGTCACACCTACCTCATGCAATATCTTTTTCTTTAGCAAATACAGTAATGAATCATGAAGACCCAAAGTCAATTATTGCACTTGCTGCTGGCGGATTTACTGATATGAGTAGAATCGCTAAATCAAGTCCTAATATGTGGACTGATATTTTTAAACAAAATAGAGAAAACTTACTGAATTCAATTGATTTATTTGAGGATCATATGAAAAAAGTAAGAGAAATGGTTGAAAAAGAAGAGTATGAAAAACTAGAAGAATGGATGAAAAAAGCTAATACTTTACATGAAATTTTATAGTGAAATTAAAAATCAATTCAAAAAATTGAATTGATTGCTTCTTGAACTTTTAAAGCTTGATAATGTTCATAAACGTCATGACATCTAATAATTGATGCACCTCTATGTACAGATTCTAAATGAATTGCTAAAGTACCAGAAAGTCTGTCTTTTATTTCACATGGTGTGATCATATCAATCATAGATTTTCTACTCGCACCTATTAATAATTCATATTCAAAATGTTTAAAGTACTCCAATTTATTTAAAAGTTCTAAGTTATGTTCTAAATTTTTTCCAAAACCAATACCCACATCTAAAGCTATATCTTGAATACCAAAACTTTTTGCTTTTTGAATTTGCTTTTTAAAATATTGATCAATATCTGATACAACATTTTCATATACTGGTTTTTCTTGCATGTTAGAAGGATTATTTTGCATATGCATAATGATTACCTTTGCATTATATTTAGCACTCACTTTACAAACTTCATCATTTTTTAAGCCCGTAATATCATTTACAATTTTAAAACCTTTATTTAAAACATAATCAATAACTAAAGGAGAGTAAGAATCAATCGAAAAATCTACTTTCTCAAAATATTTTTCTTTGTAAATTGTATCAACAATATTTTTTAAACGATTTAATTCTATTTTTTCATCAACAGCAGTACTTCCTGGTTTACTTGAAACAGCTCCGATATCTATAATTTTTGCACCATCTTCAATCATCTTTTCTATTTTAAAATTTGCTTCTTTATAACTAAATCGACTATCTTTAAAAAAAGAGTCTTCATTTGCATTTAAAACTCCCATAATTTTTGTTTCATACTTTTTCATATTAAACCCTGGTATTTAGTTTTTAGATTTTTGATTTACTAAAGATAAAAGTAAAGAAGTTAATACATTAATAGGTCTTGAATTTAAATCTAAAAGTTTTGTTGATTTTGAAAATAAATCTAATTTTGATATAGATAATTTTATATTTTGATTAGTTGTTTTTAACAAAATAGTTTCAACAATATTTTTTGCTTCATTTTTTGATATTCTTTGATTATCTTTTAAAAACATATAAATATCTTTTAAATCTAATTTTGATGTAGATAATTTTATATTTTGATTAGTTGTTTTTAACAAAATAGTTTCAACAATATTTTTTGCTTCATTTTTTGATATTCTTTGATTATCTTTTAAAAACATATAAATATCTTTTAAATCTAATTTTAAAATATCTAATGGTATTTCTTCTTTTAATAATGAATTTTTCATGTAGTTATATGGCATTCGTGAGTATATTGTAGGTAAAATTGAAGATTTAGAACTCGTAAGAATTATAAATACTACGTTTTTAGGAGGTTCTTCTAAAACTTTTAATAATGAATTTTGAGCTTCTTTTCTAAATGTACTTCCACATAAAAAAATATATTTATTTTCATTTGATGCTATGTATGCTTCTTTTATAGCATTAGTTGCTTGTAGTATTTGAAATTCATCTTTTTCTTCATTTTTGATTATTCTAATACTATGTGGAGAATAAAAAACTGATAAATCATTTAGTGTCTTATCTATGTCATTTACTATTAGAATAGTTGATTTATCAATCTTCTTTGTTATCATTTTAGTTTTCTACATTTATTTCAGCAAAAAGTGCTGAACTTACTGTTTTATTATACAAACGAAACATTTGTAATAATTTCATGTCCAAAGCTTCATCATTTGATCTTAAATTAAAAGCATCTTGCATTTCTTCATCAAAAAGCCATAAAAAAGAATTTTTAGAAACCTTTGGTATGACAGCTCGAACATCTTGACTTTTTCCTATATACCAGAAACAATACCCATTTGGAAAAGATATATTTAGCATATCTTTTATATATGAAATGTCATCATCAGATTTTATATTATCTATATACTTATAAAAAGATTTAAAATCATAGAAAGGCAAAAAAGGTCTATTTAGTTTTTGAGAATTAATATTTGATAGAACATACTCTAAGAACCATTCTCTATCTTTATCTGTTAGCACAATAACAGAAACACCTTTTTCTAATAAGTTTACAATATTCTTTGAAACTAAAGGTGTCCATTCATACTTTTTTTCTTCCAACCACGGAGATATTAATCTATCTTCCCTGATTGTATCAACTGTCCAATTTAGAAATTCTTGCACGCTTACTTATCCAGATTATAAGCTTCGTGTAATGCTCTTACTGCTAACTCTGCGTATTTAACTTCAATAATCATTGAAATCTTTATTTCAGAAGTTGAAATAATTCTTATGTTAATATTTTCTTTAGCTAATGAAGAAAAAGCTTTTGAGGCAACCCCTGTATGAGATTTCATACCAACACCAACTATTGACACTTTACAAATAGCATCATTGTAATCAATTTTTTTAGAATCTTTCTCAAACCTAGACATAACTTCTTTACAAGCTTCAAAATCACCAGTTGGGATTGTAAAATCTAAATCTGTAGCACCATCAACACCAACAGTTTGTACAATCATATCAACATTAATATCAGCATCCGCAAGTGATGTAAAAATTGATGCAGCAATACCTGGCTGATCAGTTACTCCATACATTCCAACTCTGATTTGATTTTTATCTAATGCGATTCCACTTACTACTGGTTTTTCCATAATATTCTCTTCCTTTGTTATTAACGTACCTTCAACTTCTGGAGTAAAGCTAGATCTTGATACTAAGTTTACGTTTAATTTTTTTGCCATTTCTACAGATCTATTTTGTAAAACCTTTGCACCTAATGAAGCAAGTTCTAACATCTCATCATAAGAAATTTTTTCTAATTTTTTTGCTTTAGGTTCAATTCTTGGATCTGTAGTGTAAATACCGTCAACATCTGTGTAAATTTCACAAATATCAGCATTTATAGCACCTGCTATAGCAACTGCTGTTAAATCACTACCGCCACGACCTAGTGTTGAAACTCTATTTGTATCAATTGTAACACCTTGAAAACCTGCAACAATTATTGTTTTTCCATCATTTATTGCATTCTTTAGATTTGTGGTATCAATATCTTCAATTCTAGCTTTTGTATGTGAATTATCAGTAATAATACCAGCTTCTCTACCACTCATTGATGTTGTTTTATAACCTTGTTCATTCAAAGCAATTGATAAAAGTGCAGATGTAACTCTCTCACCTGAACTTAATAACATATCTATCTCAGCAGCGTTTGGTTGAGATGAAAAACTTTCTGCATATTCAATAAGTTTGTTGGTTTCTCCACTCATTGCAGAAACTACTGCGATAACATCATCGCCTTCGTCTTTAATTTTTTTTATAATATTCGCAACATTTTGGATTCGTTCAAGTGTACCTACACTTGTACCACCAAATTTTAATACTTTTAACATTTACTCATTAATCCTTTTTAAATATAACCTTCAGTTTTAAAATATTTTATAACTTGCTTATAAACTGTTCTTTTGAAAAAAGTTATATAGTCATAAATATTTTTTGTTGGTACAAATTTATATTCACTAAATTCAGGTATTTCAGTTTCTATATTTACTTTTGCACCTTTTTTTAATTTTACCAAGTAGTATTTTTGTATTTGTCCGTCATAAGGATACATCTTTTTTGCAATAGCTGGAGGAAAATCATAAGATACCCATTGAGGATATTCTGCAATAATTTCAATTTCTCTTGTTCCTATTTCTTCTTCAAGTTCTCTGTAAAGTGCATCTTCAGCACTTTCACCTTCATCAATTCCACCTTGTGGGAATTGCCAAGCATTATCTACATCTGTTCGTGAAGCAATAAATATTTCACATGTATGTGGGTATTTTGCTGATAATACAATCGCTGCTACATTTGGTCTATAATTTTTAGTATTGTCTTTTGTGATTTCTTTTTTATCAGTCATAAATATATTTTCCCTTATAATTAGCCAAATATTTTACATAAATTAGGATTAAAAATTGCTTTTATATATACACATACCTTTTTGCGATAGCAAATGTTTTTACTGTGCATTTAATTCATATACAGATAAGTTTCATTTAAAACTTGAGTATATGAAAGCACTAAAAAAACAATTAAAAGATGAATTAGAAAATTATGTGAAGAAACATAATAAAGAGATAGAAACAGTTTTTATTGGAGGTGGTACTCCTTCTTGTGTAAAAGCACAAGAATACAAAGAAGTATTAAATATGATAAAACCATACTTAATAAAAGATGCTGAAATTACAACTGAAGCAAATCCAAATTCAGCTTCATATGAATGGCTTGAAACAATGCACAGTTTTGGAGTGAATAGAGTTAGCTTTGGAGTACAAAGTTTCAACAATGAAAAATTAAAATTCCTAGGACGTTCACATAAGAATAAAAGTGCTATAAATGCTATACAAAATGCAAATCGTATCGGTTTTAATGGTATTAATTGCGATATAATTTATGGCGTTCAAGGTGATACATTAGAAAGTATGAAAGAAGATTTTAGACAAGCATTTTCTTTACCAATTACACATTTAAGTGCATATTCTTTGATGATTGAAGAAGGTACAAAATTCTTTGATAGATCATCTGTAAAAATTGATGATGAAGAGTTATCTTATGAAATATTTGATTTTATAAAAGAACATAATTTTACTCAATATGAAATATCAAATTTTGCAAGAGAAAGAAAATATGAATCAAAACATAACTATGGTTACTGGGAACACAAAGAATATTTAGGTGTTGGAGCTGGTGCTGTTGGATACGTAAATAAAAGAAGATATTATCCTTCTAAAAGTATTGAAGAATATATAAAAAATCCTTTAAAAATGGACTATGAAACGATCGAATTAGATGATATTAAAACAGAGAAAATATTACTTGGTTTTAGATGCTCAAATGGTGTTGAATTATCACTTTTCACACAAAAAGAATTAATAAAAGTAAATGATTTGATTGAAAATGATAAAGTTTTTGAAAAAAATCAAAGAATTTATAATAAAAATTTTCTATTATCAGATGAATTAGCTTTATATATTTTAGAGTAATAACAATTTGATTATAATACTATGTTAAAAAAAGGTTTTTATACAATATGACAATAAAAGAAACAATAAGAAAATATACAAATGAATTAAGATTTGTCACGCATATACCTGCAAAAGAAATTGAGATATTAATAATGTATTTACTTAAAAAAAATACTATATGGTTACATCTTAATTATAATCAAGAGTTTGAACAAGAAAAAGAGCTTGAAAAGTTGATTAAAAAAAGGGCTACTAACTATCCACTTGAATACATAATAAATAAAGCATCTTTTTATGGAGAAGTTTTTATAGTAGAAGAGGGTGTTTTAATACCTAGACCTGAAACCGAACTATTAATTGACAAAGTACTTGAGATTATAAAAAATATGGATAATGAAAAAGAGACAATAAATATACTTGAAATTGGTACTGGTTCTGGTGTAATATCAGTTATGTTGGCCTTGCTAGTAAAGAATATTAAAATTGTTGCAGTTGATATAAATGAAAAAGCCCTAGAACTTGCAAAAAGAAATGCAATAAAACATGGAGTCGAAAATAAAATAGAATTTAGATCAAGTAATTTATATACAAATATAAATGAAACTAATATAGATTTAACAGTTTCAAACCCACCTTATATTGCCAATGAATATAAGTTACCAGAAAATGTAAAGTTTGAACCTTCAAACGCATTATTTGGTGGAAATACTGGTGATGAATTATTAAAAGATATAATTGATCAAACAAGTGAAAGAAATATCAAATATTTGGTTTGTGAAATGGGATATGATCAAAAGAATCCATTAACATTATATTTAAAAGCTTTTGATACAAAAACTTTTTCATTCTATCAAGACTATGAAAAGTTTGATAGAGGATTTACTATACATTTTAAAAATAAAAAAGGATTATAAATGTTTAAAGAATTTAATTTAGAAAAATTAACAGACTCGAAAGTTTTATTAGAAAAACTACTAGACCAATCGAAAAAAGAAATATTAGAACTTATGGAAATAAAAAATAAAACATATGAAAATTTTGTAATGCCATATGAAGAAATAGGGGAGAGCATTAATGATTTCCTTACTCCAATTTTTCATATTGATTCAGTAAAGAATTCAGATATTACAGGAAAAGTTTATGAAGAGTGCCTTCCAGTACTTTCAAAATACGAAACTTGGATATCTCAAAATGAAAATATTTATACATCTTTAAAAGATATACAGTCTAATTGTAAAACAACTTTAAATAATATACAAAATAAGGTGCTTGAAAATGAAATAAGAGACTTTATACTTTCAGGTTGTCACTTAGATAATAACAAAAAGAAAAGACTTGAAGAAATAAATTTAACTCTAAGTGAGTTATCTCATAAATTTTCTCAAAACTTACTTGATGCTACAAATGAGTTTGAAATGATTATTGAAGATGAAGATGATATAAAAGAAATTCCTGTTTCTGATTTAGAATTAGCAAAATTTGAAGAAGATGGAAAAACTAAGTATAAATTCACATTACAGATCCCATCATATATGGCATATATAACTTATGGAATATCTAGAGATAGAAGAGAAGAACTTTATAAGGCTTATTGTACAAAAGCTCCTCAAAATGGAAAAATAATAGAACAAATACTTAAACTAAAAAATGAAAAAGTAAAAATTTTAGGATTTAACTCTTATTCTGAATACTCACTACAAACAAAAATGGCTTCAAAAGAAGAAGAAGTTGTTTCATTTTTAGAAGAATTAGGACATAAAGGAAAAGCTAAAGCACTTGAAGAATTAAATGAAATAAAAGAATTAGCAAGTAAAGATGGAATAAATGATTTTAGATCATCAGATATGGCTTATTATTCTGAGAAACTTAAAAAAGCAAAATATGATTTAGATGAAGAATACTATAGGCCTTATTTTGAACAAGAATCTGTATTAAATGGATTCTTTGATTTCTTATATCAAATGTTTGATATTAAGTTTGTTCAAACTAATGCTAAAGCTTGGGATGAAAAAGTAAGAGTTTATAATCTCTTATCAAATGATAAAGAAATAGGAAGAATATATATAGACCTTGAAGCTAGAAAAGACAAAAGAGGAGGGGCTTGGATGAATAATTGGCATTCTCATTATATAGATTCAAAAGGAGAAAAGCATCTTCCTACTGCTTTTATAGTTTGTAATTTTCCACAATCTACTGATACTACACCATCATTATTAAGACACTCTGACGTAGTAACACTTTTCCATGAAATGGGGCATGCTTTACATCATTTAGTTAGTGATATAGAGGATCCTTATGTTAGTGGAATTTCTGGAGTTGCTTGGGATACAGTTGAATTTCCATCACAATTTCTGGAATATTTTTCATACGACAAAGATGTTTTAAGACTATTTGCAAAGCATTATAAAACTCAAGAAGTTCTAGATGATGATGCTATAAATAGAATTATAAAGGCTAAAAACTTTCAATCTTCTCTTGCTTTAGTAAGACAAGTTGAATTTGCCTTGTTTGATTTTAAACTATATCAAGACTTATACAAAAGTGAAGATGAAGTACAAAATTTATTAGATAATGTTAGAAAAGAATTTGCTGTAATGATTCCACCTTCATATAATAAATTTCAAAATGGTTTTTCACATATTTTTGCAGGAGGTTATTCAGCTGGATATTATTCATATAAATGGGCGGAAGTTCTAAGTGCGGATGCATTTTATATGTTTATTGATTCAGAAAATATATTTAATAAAGAGCTTGCTTTAAAATATAAAGAAACTATTTTATCCAAGGGTGGTTCATCTAGTATGGAAGAATTATTTTATAATTTTGCACAAAGGAAACCAACTATTGATTCTTTGTTAAAAATTGATGGAATTATTAGCTAAGTTTAGCAATAATAACAAATTAATAATAATAGTGATAAGGACATAATACAAATGACAAATGCAGAAACAATTTCAAAACTAAATAATGCTTTAAATACTTTAATTAAAGCATATGAAGAACTTGAAGCTAAAAATACTAACTTAGAAAATAGAATAACAGAATTAGAAGATGAAGTTCTTGAATTAGAAACTGTAAAAGAAGATTTAGAATTAAACGTAAACGATTTTAAAACAAATACAGAAGAAGACAATTCGAATATTTCATCAATGCTAGGAAAGATTGAAGGCTTATTAAAGAAAAAAGTATCAGATGATATGACACAAAATCATTCTTCATCAAGTATTATAGATGAAATTGAAACTGCAGAGGAAACACCAGAAAATAAAGAAGAAAATGAAGCTTCTACAAGTTATGAAAACAATATTTTCTCAAATAATAATGAAAATAAAGAAAATGAAAAAAAATCTGAAGATAATAAAATAGATTTAAATAGAATGGCTTCATTATTAAACGGATTTAATAATTAGAACTTAATAATGATTACATTATTAGATAAAATGTCTTTGTATCATATTTTTGGTGTTAATGACTTTAATTCAATTGAGGGTGCTATTGATAATATGGCACCTTCAATGGTAGAGTACCACTTATCAGACTTGTGTGAACATGCAGAAGATACTTATTTAAATAAAAAAGATATTGAACATACTCTTGCAATAGGAGATTATAGTTTATATATAGATTATAGTGATAATATCTACTTAGAATTAGATATTAGTACAAATAATAATTTTGAAACTACAAGTTTATGGTAGATAGTATTTTATCATCTTACAAATTTACATAAAAGAGTTAAGGTATTATAGTTTGGAAATTATAGTTTCCAAAAGTAAATATATTAAAATACTTATAAAGGTCAATTTTGAAATATCCATTAGATTGTGAAAATACTTTTAGTAAAACATATTTATTCTGGCTTTCGAGGTTTATTAGAAATAAGATTACCTCTCTATCAAATCGACAGGTAAAAAATAAAGATAGACTTGCCATTATATTACAAGAACTCACTGTTGGTTTTGACTCAATTGAAAATTTGAAATCGACTATTAAAGAAGTACGTAATATAGGGATAAATAGTATTCATGTATACTTTATACCACTTGAAAAGCTATACAGTTTTATGATTAACTATGGTCCTAATTCTATGAAAGAAATGGATGAAGAATTATTACGAGATTTTTTAATAACTCAAACAAGTAAATTATCTGATGCAACAAAAAAAAATTATAGAATTTCGCTAGTAACTTTTTTTGGATATATTGACAAACAAAATGAAGAAAGTAATGGTTTTGTTTATAGATATGGAATTGAACTTAAAAACTGGGGAGGACTTAGTGGTAAAAGTGGTACTAAACTGCCCTCTTTTATGAAAAAAGATGAAGTTAGAGCCTTTATAGAAGCAATAGAAACTTATCCTTTTAGTACTAAAATTGCTTCAAGGAATAGACTTATAATCAAAATAATACTTTATACTGGGATTAGAGTTAGTGAAGCTATAAATATTGAGTTAAAAGATTTTAATAAAGATGGAGATGCTTTTATAATCCAAGTTAGAGGAAAAGGTAATAAACCCAGAGTTGTTATGATAAAGGCTAATATTATTTTAAAAGATTTAAATGAATGGAATGACATAAAACCTAAAAATAACACCCTACTTTTATGTAATCAAAAAGCAAAGGCTTTAAGTCAAGCATATATTAGTAGTATTGTAGAAAAAATACTACTAAGTATTGGGATAAGAAAAGAAAAAAATGGTGCGCATATGCTTAGACATACTTTTGCTACAATGCTTTATCAAAAAAGTAAAGACTTAATATTAGTACAAGAATCACTAGGACATGCTGATATTAATACTTCTAGAATATATACTCATTTTGATAAAGATCAATTAGAACGTACTACAGATATATTTTAGTACTTTCTTTATATTTACTTACACTTCTTTATAGCATCAATGATATCTTGAGGTTCACATCTTTTAGTATAATCTTCATTTATAAATGAAAATATGATTTCTTTATTTTTATTTATTACATAAGTTGCTGGCATTGGTAATTCATAAGAATCATCATCATTATTTGCAGGAATATCAATATTGAAACTTTTATATATCGGTCTTAGCTCTTCAGCAAGAGAAAAGACTAATCCATATTCTTTAGCAATTTTATTATTTATGTCACTTAATACTTCAAAATTCAAATCATTTTTTTCTTTTGTACTTAAACTTGAATCAGGAGATTGTGGAGAAATTGCGATTAATTTAGCTCCTAATTCATTTAGTTCATCATTTCTTTCTTGTAAAGCTTTTAATTCAAAATTACAATATGCACACCACACACCTCTATAAAAATTTACAACTGCAAAATCATTATTTTCTAAAGTATCGAATAAAGAAATTTCTTTTCCAATTGCATTAGGTAATATAAATTCATTTACTTTATTTCCATTTTTTAAAGCATTTAAGCTAATACTTGCATCTTCAAGTTTTTTTGTAGCTTTTAGCATAATATCTTGTATTTCTTTGGGTACTTTCTTTTTAAACGCTATTTGGTACTCTTTTATTGAATCTATTAATCTAGACATTTTCTATCCTTAATTTTAATATTTTATTAACCTATATTTAAAGGCAACATTTTCTCAAAATTATAGAATATTTATTCTATAATTATTGAAAAATAAGACTATTATATTAAATAAAATTACTTAATCATATTTAATATATTATTTATAATAATATCACTGTCTTCTTTTGAGTGATTATATTTTCCATAAACATGGAAACCATGAATTAATGTAATAATAGTTAGAGCCATAGCTCTAGGATCACCTGTAAATTCACCCATTTTTGAAGCATCATTTAAATTAATTTCTATTTGAGAACAGATATTATTAAAATATTCTTTTGGAATATTATATGTTTCTTTATTTATAAATTGTTTCTCTCTCATAGTATTTGAGAATAAACAACCTTTAAATTTATCTTTAAATGTAAAACTTTGAAAGAATAGCTCAATACCTTTTTTACCAGAATTTGTTTTTAGTATTGTAAGTTTATGTGATGACCATTTAGTATAATAATTGTCTAAAGAATCTTTAAAAAGTCCTTCTTTATCCTTAAATAATGAATACATAGTTCTTCGATTTAATCCTGTATGTGAAACTAATTGGGCCATTGATACACCTTCATATCCTTTTTCCCAAAAAATCTCCATAGCACTATCCAAAACTTTTTCTAAATCATATTCTGTAGGTCTTGCCATTATCCTATCTCCATTTAAAGTATTATAGAATATAAGTTCTATAATGTCAAGTATTTTTTATAAATTAGATATTAAAGAGAATTAGAAGTTCCAGTTTTATTCTTATTCTAAATATATATTAGAAATATTAAAACTGGAACTTATTATTAAATAGAGCTAGAAGCTAGTTCTATTCTATCTTTACTTACTTTTAAAACTTTTATTTTTACTTCATCTCCAACAGTTAAAACATCTGAAACATTTTTAACTCTTTGTTTAGAAATTTTTGAAATATGTAATAGTCCTTCTCCACCTTTTGGTAAAACCATAAATGCTCCAAAATCAACAATTCTTTCAACTTTAGCAATTAATACATCATCAATAGCATAAAGTTTTTCAAAATCTAAATTTTTTGAAGGTTGTTTTCTTGAAACTGCGTTATTTGAAATAGTTTTAATATGTTCACAAGCATCTAAAACATTTTGTTTATTACTTCCACTTACTTTAACATTTCCACTATCTCTATCTAAATCAATTCCAACAGAGAATTTTTCAATTATTTCTTTAATTGTCGAACCAGCTTTTCCAATAACAACCATGATTTTACTTGGATCTATTGCAAATTGTTCAATTAAAGGTAAAGCTTCACTTGGGATTATCTCTTCCGCTGCTGTATGCATTAAACCTAAAATGTGGTCACGACCTTCTTTTGCCTGTAACAATGCTTCTTGTAAAACTGATAATTCAATTCCACCAAGTTTAATATCCATTTGTAAAGCTGTAATACCTTTCGTTGTACCTGCAACTTTAAAATCCATATCTCCATCATGATCTTCAAGTCCCATAATATCAGTTAATACAGAATATTCATTATTTTCAACAACCATTCCCATTGCAACTCCTGCAACTAAGTCAGAAATTGGAACACCTGCTGCTTTTAAAGCTAAAGAACCTCCACAAACTGTTGCCATAGAAGAAGAACCATTCGATTCTAAAATTTCTGAAACTAATCTAATAGTATCAGTGTAGTCATCACTAATAGTAGCTTCTAATGCTTTCTTACCTAAATTACCGTGACCTAATTCTCTTCTTCCTACTCCAAACATAGGTTTAGCTTCACCTACAGAGAAACCTGGGAAATTATAATGTAACATAAAGTTTTCAATTGAAGTTGATTTTTCAGTTAGTTTTTCAAACATTTGTCCATCTTTTGGACCACCTAAAGTTCCAACAACTAGCGCTTGTGTTTCACCTCTTGTAAATAAACAAGAAGAATGTGCAGAAGGTAAAATATTAGTATCTATACTTATTGGTCTAACGTCTTTCAACCCTCTACCATCAGCTCTAACTTTATCACTTACAATCATATTTCTAACTATTTCTCTTTTTACAATAGAAACTGCTTCATAAACTACTGAAAACTCAATTTCATTTTCTTCACAATATGAATTAGAAACAATAATTTTAGCAAGATCTTTAAGCTCAGTCGCTCTTTCACTTTTTGCTAATTTTTTAATAGCTTCTGTAATATCTTTTGAGAAATTATCTCTTACGTAGTTAATCACATCTTCTGAAATTGTAAATTTAACTAATTCAATTTCTTTCATTTCTTTACAAGCAATTTCAAAGCCAGCTTCATAAGTTGTATTTGCTTCAAATAATACTTTTTGTGCAAAAGCAATTGCTTCAACTAATTGTTCTTCATTCATTTCATTTGTATTATGTACTTTTGTAAAAGCTTCAATATCAACTTCAACCATTTTTGAAGAAGATATAGCTTTCATCTCAATCATTAATAATTCATCTTTTGAACCTGCTATATATAGATCTAATGTAGAATTTTCAAGTTCAGACATTTTAGGATTAGCAACATACTCACCATTTATTTTTGCAACTCTAACACCACAAACAGACTTTTTAATAGGTAAATTTGAAGTATATAAAGCTGCATTAGCAGCATTTAAAGCTAAAGCTTGTAAATCAACATCTTTATCCGCACTTAAAACCATAACAGTAATTGTTGTAGGATATACATAACCTTTTGGAAATAAAGGTCTTAAACTTCTATCTATTACTCTTGAAGTTAAAGTTTCAAACTCACTTGGTTTTGCTTCTCTTTTAATAAAACCACCTGGTAGTTTTGCTGCAGCATATGTTTTTTCAACATACTGAACTGTTAAAGGAGTAAAGTCTTCACTTACAGGATTATCAAATTCACTAACTACTGTAGCTAATACAACTGCATTACCTAATCTTGCTAATACTGATCCATTAGCTTGTTTAGCAACTTTACTAAACTCAAAAACCTCTTGTTTTTTACTTAATTCAAATTCACAAACTGTTGACATTTATCTTAATCCTTTTTTATTGTTTCTATATCTTTAAATTTTATTTCATTTAATGTATCATAATAAAAATTAATAGATATAAAATGATCTAATTTTTTAATATAATACAAATCATCTGCAATTGATTCAATTGTTTGAATACTAGCTGTAGGTATTAAAGGTGTTGCTACTGATACAGATTTAGCACCTAATTTAATTGCACTTTTAATACAAGCCATCATTGTTAAACCTGTATTTAATCCTTCATCAATTAATAAAATATTTTTTTCATTTAAATTTGCTAAATGATTTCCATTTCTAAACTTATTAACTTCAGATGATAATTCATTTTCATATAAAATTTTAGATTCTTCATAAATTAAATCTAAACTGATATCAAATGCTTTTACAATTTCTTCATGTATTAAAACTTCTTCTGCTTCAGTAATAATTGCTATTTCGCAATCATTATTACTTGGTGCAAAAATTTTTTTACTAAATATCATATCAACTTCTGCATTAAGCTCTTTTGCAATAATATCTGCAATTGGATACCCGCCACATGAAGTAGATAAGACTATCCAGTCTTCTAATTTCATATTATCAATTGGTAATATATCAAGTAATCTATACGCTGCTACTTCTCTATTTTTGAAATATATTTGATCAGGTGTCATTAATTATCTCCTAATGTATATTCTTGTTTTATTCCACCAAGAGGTTTTAGTGTAAGATTAAAGTAAAAAACTTTTTGATCTATTTCACTAGTATCACTAGAAGATGCTACTCTTTCTCTTTCATACTTTATATCAAAATTCCAGCAACTATCATTGATGTTTAAATTAATACCTTGTTTACTTTTAATATTATCTAAAATATTATAGTTCTCATAATAAGCAAATTTATAATCTTTTGAAATATCATATTCTGCTTTAACATTATAAGATTCTAAATCTTCTTTTGCAGAATTATCAGTATCTTTTGATTTATAATATCCTACTGCTAAAGATAATTCATTTATTTTATAAGTTATATCTACAGTATTCTCAATAAACTGTTTATCTTGTACATTATAAGTTAATTTATTTGAGACAGATCCATTATTATAATTTAATTTTGTATAATTTATTGTATTTTGTAACTTTGCTTCATCTAAACTATTATATAAAATAGATTGTGATAATTTATGATTTACAATTTGTTTTAAGTTTTTATTCTCATATAATGATTGGTTCAATGATAATTTAATACTTTTGTTACTTATACTGTTAGTAAAAGAGGACAGGTTATCATCATCTTCATAATCATTACCTACAATACCATATAAAGCACCATTTTCTTTTATACTTTCAGGATGAGAATACTCAGCTTCTAAATTTATAGTATGAAGATATTTTTCATAAGGCTTGATTAAATCTGCACCTAATGAAAGAGAAATTTCATTTTGAATTAAAGTACCATCTTCATAGGTTAAAGAATCATTTATATATTCATATTTACTAAGAGTTAGTTTATTTTCAACATTAACATACAAATAATCGTCTAAAAAATATTTACTATAATTAATTGGTAAAGATAATTCATAATAATTAGCACCAACACCTTCTATTCTTGTATAACGTCTATATTTAGTATCAAAAGAATACAAAATTTTATTTAAACCAAATAACTCATCATTATATTTATGAAATTGCAGTTGAGGAAGTTCTTGTAAAGTTGCATCGTTTGAATCTAATGATGTATCAATATAATGTCTTCCGTATATTCCACCATAATATTTTGCAGTATTGTAAAAATAATTAATTTTTGATTCAACTTTTTCATCACTAGTTGCATCATCATCTTCTAAAGTTTCATATTCTATATCATTTAACCAATTTATTGAGGCATATAAACCATCTTGATGATTTATACTCGAAAAAAGTTTTGTTCTTTCATAATCAATACTCCATCCATAATGTTTTTGATTATCAAGGTCATTTTCTTTTTGATATTCTTTTTGTTCTTTAAAAAATCCTGTATTTAATTTAAGTAACGAATGTGCAGAGTCTGCATATCTAAAATAAGAGTATATACCATATCCTCTTTTACTTCTAAACTGAGGAATAATTTCTAAATCATAATTTTCTTTTGGTGCTATGAATATTGATTGAGAATAAAATAAGCCTTCTGTTTTAGAATAACCAATTGTAGGAGCTAATACACCTGTTCTTCTTGTTGTATCAGTTGGAAATCCTAAGTAAGGACTATAAAATAAAGGTATATTTTTAAAATATAATCTTGGATTATATGCATGCATCCATTTATCTTCAGTATCATAAGAAGCTGAAGAAACTTTTATACTCCAAATAGGATCAACACAATCACAAGATGAAATAATAGAACTATCTAATTCAATATTTGTATTCTCTTTTGTAGATTTCTTAGAATTAACCCAAAGATTACTTTTCTTATCAAAAAGTAAAACAGGTGTTTGTGAGTAAGAATCATCTTTTAAATTTATCAAAGCATAATCACTTTGTGTCTGTATAGTATTGTCTTTTAGAATTAGAACATTATCAAAAAGTTCAAAACTTTCATTTTTTTTATTATATATAATTTTTGAAGCACTTAAATAATACGTAGGAGAAAAAATAACAACATTACCATCTGCTGTTATAATATTACCTTCAGTTTTTATATTTTCAGATATTAGTTGAAATTTTTCATTCTTTAATTCTTCACTAAAAGATAAAGAAGTAATCAACAGTAATGAAGATAAAGAAGTTTTAAGCATTTACAACCAATGTTTTTCCAGTGAAATCATGAAATGTTTTTCTTCCATCATTGAAAAAACCTATTAAAAAACCTATATAAAAGAACATCTCAGAAAATATTCTTCCTAGAGATCTTATTATTGCAGAAAAAGGTGTCACTCTACCCCAAGTATCAGAATCAATAACTTTTATTTTTGCTACTATCTTTCCTACTGTCGCACCATAGTACCAAATAAACAAAGCGTGATATACAAATTTTAAAAATATTAAAGGCATAACTAGTTCAGTTTTCATAAAAAACATCATTGCATTAACATCGTGACTAACAGCCATGATATTATCCCAAAAAATAATAATTATTATTGCCGTAACGAGTAAATCATCAATAACAAAAGCTGTAGCTCTTGATCTTAATGATGCTAATTGCAAATCATTGGTATTGTTAGACATTTAACTACTTTAATGCTTGATAAGCAATATCTGATCTACACTTTTTTCCAGCAAAATGTACTTGTCCACATAAATCATAAGCTCTATCTCTAGCTTCTTTAATAGTTTTTCCAAATCCTACACAAACTAAAACTCTTCCACCATCAGCCATTAATTTGTCATCAACTTTTGAAACACCTGCATAAGAAATATGAGAATTAAAAGCTAAATCTTCATCAACTATTTCATCAACAATAATTTCAGCTGGTGTTGAACTTGAATATGGATAGTTTTCACTTGCCATTACAACACCTACACCAAATTCATTTTTAATTTTAATATCTAATTTATCAAGTTGTTTAGTTGCACCTTTATAAAATAGTTCTGAAACGGGAGTTTCTAATAAAGGCATTAAGATTTCACACTCAGGATCACCGAATCTTACATTATATTCTAAAATAATTGGTTCACCTTTTACTACCATTACTCCAATAAAAAGTACCCCTTCAAAAGGAGCTCCCTCTTTTTTCATACCTTCTAAAGTTGGTTTAATAACTCTATCTTCTACTTTTTTATAAATTTCATCATTAACTAAAGGAGTTGGAGCATAAGCACCCATTCCTCCAGTGTTTGGTCCAGTATCACCGTCACCTATTCTCTTATGATCTTGTGCTGCTGGTAAAACTTTATAGTTTTCACCATCACAGATAGCAAAAATAGAAAGTTCATAACCATCTAAAAATTCTTCAACAACAATAGAAGTTCCAGCATCACCAAAAGAAGTACCTGCAAGCATGTCACTGGCTGCTTCTTTTGCTTCATCAAAACTTTGTGCAATAATTACACCTTTACCACCACATAATCCATCTGCTTTTACAACAATTGGTAAACTCATAGTATCAATAAAATCATGAGCATCTTTTTCATTTGTAGTTTCAATAAACGCTGCTGTTGGTATGTTATACTTTTTTAATATATTTTTCATATAAACCTTAGAACCCTCAAGTTGCGCTGCAGCACGACTTGGTCCAAAAATTGTTAAATCATTTTCTTTAAATATATCAACAACACCATCTACTAATGGAGCTTCTGGTCCAACTATTGTTAAGTCTATAGAGTTTTCTTTCGCCCATAAAGCTAAATCTTTGTAATCTTTAATATTAATATTTGTCCCTAAATTATCTGTTGCACCATTTCCAGGCATAAAAAATAAGTTATGTTCATTTTCTTTAGAGATTGCTAAGCCAATAGAGTATTCTCTACCACCATTCCCAAGTATTAATATATTCACGATTATTCCTTGTATTATAATTATTAAAATTTGTTTTAAGACCCAAGCAGCCGTTGACCATCAATTTGGCCCTAAAAAGCCAATAACCGTACATAAGAATTAGACTTAAGGAGTGAAAACATAATGAGACACTGCACACCATCTATTTACAATTACGTACTAAAATATAGTATCGGACCCTCAACAATGGAAATCCCGAACTACTTAGATGGCGTTATTTTATCTAATTGATGATTAATTTTAGTTTTAATTTAATATTTGCTTTGCAAGTTTTATACATTCATCTATTGAAGTTTCTTTACTTATAATATACTCTATATTTTTTGGTAAATACTCAGAAGTTGTTTTTCCAATTGTTATAGCTTTATAAGAATTATTCCAAGTATAGTTTTTAAAAAAACACTGAACACTTGAAGGTGAGGAAAAGATAAAAACTGAATTGTCTTCTAATAATTTAGTAGACTTTAAACAAGAGGTTTTATACGTTATTAACTCTTCAATATTAATATTATTTTTTTTCAATATTTGAACTAAACTTGATACTGTTTTTAAAGCTCTAACATATAAAACATTTTTATTTTTTAGCCTAGGGATTAATTCTTTTGCAAAATCATTACCGTGAGAAGAAACACCTGTGAATACAACATTTCCATTATGTTTATTAATGATATTTGCAGTTTTTGAAGCGATTGCATAAGAAGGTATTTCTTGCCATGTATTATTAAAAGAAGCTAGAGAATATATTGCATTTTTAGAAGTAAAAATCAAAGCATCATATTTACTTATATCAATATCACTTGAAATATACTCTATTCCAAAAGTATTTAAGTTTTCAACACCTTCATATTTTATATCATTTAATAAATATATTTTAGACATTTTTATTCTGCTCAAGTTTTTTCACATAATTAATTGCATCATCCATACGGAAAAACATTTTATGTTTTTTGAAAGAATCGTCTGTATCAACTGATAATATATTTCTTTTATGAGCATATTTTAAAACAAGTAAAGTTTTTATATTCTTTACTCTCAATTTATTTATCATGTCTTCAATAGTAAAAATTGCAGAAATATCTAGAAAAGATACCTTTCTACAATCTAGAATAACCACTTGGTTTTCAGTAATTTTATCTAACTTACTATCTAAAAGTGAAACTGTTCCAAAAAATAATGAACCATCAATTTTAATAATCTTAATATGATTGTTATCTATATTTATATCAAATAAACTTTTAGATTTTTGTGTTTTAATTCTTGTATTTCTAGATATTTGATAAACTGCTAAAATAGACGCAATTGTAATACCAACACTAACAGCCATTATTAAGTCAACAAAAACTGTTAGTAAAAATACAGTTAACATGATAAGTAAATCTTGTTTTGATATTTTAGTAATTATCTTTAAAAACTTATAATCTAAAATATCAAAACCTACTTTTATTAAAATACCAGATAAAACAGCAAGAGGTATTTCTGAAGCTAGCGGTGCTAAAAATAAAATGATTAATAACAAAGTACATGAGTGAACAATACCAGATACTTTAGATGTACCTCCGCTATTAATATTTACAACTGTACGCATTGTTGCTCCTGCACCTGGAATTGCACCAAAGAAAGAACATATTGAGTTTCCAATTCCTTGTCCAATTAATTCTTTTTTAGGATTATGATTGGTTTTAGTCATTGAGTCTGCAACTAAAGAAGTTAATAATGAATCAATAGATCCCAACAATGCAAGTGTTATTGATAAAGTAATAATACTACCTAACTGTAAGATGTCAAAGGAAAAGGGAAGATTAAAATTTGGTAGACCAATAGGAATACTACCAATTGTATCTACATTATATTGCATATAATTACTAAATAACGTTACTACAAACAAAGCTATTAATGCAGAAGGAATGTATTTAGTAATAAATTTAGGTGTTAAAAACATTATTCCTAATGTAATATAAGCAATAATTAAAGCATCTTCATTTGCATGTTTTAAAGTATCAAAAAACTGTGTTATTGTGTAAATTACTGAACTGTATGATTCTACACCTAAAAAAGGATTCAGCTGCAAAATTATAATAATAACCCCAACACCTGACATAAAACCTGAGATTACAGGGTATGGAATATATTTAATCCATTTACCAATACCAATTAATCCAAATGATATTTGAATCAAACCAGATAGAAAAATTACAGTCATTACTGTTGGTAAATCATTTGGGAAAGTAGCAATTGCAGTTGCTGTTATAACTGTCATAGGACCAGTTGGTCCAGAAATTTGTGTAGAAGTTCCTCCAAAAAGTGAAGCAAAAAAACCTAAAATAATTGCACCATAAAGTCCAGCAATAGCTCCAGCACCACTCGCAACTCCAAAGGCTAATGCTAAGGGTAAAGCTACAACTGCGGCAGTAATTCCTGCGAAAATATTACTTTTTAAGACTTGCAAGGTAACTCCTAGTTATTTATCTTCGTTTAGATATTCCTCATCACCAACTTTATCGTTTTTCCCACGTGCGATTATATGGATCGGACAACCTTCAAAATTAAAATTATCTCTTAAGAAATTAATTAAGTATCTTTTATATGAAAAATGTAATAATCTTGGTTTGTTCATAACTAAAGCAATTCTAGGAGGTTTAGTCTCAAATTGTGTAGAATAATAAATTCTTAAATAAGATCCATTTGGACTAGGTAATGCATGTCTAATAACAGCCTTTTCAATTACTCTATTAAGTGCAGATGTAGGAATTCTTTGAGTATAGTTATCATATATTTCAATAATTTTATCTTTTAATCTATCAATTGAACGTCCAGTTTTTGCTGATACTGCCATTATTGGAGCATAATAAAGGAATTTAAATCTATCTCTTATTAATTCTTCCATTTTTTTGAAAGTTTCCATGTTTTCATCCCATTTATTAAGAACAATAATTGTACCCAAACCATATTCATCAACTAAACCTGCAATTTTTTCATCTAAATCAGTTAATTCAGAAGAAGCATCCAAAACAAGTAATGCAACATTAGCTTTTTCTAACATTTCTCTTGTTCTCATTAAAGCAAATTTTTCAATTCCTTCAATCTTACCCCTTCTTCTTAATCCTGCAGTATCTACAAATGTAACACTTTTATCAGCATATTCATATACTTCGTCAACTGGATCAATAGTTGTACCTGCAATTGGTGAAACTACAGATCTTTCTTGTTCAACAATTGCATTAAGTATAGAAGATTTTCCAACATTTACTCGACCTATAATTCCTACTTTAATTTTGTTATCAATAACAAAAGTATTAGGATCTTCAATTTCATCTTCTGGAATTATAATATCTTCTTGTATTTCATACTCTTCAATATCTTCAGATCCTTCGATTTTAGATAATGGAACAACATGAAGTTCATTTATAACTTCTTTTACTTCTGTTGATTCTAAAACTTCTTCTTCAACTTCTGGTAATTGATTATAAATCCAATCAAATAGATTTTTTGTACCTCTATTATGAGATACAGACATTCCAAATAAGTTTTCTTCACCAATACCGAATTCAAAAAACTCCCAAAGTCTTTCAAGTTCTTTATCATTATCAATTTTATTTACAACTAATGCTAACTCTTTACCTAGTCTTTGAAGCTCATAAAATAATTCTTTATCTTTATCATCAGGTATATTTTTACCATCAACCATAAAAAGTATTATATCAGCCTCTTTTGCAGTTTCAATAGCTTTTCTTTTTACATTTGAAAATATTGCATCATTTGTTTCATCAATACCGCCAGTATCTAACATTAATGCAGTCTTATCCATAATAGTAACTTCATGTTTTCTAATATCTCTAGTTGTTCCTGCTAAATCAGAAACAATTGCAATTCTTTTTTGCGCAATTCTATTAAATAGAGATGATTTACCTACGTTTGGTTGACCAATAAGTGCAATTTTTTTTAATGTTTTGTTCATAAACTTTTAATATCCTATTTGTGTATTATTAAAATTAAAAAAGGCATTAGTCTTTAGACTAATGCCTTTTTCATTGTAAAATTCGAGATTAATATAATCCGAATTTTCCTTCAGCACTACTTTTATATAATACTCTCATGTTATCGTCTTTGTCATAGAATACTTTAAATGCAGCATCAGAATTTTTCAATTCTGTTAAAGCCTCTTCAATATCCACTGGTTTGTAAGAAGATAATCTTGCTGGATAAATTTCTGTTTCTAAATTTTCTAATTCAAGTGCTATCTTATCTTCAATTTCAGATGAAACAACTTCAGTTAATTTAGTAGCTTTGTGTGCAGAAACTTTATCATGGTGTCTTCTTAGAACTTTACAAACTCTATCTACAGCAATATCAATAGCAGCATATAAATCTTTATCTTTTTGTTTAACAACAATTGTATCTAAATGAGCAACATTTAAAGTAAATTCAAATGAAAATGCTTTTTTACCATGTTTTTCTTCTTGAGATATAATTGAATTTACTGAAATAATATCTAAATTATATTTTTTGAATGCCTCTACTGAACTATTAATATAATCTTTAATTGATTCTGTTAAATCTATGTGTCTTCCTACAATACCTGTATTCATAACAAACTCCTTAATAATAATTTATTTATTTTATCATAAAAATTATTAAAAATTACCTACAGCAAGTCACTTAGAAGCAATAGACAATATAAAACTAGGGATTTATTAATATTTCCCTATTTCCTTTTATATTAGCTTCTGATAAAACTCCTGTTTGTTCTAACTGCTCTACAATTGTAGCTGCTCTGTTGTATCCTATTCTAAGTTTTCTTTGAATGTATGATATGGAAGTCTTATTATCATTAATACAAACCATTTTAGCTGCTTCATATAATTCATCTAACTCACCTAATTCAGCACTAGTTGAAGTATTTGAAGAGTTCTGTGAATTTCTATCTTTAATGAAATTCATATCGTATTCAACATCTCTTTGCTCTTTTAAGAAATCTACAACTTTTTCAATTTCATCTTCACTAGACCAAGGAGCATGAATTCTTACAAGCCCAGACATACCAGGAGGAGTAAATAGCATATCGCCTCGACCTAACAATGACTCAGCACCCATTGAATCTAAGATAATTTTAGAATCAATTTTTTGTCCTACTTTATATGAAAGTCTACTTGGAAGATTTGCTTTAATAAGACCAGTAACTACATCAACAGAAGGTCTTTGAGTAGCAACTATTAAGTGAATACCTGAAGCCCTAGCCATTTGTGCAAGTCTTGCAATTGAGTACTCTACATCTTTACCACTTGTCATCATTAAATCAGCTAACTCATCAATTACTACAACAATATAAGGTAAAGTCTCAAAAATTTCTTTTTTAGCTTTTTCATTATAGTTTTCAATATTTTTAGTTTTTGTTTGAGACATTAAAGTATAACGTCTTTCCATTTCACCTACCATATTTGCTAATGCATTAACAGCATCACCTGCTTTAGTAATAACAGGTGTTAATAAATGAGGAATATCATTATACATTGAGAATTCAAGCATTTTTGGATCAATCATAACTAATTTTAAATTATCTGGAGAGTTTTTATATAATAGTGACAAAATCATAGAATTAATACCAACTGATTTACCTGAACCAGTAGTTCCTGCAATCAGTAAATGAGGAAGTTTCTTAAGATCTGTAATAAAAGCTTTACCAACTATATCTTTTCCTAAAATCATTGTTAAAGGAGATTTAGAATTTTGAAATAAATCACTTTCTAACATTTCTTTTAAATAAATAGTTTGTGTATCTTCATTTGGAACTTCAATACCAACAACATCTTTTCCTGGAATTGGAGCTTGAATTCTTATAGTTTGAGCTTTTAAAGCCATTGCTAAATCATCTTGCAAATTTAATATTTTAGATACTTTAACATTTGGAGCTGGTTTAAATTCAAAAGTAGTTACAACTGGTCCTGTATATGTTCTTACAACATCACCTTCAATTTTAAACATAGAAAGCTTATCTAATAAATCACAAATTTTTTGATCAATTACCGATTCGGAAACTTTAGATTTTTTCTCTTTTGGTGTTGCTTGAAAGAAATCAGTATGAGGTAGTTTGAAATCTTTTGGCTTTTCAGTAGCTCCAATTTCTATTTCATCAAGAAGTTTTTTATTTTCTTCTAACTCATCAACAATTATTCCATGTGCTTCATTTTGATTGTTCTCAATCTTTTCATCTTGATTTTCATTAGTTTTTTCTTGATTAATTTCAGTAATAATACCTGTAGATTCAGGATCTTTTGATAATTCTGAGGTATTTGAAACAATTGGTGTTATTATTGCCTCTTCTATTGTAATTTCAGCAATATTACCACTTTCTTTTACTTGTACATTACCTTCTTTTCTTTTTTCTTTTCTTGTATTAATATTTTCTATTCTTTTTATATTAGGTTTTATTTTAGGTTTAAACTTATTAATTATATTTATTACATCTATCTCTTTGTTTTCAAATATAACTAAAAAAGAGATAATAAAACCAACTAAAACAAAGATATATAGTCCTGCATTACCAATAAATGGATTTAAACTCTCAACAAGAATATTTCCTATTTTTCCACTATAAATACCATTTTCAATTACCAATGATTGAAAAATTAAAGATACAAATAGTATTAATAAGACAACAATAAAATTTAAAGTAAGGTCTTTACCTTTTATATTTTCTTTGAAATTTATTATGTATAAAGGATAAAGAATCATTAAAAGATAGACATAAGATAGTAAACCAAAATATTCATTTGAAACCTTTGCAAATACAAATCCTACTGTACCAACTACATTTTGAGAATTTGAAAATGTAGCAAATTCAAAATAAACAATAATAAATAAAACAATTAAAGATATGATTTTCTTAGCTATAACTTGACCTTTATTTTAATAATTTAGCAATTTTACTTTGTAATTTAAGCCATCTTCTATGCTCAATTAAAGGAAAACCTGCCCATGATTTTTTTGCTTCTGTGATATCTTTAGTAACACCACCACGAGCTGCTATTGTTGTAAACGGAGCAATTTCTAAATGTCCTGCTGTTGCACTTTGACCACCCATTATTACATATTGATTTAGTACTGTTGAACCTGAAAGCCCAACTTGTCCTGTTAAAATACAACCTATTCCTAGTTTACAGTTGTGTCCAATATGTACAAGGTTATCAATTCTTACACCATTTGCAATTTGTGTTGATTTAAATACTGCTCTATCAATTGTACAATTAGCACCAATTTCAACATCATTATCAATTTCAACATTTCCATTTTGATAAATTTTTATGTATTTACCATCTTTAGTATTTGCAAATCCAAAACCATCACTTCCAATTACAGTTCCTGCATGAATAATACAATCATTTCCAATATTACAATCTCTATAAACTACTACATTAGGGTAGATAATTGTATTGTTACCAATTTTTACATTATCGCCAATATATGCTCCGGCCATAATAGTACAATTAGATCCAATAATTGAATTTTTTCCAATATAGACATTTGGCATAAGCTTTGTTAAAGAACCAATAACTGGCTCTTTTCCATCAGTTTCAATTACTTTTGGTGCAAAAATTTTTGATAATTTTGCAAGATTTAAATATGGTTCATCACAAACAAGTGCGATAGTTCCACTTGGAACTTCATTTGCAAATTTTTCATTTATTAATACAGCTGCTGCTTTTGTATTCTTTAAATCATTAAGATATTTTTTATTTTCTAAGAATGTAATTTCTGTTTGTGTAGAATCAACTAAAGTACTTAAACCTGAAATTTTTTTTGTACTATCACATTTAATATTAATTGATTGTGCAATCTCTTGTAGAGTCATTTTTATCCTTTAAAGGATAAGATAAGAAAAAGTTTTCTTATCTTTCCATAGCTACAATACCACTTCTTACGACTTCAAGTGGATTGAATTTTTGCATTACTTTAATAAAATTCATAATTCTAAATGATGAATCAGTTGCTGATACAATAATAGCTTCATCAGTAACATTTTGTATAGAACCATGATAAGCACGAGCAATTACATCAATATCTGATAAGTTATTTTCAATAGAAAACTTCATCAGGACAGTATCTTTTTCTACAACATTTCTATGTTCATTTACTCTTAGTACAGGAATTAATTTATTTAATTGTTTAACAATTTGATCAATTACTCTTTTGTCTCCAGTTGTAACAATAGTCATTCTAGAGTATTTACTTCCTTCCATAGGTGCAACTGTTAATGAATCAATGTTATAACCACGAGCAGAAAATAATCCAACAATTCTTGATAAAACGTTATGTTCATTCATAACAACAACTGAAATTACTTGTCTTGTAGTTTCAGTATCATAATAGTGATTAATATTGTGCATTATTCACCCCCTTCTAATAGTGTCATTTCATTTAATGCATGTCCATTTGGTACCATTGGTAAAACCTCTTCATTTCTTGCAACAATTACTTCAATCATAGCTACTTTCTTTTTCTCAACTGCATCTTTTACTGCTGCATCAAATTCTTCTTTAGTAGTAACTCTATAACCTATTCCACCAAATGATTCAACAAGCATTTTAAAATCAGGTTGTGCAGATAAATCTGTTTCTGATAATCTATTTCCATAGAACATTGTTTGCCACTGTCTAACCATTCCTAAATAATTATTATTTAAAATAACATTTATTACAGGTATATTGTATTCAGCACAAGTCATTAGTTCTTGAATATTCATTAAAATAGAACCATCACCAGTTACATTTATAGAAACTTTATCTGTTCCTTGCATAGCACGAGCAACACCCATTGCTGCAGGTAAACCAAATCCCATAGTTCCTAATCCACCAGATGTTATCCATTGTCTTGGGTATGAGAAAGGATAAAATTGTGCCGACCACATTTGATGTTGTCCAACATCAGTTGAAATAATTGCTCTTTCACCTAATAGTTTTCCAAGTCTTTGAATCGGCCATTGTGGTTTAATTACATCATTTGAATCGTTGTATCTTAATGGTTCTTTTTCTCTATATTCTCTTAATAATTCAACCCAATTCGAATAATCATTAAAATCAAAATCTTCAAGAGATTCAAGCATACCAACTACAGTTCTTTTTAAATCTCCAACAATTGGATAATGAGCATCTACTAGTTTACTAATACTTGTAGGATCAATATCTACATGGATAACTTTTGCTTTCGATGCAAACTCGTCTAATCTACCTGTAACTCTATCATCAAATCGGGCACCTAATGAAATTAGAAGATCTGTTTCATGTGCTGCCATATTAGCTGCAAACTCTCCATGCATACCTAACATTCCAAAGAATAAAGGATTTTCATCACCCATAGCACCTCTTGCCATTAGTGTTTCAACAGCTGGAATATTTAATTTTTTTGCTAATTCTCTAATCTCATAAGCACAATTTGATAAAACTGCTCCACCACCAATATATAACAATGGTTTTTTTGCCTTACTAAGTTCTGCCATTGCTCTTTTTAATTGTTTCTTATTGTAATTAACAGTCGGTTTATATGTTGGAAGATCAATTTCTTTTGGATATACAAAATCTCCCATTTGAGCTGTTATATCTTTTGGAATATCAACATGTACAGGTCCTGGTCTTCCAGTACTAGCAATATGAAAAGCTTCTTTAATAATTCTAGGTAAATCTTCTATATTGTTTACTAAGTAATTATGCTTTGTACAAGGTCTTGAAATACCTACAGCATCAATTTCTTGAAAACCATCTGTTCCGATAATGTGAGTAGGAACTTGTCCTGAAATAACTACTAACGGAATAGAATCCATATATGCATCTGCTAATCCAGTAACTGCATTTGTAAACCCAGGTCCTGAAGTTACAATAGCAACTCCAATTTTTCCAGTAGATCTAGCATAACCTTGAGCAGCTATAATCGAAGCTTGCTCATGTCTGTTTAAAATATGTTCAAAATTATTTTGATTATAAATTTCATCGTAGACGTTCATGATAGCACCTCCAGGATATCCAAATACTACTTCAACCCCTTCTTGATGTAATGATTCTACAACCATTTTAGCGCCATTCATTTTCATTGTCTTTCTCCGTTTTAAAATAAGGAGATATTCTACAAAAAGAAATATTAATTGTCGGTTAACGCTATCTGCGATTCATAATTCATAAAAAAATCTTATTTATTATATTCCTTTTCTAAGTAATGATTGATAGCAACACCTTCTCTTAAACCATCATCTAAAACTATAGATTCTTTCTTTCCTAAAACTTCAAATATTGCTTGATAAATATATATTCCCACTTGTATAAACTCAACTTTTCCACGTCCCACTAAATTTCTAAGTTCTTGTTTCGTTGAGTTTTTAATAATACTTAAGCATTTAGTTAAATCACCTAAATTAACAATAGTTCCATTAACAATATCTTTATCATATGAAAAGAAGTCCTGTCCTAGTTTTATTGCAGCTATAGTTGTAGGTGTTCCTGCTGTTGCTACAAATTTATATTCTTCGAGATTAAGATTCAAAGAATCTAAATATTTTCTAATCTGATCTTTTCTTGAATTTAAGTTTTTTTGTAAATCGTCATAAAGAAAAAACTCTTGCGTCATTGTAACTATTCCAAAATCAAAACTATGTGCTTCATATCTATCATCAGTATTAATTATAATTTCAGTAGAACCACCACCAATATCTAAAAGTATAAATTTTGAGGAATTAATATTTTCTCTTTTTAAGGCATATTTAACAGCAATTAAAGTGAGTCTAGCCTCTTCTATTCCATCAATAATTTTAAACTTTACACCAGTTTGATTCTCAAAACTTTTAAGAATTTCTTGATTATTTGTAGCTTTTCTCATAGCAGCTGTTGTAACTGCAATTGCTTTACTTGGATCATAATTAACTTTTTTGATTGATAAAAGTAAAGCTTTTATTACTCTTTGTTCTGCAGCTTTTGAAATAATACCTGTTTCAACCAATCCATCTGCTGTTCCAACAACTTCATGATAATCACTTATTACTTTTTGATTTATGCAATCGTACTTTAATACTCTAAAAGAATTAGAGCCTAAGTCGATACTTACAACTTCATTATTCATTTATCAACTAAACTTATAAATGAGGAATTTTAATTTTTGAGTTTAATAAATACCCAATAATTATCATAAATCCTAAAACAACGTTTTCATTTATAAACCCTGTTAAATAAATTAAATATACAAGCCATAGTAAAATAGCTCCCAAAGGTGTAGGGATTCCAATAAAATGTTTAGCAACCTCACCCTCTTGGGCATTTATGTTAAACTGAATTAACCTTCGTAAGCCAGAAATAACATAATAAACAAATGCAAAGATAATCAAAGGTGTATATAGCATTAATTCTTTTGTATCAATAACTGCAAAATATATAAACATTGTTGGAACAATAACAAAAGATAAAAAATCTGCGTATGAATCTAATTGAATTCCAAACTCAGTAGAAAGTTCATATTTTCTAGCAATTTTTCCATCAATAATATCAAAACCACCCGCAAGCCATGCAAAAAGTGCTGCTGCGAAAAACTCTTGATGTGTTAGAAAATAAATAGCGAAAATTCCTGATGCAATATTGAAAAAAGTTACAATATTAGCTAAGTTAAAATGATTATATTTGTTGAATAAAAAAGACATTATTCTCCCTTGAGTATGTTATATTTAGAGTTGTTATTTTGTTTTGAAATATAAAATAATAATTATGTCATTCTATCCAAAAAATATTTAATTATCGATTACAAATTTTATTCTAATATCAGGTAATAAAGTCCCTACAGTAAGATTTTTGTGATTTCTTAAGTAGCTAATAAAGGAACCACCATACAATATCATGTTGCATCAATAACAAAAGCTACAATACACAATAACAATTCACTATAAACTGTTAATTCCTTAGGAAGTAAAGCAGCAAAGATATTAGAATAAGTCTAAAGCATTTTATGGCCTCATAAATTTCATGCATTGAAAAACATTTAAATAAAATTAATAAAGTTTCAATTAACACTTAGATATAATCGCGAAATACTTAATAATCAAAATGATAAAAAGGTTTAAAATTTGTTAAATATAAAAGATACTTTTATAGGAAAAAACGCGAAAAGTGATATTTTATCAGGACTTGTTGTAGCTGTTGCACTAGTTCCTGAAGCTATTGCTTTTTCATTTATTGCTCAAGTTAGTCCAATTGTTGGATTATATGCAGCATTTATCTTAGGATTAATTACTGCACTTATGGGTGGAAAGCCTGGTATGATTTCAGGTGCAACTGGTGCAGTTGCTATTGTTTTAGTAGGGGTAAGTTTAGCTTCTAAAGAGATATTAATAGCCCAAGGTTTAAGTGGCGATGCTCTTTCTTTTGGAATAGTTCAATATATAACTTTAACAGCTATTGTTGCAGGAATTATACAAATCTCTATTGGTGCTTTTAAAATGGGTAAATTTATTCGTTTAGTTCCACAACCAGCTCTTCATGGTTTTGTAAATGGTTTAGCAGTTGTAATTGCAACTAGTCAATTTAAATTTTTAGATGGTGCTGGAATAATTATGTATGCAATAATCATAGGAACTATGGCAACTATGTATTTTTTACCAAAGTTTACAGCAGCAGTTCCAGCTGGACTTATTGCAATTATTGTATTTACTCTTGGAGTTTATATAACAGGTACTGATACTAAGCTTGTTGGTGATTTAGCAAACTTAACTCAATTTAAAGGATTATTACCAAGTTTTCATATTCCTGATGTAATTTTAGATTTTGAAGCTTTAAAACTAGTACTTCCATATGCAATTATAGTAGCACTTGTAGGTGTTATTGAATCGCTTCTAACACTTTCTGTTTTAGATGAAATTTCTGGAACAAGAGGTAGTGCAAATCAAGAATGTATTGCTCAAGGTACTGGAAATATTACTTGTGGTTTATTTGGTGCAATGCCTGGTTGTGCAATGATTGGACAATCTATTATTAACTATACGTCAGGTGGTCTTGGTAGACTTTCTGGAGTTGTAGCTTCAATTGGTCTTATACTACTAGTTGCAACATTAACTGATCTTTTAAATATTATTCCTGTTGCTATTTTAGTTGGTATTATGTTTATGGTTTCAATTGGTACATTTGAATGGAGTTCTTTTGCAAGAATTACTAAAATGCCTAAAAGTGATGCATTTGTACTAGTTACTGTTACTTCTATTACTATTGTTGCAGATTTAGCAATAGCTGTAATTTCTGGTGTTATTATCTCAGCACTTGTTTTTGCTTGGAAACATGCAAAAGTAACTGCTAAAACACATAAAGAAGATGATGGTACAAAAGTTTATGATTTTGATGGACCATTGTTCTTTGGGAGTGTAACAGCTTTTAATGATAACTTTGATATTAATCATGACCCAGAAAATATTGTATTAGATTTTAAAGATGCTAGAGTTATGGATATATCAGGTGTTGAAGCAGTTGATGCAATTACTAAAAAATATTTAGAAGCTGGAAAGACAGTAAAAATAAGACATTTAAGTGCTGAATGTAAATCTATTATGAAAAATGCTGGACAATTTTGTACTTATGAAGAAGATGATCCAAAATATAAAGTAGCTTATGATTATTAAGCAATAAAGGATAAAAGATGAACAAAATAAATGTAATATGCCCATCATGTTTAAAAGTAAATGCAATTCCTAAAAAGGACTCTTACTCAAAAGCAAACTGTGGAGAGTGTAAAAACTCTTTATTAGAAACAACTCCAATAGAACTAGATGAATCAAGTTTTGATCATGTTGTAGTGAATTCTGATATTCCAGTAATTGTTGATTTTTGGGCACCTTGGTGTGGCCCTTGTAAAATGATGGCTCCAATATTTACAGAAGTAGCACAAAAATATCCACTAAAAGCTTTATTTGTAAAAGTTAACACAGAAGAACATCAAGCTTTAGGAGCAAAATTTAATATTAGATCAATACCTACACTTGTAGTTTATAAAGATGGCGAAGAAGTTAAAAGAGTAAGTGGAGCACTTGATCCACTTAGATTATCAAACTTAGTAAATGAGAATTTATAACCAAATAACAGTTTCAATACCAATAAATAAAGCAAAATTTGATAATTCAATATTTAATTTTGCTTGTTGATTCTCAGTCCAAATAATTCCATCTTCTTTCCAAAAATTTATAACTTTTAATTCTTTTGTTTTTCTATTTGCCTGTAATTCAATTCTAGCAATGAATTTATTGCCTTGAAGTATTGGATATACATAGTATCCCCATACTCTTTTTTCTTTTGGTACAAATATTTCTATTTTATAATCAAAATCAAATATTTTTTTTAATCTTTTTCTATCTCTTATTGCTGGGTCAAATGGGTTCATTATTTTTATATCATTTTTTTCGTTTTTTAAGTTTTCTAATCTATTTTTTATATCAAGGCAAGCGAAACTTTTTATATATTTTCCTTCATTGTTTTCCCATTCTATTTCTAGCAAGTTTTCTTTATTTTTTATAAGCCAAGTGTTTACTTCTTTGATACTAAGTGAACCCCAAAAGTCTTTTATCTCTTTTGCACTTGCTACGGATAATCGTGATAACGCTTGTGTACAAAGCCAATCTATTTGCTGTGATTCTGATATGTTTTGATTTTTTATATCAGGTGGAATTATATTTTCACTCAAATCATAATATTTTCTAAAGTTTTTTCTATATGCAGTAGAAAGTAATCCACAATACCACATATAATCTAGTGTTGTTTTATGTCTAGACCTTGACCACATTTTTTTATCGCTAGGTGCTTTAGAGGTAAAATCTTTTGAATGTAGTGCCCCTTCATTTTTGAGTTTATTTATAATATCTTGAATACCTTCTTCATCTAAGAGTTCTTTATAATATTTTGATTTATCAAGTCTTTCTTGTGTTCGTTTAAAGTGACCTTTCCAAAAGGGATAAAACTCAATAGGAAGAACAGAAGCATCATGTGTAAAATGCTCAAATATTTTACCTTTTTGTAAAAGTAAATCATCAAGCATATGTTCTTTGTATTTCTTATTTCTTGACCATAAAATATGATGCTGTGCTCTTGTAACATTTTGAATACTATCTATTTGTACAAAGCCTAAGTCTTTTATGATTTCTAATACATCAAGGGGTTTATTGCTTGTGCTTTGTAGACCATGTGAGCTTAACCATAATTGTCTCATCTTGGAATTTGGTATTTTTATCATTTTTTCTCTTTACTTAGATTATTTATTAATATCTAGTATTAATAAATACTTTTAATTATTAAAATAATAGCTCCAATTACTGCCATAGTTAGTACAACAGTTCTACTATACTTGGGATTAAAGTACTTAGAAAAAATAGGTGCAATTAAAAACCCCATAATAAACCCAGGCATCATATAAATTCCTGATATAAATTGTGTATAAGAAAACTCACCGAATACGAAGAAGATAATCAACATTATAGTTGAAAATAAAGTATATAAAAAAGCCAAAGTTGCTTTTAATGATTCCAATGGATGATTTTGAAATAAAAGCGCTAGTACTTGTCCTCCAACTGCTGCCATAGAACCCATAACCCCAGATATAAAACCACCAGAATAATTAATATTTTTATTTAGAGTAAACGACTTTAGTTTGATACTTATAAACACTGATATTAAAATAAATAAACCAAAGATAAGGCCCATATATTCAAAGCTAATATTCTTTAAAATAAATATTGAAAGTAAAATACCAGCTAGCATTCCCATACTAATTTGAAGCATATTTTTTGTATCTATATGTTTTCTACCTTTGTATGCCATCATTATTGTCAAAGATAAAGATGCAAAAGCAATGGGTACGGGAATAAGTGTATAAGAAATCATTGCCAAAAAAGGTACTATTATAATACCTACTGTTACTCCCGTTGCCATTTGTAAGATAGAACTAAATATTAAAATAAAATTTATTAATATAAATGTGTTTAGTGTAAGTTCCATTACTTTTCCTATTAAGATATAAAGACATTTGTAAGAAAAGTAATTAAGTAAATATAAAATTAAGAATCATAATAATAGAAACAATTAGTTTGTTTCTATAAAAGCTTTTAATTCATCTAATTGCATTTCATTAAATACTCTTACATCATTTTCTTCTAAAAGTTTTGCTGTTAAACCTTGACCTTTAATCAAAGTATTTGAAAATGTTCCATCATATATTTCAATATTTCCACAAGATGGAGATTTTGATTTTAGTAGTGCAACTTTAATATTATCATTTTTACAAATATCAAGAGTATTCTTAGCTGCAATTAAAAAAGAAATTGTTACATCTTCTTCATTTTCTCTTTCTACTTTAAAGGGCTTTGTAGCACTAAGTATCTCAGCAGGTAGTCTAGGTATTCCTAAACCTGCTGAAACTTCTGGACAGAAAGAATATATTTCATTATCACAAAGAATATCCATAAATAACTCTTTTTGTGAAAATGTAAAAGATGAACCCATTGCTATTGATGAATTGTTACCATCATATCTTACATCTTCACCTAAAAGACAAGAAGAAACTAAGATTTTCATCTATAAATCTTCATCTTCTATAATTCTATTTAAATCTTCTTTTTTAAAAAATGTTGCAGGTTGAAAGTTTGAAAATGCAGCTTTCATTGATACGAATATTTGTGGATTATCTGCTTCTAATTTTGCTAATAATTCTTTTGTAGTTGCTCTAGCATGTGGCATTTTTACATCAAATCTTAAACCAGGACATGCTTCATCACCAATTACATTAATTTCATTTTTATCAGCAAATGCTCTTAATTGTCTTTCTCTACAAAAAATTAATGGACGAATTACTTCAAGACCATTTTCAGCTTTATAAATAGGAGGCATTGTTCTCATTGTTCCATTATAGAAAAAGTTCATAAAAAAAGATTCCATAGCATCATCTAAATGATGACCTAAGGCTACTTTGTTAAAGCCTTGCTCTAATGCTGCTGTATATAAATACCCTCTTCTCATTCTTGAGAAAAATGAACAGAATGAAGAATTTTTTCTAATTTTTTCACCGGCTAACTCAAAAATTTGTGTATCTATAATTTCATGATCAATTCCATGTTCTTTACAGTGATCACTTAAGAATTGTACTTGCTCACCCATCCCATAAGTAACGGTAATAGCTTTAAATTCAAAATTAAAACGTGCAACTTTTTTCATTCTATTTAGAGTATGTAATAAAGTTAAAGAATCTTTACCACCTGAAAAGCCTATTAGTACTTTATCACCCTCTTTTATTAACCCATATTCTGCATTAGTTTTACCTACTAATGAAGATATTTTTTTGCTTAATTCAACCAATATATAAATCCTACATAAAATTTTTGAGATTATATCTAAATTTTTATAAAACCTTAAGAGTAGAACATTTTTTACCAGTCTTTTATAAAAATAGTATATAATTCCTTACTAAAAATTATATGTATAACTACTAATATCCTTTTATAGTTTATATAAGCTATTTCATTTGGATATATCAATATTAAACAAATTTAAAATAATTAAAAAGGTCTTTAAAATTAGAATCACAATATCACCTAAAGAATTAAAAGTTTTACAAGAGTTATGTAAAGAACATGGACAAGCTGAGTTGTATAAAAAACTTCATATTGAAGAAGAAAAATATAATAAAAGTATTACACATAAAAAAACAAATGCTACAAAAAAAGCTACAAAAATAAGACAAGAAGTTGCAAAAAAAAAGATAGAAGCCTCTGTAAATATGATGAGAATGTTCAATCAAAAAATAACAATCTATTCTGTTGCAAAAGAAGCCCAAGTAAGTTATAATACTGCTTTAAAATACAAAGATTATATTACACAGAATTCAAAATAATTAGGAAAAAAATGAGAGAATTTATAAGTTATGACAAATCAATTGAAATATTAAACAATATAAAATTAAATAAACCTACTACACAAAAACTTTTTATTGTTGACGCAATAGGAAAAGTTATTGCAAATGATGTTATTGCAGATCATAATAGTCCAGAATTACCAACTTCAGGAATGGATGGCTATGCAATAAAATTTGAAAATATAAATAATGAAACAATCACAATTATAGACAAAAATCCAGCTGGAAGTGTTGTTGAATCTGTTGTAGGTACTGATGTTTGTATTAAAACCTTTACAGGTTCATTAATGCCAAAAGGAAGTGATACTCTAGTTCCGATTGAAAATGTTGAAGTAAAAGGAAATAGTATTAAAATTATAAAAGCAGTTCCTTTTGGTTTTGCAACTAGAGCTATTGGTGAAAACTATGCAAAAGATGAAGTACTTATCAAAAAAGGTACAGTAATAGGTTTTGCAGAAGTCGGAGTATTAGCATCTTTAAATATTGCTCAAATAAATGTTATTGTAAACCCAATGGTTGCAATTGCAAGTACAGGAAGTGAAATACTTGATTTAGGTGAAGTTCAAACAAATGAAGCTCAAATTAGAAGCTCAAATCATTTAACAATTGAAGCTTTGTGTAAAAAAAATGGTGCAAATACTCTTCAAATGGGAATAGTAGAAGATGATATTGAATCAATTACAAATCTATTAGAAACTGCTTTACAAAAAGCAGATATTGTTGTAACTACTGGTGGTGTTTCTGTTGGTGATTATGATTTTGTTCAAGATGTAATCAAAGATAAATTAAATGCAGAAGTTTTATTTCATGGTGTTACTATAAAGCCAGGTATGCATATACTAGTTGCAGTTAAAGATGGTAAAACAATTATTGCACTTCCAGGTTTTGCATATTCTTCAACTGTATGTGCAATTCTTTATGTATTACCTTTGATATATAAATTTAGAGAAGCTAATGAATCTTTACCTATTGTAAAAGCTAGAATTAGTGAAGAAATACCTAGAAGAATACCTAAGACTGTATTTACAGCATGTAATGTTGAATATGTTAATAATGAATATAGAATAAATTTTGATGGAAAGAAAAAAGGGACAAGTGCAATTTTAACAAATATGCTTGAAAACCCTGCAATCTTAATTCAAAAAGAAGATAGTCAAGATATAAAAGCAGGAGATTTAGTAGATATATTACTTTTAAATCAATTAAAGTAACATATCTTTAGCTATTTTTAGTATTTATTAATTTTTTAGGCTTAACCCCTAATTCTAAAAACTCTTCTGATCTTTTAATAAGATTTCCATTACCAGTTGCTAGTTTTGAAAATGCATTATCGTAAGCTTTTTGTGTTTTGTTGATATTTAAACCAATTTCTTCAATATCTTTTACAAAACCATATAATTTATTATATAAATCTGCCGCTTTTTTAGAAATAATTTGAGCATTTTCATTTTGATGTTCGTTTCTCCAGATATTTTCAATTGTTCTTAATGTAGCAAATAAAGTTGATGGAGATACAAGCATAATGTTATGTTCAAATGCCATTTTAAATAAATTTTTATCTTCATTTGAAGCTAATAAAAAAGCACCTTCAATTGGTACAAACATTAAAACAAAATCTAATGTTTTTACACCTTCAATATCTTCATATTTCTTTGCACTCAAACCTTTGATATGATTTGTCATTGACTTTATAAGATCTTTAACTGCTATTTCTTTTTCTAATTTATCTTCACTTTTAGTATGAGATAAATATGAATTTAAAGATACTTTTGAATCAATAATAATATCTTTTTGTGAAGGAAGATGTACTATTACATCAGGTCTTAAAATTTTTCCATCTTTATCTATATATGATCCTTGAGTATCGTATTCTTTACCTTCTCTAAGACCTGTTTGATCTAGAATTGAAGATAAAATCATCTCACCCCAATCACCTTGAGTTTTATTCTCACCTTTTAATGCTTTTGTTAAATTAACTGCATCTGATGAAATTTGATTATTTAAATCTTTTAATGTTTTAATTTCTGTTAATAAAGATGTTCTTTGTTTTGTTTCTTCATTGTAAATATCATTTGCTCTTTTTCCAAATGACTCTAATTGGTCTTTAAAAGAAGTTAGTACTTGAGATAAATTTACATTTGATTTTTTTTGATTTTCTTCAAAGAGTTTATTAGCTAAATTTTCAAACTCAATTTTCATTTGAACTTTTGAATCTTCTAATAACTTAATTTTCTCGTTAAAATTCTCCTCTAAAGCTTTAGACATTCTTTCTTGGTTAGATAATTTAAGTTCATAATTTGCTGTGATATTATCTAAGGTTTCATCTGTATGCTTTTCTAAAGTTCTTAACTTATCTTCTAAACTTTCTTTGATTAATTTTTTTTCTTCTTCTAGTTTTTTATTGGAAGTAAGTAAGCTATTTATTTCTGTTTGGTAAGAAATATTATTTAATTGAATTTTCTCATTCAATGCATTTAATTTAAGTGTTGATTCTACTTCCAGGGTATCTATTTTATTTTTATATTTCTGTTTTAAAAATAGTAATATACCTAGGAATCCTATCAATACTACTATTATTAAAACAATTAAAGTTAAGTTAGTAATTTCTATTAACTCATTATTCATTATAAGGAAGATCTTCTTTTATAGCTTGTGCTGCATTGTTATTATGTACGTCATATCCCAATTCTTTAAATCTTTCAGTCAAAGGAGGATGAGAATAATAAAAGAAAATATATATAGGATGAGATAATGGAAATGATTTATTTTCATTTGCTAATTTTAATAATGCATTTACTAAGTCATCTTTTGATGATAAGTTAGAACCAAATTCATCTGCTGCATATTCATTATGTCGTGAAATAAGTGATATTAAAGGCATTAAGAAAAATGATAGTATTGGAGAAAAAATCAAGAAAACAACTATGATTGATGAAGCTTCTTGATTTAAAGATAAGCCTAAGAATAATTCTTCAGGTAAATTACCAAAAATTGCAAAAAATACAAACATCACAAGTCCCATAATACCAATATTTTTAAGAATATCACCATTTTTAAAGTGTCCTAATTCATGACCTAGAACAGCTAATAATTCATTATGTGTTAATTTTTCAATTAATGTATCAAATAATACAACTCTTTTAGTACTACCTAATCCTCCAAAATATGCATTTAATCTATTATCTCGTTTACTTGCATCTACTGAAAATACACCTGAACTTTTAAATCCAACTTCATCTAAAAGTTTTTCAATTTTTACTTCAAGTTCTTTATCTTTCAACTTTTCAAACTTATCAAACATTTTATCTCTAATTACTGGATAAAGCATATTTATTAAAATAATAATTGCAAAAATAAAAACAAAGCCCCATATCCACCATGCAGGGAAAGACTCAATTATAAATGCAATTCCAGCAATTACAATAGAACCTAGAACTAAAAATAAAATAGCTGATTTAATAGTATCTTTAATATATAAAGCAGGCGTCATATTTGAGAATCCATATTTTTTATCTAGTTTAAATGTTGAATATAATTCAAAAGGTAATGTTAAAATCCAATTTACAATAATAAATAAATTAACAAATAAAATTGCTTTTAACCAAAAAGATTCACTAGTAATAAAAGAATCCAAGGCTGATAAGCCAAAACTTATCCACATCATGAATATTAGGAAATCATAAAAAGTTGATAAAATTGAAATTTTCTCTTTCTCTATTGAATAATTTGCTGCAACTTTGTATTTTGAAGCATCTAATATGATAGGTTCTAAATCTTTAGCTTTTTTTATAAAAGCAACTTGCATAAACGACGTGTAAATATTAAATAAAAAGTATAAGCAGTATGCAACAACAAATATTTCTAACACTAAATAATCCTTTTTTAATCTATGATTTTAATTTGGATATTACTATAATCTTATTTGATTTTAAATTAAAATTTTTCCATGAAATTCAACATTTTACTTATTGTTTTTTTATCTTTTGTGAATAAAACAATTTCATAGTTATCTTTGAATGATTCTTTTGTCCAATTTATACTTCCTAACACAGCAATTCTTTCATCGAAAACAGCAACTTTAGTATGTAGTTTCTTATCTGCTATTTTTACATTTATTCCGTTTTTTTTGAAATATTTATATAGTTTATTATCTTTTTGAACTTTTGACTTATCTAATATTATTTTAATATCAATACCATTTTTTGAAGAAAGAACTAACTGTTTTGCAAACTTTTTATATGAAAAGTTATACATTGCTATTGATATATTTTTCTTAGAATTTTTTATCAAATAAAGAATATTTTCTTTTGTTTTTTTAGCTTCACTAGGTAAGAAATAAACTTCATTTAATACAGTTGATTTATTTAGAATGTTCTCTTTGGCAAAAAGGTTAAATGAAAGTAAAAATATTATTAAAGATGTTTTAAATAAAGACATTCATTAAGTCCTTTGGTATTCTACATGGTTTAAAATCTTTTAGAAATGCAAGCTTAAATTTACCCTTAAATAAAACTTCGTTATTTTTAGAAACTTCTTGATAAATTATGATAGATGCAGCTTTTTTTTCAATGAGCTCACATGAAATATCTAACTCATCTCCAAAAACTGCTGATTTAATATAATCAGCTTCTACATGCTTAACAACAAAAAATTCGTTCCCATTATGTGGAGACATACCTTTTTTAAAAAATAAATCTGATCTTGCTCGCTCACAAAACTTTAAATAATTTGCATAATAAACTACACCACCAACATCTGTATCTTCATAATAGACTCTAACTTTCATTTTATACCTTTTAAATCTAACCCATTGGATACATAATTCTATTTTGTATCTGCTCGATTTTTTTCATTAATTCATCATCAATTTTAAAATTAAAGGCTGCTAATGAATCATCAACTTGAGATAATTCTCTTGCACCTACAATTGTAGAAGCTACAAAATCAAAATGCTTTGAATATGCTACTGCTAAAGTAACAGAAGATATTCCATACTCTTTTGCTAATTTTATATATTCATTAGTAGCTTCTATTGTTTTTGCATTTACAAATCTAGCAGCTTGTGCTTGAACTCTTGGATTTGGATTATTTATATATGCTGCAAACCTTGAATCTTCTGGATAAAAGTTATTACTATATTTTCCTGATAGAACTCCTCCTGCAATTGGAGAATAAGGTAGTAATGATATATTTTCTTCTTTACATACATTTGCAAGTTCATCTAAAAACCTTGGATTTAATAAAGAAAAATTATTTTGAATTGATTGGAATCTTGCTAGATTTTTATTTTTTGATGTTTCATTTGCTTTCGTTAAGCCATAAGCAGTATCATTTGAAGTTCCAAGGTATCTTACCTTTCCTTCTTTTACTAAATCATCAAAAGCTCTTAACGACTCTTCAATTGGAACAATAGGATCAGGCCAGTGCATTTGATAAAGATCTAGATAATCAGTATCCAGTCTTTTTAAACTACCCTCAACTGCTTTTTTAATATGAAAAGAATCAATAGCTGTAAGTCCATGTCTTTGAGGAGGAACAAACCAACCAGCAGCAGCTCCACTTACTTTTGATGCCAAGATAATAGAATCCCTATCTTTAGTTTTTAACCACTCACCTACCCATTCTTCTGTATCACCAGCTGTTGCTTTTTTAGGTGGAACCGGATACAACTCTGCTGTATCATAAAAATTTATTCCATTATCGTATGATTTATCTAAAATCTTGAAAGCTTCCTTTTTTGATGTAGTAGAACCAAACGTCATAGTTCCCATACAAATAGAAGAAACTCTAAGACCGCTATTTCCAATATATCTAAAATCCATAATAATTCCTTAAAATATTTTATAAGAAAGTATATCCTTTAAATAAATACAATTAGTTTAAATATTCTTTAAAACTATTCCATGATACAAATTTCTTTTTTCTTCATATGTGCAATAGTTTCTTTCGCAACTAAACTTACAATAATAATTGTAATAACAGCAAATATATATGAAAGAATGGCATAAAAGTTTTGTTGTGTTAACTCATACATTAATATCGTAGATAAAGAAATAGCTGCCATCGGAAAAGTAAATGCCCACCATGATATAAAGAACTTTATGTTTATATAGTTTTTATACATTGTAAATACAAGTATTGTAAAAAACAACCCTAAGCTATACAAAATATGTGCAAAGAAATCTAACTCGCCACTTAATTTTACATATGATAAAAAGCCTATTGCAGGTGGTGCAATTAAGATGAATAGCGTTGGCATGAATTTAGGAGCAAATTGTTTATGAAAAATTATTCTATTTAATATAATTGAGAAAAGTATAATCCAAAAGAAAATACCAATTGAAAAATAAAAATATAAAACTGAATCATCAATAAAATTTTTTCCTGCAATTGGAACAATTAGATTTCCAACAATTGGTATAAACCATGCAGGATTTGAATGTTGAATTTCAAGATTATTATTTATCCAAAATTTCATTGTATAAAAGGTTAATATTATATGTAAAGTAGAACCTAATATAAAAAGTATTTGTGATAGTTGATCAAATGTATGTCTATAAAAGATTGATAATATTAAAGTTGAAATTGAAATTGCTGCAAAAAAGTTTATTCTAATTGGATGAGTTATTTCGCCCTTTACTTCTTCTTTGTATTTGAATAATTTTAATAAATAATTTCCTAAAACTAAAAGAAATATTATACTTGATAACAAACCTAAAACATCTGCTATTACACTAGGGAAATATAAAATTTCACTAAGTTTTTTTAATACTAATGATAAACCTGATAATCCCATTACAATAGCAAACATCATTACAGGAAAAAATTGTAATCTATTTGATGGTATTGATTTAATACTCTCTTTATTTTGCATTTATTACATCCTATTTATAAATAATTTAATATAATTAGAAAAAAGGTAAAAAATGGCAAAAAAGAAAAAAGCATTAGTTGACTTATCCAATATGAACTTATCTTATGAAGAAAAAGGTCAAATTATAAAACTAATAAACTTTAAGACTCAAACACTTTCACTTGATACAGAAATATATGAAAATAATATTCTAGTAACAAAAAGAAGTATGGTATATGCACATTTGCCTAGAAATCTAAAGGCACAATTAAACAAGTTTTTCTAATTATAAGTATAATTATAACTTATTATTATTAAGATAAGTTGTAATAAGTATAAGTAATATTTATATTTAACTTCTTTTATTTCTTTTTATTAATAAGTAAACAAAAAAAGGAGCTCCTATAAACGCAGTAACTACTCCAATTGGAAGACTTGATGCTGTATTCAGATTTCTTGATATCAAATCAGATATCACTAAAAATACTCCACCATAAAAAAATACTGGTAATATTAATTGGTCTGCGCTTTTTTTATAAATAAGCTTTATAATATGTGGAACTACTAAACCTATAAATCCAATGGGTCCTACAAAACTGATACTAACACCCACACAAATAGAAATAACTATAAGTAGAAGTAAATTTAACTTATGTACACTCAAGCCTTTTAAAAATGCTGTATCATTTGAAATAAGCAAAAGTTTGATTTTTGACCTATTTGTGTATATCGTAATATACATAATAACAGCCATAATAAAAATTATAAAAGGACTTGTAAAACCTACTGTATCTAAACTTCCTAAAGTAAATCTAACTATTGAATAGTTTTGCTCCAAGTTACTCATATAAAATACTAACATTAATGCAGATGAATAAAAGTAAGATAAAGCAATACCTATTAAAAGAATTGAGTTTGTAGAAACTGCAATAGTATTTTTATTTATATTTTTAGAAATATAATATAAAATCGTAATTGTTACAAGTGAACCAAAAGCTGAAGATATTGATAAAATCATTGCAGGGAAAAAAACAATAGAAACAGCAGTAAACAGTGTCGTACCACTTGCAATTCCAAGTGTATATGGCGTTATAAGTGCATTTTTAAATATAATTTGGAATACCAAACCACTTAGTGCTAAAATTCCACCTACAAAGAAAGCTAATAGAACTCTTGAAACTCTAAGATCCCAAAATACTTTATATGTAATAGTACTTGAATCAAATAGTTCATTTAGATTTATACTGATTTCACCTAAAAAAGGAGAGATTATTAGAATAATAATTGAAAATATATATAAACCTAATTTCATAAGTTTACTACCAAATGCTCATTTATTTTTAAAATTGAATCATTATAAAACTTTTTTAGATTTTTATTACAAAAAAATTCTTCATGCTTACCTAAAAATTCTATTTTTCCATCTTTTAAATATAAAATTTTAAATTTTAAAGCATAAGCTAAATCAAGATTATGTGTAATTATAATTTTTTGTTTTAGAAAAGCTGAATTAAAAATATCAAATACCTCTTTTAATCTTGTAATATCTAAATTCGCAGTTAATTCATCAAATATAGTTATTTTTGCATTGTGTAAAATACTTGAAGCTAGAAGAAGAAGTTGCTTTTCTCCTGAACTAAAGGCTTTACAATATTTATTTTCAAGTTTTCTAAGATTTAAAATATCTATTAATTCATCAATTTTTTTATTATCAACTTGATCAATACATGACAATTCTAAAAATTCACGTAAAGTTATGTACTCATCAAATATTGATAATTTTGGTGGAATGTAATTTATATATTCAGCTCTTTTTTTATCACTTAAATCATGTAAGTTTTCACCAAATAATTTTACATTATCATTTTGAATTAGATTTGATAAAACTTTAGCAAGAGTTGATTTTCCTGCACCATTTTGACCTAAAATAATAAGATTCTCATCATCTAATGAAAAAGTAATATCCGATAAAATATCACTTTTGTATTTATTTATTTCTAACATTTTCTAATATCTTTTTAAAATCACTTATAAAATATACTACTCTTTGACTTGGAATTCCTGCATATTGTTCATCTATTAAATAAACATTTTTATTAAATCCAGCATTTGTTGGTAAACTTTGCCAATTAGAGATTATCTTTTTTTGTTCTTTAATCTTACCTTTTAAAAATGGAGATAAAAGAACAATTATATCAGGATTCATATTTATTATTTTTTCACTATTTACTACAGGTTGATTTTTTGCGTTTGAAGAAAATGCATTTATATTTTCTGAAGCTTTTAATATATCTTCAAAATAAAGATGATTACCCGCTATATAAATTTGATTGTTTAAATCTTTTCTTGGTCCAATTACTATTAAAACTTTTTTATTAGAAACAATTCCTTTTAAAGAAGCTAAAGAGTTATTTATATTTGAAATAATCTCTTTAGCCTTTTGTTCTTTTTTAAAATAAACACCTAATGTTTTTACAGTATTTTTAATAGCATCAATAGTATCCGTTTTAAATACTAATGTTTCTATATTTAAACTTTTTAAATTTTCTAGCATTTTTTCATCGTAGTTTTGAGAAACAACAACTGTAGGTTTAGATTCAAGAATCTTTTCTAAAGATATACTTGCATGACCACCTACTTTCTTTACATCTTTTGAACGTGGAGGGAAATCACAATATTCAGTATTAGCTATAACATTATCTCCCATTCCAAGAGCATATACTATTTCATTTATTGATGGAGTAAGAGTTACGATTCTTACTTCCCCCATCAAATTAAAACAAAAGATAAAAAGAATAAATATAGTTTTTTTCATATTAGAACGTTGCCTTTAATCCTACATAAGCACTTCTTTCTGCTGTTGCATAACCATCAATTGTTTGGTAATATTTATTAAATAAATTATCAACTTTTAAGTATGTAGAAAATGTTTTATTAATTTCATAGTTCATTACTGAATTCCACACAGTGTAGTTTCCAGTTTGTATATTACTTATATCTTTTCTATTACCAATATATTCACCATTTACATTTAAATGCAATTTACCAATTCCATAATAATCAAGTCCAAATTTTAAATTTCTGTTGGCAACTCTTAATAATCTTTTGCCATCTTTATCTTTAGCACTTGTATATGTGTAAGTTAAAGATAAAAGAGTATCTTCTTGAATATTTTTATTATAGTTTAGTTCATAACCTTTAATAATAGATGTACCTTCATGGTTTTTAAACTGGTAGGGAGATGACGATTCGTAATCTATTCTATCTACAATTTTATTTTTGAAATATCTAATTTCAAAATTTTTGTATTTTGTTAAAATATCAAATGATTTTGTAGACTCAGGTTTTAAGTTTTCATTCCCATAAGTAAGATTATACAAATTATTCATAGTAGGAACCTTATAACCAGTACCATAATTTGAACTAAATATAAAATTATTATAAAAATGTTTAATTCCAATTTTACCTGTTACTTTATCATCAAAATTACTATATTTATCATATCTAAGAGATTGAGTAAATATTGAATTTAAAAAATGATTACTATTTGTTAAAAAGAAACCATTGTTTGTATAATCTCTATTTGTTGAATCTTTTTGTGCGAATTCTTTTCTATCACTTCCTAAAACAACAAAATCTTGTTTGTTATACTTAATATTTGATTTGATGCCATAATCTTTAATATCACCCAAATACTCTGTTGTATTTGCTCTTCTGTCAAATGTAGACTTACTAGCATATATATCAAAGTCATTAAAGCTATCTACATGATTAAAATTTATCTTTGAAAATTTGCTTTTTGATTTTACCATAGAATCACTATTTGCAGAGGCAACAAGATCTTTAGTAAAGCCTACATACACATCTGAATCATATTCAGATTCTGAATCAATAATAGTATGTGATAAATCTATCTTATTTGCATCGTCAATATTAAAACCAGTTTTTAAAGATAGTGTCGTATTTTTATAAGAGTCATCTTCTAAACTGTCTAAATCTACTCCTCTTGGAGCTTGTGCAGAAAAACCATCACTTATAACTCTTTGCGAATTTAATTTTGCATAATAATTATCTTCTTTAAGAGAAACAGATACTCCATATTTTTTAGTATTATAACTTCCATATTCAGTATTAATAGTTCCATGAAAACCATCTTTTGAATCTTTTGTAATAATATTTATTACACCAGCACTTGCATCTGCACCCCAAATACCACTTTGTGCACCTTTTATAATTTCAATTTGTTTTATATCTGTAATTAATATATTTTGTGGAAAAGCTGAACCATTAGTTATATCATTATATCTTATACCATCAATTAAAACTAATACATTTGAATAATGAGCACCATTAATTCTTACAAAAGATGTTTGTCCTAAACCACCATTTGATGTGAAACTAATTCCTGCAACACTATTTAATGCTTGTGTTAAATCAGTAAACTGTCTTTCTTCTATTTGTTCACTTGTAATAACTTCTATACTTGATGTAACATCTTTGATTGATTGAGTTGATTTTGTAGCACTTGTAACTGTGATTGTTTCTAATTTATCTGCTGAGTAGATATTTGTGGCTATTAGTAAGCTTAGCCCTAAGCTTGTAGATATTTTTTTATTCATTATTTTATGTTCCTAATTTTTTATTATATTTTGTTTGTTGAATCTAAGTTTATGGGTTTTAATTCTTTTGCTAGTAATATTTTTGTTATTCGTGGCAAACTACTATGTAAAATTGCATCAATCGTGCAGTATAAAGATTGCATTTTTTTATCAACAGTAGCTGCTAATATGCCAAAAATTGTAAAATATTTTTTTGATTTACTAATCATGTATTCCTCCTTTAAAAAGTTTTATTCTTATAATTGAGTGGATTATATATAAAAGTAGATAAAACTATTGAATCAATAGTTTTATATGTGACAATCCAAGATTGTTTTACTTGGATCGCTTAGGTATTCATAACCTAAGTAAGCGACATAAATACCAAAACCAATAACTAAATATGAAGCTAATTTAATAAATAAATCTCTTAAGTTTGTTTTTTTGAATAAGCCTACAAAAAAACCAAGTGAAAAAAGTGCTGGTATTGTACTAAGTCCAAAGATAAACATTACAAAAGCACCCCATATAGGACTTCCTGTACTTGCAGCTGTTATTGCAAACACATAAACAAAACCACAAGGTAAAAGACCATTTAACATGCCTAATAAATAAAAACTCATTAACGAATCAGAACCTAAAAGTGATTTAAAAGTACTTTGATAAAGTGGAGATTTTGAACAAGAGTGTTCTATTGAAGTTAGAAACTTAATTTTTCCCATTAATGATAAACCAATTAAAACCATAGTAGAACCAGTTACTAAAAGTAAAATACCACTAGTTAGATTATCAAAAGTAACAACTCCTCCAACTAGACCAAATAATGCACCTAAAATTGTATATGTTGTGATTCTACCAAAAGAATATAATAAATGAACAGTAGCTTGCATTTTCTTAGACCACTCACTTCTAATTTTTGTACTAGAATAAGCTATTACTATTCCACCACACATACCAACACAATGTCCAAAAGAACCTAAAAAAGCGATAGTTACGATTGTTACAATACTTATAGTTTCCATTATTTTCCTATTAATTCTTTTCTAATATATGGGTTGACTAAGCTTTCGCCTCTTAGCATTTTTAGACTCATTTCATCAAAACTAATAAGATTATCTTCTTTTTTCTCATATGCACCAAATCCATAACCCATAGGAGTATTTTCTGTTCTGCTATACCAAGCTTTTCTACCATCAATATATTTTTTAGTATCAATACTCATTACCCAAATTTTTCCCGTATCTTTAAATGATTTATCTTTTAACCAATTTACCATTCCGCCATGATCATGAAAGAACCAAGTCTTTCCACTTTTTGAAACTACTTGAGATACATATGTCATATCATCAATTATCATTCCACAATCACTATCTTGATATTTTCCTAAAATTATTTGAAGAGGTGTTTGATTTATATTTCCTTCTTTTAAAACTACCATTTGTTTTTTATTAGACATTGATAAAAATATTATGATGATTATTGAGATTATTGTTAAAATTGTTAAAAAAGGTAAGATTTTTTTCATTTGTTAAACTCCTAAATTATAATTGTACAAAAAAAAAGCTTCACAAAATTTGTGAAGCCACATTCAAATTTATTAATAGTATATAGGATACTAATCTTGTATATAATCAGTTAGTAGGAGGATTAATCTAGTAATACCCTAAATCGTTTGAAGTATAACAATAGTTTGTTAAATATTTGTTAAACCAAGATATTTTTTGTCCTATATTTTATTTTGACAAAAATTTAATCTTATTTTTTATTTTTAATCCTATAATTAGCTATAAAATAATTTAGGATAATAATATATGCGTTTAATAATGTTTGATATGGATGGAACTTTAATAGATAGTGGCTTAGCAATTGCAAATACGGTAAATCATGTAAGAGAACAACTTGGATTTGAAAAACTAGAAATTAATTATGTTTTAGAAAAAGTGAATGAAGCTCACTTAAATACTTCAGAATTTTTTTATGGAACAAAAAATTATACAGAAGAACAGACAAAACTTTTTGAAGATTATTATAGTAAGCACTGTTTAACTGATTTAGTTTTATATGATGGCATTTATGATTTGATTTCTGATTTAAAGGGTGATTTTAAACTCGCAGTTGCTACAAATGCAAATTCATTCTTTGCTAAAAAAATGTTAGATCACGTTGGAATTGGTCATCATTTCTCTACTGTTTTAGGTTTTGATAGTGTTAAAAATGCTAAACCACATCCAGAGATGGTAAATAAAATATTAAATAAATATTCTGTTGAAAGTAAAAATGCACAACTAATTGGTGATTCTCACAAAGATATTATAGCAGCTACAAAAGCTGGTGTTGATTCAGTTTTAGTAAACTGGGGATTTTCTAATCATCAAAAAGGTGCTATTGAAACAGTAGAAGAATTGGAAAATAAAATTTATCAAAAGTTCAAATAATAAAATTAATTTTAGTTATTAGGTAAAATGTTTTCAAGGTTAAGCATGAAAACATTTCCTTTATCTGTTGTATCAATTTTTATCATAATCTTATTTTTATCACAAAACTCTTTTACAATATTTAAACCAATCCCAAAACCATGATTTGAAGAATCAGTTTGATAGTATCTATCAAATATTATAAATAAGTTTTTAGTATCAATCTTTTCACCTTTATTAAATACAGATAGGATATTTTTTTCATAGCTGATATTTACTATTGGTTCTTTTTTACTATTATATTTAATTGCATTAGAAAGTAGATTATCTATGACTTTTTCAAAGCCATTTACATCTGTTAGAAGTCTTATATGAGGAAGAGTAGATGTTATAATTATATTTTCTTTTATATCTTCAAATTTTTCAATAGAATTTGTAATTATTTCATCTAAGAAACATTCTTGTTTTTCTATTTTATCTATTTGTTTTTTTATATTATATTCCATATCTTCATATAATTTTAAAAGATTGTTAGAAGCTTGTTTTATTCGATTAATACGATTTAAACTTTTTTCATCACTAATATTTTTTTCTAAAAGCTGAGCATTCATTTTGATAGTTGATACAGGAATATTAAGTTCGTGAATTGTTTCTTTTAATTTCTTTTGTAAATTATCATCACTTTGAAATAAAGGTTTTAAAATACTTGTTGTAAAACTTAAAAAAATTATAAGTGCTAAAAAAATTAAGACAATTGTAAAATAAATAAAACTTTCTTTGTTTATCCCAAAAAATGAAATAAGTGCAAAATTAATACCAAGTATAATAAGAATAGTAAAAGTAAATACTAAAGAAACAGAAATTAAAAAATCTCTTTTTTTAGAATTCAATTTTATATCCAATACCTTTGATATTTAAAATGCTTTCTTTTCCTAAGATTTTTTTGATATGATTGATATACACTCGAATAGAACCCTCACTATAGTCTTCATCTACACTCCACAGCTTTGATATAATCATTTCTTTTGTCACAATTAAACCTCTGTTTTCAATAAAAAGTTCTAGTAGTTCTGAAACTTTTGTTGATAAGTTTAAATCAACACCATTTTCATAAACTCTTTTAGTTTCAGGATTAAAACTCAAAGTAGAATTAATATTTACTATTTCAAACTGTTTTTTATTTCTTTTTAGTAAAGCTTTTATTCTTAAAATTAGTTCATCTAAATCAATTGGTTTTTTTAAATAATCATCGCAACCATTTAAAAAAGCTTGTTGTAAAGTATCTTTATCTTTGTAAGATGTAAGAAAAATTGTAGGAGTTTCATCTCCTGCATTTTTTAATTGTTTTAGTAGTTCTAAGCCACTTACTTTAGGTACATTTATATCAAAAATATATAAATCATATTTATTTTCATAGTTTAAATCAAGACATTCTTCACCATTAAAAGCTAAATCAACAGTAAAGCCTTCTTCATTTAAAAAATCTTCCAAAGTATTAGCAAAAAGTTTGTCATCTTCTAAAACTAATATTTTAAACATTTTTAATCTTTATTTAAAATCTTTATAATTTTGTCTTAAAGCTTCATAAGCAACAATAGATACAGAGTTAGCAATATTTAAACTTCTTGCATCATTTGTCATAGGAATAGTAATACAAGACTCTTTTCTTTTATCTAATATTTCAACAGGTAAACCAGCATCTTCTCGTCCAAAATAAAAATAATCTCCTACTTCATAAGAAACATCAAAATAATTTTGCTTAGTTTTAGTAGTTGCAAAAAAATGTCTAGGAGAGAAAGGATTTTTTTCCCAAAAGTCTTCTATGTTTTCATACTCTCTTACATCTAATTCAAACCAATAATCAAGTCCCGCACGTCTTACTTCTTTTTCTGTAATATCCCCAAAACCATAGGGTTTAATAAGATGTAAAGTACAATTCATAGCAAAGGCTAAGCGTCCAATAGTTCCAACATTTCCAGGCATTCTAGGTTCTAATAAAACTAAATTAAACATTATAAAATCACCGTCTTATTACCATGTACAAAAACTTTATCTTCAAGTAACATTTGGAATGCATCTGATAATACTATCTTTTCAACATTTCGTCCAGCTTTTCTCATATCTTGCCATGAATAAGAGTGGTCAATACGTACAACATCTTGTGCAATAATTGGACCTTCATCTAAGTCATTTGTAACATAGTGAGCAGTTGCACCTATAATCTTAACACCTCTTTGATGTGCTTGCTTATAAGGATTTGCTCCAATAAATGCTGGTAAAAATGAATGATGAATATTTAAAACTTTTTTAGGGAAAGTCTCTACAAAAGTTGGAGTAAGTATTCTCATATATTTTGCAAGTACTATTAGTTCTGGTTCATATTTATTAACTTCTTTAATAATTAATTCTTCATGCTTTTCTCTACTCATTCCTTCTGCACTTATACAAGTAAATGGAATATCAAAGTTTTCAACAAGTTGTCTTAAATCATCATGATTTGCAATCACTGCTTTAATATTAGCATTTAATTCACCATCAATATATCTAATTAATAAATCACCTAAAACATGTGATTCTTTAGTTGCTAAAATAACTACATCTTTTTTAGCTTTTTTATTTAGTTTTATTTCTGCATTTTTAGGTAAAACTTCTTTAAGTTCTTTAAGTAAGATATTTTGAGATATTTTTCCTGAAATTATAGTTCTCATAAAAAATTTGTTAGTTTCTGGATCAACATATTCAGCATTCTGTTCTATGTTTAAATTATTTGCAAAAAGTACTTTTGAGATATTATATACTAAACCTTTTGCATCTTCTGTATCTATTAAAAGTGTGTATTCTTCCATTGTCGCCCTATTTTGTATTATTCTCATTAAATTTTAATGAGAATAATACCATTTTATTGATTAATAGATTGTTTATTGTTTAGGACTATACCATGTGTGAAAGTTTTTCTCTGTATGCAGCTAAGTCAAAACTTTTAACTCTAGCAACTCCAGTTTCATAAGCTGCATTTGCAACAGCCGAACTTACTTCTACCATAAGTCTTTTATCAAATGGAGCTGGGATTATATAATCTCTTCCATATTTTAAGTCTCCAAATAAAACTTTTAAATCATTTGTTAATGGTTCTTTTGCTAAATCAGCAATTGCTTTTGCAGCTGCTATTTTCATTTCCATATTTATTTTTTTAGTTTGTACATCTAATGCACCTCTAAAAATAAATGGGAATCCAAGTACATTATTTACTTGATTAGGAAAATCAGATCTTCCAGTTCCTATAATTGCATTTGGTTTCACTTCTCTTACTTCTTCTGGGAATAATTCAGGAGTAGGATTTGCTAAAGTAAATACAATAGGTTCTTCAGCCATTAAAGCAACTAACTCTTTAGTAAAACTTCCAGGTTTTGAAAGTCCTAAAACCATATCAGCATCCCTAAATGCTTCTTCCATAGTTGTAGCTTTATTTGTAACAAAATCTAATTTATATTTATTTAAATCACTTCTTCCCGAATGTACTACACCTTTTGAATCACACATAATTAAGTTTTGAATTCCTGCTTGTTTATACATAGTTGAACAAGCAACAGCTGAAGCACCAGCTCCAACAACTACAACTTTCATATCTTCCAGTTTTTTACCCATCATTTCAGATGCATTCATAAGTGCAGCTGTTGTAATAATAGCAGTACCATGCTGATCATCATGCATAACTGGAATGTCAAGCTCTTCAACTAATCTTTTTTCAATCTCAAAACATTCAGGTGCTTTAATATCTTCTAAGTTAATTCCACCAAATGTTGGAGAAATAGCTTTTACAATTTTACAAAACTTATCAACATCAGTTTCATCAACTTCAATATCAAAAGAATCAACAGCAGCAAATTTTTTAAATAATACAGCTTTTCCTTCCATAACAGGTTTTGATGCAATTGCTCCAATATTTCCTAATCCTAAAACAGCAGTACCGTTTGAGATTACTGCTACAAGATTTCTTTTTGATGTATATTCATATGCTAATTCAGGATCTATATGTATTTCTTCACAAGGAAATGCAACACCTGGGCTATATGCTAAAGATAAATCTCTTTGAGATTCTAATTTTGTTGTTGTAGTAATTGCAACTTTTCCAGGAGTGGGAACCCTATGATAATCTAATGCTTCATTTTTTGTAACTTTACTGCTCATAATAATCCTTTGAATGTATATAAAATATTTAATTAGAAAAATAGTAACCAAAAGAAACTTAAATAAAATAAAATATTTAATTAATTTAATATTAAAGCATAATTTAAGTTAATTATGTAAATTTTATGTAATGTATTTAAATTACTAATATTTTTTAATCTATATTTAAACTTAAGTATTTTTATAAGGTATGAAAAATCTTTTATGAATACTATATACAAGTATTTTGGTTTTTTTTATATAAGTATTAATTATATGATATATTTTTGTTATATTATTTATTGTAATTATTTTTTAAGATTCTATCTTTTACAATTTAATAATACCAGCAAATCTTCCAGTTTTAGGATCTTTTCTATAAGAAAAATGTACTCTACTTGTACATTTTGTACAAATATTGGAAATATTAATTTCTTTAACTCCATTATTGATTAAAAGTTCTTTGTTTATTCCTTGTAAATCAATATATCTTCCATTTATAAACTCTGAACCAAAAGAATTTTTCACAATATTTACTAATTCTACGCTTACCTCATAACAACATTTTTGAATACTTGGTCCAAAACTAGCTTTTATATCACAAGGATTCGTTCCAAAGTTTTCTTTCATTTTATTAATAGCAACATCTACAATTTTTAAAAAAGTTGAATTCCTTCCTGCATGAAGTGCAGCGATTACACCTTTTTTTTCATCATGTAATAATATTGGGATACAATCTGCAATCATTACCATCAGAGGTAAATCTTTTACATTTGTGATTAAGCCATCACAATCATCTATAATTTTATCTGATTTTAAATCTACTATTTGAACATTATTTCCATGTGTTTGGTTCATCGAAATTAGCTTTTTATAATCATAATTATATTTTAAAGCTAATTCTTTTCTATTTCTATCAACATTAGCTTTTTTATCTCCCACATGATAAGCTAAGTTTCCATCTTTAATGTCAGTAAAAATTGCTAATGTTTTTTCCATATTTCTTCTTTTTCTTTTTTCTTATTTTACATTAAAAAGATTGATTTTGATATAATTCAATATAATTTGAAGGATATTAATTGAATAGATTTGATGAGGCAGCAAAAACTTGGGATAAAAGACAAGTAAGTATTGAAAGTTCAGATGCTTGTGTACAAGACTTATTAAAAATTGTACAACTAAAAAATGATGCAAATATTTTAGATTATGGATGTGGTACAGGATTTATTGCATTTGCATTAAAGAATGAAACAAATAATGTTACTGGTATGGACTATTCAGATGGTATGATTGATGTTTTTAATGAAAAAGCAGCAAGGTTTGAACTAGACAATATAAAAGCAATAAAGCACAATATGAATGAAGAAAAACTTCCTTCAAGTACTTATGACTTAATAATATCATCAAAAACAATGCACCATATAAAAGATACAAACATGTTTTTTCAAAAATCATATGATGCCTTAAAAAATGATGGTATTTTGTGTATAAATGATCTAAACAAAGAAGATGGTTCTTTTCATAAGGATAAAGGAAATGATGGAGTTGAACACTTTGGTTATAAAAAAGAAGATCTTTTGACAATTGCGAAGAGTATAGGTTTTAAACTAGTATCTTATGATATTGTATATAATCAAGAAAAAAACAAGCAAATCTATCCACTATTCAATCTAATAGTAAAAAAAGAAATAAGGTAAACCATGGAAAAATTCGTATTATTTGGAAATCCAGTAGCACACTCAAAATCTCCACAAATGCAAAATGCAGGATTTAATAATCTAAAATATGATGCAGTTTATGAAAAACATCAATTACTTGATGGAAGTAATATTAAAACAACTTTTTTAGAAAACAAATACAAAGGTGCAAATATCACAGTTCCTCATAAAGAATATGCTTTCGCAAATGCAGATGAAGTTAGAGGATTAGCTAAAAAAATACAAGCTGTTAATACATATATAAATGAAAATGGAAAGGTAATAGCTTATAACACAGATGCCCCTGGATTTTTAAAAGCAATAGAATCTTTTGGAAAAGTTAAATCTGTATTATTATTAGGAGCTGGTGGAACTGCAAAAGCAATTGCACTTGCTTTACAAGAAAGTAATATTGATGTAACAGTATTAAATAGAAGTGAAAGTAAACTTGAGTTTTTCAAGAATGAGAATATAACTTCATACTCTTGGGAAAATTTTGTAGCAAAAGAGTTTGATTTAGTAGTAAACTCAACTAGTGCTGGGCTTAAAGATGATTATTTGCCATGTGATAAAGAACTTTTAGAAAAAGTATTCAAAACAGCAAAATTTGCTTTTGATTGTATTTATGGAAAAATAACACCATTTTTAAAACTTGCTCAAAATAATGGTCTTGAAATTAAAGACGGTGAAGATATGCTCTTATATCAAGGTGTTTTAGCTTTTGAATATTTTACAAAACAAAAAGTAGATAAAAATGTAATTGAAGCTATGAGAAATGGATTAAAGGATTAAGCACTTAATATAAAAGAATAATTTTTAGTTTTAATCATACTTCATAAGCTTTATAGTAAGTATTAAGTAATATATATAAAATTTATAAAGAACAAAAAGTTTAAAAGGATTATTAATTTTGAAAAAGAATAATAATATTAAAAAAATATCAAATTATGCAATGGTTGGTGGACTAGGAGCTATTTTAGTAGTAGGTTTAGTTGGATGTGAAGACAAATCAAATAACCAGCAAAACTTTCAACAAAGTGAAGCTTTTGGAAATGCAAGCCAAAGACAAGCTGCTTTTGTAATAATTGAGCAATCAAAAGATGGTAAATACACAATCGTAGATGAATTTCCAGCTTCTAAGACAACTATTGTTTTAAGAAAACCAGATGGAACTGAAAGAATTCTTACAAAAGAAGAGATTGATAGATTAGTTAAACAAGAAGCTACAAAAATTGATAATGGAACATCAAGTTTAACAAATCCAAATAATTCAGAAATGAGTGGTGGTATGGGACTTGGTGGAGTTTTATTATCTTCAATTGCAGGAGCTATGTTAGGTTCTTATATTGGAAATAAACTATTTGGTAATCAAAACTATCAAAACCAAAGAAAAGCACAGTATAAATCTCCTCAAGCTTACAGTAAATCAAAAAGTTCTTTTTCTAAAGCAGCTAGTACTTCTAATAGATCTAGTTCAGCTAAAAAAAGTGGATTTTTTGGAAATAGAAGCTCTTCAAGTACAAAATCTAGATCTTCATTCTTTGGTGGCTAAAAATGGATTTATTAAAACTAGAACCATTAACAGATGAATATTTAGAATCAATAGGTTTCAAATGGCATACAGATGAAGATAATACTTCTTATATAGCAAATGAAGTTGTTGAAGTTAGTATTGATGAAGCAAATGCTTTTTATGAAGCTACAAATGAATTATATGATATGTTTTGTGAAGCTGGTGAATATGTGATTGAAAATGATTTATTTCATGAGATAAATATTCCTTTTAACTTAATTGAAACAATTAAAGAATCTTGGGAAAATGACGTACATTGGCATTTATATTCAAGATTTGATTTAGCAGGTGGACTTGATGGTAAACCTATTAAACTTATAGAACTAAACTCAGATACTCCAACTTCACTTTTTGAAACTGCAATTATTCAATGGGCTTTATTAAAAGCAAATGGTTTAGATGAAGCTAGTCAATTTAACAATCTTTATGATGCATTAAAAGACAACTTTAAAAGAATTATTACTTTGGATTCTGATATTGAAAAGTTTGAAGAATATTATAAAGATTTAGGATGGAAAATACTATTTTCTTCTATTTCATCTTCTTCTGAAGATGAAAATACTACTAAACTTTTACAACATATTGCTACAGAGGCTGGTTTTAATACTGAATTTGAACATATAGATAAAGTTGAGTTTAATGATGAAGGTATTTTTAAAGATGAAGAAAGCTTTGAGTTTTGGTTTAAGCTAATTCCTTGGGAAGATATTGCTATTGATGAAAGTGAATTAGCACTTATTTTAGCAGAAATCATCAAAGATAAAAAGGCAATTATTTTTAACCCAACTTACACTTTAATGTTCCAATCAAAAGGTTTTATGAAAATTCTTTGGGATTTATATCCAAATCATCCTCTTTTACTTGAAACTTCTTTTGAACCTTTAGAAGGTAAAAAACAGGTTGAAAAAAGATGTTTTGGAAGAGAGGGAGCTAATACTAAAATCATAAATGAAGATGGAAGTATTGATGAACAAACTTCTGGAGAATACGAAGGTCATAAAGCTATATACCAAGAGTATGTAGAGCTAAATACAGATTCAAAGGGTGTTACATATCAAGCAGGAGTATTTTATGCTTATGAAGCTTGTGCATTAGGATTTAGACGTGGAGAAAAGATTTTAAATAATACTTCTAAATTTGTAGGTCATATTGTTAAATAACTAAGATTTTCTTAGTTATTTATTTTAGAGCATATTCAACCGCTTTTTGTGCATGAATAGAAGTTGTATCTAAAAGTATAATTTCAGTATCTTCTTGACTAACTAACATTCCAATTTCAGTACATCCTAAAATCACAGCTTCTGCTCCAGTATTTGATAAAGATTCAATTATTCTTAAATACTCTTTTTTAGAATTTTTATTTATAACTCCTAAACAAAGTTCTTTGTAAATAATATTATGAATAATAGCTCTGTCTTCTTTATTTGGAGTTATTACTTTTAAAGAGTATTTATCTTCTAATCTACCTTTATAAAAATCTTGTTCCATAGTAAATACAGTACCTAACAAACCCACAGTTTTAATACCTTTTTCTAATAAAACTTCTGCTGTAGCATCTGCTATATGAAGAATAGGAATATTAATTGATTTTTCAATAATAGGAGCAACTTTATGCATAGTATTTGTACAAATAAGTAAGAAATCTCCACCTGCTAATTCTATATTTTTAGCAGCTTTAGATAATATTTTAGCAGTTTCTTCCCAATTACCTTGATGTTGTAATTTCTCAATAGCATCGAAATCAACACTATACATTGCAATTTTTGCAGAATGTAAACCACCAAGTGATTTTTTAACACCCTCGTTTATTGTTTTATAATATCCCAGTGTACTCTCCCAAGACATACCACCTAATAAACCAATTGTTTTCATATTTTTCACCTAATTGTAAATTGATTTCTTTATATACTCATTCATCATAGAAAAATCTACTTTATCATCTATTTTTATATCTAGATCCATTAAACATAAATTTTTAATATTAAATTTTTCAAGTTTTACTAAATCTTTTCCTGTAGTTAATATCTGATATTCTTTATATTTTTCTTTTATTTCTTCTATTTCTTCTTTTATAAAAGTATGATGGTCTGGATAAGATAAAAGTTTTATATTTTTTGGTAAAAAATCTAAAAGTCTTTTTGGTTTTGAAATAGCTGTTAAAATTATAACTTTTTCATTTAAAGAAACTATTTTATTGTCTTTTTTTATACTTATAATTCTTTTAAAATCCCTATTTTCTTTTAGCTCCAAGTCTGCATAAGAATAAAAACCTTTAGGTTCTCTATATCCACCACTTGGTAGACAATAAAAGTTTGTTGGTTCATCTTTAGGTCTTAATAAAATATTAAATTTTTTGATATTATATTTTGAGAATCCATCATCTAAAAATACTATTTTGCATCCAAGCTCTTTTGCTTTTAAAATAGCTTTACTTCTATCTTCACTTACAATTATCGTAGCTTTTGGTAAAGACTTTGCTAAAAGCATTGATTCATCACCACTTATACTTATATCTTCTAATATTTTTCCCTTATTAGAAACTACATATAAACCTTTTGAAGCTCTACCGTATCCTCGTAAAATAACACACACATTGTCATATGAAGTTGCTAGTTTAATTGTTATTGGAGTTTTACCACTACCACCAACTATAATATTTCCTATTGAAATTACAGGTATGCCAAAATCTATTTCTTTTGCAAAAGTACGTTTAGTTAGGATTATAAGCATGTAAAGAAAGGTAAGTGGAAGTAGAAAATAAGCAATTATTTGCTGAAAAGTATTTGGAAAGAAGAGATAATCTTCTATCCATAAATAAAGTTTTTGTTTCAAATTAGATTAAATCCACTCAGAAGCTACATCTATTACTTGATCACAAACATAATTGATTTCTTCATCTGTTAAACTTGCATACATAGGAAGAGATAATATATGTTGATAGTTATTTAAAGCATTTGAAAATGCAGTAATTTTAATAGAATATTTAGTTTTATAATAAGAAAGTAAATGCAAAGGAATATAGTTAAGTCCAGTTGCAACTCCTCTATCTTTTAAAGCTCTAGCAAATGCATCCCTATTTCTTGAAACTTTTACAATAAATTGTGTAAAGATATGCTCATCTTTATATGGAGGTATTGTAATATGCTTTACACCTGTTAATCTTTTTTCATAAAGTTTTGCTATTTCTTTTCTTCTTTTTATAAATTTGTCTGTTTTATTTAATTGTGCTAAAGCATACGCAGCATCTAATTCAGATAAATCATATTTATGTCCAATATCAACAACATCATAAACATAATCTAAATTTCCGTAACTATCATAGGTAGTTGTTAGTGCATGAGTTCTAAGAAGTTTAGCTCTATTTGCTATTTCTTCATTATTAGTTGTAATTACACCTGATCTAGAAATTGCATATTTGCTGTTTGAAGGATTTGTTGAGAAAATAGTCATATCTGCTCTTAAGCTTCCAACTCTTTTCCCTTTATACATAACACCCAAAGCAGATCTACAGTCTTCAATTAAAATAATTCCATATTTTTCTGCAATATCATAAATTCTATCTAAATCAGGTGTTTGACCACCTACAAAAGTGATAATAGCACCTCTTAATTTTTTGGATTTATTTTCAGACAATGCTTTTTCAAACTTATCAACATCAATATTCATATCTTCCATATTTATATCAATAAAAATAGGTTCAGCATCAAAATGTCTTACTACTTCAGGTAAATTTACAAAAGAGTTTACGGACATTAAAATCTTGTCACCTCTTTTGAGTTTTATTGCACTTAGAGCTAAATGAATAGCTGAAGTTGAAGTTGAAGTTGCAACTGCATATTTTGAACCAATAAACTTAGTCATATTATCTTCAAATTCTATAGCTTTAGATAAATCATCTTTTGACTCTAAAACACTTCTTATTTGTGTTAATTCTTCATTATCTAAAGATGCTTTATAAATAGCAATATCTCTTTTCATTAATTCAAGCTCCAGTTAATATTGGCTATTGTAGGTAATTTACCTTTGAATGCATTTGACTTCATTCTGTATTCTAACATTTCAATTAATTTTTCTTCAAAACCTAATGATATTAATTCTTCTTTACTTTTTTTCTCATCAACAAAAAGCTTTAGAGCATCATCCATTTGCTTATATGTATATCCTAGTTCATCTTCATCAGTTTGATTTTCCCATAAATCAGCACTTGGTGCTTTTGTTAAAATTGAATCAACTACTCCTAAAAACTTTGCAAATTCGAATTCATCACTTTTATACATTTCTCCAATTGGATTAATAGCACAAGCAGTATCTCCATAGATTGTTCCATAACCTAATAATATTTCACTTTTATTAGAAGTTCCTACAACTAAAGACTTTTCACGTGAAGATACATCATATAGTACAGACATTCTCATTCTTGCAGAAAAGTTTCCAATTCTTAATTTATTTTCATCCATATTATTAATAAAAGATTTAACCATAGGTGCAATTGAAATAGTTTCATATTTAATATCAAACTTTTCACATAGCTCAATTGCATGTTCTGTTGAACTTTGTGATGAAAATTGTGAGGGCATTAATACACAGTTTAAATTATCTCCAAAAACTTCTTTACAAAGTACTGCAACTACTGCTGAATCTAATCCACCTGATAATCCAACTGTAACTTTCTCTAAACCTGATTTTTCAACTTCATTTTTTAAAAAGTCTGTTAATTGTGTTTTTATATTTGGCCAATTCATAAATTATGATCCTTTATATATTGATTATATCTCATCTTTTTTTGTTTTTTCATAAATTTCATCTAAATACTCTGCAGTTATAGATGATACGTTCTTTTTTCTACCATTTAATTGATTTATCATATCTTCTAATTCTTCTTCTTGAAAATATTCAAGATAATTAGGATTTATATCAATCACATCATTCTCATTAATTTTTAGTAACTCTTTTATTTGTATAATTAAATCTTCTTTCATTTTACTTCTTCACAAGTTTATTTACTATTTCTTCTAAATAAAGTTCCATTTTTTCTTCACCTTTGTCATGATTAGAACTTATACAAGACTTACAGCAAGTTCCAGCATCAGTATATTTACCTATTTCTTCAATAGAACTAGCATTTCTATCTTTAATAGCATAAATAATCTCACCTAATGTTGTGTGTTTACAAGTACAAACTTCGTAAGAATGCTCAAATTTTCTAGACATCAGGTTCTCTTTCTTTTTATTTCATTTAATATATCTTTACAATATATTTTCTTCTTTAATTTTCCATTATCACATTCTTGGAAAATACAATGCCTACACTCAGTTCCTGCTGTTGTCATATCTTGTATATCTCTTAAAGTCGGTTCTTCTTTATCTTTAAGTGCTAAAACAATTTGTTCTATAGAAACATTTTTACAATTACAAACTTCATAAGAATCTTCAAAACCAAGCATTAATTTCCTCTTTCTTTTTTTACTAATTCATAGGCCTCATTTATTTCTTGAAGTTTTTTTGTAGCTTCATCTATAATATTTTGAGATTCACCTCGTCCTGCCATAATATCAGGATGATACTCTTTTACTAATTTTCTGTAATTTTTCTTTATTGTATTGTTATCATCACTAGAACTTGAATTTAAAACTTCATATGCATTATCTAAAGAAAGTGCATTTGAAGAAGCTTGATTTGAATAAAATGCTTCAAAAGTATTAATTAGATTTTCAAAATCTTGATTTTTTATTTTTAAAGCATTTGAAATATCTTCAACTATCATTCTTTCTGTAGATGAAAACTCCTTATCTATAAATGCAAGATTTAATAAATACTCCATTATTTTAACACGTTTTGAATAATCAAACTTTGTCAATGTGTATAAACTTTGACAAATTTCTATTGTGTTATCAAAGCTTTCTTTTTGTTCTTTGTATAAAACTTTTAACTTTTCTCGTACTTCTTCATTGTTTTCAAAATGACTTGAAATATCACTAAATGTATGCTTTAAAAGCTCTGCTTCTAATTCACAAACTTTTCCATCTGCTTTTGCAACTTTTGCCATCAAAGCTATTAATAATCCGGCTTCATGATTTAATAAATCACCTTCAAAATTTTCTTTATACTTTAAATTAATATTCTTATATTTTTCTGTTTTGTAGTTTTTTGCAATTATGTATAATATAAATCCAACTATAAGTAATACTATAATTTTCATACTTTTCCTTAAACTTTTATTTTCCAGTGTTTTGTAGATTTTATCTAATTTTACTTGAAAAATAAATTTATATTAATTTGTATTTTTGTTCAAATTGGATAAAATCTCTTCATAAATATACATTGGAGATAGATAATGTTTGGAATGGGCTTTATGGAAATCTTTTTAATTGCAATAGTTGCAGTTATTGCACTTGGACCTGATAAATTACCAACAGCTATGGTAGAAGTAGCAAAGTTTTTAAAGAAATTCAAATCAGGTGTAGAAGATGCAAAATCTACTTTAGATAGTGAATTAAATATATCAGAAATAAAAGAAGAAGCTAACAAATTCAAAGCTCAATTATCAGACACAAAAATGTCTATGACAATGGATTCAAAAGTTAATTTAGGTCTTGATAATATTATAAATGATGACTCAAAAGAAGAAAAAAGAAATATCAAGAAAACAAAAAAGAAAAAAACTGAAAAAACTGAAAAGACTGAAGAAATTGCTGAAATTACAGAAGTAAAAGAGGACAAAGTTTAATGTTTGATGACTTAAAACCACATATTGCAGATTTAAGAAAAAGGCTAATGATTTCAGCCTTATCACTTTTTGTATTTTTCATAGCTTGTTTCTTTTTTTATGAACCTATTTTAAGTTGGATGATGGTTCCTGTTGAAGCTGTATTACCACCTGATTCAAAAATGGTAGCAGTTGAAATACAAGAGACATTTTTTACAGCACTTAAAGTTGCATTTTTCTCTGGTTTTATACTTTCACTACCTGTTATTTTTTGGCAATTGTGGTTGTTTTTATCACCAGGACTTTATGATCATGAAAAAAAACTAGTAATCCCATTTGTATTTTTTGCAACATTAATGTTTTTAATGGGATCTTCATTTGCTTATTATGTTGTTGTACCTTATGGTTTTGAATTTCTTGTAAACTTTGGTTCTGCAGTTGTTACAATATTACCAAGTATTGGTAAATATGTAGGCTTTTTTACAAAATTATTATTTGGTTTTGGAGTAGCATTTGAATTGCCTGTTATAACATTTTTCCTAGCAAAAATTGGATTAGTAGATGACAGAATGCTAAAAGACTTTTTTAAATACGCTATTGTATTGATATTTATCTTAGCATCACTTTTAACTCCACCTGATGTATTAACTCAATTTTTAATGGCAGGTCCACTTATTATTCTTTATGGAGTATCAATTTATATTGCTAAAGTTTTTAATCCAGCACCAAAAGATGAAGATGAAGAATTAGAGGATGACGATGAAGAAGAATTAGAAGATGAAAAAGAAGGGAAATAAATATATATGTTAGATCCTTTAAAAACTTCAAGCTATGATTATACTTTACCAAAAGAACTTATAGCTTCAAAGCCTGTACATCCTGCAGATAGTGCTAAGCTTTTAGTATACAACACAGATACAGATACAATTACCCACACAACATTTAAAAACTTAATCGATTTTTTACCAGAAAATATATCAGTATTTTTGAATGATACAAAAGTTATAAAAGCAAGGATATTTGGAAAAAAATTATCTGGTGGAAAAGTTGAGTTATTATTAAATAAGCCATTATTTATGGACAGATATTTAGTAATGATTAGAGGAAAAGTAAGTGTTGGTATGATTTTATATTTTGAAGAAGATATAACTGTAAAAGTACTAGAAATAAATGAAGATGGTACAAGAGTTGTAGAGTTTTACAAAAATGAAGAAAAACTTGATTTTTTAACATTAGTTGAGACTTTAAATAAAATTGGTCATTTACCTCTTCCTCATTATATGAATAGAGAAGATGAAGAAGAAGACAATATAAACTATCAAACATTATTCGCAAAAAATTACGGAGCAGTTGCAGCACCTACTGCATCACTTCATTTTACAGAAGAATTACTAAAAAAAATAAATGATAAATTTAATGTAAATTATTTAACACTTCATGTTGGTGCAGGAACATTTAAACCTGTTGATGCAGAAGATATCTTAAGTCATCCAATGCATAGTGAGTACTTTGAAATAGGAATTAAAGCAAAAGAAGCTTTAGATAAAGCCAAAAAAGTACTTGCAGTTGGTACTACAGTTACGCGAACAATAGAATATTATGCAAGAAAAAATATGATTTCAGGAGAATGTGATTTATTTTTAAATCCAGCTAATAAACCAATAAAAGTTGATCATTTACTTACAAACTTTCACTTACCAAAATCAACATTAATTATGTTAATTGCATCATTTGTTGGATTAGAAAAAACACTTGAAATTTATGAAGAAGCTGTAAAAGAAAAATATAGATTTTTTTCTTATGGTGATGGAATGTTAATAATATAAAGAGGGATTTAAACTATGGCACATTATATACTATTTGATACAGAAACTACAGGAAGTAAAGACGAGGATAGAGTTATTCAGTTTGGAGCAATGATTATTGACCAAAAAGGAAAAATTGAAGCTTTCGATGAACTTTGTTCTACTGATGTAGGTATAAAAATTGAAGCAATGGAAGTTCATAATATTACACCTGATATGCTTGAAGGTCAAGTAAATGCTACACAAACTAATTTTTATAAAAGACTAGAAGAGTTAAATACTAATGAGAATTATATAGTTGCACATAATATTTCTTTTGATATGGGAATGATAGAAAAAGAAGGTTTTGTAAATAATTATAAAAAGCTTGATACATTAAGATGTGCTAAGCATCTCTTTTCAGAACTTCCTTATCATAGATTACAATACTTAAGATATGCCTTAGATTTATATAAAACAGAAAAAGCAGAAGCTGCTAAACATGGAATTACTATAAAAGCTCATGATGCAATTGGTGATGTATTGGTTATGAAACTATTTTTATCAAAACTAGTTGCTAAATGTAGAGAAATTTATCCAGATTACAATCCAATGGAAAAACTAGTAGAACTTACTTCAACTCCTGTATATGTAAAAAAATTTAGATTTGGTAAATATAAAGGTAAAGAAGTAGCTGAAGTTGCTAAAGAAGATTCTGGTTACTTAAACTGGATGAGAACAAATATGGATTTAGATGAAGATTTAAAATATACACTAGATAAAGTTTTAGGAACAACAAATGATTATTATTAGTAGTTTGAATAAATATTAATTAGAGAAATCAATAAGTAGATTTAACTCTACTTATTGAAAAAACTTACAGAATTGTAACGTTTTGCGCTTGAGGTCCTTTTTGACCTTCACCGATTTCAAAAGACACTTTTTGTCCTTCTTCAAGAGAAACTCTACCATAACCTGTGTTATTGATTTGTCTAAAGTGTACGAATACATCATCGCCACCAGTCTCTTGTTGGATAAATCCAAAACCTTTTTCACTATTGAACCATTTTACAGTTCCGTTAACTTGTTCTGCCATTGCAAAATCCTTTTAATTGTAATACACCCTATTTCTAGAGTGGTCGAAAATATAAAGTAAATACTTTTCTATGTTTCAGTAAAAAAAATTATAGCAAAAAAAATTTATAATATCAATATTTTTTGACTTTTATGATTAAAAAAAAGAATAATTACATCTTTTATTCATAAAAATTTATATTTTATTATATTTTGATTAATTCTTCAAATTCTTTATTATGAAACCTATCTTCAAACCATGATGGAAGTATTTGTATCAAAAATGGATAAGTTGCAAGCATATTACAAAATACGTCATATACACAAGATGCATCTTCACTTGCATACTTAACTTGAGTATCTGTTAGGTTTTTATTTTCCCAATTTGATCTAGATATTTTTTTGGATTTTTGTAAGTTTTTATTTAAAAAAAGTAAAACACTTTTTTTAGCCCCAATATCATTAGGATATGCCATTTTTGATTTAAATAATGAACCAAAATCAATACAACATCTAGGACGTATTCTAAATTCTTTATATAAAGCCTGGTTATCTCCATCAAGACCAATTCCAACTTTTACTATATTTCTATTAGTTATAATCTCCAATAATGGTCTTATATTTTTTATTAAATGTACTTGAAATAAATAACAATCGCTTTCATTTGACAATTGAATTATTGCAATAGGACTAGGTGGAACACCTTTTTGGAAAATAGGTTTTTGTTCTGTATCAAATCCTAAAATTTTAGAATCTTTTAAAGCTAAAACTGCTTCATTTAAACTTTCTTCATCTTTGATAATATGAACATTTTTATTCTTGAGTGTATAATTAGGTATATTTTCATCTGTATGAGTATTTATATTATCTAATTTTGTAATAAAATTAATCAATTTATATGTCTTTTCATCTAGTGAATCAGATATATTTTCAAAAGCATTTGATACAGCTTTTTCTAATTCTTCACCAGCTTTATTACCGCAAATTTTTTTTATTAAATTAACTCTACTCTTATTTATAAATGACTCTGATATATCTATCTTCAAAAATTCTCCAAAAATTATACTTTATTGAAATAATATCTAAAACTATTTGAATAACACGTTTATGTTGTCTTTTTATTGAATTAATTTTAAAACTACAAGATATTAAGGGCATAAAAAAAGGGAAGCTAAGCTTTGTTAGACTTCCCTTTTAAACTATTAGTTAAATAAACCTTTATTTAACTTATCACTACACAGTGATTTAAATTATTATATTAGTTTGTAACAATACTAAAAATGTAAAACCTTCGTCATTTTCACCTCCGTATTATTTGGATAAAGACATTATAACATCTTTTTAATTTAAAGTTAGCTTAAATTTAGTCTTTTTTTTATAGAATACTTTAAAGGATTATTATGATTTTAAATGTTTTAAAAAACTTATTTGTAAAAGAACAACTTTTTGAATGTATCATTTGGGATGGAAAGATCATGAGATATCAAGATTTAAGCCAAAAACAAATAGATAATATCAATAATAAACCAGAATATAAAGGTTGGACAGTAACATTAAAAAAAGAGTGTTAAAATAATATGATGGAATTACTAGATAAAGATGAAAAGATTTACCTTTTAGAAGAAAATGATTTTAGTTTTCCAAGTTTAGAAATGATTAATAATGATCTTGTGGCAATAGGTGGAGATTTTCATCCACAAAGATTAATAAATGCTTATAAAAATGGTATATTTCCTTGGTTTATCGATGAAAATAATTATATTCATTGGTATAGTCCTCAAAAAAGAATGGTCTTATACCCAGAAGAATTCAGACTAACAAAGAGTCTAAAGAAAAGTATTAAAAATAAGGGATTTGTTATTAAATCAAATGAAAATTTTGAAGCTGTAATAAATAATTGTGCAAATATAAAAAGAAAACATGAAGATGATACTTGGATTAGTGATGAATTTAAACAAGCATATATCAACCTTTATAAATTAGGATATGCATCTTCTATTGAGTGCTATTTAGAAGATGAACTTGTAGGGGGATTGTATGGCATTTTAATCAACGATATTTTCTGTGGAGAAAGTATGTTTGCAAAAGAAAATGATGCTTCAAAAGTAGCTTTCTATCATTTATGTAATCAAGCTTCCATAAATGGTATTAAAATGATTGATTGTCAAGTTTATAATGAACATTTAGCTTCTTTAGGAGCAAAAGAAATAAGTAGAAAAGAATACTATAATATTCTGGAAATTGAAAATAACAACAATTAACTTTTATACCAATTATCTTGTTCTTGATTTGTAAGGAATGTCCAAATTATAATTCGACTAATCTTTTGCCCATGTTGCATTTCAATTGTGTCATAAGCTACTGGATTAATTGAATCTAAAGCATCATATATAAAAGGTAAATTATCTTTTTTTGAAACTATAGTTGTAAACCAAAAACAGTTTTTAGCATATTTTTTACTTTGTTTTATCATAGCTTTAACAAAAGCAACCTCTCCTCCTTTACACCATAATTCATTCTTTTTTCCACCAAAATTTAAAGAAGCTTTTTCAACTACTGTATTAGTAAGATTCTGAACCTTTCTTTTACTTCCAGCTTCTGCTTCTTTTTGTGATTTGTGAAAAGGTGGATTACATAAAGTGAAATCAAATCTATCCTCTGCTTTTATAATTCCTGTAAAAATACTGTCATGATTTAACTGCAACCTACATTCAATATTTCCTTTTAAAGAAATGTTATTGTCAATAATCTTCTGCGATGATTCAATAGATTCTTTTTCAATATCACTACCAACAAAAGACCAATCATAAACACTATTACCAATAATAGGATAGATACAATTTGCACCAATACCTATGTCTAAACCCTTTACATTTCTTCCTTTTGGTATTACTCCAGCATTAAACTCAGATAATAAATCAGCAATATAATGAAGATAATCTGCACGTCCAGGAATAGGAGGACAAAGATATCCATCAGGAATCGACCATTTTTTGATACTATAGAAATGTGCTAATAAGGCTTTATTTAAAGTTAATACAGCTTCAGGATCTGCAAAATTTATTGATAATTCATCATATTTATTTTTAGCTACAAAATCACCTAATCTTGGCTCACTTCTTACAAGTTCTGGAAAATCATATCTCTTATTGTGTGGATTACGTTCATGTAATCCTTTTTTGTGTTTTTTATATGCCATGTTATAATCTTAATATTAATTTTTTTGTATTGTACAATCATCTTACTAATTATGAGTTAATCTTCTAAAAATATATAAATTTTAAAGTAAATATTTATTAATTTGTAGTAACATAACAAGACTACTTGCCCGCGTGGAGAAACTGGTAAACTCAGTTGATTCAAAATCAACCGCTTCACGGCTTACCGGTTCGATTCCGGTCGTGGGTACCATTAAAATAGACCGCTTTTAATTTTTGTTAATCTTCACTATAATACAAAATAATTTTTAATATTTCAATCTCATTGAGTGCAAATGCTGCAACTAAATATATCTCAGAAGATTTATCTATTTTATGCATTCAGGTCCTAGTAGTAAATATAAAACTATTGCTAGTCTTAATTCAGGTGAACATATTGAAACAATAAGAGAAGAATCAAACTTTACATTAATAAAAGATTCAAAAAGTCGTAATGGATGGATTAACTCAAAGTATATATCTGAACAAATTGGATTAAAAGATCGTCTACCAAAAATAGAGTCTGAATTAACAAAATTAAAAATACAATTAGAAGAATATGAAAAAGTGTAGAAAGTAAAATTAATCAAATTCCAAAACGTCGTAATAGAAATAGATGGTAAATTTAAACTAAAAATCTAGAGTAGAATTGTTCTTACAATTCTACTATACTTTCAAACATCTCTTTTACTTCAATCTCATGGCTAATTAAAAAAATCTGTCGATACTGTTCTTTAATAGTATGAAAAGCTTCAAGTATTTCCAAACGTCTACTTTCATCTTGACTTCCAAAAACTTCATCAAAAGCTAAAAAGCCAATACTACTTGTACCGCTTAACTCTGTTAGTGTTTTTGATATGGCAATTCGTAAGACAAGGTTTGCTAGGTCTATTTCACCACCTGAAAATCGCTCAATTGGGTATTTTTTACCTTCATCATAAATATAAAAATCAAAATCATTTGACACTTCAATATGTTGATATTTTCCTTTTGTGATTATTGAATACATTGAAGATGCAAAACTTGATATTCTTGGAGCTATTTTTGAATTTAATTTTGTTTTAAAATCTACAAGGCTTAATTTTATTTTTTCATAATCGCTCAAGTCATCTTTTTTGATTTGTACTTTTGCTAATTGTTTTTCATTATCATCTAAGGATTGTTGAATTGTTTGAATTTTTCCTTGAATTGTTGCTATTTCTACTTTTAAAGTATTTAGTAGAGCTATTTTTTCTTCTTTTTCTTTCTTAATCCATGTAAATTTATTATCTTTTTCTTTATGTTTTACCTCATCATAGTTTACTGCTTTATATTCTAATTCTATGTCATTGTATTTTGTACTTAAGCTTTGTATTGTTAAAGTTATAGTTTTAAGTTCTTCTTTTATCTTATCTAATCGTACAAGCATAGTTTCTAAACTTAGAACATATTCATACTTTTCTTTTAACTCTTTTTGTTTTTCTATTTCTTTTTCATGAAAAGAACTATCATAAGTGTATTGTTCTAACTTAGCTAATTCTTCTTTATTTTTAATTCCATGCTTTTTAATTTTTTCAAAGTGTTCTTCTTCTTGTAGAAAGTCTCTTTTTTTACTCTCTATTAGATTAACTCTTTTTGATACTGTAAAGTGTTCATGATTTATTTTTTTAAAAAGTTCTTCTTTTTCTTCTCTTTGTTTTACTTTTAACTCTAGTTCTTCTTGAAATTTTAAAATCTTCTCTTTATTTGTTTGTTCAATTGTACTTTGCAATGAGTCTAATACCTTATCATACTCATCTCTAAGTGGTCTAGTACAAGTTGGACAGTTTGAGTCTCTTCCTAATTCTTTTATAGTTTCTATTTGATTCTTTGTATTTGCTATTAGCTTATCTTCACCTGCTATTTCTTGAACTAGTCTTTTTTCTTCTTTTTGAATTACATATGTTTTTTGCTTTAGTTCTTCTAGTTGTTTTTCTAGCTCTTCTTCTTTTTGGATTAACTCTTTATGTTCTTTTGTCTCTTCTTTTAATAAATCAACTCTATGTTTCGATTTAAGATATTGTTCTCTTAGACTATTTTGTTCTTTTGTTAAACCCTCTTTTCTTATATGATGTCCTTTTAAGCTTTCCTGCTCTTTTAAGCTATCATGTAAGGAAATATATTCTTCTTTTATACTTTGTAAGCCTTGAAGTTCTTCTTGTTTCTTATTTAAGGTATTTACATCTTCATTTAGTTTACTTTGGTTTCTTATATGTGAATTTATACTATTTTGTAAAATCTCACATTGTGATTTATAATTATTTTTCTTTTCTTTTGTAACTATATATTGTTTTAACTCTTCTTGTATCTGTACTTCTTCTAGTTTTAAGCTATTTATTTTTTTTGTTTTTTCTACAGACTCTTTTTCATAATCTACTTTGTTTATACTATATTGATCTATATGCTCTTTTTTTACTTTTACCTCATCATCTGCTAATAATACTTCTGCAAAAGCTGTTATTTCTCGCTTTAAGTCCCTACTTTGTTTAATAAGCAAGTCTTCTATAAAATCAATTTTCTCTAAACCTAATAACTTCCTAATCATTTTTTTTCTATCTTCAGGTTTTCTAGTACTAAGATTTGTTAGCTCTTTTTGTGAAGCAAAGAGTGTATGTAAAAATGCATCCTTACTCATCTTAGTTAAAGATACTATTGAAGTAGTTACTTCTTTTGCTCCTGTTGTTATTAGTTCATTTTCTTTAAAAAACTTTGCATTTGCACTTAAAGCCTTTCCTCTAAACTCCCTACTTATTTTATATGTGATACTTTCAAACTCAAACTCTAGTTCTACAAGTACTACATCTTTTATACTTGCATTAGAGTTTCGTATTACTTCTTTATAACCTTTATTTTTAAGCTCTCCATATAGTGCAAATAATATCGCTTCAAAGATAGTAGATTTTCCACTACCATTTTTTCCTATTATACCAATAAGCCCTTCTTGAAATTCTAAATAGTACTTTTCGTATCTTTTAAAGTTCTCTAGTTTTAAATTAAGCAGAATCATTATTACTCTCTTCGTATGTAGAGAAAAGTTCTTTTACTTTTAACTTTAATCTATCATTCTCTTTGTCATCTTTAACATCTTCTTTTATGTGTTCTAAAAAGAAATCCTCTAAAGATAAAGCTTCTATATCTTCAACACTTGTATTATTAGCTGTTTTTTTAAACTCTCTTTTTATACTAATACTCATAGCATCTGGAAATAACTCTTTTATTTCTTTATTTGATATATCTATAGATTGAAGTACTAAAAGATTAGTAAGCTTTACTTCAACTATTGCATCTTTTGTATTACTTGTATCTATATTTAAAATCGTGTTTTTATAATCTTCACAATTTATTTGTTTTTGTACTATAGGTCTTATACTTATTTGTTTGTACTCTATATTTAAAGTATTTAACAAGTCATCTTTTATATCTAAAAGAATAAAACCTTTTTCATTTCTTTTATCATTTAAACTTGTACGCTCTGTACTACCACTGTAATATACATTTTCATGCTTTCCTACAGATCCAAAACCATGCCAATGACCAAGTGCGACATAATCCATTTTTGAAAAAATATATTCTTTATTAGTTGGATATACCCACTCTCCAAACTCTTGCATCAAATACCATGCTCCCACACTACAATGTAACATCATAATATTCTTTTTAGTGACATCTATGTTTTCTTCACAAAGTTCTATTTGAGATAATGCTGTTGTATCATCATTCATATGTGGAAGTGTATGAAATATAATATTATTAAATTCTATTTTTTTATATTGTTGACTATATGAAACATAAATATTTTTAAAGTTTTCAAATATTTTTAATATAGGTGAGCTTAAATTTGTTCTAGGAGTTGAGTGATTACCTGCTATTAGTATAAAAGGAATATTCAAAGAGTCTATTTCATTAAATTTTTCAAGTGCATATGTAATAGCCCTATTGCTAGGACTACTTCTATGAAATAAATCTCCTGTATGAATAATATAATCAGGTTTAATTTCTTTTATTTGTTCTACTACTTGTGAAAAAGCATCATAAAAATCTGCTTCTCTTTGGTTTATATTATTTTTATCAAGAATATCTAAGTCGTTATATCCTAAATGAGTATCACTGAAATGTAGTATTGTCACATTTTTCCTTTTCAAGCTTTTGTTTTTAGTTTTATTATTATACTATTATATCCATGAACAACAATTTTATAGCTCAAGTAAAAAACCTAAACCTTAATTTTAAAGGTAAAAAACTATTTGAAAATCTAAACTTTGATATATTAGAAAATAAAAGTACTGCACTACTTGGAACTTCAGGAGTTGGTAAATCAACTTTACTTAGATGCATCGCTGATTTAGAAATTGAAAATATTTCTACTGGAAAAATAGTATTAAAAGAAGGCACTAATATTGCTTGGCTTAGTCAAGAAAATTCATTATATCCTTGGCTTAGTATTTTAGATAATGTACAGCTATATCATCATCTAAAAGGAAATAAAACAAAAAAAACTTTACGAAAAGCAAAAGAACTTTTAGAAAAAGTAAATATGTCTGAACACATCAATAAAAAAACATATGAATTATCTGGTGGGCAAAAACAAAGAATAGCAATAGCTAGAACACTTATGCAAGATGCAAATCTTATTTTAATGGATGAACCCTTTTCAGCATTAGATGCAATTACAAAAATTCAATTACAAGATTTAACTTGTAATTTATTAAAAGATAAAACTGTTGTACTTGTAACTCATGATCCACAAGAAGCTATAAAACTAGCAAATCATATTTATATTTTAAAAAATCAACCTGTAACTATTGAAGATGCAGCTTTTCTAGAAGGTACTTTACCTCATAAACTAACAAATGAAAAACTATGGAACTTACAAGATGAGTTGATATTTAAGCTTCAAGAAAATGATAAAAGAAGTAACATATGAAAAAGATTTTTAAAATATTACTTCCTATTTCATTTTTATTAATTTTATGGCAGGGTGTTATTGTTCTTTTTGATTTACCCCACTATATGCTTCCACAACCTAAAGATGTATTTCTTCAACTAACAACACAATATAGCTTACTTTGGGAACATACACAAATTACACTTTTAGAAATACTCTTAGGAATAATACTTGGTTCTATTTTTGGTCTAGGTTCTGCTTTTGTTTTACTTTACTTTAAAAGAATTGAAAAGTATTTACTTCCTATACTTGTAATTTCTCAAGCAATTCCAGTATTTGCAATTGCTCCACTTTTAGTTTTATGGTTTGGTTATGGTATGGCTTCAAAAATTGTTATGACTGTAATTATTATATATTTTCCAATTACCACAGCATGTTATGATGGTCTTAAAAATACACCTAAACAATGGCTTCAACTAGCACATACATATAAGTTAAGCCCTTTACAGACTTTATTCAAAGTACGATTTAAAGCAAGTTTACCATCACTTGCTTCTGGACTTAAAATTGCAGTTTGTATAGCACCAATAGGGGCTGTTATAGGTGAATGGGTTGGTTCGTCAAAAGGACTTGGATACCTGATGTTACATGCAAATGCAAGAATGCAAATTGATTTAATGTTTTCTGCACTTTTTATATTAATTGTACTTACTTTAAGTATATATTTCTTGACAGATTTTCTAACAAAAAAATTTATTCCTTGGGCTTCTCACTTACATTAAATTGACTTAACTTTTTTTTTCTGATAAGATTTGGTTTTTAATACATAGGGAGCTTATATATAGGCTGAGAGGAAGTTCTGAACTTCGACCTTTGAACCTGATCTAGGTAATGCTAGCGTAGGGATTTGTTTTAACAAATGTATTTATATACTTCAAATTTTGTCTGTCTTTATCTTAAGACATACTCTCTTCTACTTATGATTATAAGTTTAAAGGAGAGAAATGACTATTACAAAAAAACTTATCAAAAATTCAAAACCATATTGGGATAGCTATATTAAACATGAATTTGTACAAAAGCTAGCTAATGGAACACTAGGGATTGAGAATTTTCAGCATTATTTAAAACAAGACTATATTTATTTATTTCATTATTCACGAGCTTTTGCATTAGCAATGTATAAAAGTGAAAATTTTGAACAAATGAATTTTTCTAAAAATGCTTTAAATTCTATATTAGATGAAATACAATTACATATAAATTATTGTAAAGAATTTGGTATAGATGAAAAATCAATCTATGAACAAAAAGAATCACCTGCTTGTATAGCATATACAAGATATGTACTTGATAGTGGTTCAAGTGGAGATTTAACTCATCTTTATGCAGGATTAATTCCTTGTTTTGTAGGATATGCTAAAGTAGCAGACTACATTACAGATAATAATTTAAGTGTAGCAAATAATCCATATCAATCTTGGATAGATATGTATTCTTCAAAAGAGTATCAAGAAGCTGCAAATAATGCAACACACTTTTTCGAAACACTATGTAAAGACTTATCAAAAAAACAAATGGAAAAAGTACAAGATATTTTCACAACAGCTACAAGAATGGAAATATCTTTTTGGCAAATGGGCTTAGACCTATCATAAAAACATATATTAAATATATAAAGGTAAAAATATGAAAAAAATAATATCAAAAATAACACTTAGTTTAATACTTTTAAGTTCAACTGCTTTAGCAGATAAAGAAAAAGTAAGCTTGCTTTTAGACTGGTTTGTAAATCCTGATCATGCAGCAATAATTATTGCACAACAAAAAGGTTTCTTTGAAAAAAATAATTTAGAAGTAAACATTATAGAACCAGCTGATCCATCAATGCCTCCAAAATTAGTAGCTGCAAAAAAAGCTGATTTAGCAGTTAACTATCAGCCACAACTTCAAATGCAAGTTACACAAGGTTTACCATTAGTTAGAATTGCAACTTTAGTAGACTCTCCTCTTAATAGCTTAGTAGTTTTAAAAGATGGTGGTATAACTAAACTTGAAGATTTAAAAGGTAAAAAAGTAGGATATTCTGTAAGTGGATTTGAAACAGCACTTTTAGACTCTATGTTAAAATCAGTAAATTTATCTGCTAAAGATGTTGAACTTATAAATGTAAATTGGTCATTATCACCATCATTAATGAGTAAACAAGTTGATGCAGTAATTGGTGCTTTTAGAAACTTTGAATTAAATCAATTAGAAATAGAAAAAGAAGAAGGAATTGCATTTTTTCCTGAAAATTATGGAGTTCCTAAATATGATGAACTTGTAGTTGTAGCAAATAAAGATAATGCCGATGATGCAAAATATAAAAGATTTGTAAAAGCCTTACAAGAAGCTACAAAGTACTTAAAAGATAATCCTAAAAAATCTTGGGAAGCTTTTGTAAGTTATAAACCAAAAGAATTAAATAATGAATTAAACACACGAGCATGGAATGATACTTTACCTTATTTAGCAAAAAATCCTGCTACTTTTGACAAAGATGTGTATAATCAAATGGCTTTATTTATGAAAGAAAACAAACTTATAAAAACTATACCAGTTTTAGATGATTATGCACAAGAGATAGTAAAGTAACAATAAAATGCAAACTAATAATATACAAAAATTAAGACAGAAAGGTCCATTAATACATAATATTACAAATATTGTTGTAGCTAATTATGTAGCAAATGGATTATTAAGTCTTGGTTGTTCACCTATTATGTCAAATGCAATTGAAGAAATGGAGGAAGTACCAAGTATTTGCCAAGCTTTAGTTATAAATATGGGAATGCTTAATAGTTACCAGTTAGAATCTATGTTAAAAGCTGGAAAAAGTGCAAATAAAAGCAATATACCTGTGGTTTTAGATCCTGTTGGAGTAGGAATCACAAAATTTAGGCAACAAAGTATAAATACTCTACTAAGTGAAATTAAATTTGATTTAATTAGAGGAAATGCAGCAGAGATAGCTTACCTTGCACAAGTAAATTGGAATTCAAAAGGTGTCGATGCAGGAAGTGGAAATGCAGACTTTTCGCAAATAGCTAAAAAAGTGGCTTTAGAATATGATTGTATTGTCTCTATTAGTGGAGAAGTTGATTATATAAGTGATGGTAAAAAAATAGCAGAAATATATAATGGTACTTCATTATTTCCTAAAATAACTGGTTCTGGTTGTCTTTTAAGTGCAGTTTGTGGAGCATTTTTAACTTTGGGTAAAAATAAATTTGAATTAACTTTAGATGCTTGTACCTCTTATGCAATTGCGGGACAAATTGCACAAGAAAAGTTAAGTGATAATGAAACTGGACAGTTTTATATTGGATTACTTGATAATTTAGCAAAACTAGATGATAAAACTGTCCAAAAATATACAAATATTAATTTAAAAGAGAGTGAATAACATGAAAGATTTTTTAAGAAATTTTGGGCCAGGAATTATTATGGCTTCATCAGCTGTTGGAGGTTCGCATATTATAGCTTCTACACAAGCAGGAGCATACTTTGGTTATCAATTAGCTTTATTTATTATTCTAGTAAATCTATTAAAGTATCCATTTTATAGATTTGCTTTTGACTATAGTACTATTCATAATAAAACTTTACTTCAAGGTTATAGTGAAAAGGGAAAAGCTTACTTATGGGTCTTTTTAGTTTTCAATGCTTTTGCTACTGTTGTAAATGTAGCAGGAGGAACATTACTTAGTGCAGTTTTATTAAGGATGCTTATTCCTTTTGATTTATCATTACAGTTTTATAGTATTTTGATACTTCTTTCTTATTTAATAATACTTTATTATAAACAATATAAAGCATTAGATAGTGTATCAAAAATCATTATGTTATTTTTAACTATAACTACAATTGTGGCTTTAATTTTAGCTTTTTCACAAACAAGTGCTAAACCAGTAGATTTTATAGAACCAAATCCATTTCAGTTAGCATCAATTCCATTTTTAATAGCACTTATGGGTTGGATGCCCTCACCTATGGAACTTAGTGTTTCTTCTTCAATTTGGGTAGTTGAAAAAAATAAACTAGATCCAGAGTATAAAAAAAGAAGACTTATTGATTTTAATGGTAGTTATTTAGTAACTATTATTTTAGCTTTAATGTTTATGTCTTTAGGTGCTTTAGTTCAATATGGACAAGATATTACTCCACTTAGTGGTGGAAAATTTATCAATCAATTTATTGATATGTATGCAGTTAGTATTGGAGAGAGTACTAGAGGATTTATTACTTTTGTTGCATTAATTTGTATCTATGGTACTACTATAGTTGCAGTTGATGGTTATTCTAGATGTAATCATCAAAGTATTGCCTTACTAAAAGATAAAACAACTGAAATTTTTTCACATAAAGGACTTCAGTACTCTATGCTTTTTACTACTACTGTAGCATTTATAGTAATACAGTTCTTTAGTAGTTCTATTGGAAAGATGATACCATTTGCAATGACAGCATCATTTTTATCAGCCCCTGTTTTTGCATACTTGAATTATAGTTTATCTAAGCAATATGAGAAACCAACATGGCTTACAATCTTAGCCTTACTAGGACTTGTATATTTAGCTTCAATGGTTGTAGTGTATTTTATATTTGCATAAATTATATAAACAAAAATAAAATTTTAAACAAATTTGAAAATGGAAGTTTTTCCATTTTCAACTTTATATACCCTATTTGCAATTTTCTCACAATCACTTAAATCATGTGTAACCATAATAGTATAAAGTTTTAGTTTTTCTGTTATTTCTTTTACTAACTCCAGCATTTTTTCTTTAGTATTTGAATCTAGTCCTGTAAAAGGTTCATCTAAAAGTAAAATCGGTTTTTTTCGTATTAGACATCTTGCTAATGCAACTCTTTGACTTTGTCCACCTGAGAGGGTTGAAGCTAGTTTATCTTCAAAACCATCTAAACCTACTTCTTTTAAGATAATCATAGCCTCTTTTATCTCTTCTTCTTTTACTTTGAATGAAGTGTTAATACCTAAAAGCACATTTTTAATAACACTTAAATGCTCAAATGTATTATACTTTTGAAAAAGTATAGTAAGAGGTCTATTTTCTGTATTTAAAGTTGTTATATCAATATCATTAAAAGTTATATTACCACTTATTGGAGCTAAAAAACCTGCTAGTAAATCTAAAAGTGTTGATTTACCACTTCCACTTTGTCCTATGATTCCAACGATTTCACTTTGCTTAACATTTAAAGAAAAGTTATAATCATTTTTTATTTCATTTTCTTTATAAGTATATTTTAAATTTGAGATATTAAACATCTTTTTTCCTTGTAAAAATTCTTGGTAAAAAAATAAAAACACTAAGTGTTAAAATAAGAAGTATAAGTGCAACTCCTGCTGCATCTTTTGTTTGGTATGAACCCATTAAATTATAAAGATACCAAGGCAATGTTGATATTTCATCACTTCCAAATAGTGCAATTACTCCTAAATCTCCTAAAGAAAGACAAAAAGAAAGAGCAAATACATATAAAACAGAAGACTTTATATATGGCCACTCGCAATATAACCATCTTTTACTTCCTTTTAAATTTAGTGAAAATGACAGCTTGTCGTATCTTTGTGCTACATTTGCCATAGGAGGATATAGTATTGAAAGTGCAAAAGGTAATGACATCAAAATATTTGCACACAAAACCGATCCAAACGCCCAGTATGATAAAGGAGCTTCAAATTTTAAAGATAATAAGAAAAACCCTAAACCTAAAATAAGTGAAGGAATTGCTAAATATATATTTCCAGAAAAAGCTATAATCATATTTATAAAACTTCTAAATTTTGTTTTTTTAATTCTATGATTTATATTAAAGTTTCTTCTTGTATCGCTAATTAAAAGTGCAAATAAAACTGTTAAAATACTCGAAATACTTGCAATTATTAAACTTGTAATAAATGATTCTATAAATACAATATCAGAAAAAATTTTTATAAAGTTTGCGCCTAAACCATCTATTAAAATAGAAACTAAAGGTAAAATAAAAAGAATACTCGAAAAAAGAATAATTGAAATTTGTAAAATTCTTAATTTTTTCGTTTCAAGCCAAGGTATCTTTTGAGTACTTGTTTTAATATCAGAAATACCTACTTTGAAATTTGCAGATAAAAAAACTAAAACAATTGTGATACTAAGCTGTATAAATGCTAACTTTAAAGCTAAAGGTATGTCAAAATCAATTTTTATTGCTTCATAAATAGCAACTTCCAAAGTATTATAAGAAGGAGAACCTCCAAGGGTTAAAACAATTGCAAAAGATGTGAAACATAATAAAAATATAGTTGAAGAAATACTTCTTAAAGAAAGTTTTATAGCTGGGAATTCTATATATCGGAATCTTTGAATAGTTGAAAAGTTTAAACTTTTTGCTAGTTTATATCGTTCTTTAGGAATAGATTCGAATACATGTAATAAACTTCTAGCTACAAAAGAAGCATTTAAATATACATGAGCTATTAAAATACCACTTAATCCATAAATAGAATTTTCAAATGAGTAATCAAAAAGATATAAAAGAGCTCTATTTAACCAACCATTTTGTCCTAAAACTGTGATAATACCAAATACAACTATTAGTGTTGGAAGTATTAAAGAAGATGAAAGAAGTGCTATAAGATAAGATCTACTTTTAAATGAATTTTGGTGAGTTAATGCCCAAGCTAAAACAGTTCCTAATAAGATAGAGAATAATGTTGATAATAAAGCTTGATATACTGTAAATCTAACAAGGTCAAATATTCTAGATGTAATTATTGATGAAAAAAAGTCTTTATTATCTATATTTGAAAATAGAATGAAGAAAATTGCAAATGCTAAAAATAAAAGAAGTATAGATAAAAGACCTCCTGGAATTAAAGAAAGTCTAAATCTATAAATACTATTTAATGGCATTTAACCATTCGTTTTGATATTTTTTTCTATTTTTTTCTATATCATCATCTTCAAGAAGAAGCATTTTAGAAGCTGGCTCTAGAGAGCTAAACTCCTTTGGAAGTCCTTTTTTTGTAGTAACTACTGGATATAACCAATTTGTAGTTGGAATAATATCTGCAAAAGTTTCACTATTTGTAAATTCTAAAAATTGTTTTGCTAATTTCTTTTGTTTTGATGATTTTAAAATTCCAGACACTTCAACTTGTCCATAATGCCCTTCTTTAAAATTTGCTGTTTTATAATTTGTTTTATTTTCTGCAATTATATGATACGCAGGTGATGTAGTATATGAAAGAACCATATCTGCTTCGCCTTTTAAAAATAATCCATAAGCTTCAGACCAACCTTTAGTTACAGTTAGTATTCTTGGAGATAATTCTTTCCAATAAGCATCAGCATTTTCACCATATATCTTTTTTATCCATAATAAAAGTCCAAGACCTGGAGTTGAAGATCTAGGATCTTGAATAATTATTTTAAAATTTTTAGGCATTAATAATAATTCATCAAAAGATTTAGGAACTTTTTTTGTTTTTAAACTATCATAAACAAATGCAAAATAACCATAATCATATGGTAAGAACTCTTTATCCTTCCATTTTACAGGAAGATCTAACTTTGATGTATCTATGTTATGATTAATAAATAGATTTGTATTTCTAGCTATTCCAGCTGAACTTTTATCTAAACCTAAAAGTACATCAGCTTTTGTATTTGAACCTTCAAGTTGAATTTTTCTTAAAGCTGTTATAGAACTTGAAGTTGATACAAACTTCAAATTACAATTACAAGTTTTCTCAAAAGCTTCTTTTACTTTTGGAGCTGGTCCCCATGAAGCTGCGAATGAATCATATGTGTAAACAACTAGTGTTGGTTTATTTTCTTCTGCTTGTAATAGTGTAATTAAAAGCGAAAAACAAGTTAAATATTTTAATAGTTTTATCATTTAAATCCCTTTTTTTTGTGTGATTATACAAGTATTCATTAAATTCAAACTTAATAGTTTATTATCAAAATCTACTAAAGTTCAGTATTTTCTTTTTTCATTTCTTTTGCTTTTTCTTTTGCAATTTCTTCTCTTTTTCTCTCTTCAATTTTTCTTTGTTTTTTATCATTTATTTTCTCTAATAATGCTGACGTAAATATACTGCCTGGTATTGCATAAAAAGCAATTCCTAAAAAAGAAACAAAAGTTGTAAGTATTCTTCCCATTAATGTAACTGGATACATATCTCCATAACCTACTGTTGTAAAAGTAATAACAGCCCACCACATAGTTGTTCCCATACTAGAAAAAACTTCTGGTTGAACATCTTTTTCAAAATAGTAAACTAAAGGAGTAATAGTAATAACTAGTACAAGAAGAGTAATAACAATAAAAATAAATTCTTCTTTTTTATCTTTTAAAAGTGATAGAATTAAACCATCAAATTCAGCAAATTTTGCTAATCTAAAAAGCTTAAAGATACGCAAGATCCTAAGCGCTCGTAAAAATCCAAAATCAAGATTAAAAAATGATAAGTAAAAAGGTAAAATAGCAATTAAATCTATAAGCATCATAGGTCTAGACATATAATTAATTCGTTTAATTCTCGAATTAAATCCAACTGCATAGACTCTTAAAATATACTCAAATGTAAAAAGAATAACGTTTATCATATTTATAATCTTAAAAATATCAAAATATTCAATTAAACTTTTTTCTGTTTGTAGAAACATTATAATTATACTTATTGATATATTTAAAAATATTAATGATTGAATTATAATTCCAAATTTGTGTTTTTTAGGATTTTCAAATATTGTATAAAGTTGCTTTTTCAAATTCATTAAAACTCTTTTTCCTTATTATAACAAATATTTTAAATATATAAATATACAGTAAATCCAAATAATAATATATTTAATAAAATAAAAGATTTTTTACTTTTAATTGAAAGAAAAGATAAAGATATATATAGAATAAAAATAAATAAATGAGTTGTTACATCAAACATGATAAATTCTTTTTCTAAAAATATTTTTAAATAACTATCAAAAATACCCGCAAAACCAAAGAGATGTGAAAATAACTCAATAGGATAAAAAAAAGTAAATAGTATAGTTATAAAAGGAGAATACAATTGTTCGTATGTAGTATTTGGGAAAAAATAATGAACAATAGGATTCATTGCAAAATATATCCAAAAATTAAATAACAAAAGTTTTATTATCATACTTTTTATTTCACTAAAATATTTTATGTATAAAAATATGTAAAAAACTCCAGACATTGAAAACCATAAAGATATAGAAAATATGTATTTAGGAAAAAATGCTACTATTAATAAAAAAGTAAATAATAAGTTTGTAAAAGAAATAAGTTTAATATTTGAGCGTAGTAAAAAAATACCCAAAGATAGCATAACAAAAGCTCTAAGTAAGGATGGAACAATATTTGTTAAAAGTAAATACATAAATAAAAAAGTTAAACTAATAAGAATTAAATCAAATTTTTTATTTCTATATGGAAAATATCTTTTATGTACAAAATCATAAGGAAAAAAAATAATCCAATAAATTAAAAATGACAAAACTGATAAATGAAAACCAGAAAGTGCAATTAAATGTGTAATTCCATAGTTTGAAAAAACATCTCTTAATTGGCTTGATACAGGTATTGCTAAAAATAAAGCATTAAAAACTTCACTAATTTGTGAATCAATATGATTTGAGTTTATTTTTTTAGAAATCAAATCTTTTAAAGTAGAATTCTTTGTGAGTTTATCAATATATATTTTCTTTGCATAAAAACCTTTTAAATATGAAATAAAAGAAATTTTATTTGTTAAGAATGCTATTTGGATTACATCTAATTTATGAAATTTAAGATCTTTATTTACGGATGTAAAAAACTCGAAATTCTTGTTTTTTAATCTTAAAATATTTACTTTTTTCTTTTTATAAATGTTTAGTATTTCTACTTTAGTTTCATAAACTTCTTCATAAATCAATTCTTTATATTTGCTATATTCAATAGATATATTTATAGTAAATATAAACAGTAATAATAAAAGAAATAGTATAATATTTTGATGCAATTTACCTATAATAATCATATTAATTATTATAGTATCAGAGTATTCTTAATTCAAGGAGAAAGTATGGAATTTATATTGATTTTTTTACACAACTTTTGGGAACTATCAATGATGATAGGATTTTATGTTCTAATTGGATTAATTTTTGTAGGAGTAATTCATTTATATATTTCGGAAGATTGGATTAAGAAACACTTAGGTTCGCAAAGTAAATACAGTGCTTTAAAAGGTGCATTATATGGAATTCCACTTCCTCTTTGTTCTTGTGGTGTGATACCACTAGCAAGCAGTTTGAGACAAAAAGGTGCTTCTAAAAAAGCTGTGACAAGTTTTTATATCACAACTCCTATGACAGGAATAGATTCAATCATAGCTACATATGGAGTATTTGGTCTTCCTATGGCAATAATTAGAGTTATTTCAAGTTTTATTAGTGGTATAATTGCAGGTAGTCTAACAAAAGAATCATATGATGATATCCAAGAAGAAAACAAACCTTGTTGTAGTTCTTCAGATTGTTGTTCTACTAATAAAACTGAACAAGAAAATAAACTTAAAAAAGCATATAATTATGCAATGCATGAAGTTTTTAGTGATTTAGCAAAACCAATGTTTTATGGTCTAATATTAGCAACTTTATTTTTACTTTTAATTCCAAATAATGGGGTAGAATTTTTAAATGATAATTTATTTGTATCTTATGTTTTAATTTTTTTAGTTGCATTACCTTTATATGTTTGTTCTATTTCAGCAATTCCTATTGCTTTATCAATGTTAGCTCTTGGTGTGAGTCCAGGTGTAGCTTTTATTTTCCTAGCAGCAGCTCCTGCAACAAATATCATAACAGCTGGAATTATAAAGAAAATTCTTGGAAATGATGTCTTAATAGTATATCTTATTTCAATTATTTTAGTTACAGTTTCATTTGCATTAATGATTGATTTTGTATTTCCAAAAGAGTGGTTTACTTATACTGTAGGTAGTTTAGAAAGTGAATCAAAATCAGTACTTGATATATGTGGTGCTATTATATTCTTGGCTATTATGTTTTATTTTGTTATCAAACAATGGATTGTTTATAAGAAAGTTTGAAGAAAAAAGCTTAAGCTTTTTTCTTCCATATTGACATTTGTGAAACTGAGTGTTGGAACTTTCTATTTGTTTCTTTAATAACAAATGGTACATCTATAGTTTCTTGCAATTCAAAATCTTTTAATTCATTCTTTAATGTATCTAAAGTTGAAATTTCTTTATTATCTTTGATATATCCACCAAGCCAGTTTTGCTTTGGCGTGTACTCTTCAAGCCATGTATATGGACTTAATAAAACTAATAAACCATTATCATTTACTCGTGAAGGAATATCCTCTATAAATTTTTGAGGATAATATAATCTATCAATTAAATTTGAACAGAAAATTAAATCATATCCAGTATAATTGTCTTTTAAATTACAAGCATCACCTTGCATAAATGAAACTTTTTCTTTTATTTCATTTAAGCCAAAATCTTTTAAAGAAACAGTTCTTTCAGTATAAATATCACCTTCTTTTTTAATACTAAACGTTAATGTATTGTATTGTTTTAACTTAACTCCAACATTTATAAAGTTTGCAGAAAAATCAATTCCTGTTACTTCATCAAAAGTTTTAGCTAATTCAAAAGTACTTCGTCCTACTGAACATCCTAAGTCTAATGCTTTATTTGTTTTAATATTTTTTAAATATGGCTCTAATAATTCTACTGCGTTAACACAAAAGTTTTTTACACCAAAGTTCTCTTCACCATAATGAAACTCACAATATTGAGCTATTGATTCATCTGTTTCATAAACATTATCATTTAATTTTGTTCTATATTCGTTATCTGATTTCACGTATCTAAATCCTGCATGTTGGAAGAAATGCTTTCTAAAAGCATATCTAGCTTCTCTTAAGATCTCATTTCCTAAAGAAATAAAAGATCCACCTTTCATTAAAGCATGTCTATCATCAAATGTTGGTGTAGTAAAATCATCATAAATAGGATGTGTTTGGAAGTTATCAAATGGATATGTAGGAGTAATACTCCATTGCCATACATTTCCTACAACATCATAAAACTCATCAAATTTGTACTTATCAACAGGAGATTGATTAAACTGTTTTAAACCAATATTTGCTTCTTTTTCCTTTGCTTTAACATAATCATATAGTCTATAATATTCATCTTCACTTGGAAGCCTTACTTCATATCCTAATTTCGAACTTTTGAATTTACAAAAAGCTTCTGCTTCATATACATTTATATCAACAGGATAGTTTAGAGCTAAAGGAATAACTCTATTAATCTCTCTTAAATAATATTTCTCATCAACTCTACTCCAAAATGTTGGATGCTTTGCTTGTGTGAAATCTAACCATTCTTTACCCTCTTCTGTAAACAATTCAGGTTTATTATATCCTCCGTCTTTTACAAATTCTAAGAACTCTCCATTAGATACTAAATATTTAGAGGCTTGAAAATCATTTATACTAGCTTTATGAAATGAAAATTCATTATCCCATCCATAAAAGATTGGATTTTCTCTATCTTTTTGAATTACAACTTCTCCACCTTCTACATTTAATAATTCATTTTTCGGGAAAATATCGCTTTGTTCATTTCCATATTCAAATATCTCATCATCTTTTAATCTTTCAATATCTAATTCTCGAAGAAGTACAGAAGAAGTTTCAATATGAATATTTTCATGCTCAATACCCATTAAAATAATCCACATAGGACTTTCCCAATTAATTGGCAGTGTAAATTCTAAAGTATCAATTAAGTTTAATACCATATCTTTAACTTCTAATCTATATTCTTTAGTTTCTTCTACACTTGGCCATGAGTAGTTTTTTGATTCTAAATCATCCCATGACATTTCATCAACACCAATTGCGAATTTTGATTCAAAATCTTTATTTATTCTTGTTGTTAAAATATTAGCTAGTGTTAATTTATTTACAAAAAATGTTGCTGTATGTCCAAAGTAAAAAATTAAAGGATGTCTTAATCTATTTGGTTGCTCATATATACAATCTTCATCTTTTAATAGTTCAAATAGTTTTTCATCCAATTCATAAGTTTGAAGAAAGTATTCTCTTATTTCTTCTCTTTTTTCTTCAACTGTACCATTATCTAAGTTTATGGTATTTTTTATGTAATTCAAAATTTTCCTTAATAATTTATTGCTTAATTTTTTATAATTTATTTTTAAAGTCTAAGTTTTGAATCTTATCAGATATTATAAACTTTTCGTACAGTTCCAATAGTTGTTTAATCTCATTTTCATCCAACAAACTAATTTAAACTAATTTCTCTTTTGAAATAACAATTCCATCCGGATCTACATATATATAATCACCTTCAAGTATATCAATTCCATCAATTGTAATAGGAACATTTAGTTCCCCATTTTGTGCAGGAATATACTTTTTAGGACAAGTTCCTTTAGCTAGTAAACCAATAGAAAAATCTTTAGTTGTAACAGTGTCTCTTACATATCCATTTACAATAATCCCTTCATACTTGTTATCACTCGCAAATTTCATCAAGTTATCACCTACAACAGCAAAGTATTTCATATCTACATCAACAACTACAACTTTACCATCACCTTTTTCATCTCTTAGAAGCGCTGCTAGGTCTTTATTGTTTTTGTCTAATTTTACAGTAACAGCAGTACCTCTAAATTTTACAATTCCACCATAAGATTTAAATTCAGGTCCGAGAACTTCTGTTTTATCACTAAAATCATCACATAAATCTGCTGTGAAAAATCCCATATTAATCCTTAATCATTAATTTAATTTTTAATTATAAAATAAAGTAGATTATCTCATTTTAGTATTAATCTATTCTTATTATTCACTTTATTAAAAGGAAAAAGCTATAATATTCACTAGAAAAAGGAATGTTATGAAAAATATTTATAAATTAATTTTATTTTTATTGTTTTCAATCTTGATAACGGCTTGTAGTTCAAAAAAGATAACTATAAAATCACTCCATCCCTCTAAAATTCAAAGTGAAAAATTCTCTTCAGTATATGTTGAAAATTTTGAGAATGATGATATTTATCAAAGTTTGAAAATTCAAAATAAATTAACTCATAAAACAATTGATGGTAAAAAAATATTTAGAGTTTTAAACACTTTGGAAAATGTAGACATAATAATTCAAGGTACAACTTCTTCAAATTTAAACTATTCCATATATTATCAAGAAGAAATTGATTATAAGAGATGTAGATATTACAGACATGAAGATAAAAATAAAAAAAGAAAATGTGCTAAGTATTATTTCAGAATGATTCCTTGTGAAAATAGAGAATATAATGTAAAAACAAATCTTAAACTTATAAAACAAAGTACAAAGCAAATACTATTTGCTAAAACATATAATAAATCACAAAATATTCATCAATGTTTTAAATATAGCTATTATCCATACAATACAATTCCTAGAAATAAAAGAGAAATAAATATAAAATTAGCAGCATTAATAGCAGATGAGTTTTTAGATGATATTTCTCCTCATAACAAGTATTGGGATATAAAAATAATTGATAGATTGAATAAAGATAGCTTACTTTTTACAGATGAACAAAGCAGTAGATTTGTAGAGATTGTAGAACTTATAGAAAAAAGAAACTTTGATTTATCTTTAAGTTTACTAAATAAATTGAACATAGAATTTGATAATAATAGCTATGAAGTGATATATAATATGGCTTTAATATATGAAGCTAAAGCTAATTTGTATGAAGCAAATAAATTGTATAAAAAAGCTAAATTTTTAGTAAAAGACTTAGATGATTTATCACTTACAAATAATGGAATATTAAGAACAAAAACAAATCTAGAAGAAAAAATCAAAGCAAAATCACAATTACCATAATTAATTATATTTTTTAAAAAGCTCATCTTTCTTTTTCCATAATCCTATAAGGTTCGTGGAACTTTGCAGTTTTTACTTTTTGAACACTTTGTGGAACACGGAAAGCTTTTAATAACTAACTATGTTCCAAATATAAGAGATTATTGAACGACTGAAGTGAGCTACAAGGCGATAATTTTAAGTTAAAGTTTTAACCTTACTAAAAGTTACTTATTATTTAAAAGCTTAAGATAATCGCAGTATAGCCTTGTTAGTTTCTCTGACTTGTTAGGCTTTGGCTATCAAGGTACAATGTATCAGGACATAAATCTTGTCCATTCTTCCATTGTATAGAATCCATAAAAGGTTTTACTGTATTAAAATAACTTCTATCTTGAAGTTGTTTGAAAAAACCTTTATTTATGTATGGTTTCATATCAAATAATTTTAATTCATCATTTGTAAATGTAAGTAAAATCATATAGTCATCTTGTGCTTTTACATCTTTTATTCTTGGATACATTTTATACCTCCTATTTTAAAGGATCAATTTTAAATATCTCTTCACCATTGATTGCTAATTCCCAATCTGCCATTAACTCATCTTCATGTATTAAAATCCATGCTTCAACAAGCTTTTTCTTATTTGTTTTCATTGTACCACTTAGTATTTTACCCTCAGGTATAGAAAATACCGCTTCTTCACCTTGGTACTTTACATGTATATGTGGAGTTTTGTGTTGTTTATTGTCAAAATAGTACATTGATATGATTATCCCGTAAAACATTGATATTATTGCCATTTTAGTTTTCTCCTTAATTAATTGTGAATGTTACATCATCTAAATCCAAACCAATTTTATCAATAATAACTCTTAACCTTGATAAAATTGATTCAGCACTTAAATTTGTATAAATATAAAAACTATCTATTTTATATGAATCTCTTTCAGTTGAATTACCTTCATAAATATAGCCATTACTATCTATGATTTGTTTAAATTGTATAGGATCTAATTCAAATAAAGTGTTTGAGACTATTTTATAAAAATCTTTCCAACTATTAATATTCTTTTCTTTATCGTCCATAAATTTAAATGAAGTTATTTTTTCACCTGAAAAGTTTACATCATCATCTGCTAATGTAAATAGTTTTAATTTATCTTCTTCTGATTCATAAGAACTAATAGGATAAGTCCAGATTTTCATAGCTCTATCTTTTAAGAATTTTGCTCTATTCTTTATTGACTCTTCATCCCATTCTTCTATATTGTGTAAAGACTTATTTAAAAATAATCTACTTTCTTTAAAACCTTTTTCCATATCTCTTTTTTCAATAAAAGGTTTATTGCTCATTTTTGAATTATAACCAGTAAGAGTTATATTCCCAAGTGTGTGTAGATATTTTTCATGAATTATTTCATGATTAAGACCTAGTGTTTCTCGCCATTTTGCATTAATTGTTTGTGGCATAATATGCTCAATATTTAATGTATTTGAACTTAATAAGTTTTCAATATCAACTTTTTCTACATTGTCAAAATTTTCCAATTGTTCAAGTAAAAATAATCTATTTTTACTTTTTAAATTGTAAATATCTTTTTGTATTATCTTTGATGCAAACTCCTCATCATCAGGAAATCTTTGAGTTAATCTTTTTTTAGTAATTATATATTTAAATATTTCTAAGTAGCTTTCTTCATAATCTTTATATTTTTTTATCTCTCTTCCTAATACCATAAAAATTTTATTTAGTGCATTTGTAGGTACTTCACAAATTAATCTTCTAAATACAAAAAAGACTATAGTATTTAATATCATATCAATTTCGCTATCTGAAATTATATTTTTATTTTTATCGTTGAAAACTTCCATAATAAATGGATAAGTTACAATACTTTCTAATCTATTAATTTTTTGCAGTAATAAACTTGTATTATCATTATAGTTGTTTGCATTAATTATTTTACTATAGTGTGTTGAAAACAGTAATAAATCAATTAATAAATCTTCAATATTTATAATATTTTCATTTACATATTTTTTAAAGTGAAAATACACCTTACTTTTGTTTGGTATAGTTCTTTCTTTAATAGTTAAATAATCTCTAATAAAATCACTTACATTGTAATTTGTATTTTTTTCAATTTTATTCCAATACTGATTATAAAAATTTTCTTGAGTTGATGAATTTTCTTTCATAAGAATAAAGTTTCTAACTTTATCAGCTTCTGTCAAATCAAGTCCTGTTGAATTTAAACTTTCAAAAATAAGTTGTGGGTCATCTTCACCATTTTTTAATTCAATTTCTACAATTACTAACTGTTTAATAGCCAAAAATAGTTTGTCTAGTGATATTTTATTTTCTAAAATTCTATTATAAAAATATTGAAAATTTATTGTAATATTTGTATCATAAATATATTCATCTTCCTCTTTAAAAAGTGACGAAAAAGCATCTTTGTCATTCTTTACTGGCTTTAATCTTATTTTTTTATCATCTTTAGAATACTTATTTATAAGATATTCATCTCTTATTTGTTCTTCATTTACATTTGTTTCAAGTAAATTACTATCTATAATTTTGTAAATTGCTAAAAGTAATAGTGATAGTGTTGTCAATCTTTGCTGACCATCAATTATTAAGTATTCTCTATCATCACCATCATCATGATAAATTGATACAATTGAACCTAAAAAATGTGTCCTATCATTTTTTGATACATCAATTAAATCATCAAACAATTGTTTGCATTGTTCTTTTTTCCAATCATAGTTTCTTTGATATACAGGTATGACAAAATGCTTATCTGAACCTTCTAAAAAATGTAAAAACTTTTTTTCTTTTGCTTTCAATATGATTTCCTCATTTGATTCGGTAATTAAGTTATTTTAGCTAATTATCTATTTATAAAAAGTAAAATTAAATTTGTAGCCTAACTATTTAATATACAAACATTATATATAAAACACACTAAAAATCAACAAATAACATACATAAAAAGTGTTGTATATAAAAATGTCTACAAACACCTTAAATAAGGTATTTTTGTAGATGTTACTATAAGAAAATTGGAAATCAAGATGCTTCTTAAATAAATTTCAAGTTTATGATATTTTTTTTATGTATGTTTAATGTGGATATTTAGATGATAATAGTACATAATGTATGTATATTAAGGTAATATCGTAATAAACCTGCAAAATGTCAAATATATTATTAGGAGTTGTATAGACAGAAAATTACTACAAAATTAAGTCATAAAACAAGTTCAACAACCTGTAGTTTTTGGAACATTTACTAAGCTTCAAACTAAATTATTGAATTATAATAAAATGTTAATAACTATTGGCTACGGACATAAAACTCTGAACTGTTTCTAATTTATCTTTAAAAATACTAACTTTTTTATCATAAAGCTTTTTATTGTTTTCTTTGCATCTTTTCTATCATTTGTTCTTTTAGTTCTTGAAGTTTTTGTTCTTGTGTAACTGAACCAGCAATAATTCCTGCAGTTAGTAGCAAGATAAAAATAGCAGCTAGTAAACTAAAAATATGAGATAATATTATATATCCTACTTTTTTGTTACTGAAATTATATAATTTGTATATAACTTGAAAGTAACAAAGATTAACTATCCATATTAATATTTGTTATATTTTTGTATGCTAAGATAAATTTTAAATATTTAAGAAGGTAATAAAATGCAAAATAAAAAAATAATCATCATCTCATTATTAATATTAATACTAGTATTTTTAGTAGCAAGCTATAGCTATAAAAGTAATCAAACAAAACAATTAGAATCAAATGCGAAGCAAAACTATTCAGCATTAGTTAGAGAACATTCTGTTGTAATAGGAAATAAAAATGCAAAGGTTGAACTAGTAGAATTTTTTGATCCTGCGTGTGAAACTTGTGCATTAATGCATCCATATGTAAAAGAGATCATGAAGAATAATGAAGGAAATATAAAACTTGTTTTAAGATATGCTCCATTTCATAAAGGATCAAGTAATGTAGTAATAATGCTAGAAGCTGCAAGAGAACAAAATAAATTTGTTGAGGTATTAGAATTATTGTTTCAAACACAAAATATTTGGACAGTTAATCATCAAGTAGATTTAAATAAATTATGGGGTGTATTAGTAGTATCAAAACTTCTTGATATGGACAAATTAATAATAGATATGAAAAACCCTGATTTAATAAGAATTGTTGAACAAGACTTAGCAGATGCAAAAACACTAAAAGCTACAAAAACACCTGCATATTATGTAAATGGGAAGCCTTTAGAAGTATTTGGGCTACAAAACTTAAAAGATTTAATAAACTCACAACTATAAACTATTGAGGGAAAAATCCTTCAATAGCTTTTCTTACAAATTTTCCTAATTAAACACTAACTATTTTTTAGATAATATATTTACCTTAAATAAATAATAAACTAAAAATAATTAGGTAGTACATATATGAAAGTAGTTACAGGGGTTGTAGGTAACGATATACACGTAGTTGCAAATAGACTAATAGATATATCATTACAAGCACGAGGATTTGAAGTATTTAACTTAGGTGTTAATACTTATTTAGAAGAATTCCTTGATGCAGTTATAGAAACAAATGCAGATGTTTTACTTATCTCTTCACTAAACGGTGAAGCTGAGGGTTGGTGTAGAGAAGTTAAAATTTTAAAATCAAAATACGGAAATCTTTTAGATGGTGTTGTATTTATGATTGGTGGTAACTTAGTTGTAGGAACACATAGTAGTGATGAAATCATTCCTAGATTTAGAGACTATGGTTTTGATTTAGTTTTTCATCAAGTTGATTTAAATACAGGTCTTGATGCCTTAGAAAAACACTTGGAGGATAGAAAATAATGAGTTTACTTCAAGAAGAACGAGATATTATTATTCAAAATAAATATGCAGACAACTTTGATTTTGCAGAAATTGAAGATTTCGTAAAAAATGCTTCAAAAGATTTATTTATTTCACATAGATTTAAAAATGCAAATAAAATGCTTGTGCAACCTCGTGGTGGTTTTCCAACATATCAAAAACAATATGACTTATATGAATTTTTTGTAAATGCAGATGTTGATATATTACCTTTAACAATCGATTCAAATACAAGACTTAATGATTATGCAACATCTTCAAAGATGCTTAAACTTTCTGAAGAAAATGAAGTTGATATGCTAAATGGATATCCTTTAGTAAATCATGGATACAAAACAACAAGAAAAATGATTACTCATTTTAATAAACCAGTTTCTCTTCGTCATGGAACACCAGATGCTAGACTTTTAATAGAAACAGCAATTGCATCAGGTATTTTTGAAATTGAAGGTGGTCCAATTACTTACCTTTTACCATATTCAAAAAACTTTCCACTAGACAAAGCTTTTTTATACTGGAAATATGTAGAAAGAGTTTGTGCAAATTATTCAAAACTTAATGAACCAATTAATAGAGAATCATTTGGACCATTAACTGCAACACTAGTACCTCCTTGTGTAACTATAGTAATTCAATTACTTGAAATGTTACTTTCACTTGAAGAAGGTGTAAAATCATTCTCAGTATCTTTTTCACAAACTGGTTCTATGAATCAAGATATAGTTACTGGTGCAGTTATTCGAAAAATGGCTAAGTATTACGCAGAAGAAATTGGATGTGGTGATGCCTCTGTTCATCTTGTATATCATCAATGGATGGGAGCATTCCCAACTGATAAAAACTTTGCAGAGTGTTTGATTAATACTTCAACTGTTATTGCTGCTATGGTTGGTGCTGATAAGATTATTACAAAAACAAGAGAAGAAGCGTCTGGAATTCCTACAAAAGAAGCAAATGCAAAAACAGTTGCAAATACACAATATACGTTAAGAATGCTAAATGGTCTTCCAAATGTAGTTGATAAAGAAGAAGAAGAAATTCTAACAGAAGAAGTTATGAGTATTATGGAAGCTGTTTTCAATGATCCTGCTGATACATTATGGAGAAAAGTATTTAACTCTATTAAAAATGGAACTATTGATGTTCCTTTCTCTCCACATATAATCAATCATAATGAAGTTGTAACCGTACGAGATAAAAATAAAAACATTAGAATTATCAAAAAAGGTAACTTACCAATAAGTGATAGATGTTTTGAATATGAGAAAAAACAATGTGATTTAAATAAAGATGCTTCATCAATAGTAAATGACATTATTCATGATATAGGAATTATGCAATGGTAGAAAATAAACTTTTAATCGATATAGGAAGTACTTACTTTAAAGTAGCAACTGCAGATAATGTTGATCAATACTTTAGAGATTTCAACAAAGATATATATGATGACTTAGTTAGTAAATGCTCTAATACACTTGATAGTTTTAAAAAAGAAGAAGTATTTATTTGTTCATCTGCAAATGGTGGATTATCTACATTAGTAATCGGTGTTACTAATTCTTTTTCTTTAAAATATGCTACAAATATTGCATATAATTCAGGAATTAATATTATTGATACTGTTTTATATCAAGATATAGCTAAAGCTTCTGTTCCTAGTGATTTAATTGATGTTGTAATTATAGTTGGAGGTATCAATAGTGTTGATAATATGTTTAAAGAAGATTTATTTAAATATTTAGAAAATGTAAACTATTCAAATGTAGTTTTTGCAGGCTCAAAAAAAGATGCAAAGTACCTAAGTTCAAATATTGAAAATTTAGTATTAATTGATAATGTAATTGATAATAAACTTCATGTAGTTGAAGAGCCTTTAAAAGATTATTTAACTAATCTTTATCAGGCTGATATTATGGGTAAGGAAGATATTAAACATCTATATAACATAACATCAAACCAAATATATTCAACTCCTTATATTGTAAATAAAACACTACCTTTAATTGATTCAAAATTTGCAGCAGTTAATCCTTTTATTTTAATAGATATTGGAGGAGCTACTACTGATATACATTATTCTAAAGATTTGTCTTATGATAATATAGTAACGCAGAATGAATATGATAGATTGGTATTTAAAAAACTTGGTGTTTTCAAATCTAAAGAATCATTAATCTTTGCAGCTAAAAACAATGAGTTTGTATATGAACTGCTAGCTCATTTAAAAGTTACAGAAAATATTTTTAATGAAGATAGTAATAAAAGTTTGCGAATTTTAATGCAACTTGCAATTTTCTTAGTTTTATATAAAGTATCTGAAGTTCATCCTTTATATATTAAATTAAAATTACATTTATTAAAATCTGTTGTATTAACAGGTGGAATAACAAAAGTATTAAGTTTTGAAGAAGTAGAAGATATTATTGCATTTTTCTATAAGAAAATTTTAAACAGTGATATTCATCCTGCAATTGTTTTAGATTCAAATTATGATATTTGGACTCTTGGAATAACTCAAAAATAAAGGAAATAATATGTCAATAAATTGTATAAGAACATTAATAGAAGAAGCAAATATATCAAATCCAGATAAAATTGCTTTAACATTTGGACATGAAAAGATTACATATAGTGAATTATTTACTAAAGTAAATCAAATTGCTTATTATTTAAATGAATTAAATATGCCAAGTAAAAGTAGAATTGGTATCTATTCAAATAAAGGAATAGACCAAGTAATTGCCATACTTGCTATCTTGTCAACTGATTATATTTTAGTTCCTTTAACTAAACTACTTAAACAAGAACAAGTTGAATATATAATCAATGACTGTAATATTGAATGTATTATTACAGATAAAATAAAACTTGAGTCTATTGAAGAAATTAAATTTTCAGGAACTGTAATATCTTATGAAACAGCTCATAAAGACCTACCATCATTTGAAGAAATATATAAATATTATAATAAACCTTATGAATGTAATATCTCAGGACATCAAAATGCTGCAATTACATATTCATTTGGAATAAGTGGAAAACCAAAAGGTATTGTAATTTCTCATAGAAACTTTATTGATTCTGCTCGTGTTGTTTCTCAATACTTAGAATTAAAAGAAAATGATATAATTTCAGCTACTTTAATTTTTAATCTTGATTATGGATTAAATCAAATTTTTTGTTCACTTTATAAAAGAGCCACATTAGCACTTCATAAATTTGTCTTACCAAATGACTTCTTTAATCATATTATCAATGATAAGGTAACAGTATTACCTGTTATGCCTATTACATTAACTGATATGTTTGATGAAGAAGAACATAGATTACCAAGTAGTGAACTTTTACAAAATGTTAGAATTATCACATCTTCTGGTGGGAATGTTACAAATAAAATGATAAGTGATGTAGAAAAATATTTCAATTGTGCAAAGTTCTATTCTATGCATGGACTAACAGAAGCATTTAGATCAACATATTTAGATCCATCTCAACTTAAAATACGACCTGATTCAATAGGAAAAGCAATACCTGATGTTGAATTATATGTAATTGATGAAGAAGGAAATGAATGTCCTCCTAGAGTTGTAGGAGAGTTAATTCATCGAGGTGGATATATTTACCAAGGTTATTGGAAAGGTTCAAAAGAAACAAAAGAAAGATTTAAGTCTGCTAAGATTTTAAAAAATATAATAAATCTTGATGGTGAATTAAATGATGAGATAGTAGTAGCAACTGGAGATTATGTATATAAAGATGAAGAAGGTTATTTATACTTTGTTTCAAGACAAGATAATATGATTAAAACAAGAGGCTTTAGAGTAAGTCCTTATGAAATTGAATCTGTTATTTCTAAAAATATACCAGAAATTGAAAAATGTGCTGTATTTTCACTTGATAATGAAGAAATCGAAGAAGAAATAGTTTTAGTTTATAGTTCAAATAGTGAATTAAGTTCTAAAGAGATTACTTTTGAATTAAAAAAACATTTAGCTTCATATATGATACCTAGTAAAATAATTTACAAAAAATCATTACCGCTTATTCCATCTGATAAAAATAAAATTAATATAGATGAATTAAAAAAAGAATTTATTATCAAATAGATAAAGGATTTATAAGAGCAATAAGAAAAGTATTTGTTTACAATTTTTATTGCTTTTATGCAAATTCAATTCTTTCAGTTCCTTTATTTTTTGCTCTATATATAGCAAAATAAGATCTTTGAATCATTTCATTTGTATCTTTACAATCATTTAAAAAAGAAATTCCCATACTAATAGTAATACAAATATCACTTTTTTGATCATAAACTTGATTTGATTTTATATCTTCAACTAAATCATTAAGTTTTTGAATAATATGTTTTTTTGAGATAAAACAAAGAATAATAAATTCTTCCTCTGAATATCTATAAACTTCTCCATTTAATACTGCTGCATGTTTTCTTAATTTATCACTTAAATATAATAAAACTTTATCTTCAAATTCATTTACTAAATTATAATTAGTTTCTTTTAATCTATCATCTGCAATAAAAATTGAACATAGAAAAGAGGAATTATTTTGCTTTGAAAAAACTTTTAAATCATTTTCCATTTTTCTTCTATTATAAATATTTGTTAAATGATCTCTATTCATTTTATCTTCAAGAATTTCTTTTTCTTTTAATAATTGCTCAATTAAATTATCTTTATAATCTTCACCTAAATTTGTGTTCTTTTGTTCAATTACTTTCCCTAAAGTAAATTCAAAACAATTTTTAGAACTTGAATAGTCAATTTTATTACATTCAATTACTAAAGAAGGATTTTCATTTCCTAATCCATTTGTAATACTTAAAGTATCAAATTGTTTTATAGAATATTCAATCTTATTATTAATGATTTTAGGCTCCAAAAGTACTTTTTTCCAATACTTACTATTATCTTTTTTTAGAATAGAAATCTTTTTTAATAAAATATTTTCAAATAATTCTTTTGAAACAGAAATTTTCTGCATATATAATTCCTAGTTTAATCTATTGAAACTATAGCAATTAATGACTTAGCAATATATTTTAAATTTGAATCTTAAATATTTTCATAAGATATACTTATATATTTTCATAAGTATTTAATATAATATTAAGTACTATGTCAAAAATTAATATAAGGATTAAAAATGAATTTAAGGGAAAAATTCTCTCCAATGTGTTTTTTATTAGCATTAGGAGCTGGGGGATTATCTGTATCATTTTTTATGTATTTGATGTTTTTAGTACCACATCAAGGTTCACCAATGGCAACATTTGATTTTATATATCCACAACTTTTAAAGGGAAATTGGTTATCACTAGTTTCATCTTTTTCGCTTGTAATGATTATAGCTTTTGCATTTTTGCATTTTAAACTACTGTTTTGGAATACAAAACAGTTTAATTTATACAAAAAAACAAAAAACTATGAAAAACTAGTAAACTCAAATGGGGAAATCTCTTTAATGACTATACCTTTAACATACACAATGAGCATAAATGTTTGTTTTGTATTAGGTGCTGTATTTGTACCTGGACTTTGGGATATAGTTGAATATTTATTTCCTTTTGCATTATTAGGTTTTTTAATCACTGGATTTTATGCATTAAAAATATTTTTTAATTATTTTGCTAGACTTTTAGTTACTGGAGACTTTGATTTTACATCAAATAATAATTTATCACAAATGATATCTATTTTTGCATTTGCTATGATTGCTGTTGGTTTTGCAGCACCTGGAGCTATGAGTCATACGATTGAAGTTAATGCAATAGGAATATTTGGAGCATTATTTTTTGCTTCTTTATCACTTCTTTTACTAGTTATAAAATTAACACTTGGATTCAAAAATATGTTTGAACATGGAATTTCAATTGAATCTTCACCTTCACTATGGATTATAATTCCTATCTTAACACTTTTAGGAATAACATTTATTAGAATATCTTTTGGTTTAGATCATAATTTTAATGCAAGTATTAATAAATCTTCACTGTTTACTCTAACTTCAGTAATTTTATCTTTACAAATAATATTTGGTCTTCTTGGTTATAAAGTTATGAAACAAATTGGTTATTTTGAAAAATATATAGATAGTGAAGATAGATCAGCAGTTTCATTTGCTCTTATTTGTCCAGGTGTAGCATTTATGGTATTTGGAATGTTTTTTATAAATTTTGGATTAACTTATAATGAAGTTATAGCTAAATACTCAGCTATTTATTTCATTTTGATGTTACCATTTATATTTATACAGTACAAAACTGTTATCTATTTCTTTAAATTAAAGAAAAAATTCGAATTTTAATAAATAATAAAAAGACTAATTAAAACTAGTCTTTTTCTAAAGTAGTTTTTAGAATCTTCTTAGGTAAATAATTCTGTATACCATAGGAACATAATATAAATTTAAAACAGTAGCCCATAATATACCAAAGCCCAAAGATATTGCCATTGGTTGTAAAATTAAGGCTTGTCCAGAAGCAAAGAAGATTAAACTGCTAAGACCTAATACTGTTGTAATTGATGTTAATAAAATAGGTCTTAATCTCATTTTTGCATATTTCTCTAGTTCTTCTAGATTTTTAGCTTTTTTAATAAAGTCCATCATAATAATACCATCATTAACAATTACACCTGCAAGACCGACCATTCCAATCATACTTGGCATTGTAATATTTATACCCATTATTAAATGGCCTACTAAAACTCCTAAGATTGATAAAGGAACTATACTTATGATAATCAAAGGTTTTATTAAAGAATCAAACATCCATACAAGAGCAATAAAAATTAAAATTAAAGCTATTAAAGCAGCTTGTGCCATTTCATTTTGTACTTTTTTATTCTCTTGTTGCTCACCTTTAATCTTAAGCGTTACTTCATTTTTTAATACTTTTAGTTCTTGTTCTAATTTTTCAAAAACTTCTGTTGATGTAACATCATTTAATGACGCTGTTACACTTATTATCTGTTCATTATTTTCTTTAAATATTTGTGAATAAGCAGGTACTTTTACAAAGTCTACAACTTCACTAAGTAAAACTTTTTCATTTGAACTTGTAGTAATCTGAAATGTATCTAAACTACTTAGCATATCTTTTGATTTACTTTTAAATACAATATTAACTATACCTTCATCATCAAACATCTTTGAATAAGTTGCTTTAAAATAATATGGTCGTAATTCATTTAATACTGCTTGCTCATTAATACCTAAATCATTCCCATATGAATTTACTTTAAACTTTAATTCATAATTTCCAACAAGAGCATCATCTGCTATATTTGATACACCATCTATTGATTTTAAATGCTCTTTAAGAGATTTAACCGCTTTTGAAACTTTTGTTTTATCACCAGATAATGCAATTTCTACATCATTTTTTACAATTCCTGCTTGTGGTACAAAAATCTTTAGTTCTTCATAATTACTAGATTCTATATCATCTTTTAAAATCTCTTTTAATTGCTTTTCCATATCTTGAGCACTTGTTTTTCTAATCATATTTGTATCATCATATTTAGGAGAAAGATAAGGATTTATATATTTTTCAAAAATATTTACAGGTGCTCTTTCATTTAGGTTTATAAATAATTGAAAATAAAACTCTTCATAATGGGGTTGATTTTTACCATCAAGTTTCAAACCAGTTACTGAAGTTACAGAACTAACTACTGTCTTAAAATCAACATTTTCTAAAATCTTTCTTTCTATATCATAAACTGATTGTTCTGTTTGTTCTATCTTTTTTCCAACTCCAACTGAACCTGTGATATAAACTTGTGTAGAATCAAAAGCAGGCATAAATTCAAATTTCTGAGATTTAAAAACAAAAACACTAGCACCTAAAATAGTTGCTACCATTAAAAAAATTGCAATATATCTACCTTTTAATAAATAGCCTAATATATTTCCATACAGTCTATAGTTAAAATCCCATACTTTATGCGATTTTCTATCACCTTTATTTACTTTAAAAATTTCTTTTGCATGAAGTGGGAGAAAGAAAAATGCTTCAAGTAATGAACTTAAAAGTAATACAGTAATCATAATAGGAAGAATTTGCATAAACTTTCCAGTTTCACCAGTCATTAATAAAATTGGTAAAAATGCAAAAATAGTTGTAGCTGTTGCGGTTAGAACTGCTGGATACATTTCCATAGCACCATCTCTGGCTGCTGTAAATTTATCTTTTCCCATTTCCATATGACGATATATATTTTCACCAACAACAATAGCTTCGTCAACCAACATACCAAGAGCTATTAAAGCACCTAACAATGACAGCATATTTAAACTATATCCTAAATAATCAGCTGCTATTAAACCTATCATAAAAGAAGTTGGTATTCCTATTGCTATTACAATTGCAATTCTAATATTTATAAATATTAATAAAGCAATAAAAAGTAAACATAATCCAAATAATATATTTGATACAACTGTATTAAGTCTATTTTTAATCCATATAGAAGTATCAATGTATGTACTAAATTCTAAGTTTTCATAGTTTTTTTCAAACTCTTTTGTAATCTCTTTAATTTGCTTTACAAGTTCAATAGCATCACCATTAACACCTTTGTTAATACCAACTGCAATATTAGGTTTAGCATTATAATGAGAAACATCAGCTACATCTCCTAAAGTAAAACTAACATCCGCAATATCTTTTAAATAAAACTTTTTACCATCAATTTTGATTAAAGTATTTTTTATTTTTTCAATATTTTTTTCACCATTAAAAGTAGATAAATAGTAATGCTTACTACTATCTTTTATCATACCTATTGGAAAAATTGTACTTAATGATTGTACAGATTTAATAACACTAGTTTTGTTTAAACCATAAGCATTGATTTTTTCATCATTAAAATTTATTAGTAGTTCTTTATCACTTTTTCCAAAAACAGAAACTTGAGATAGATCTTTTAATTGCATGACTTTTGATTTGACTTTATCTGCAACTTCAAGTAAATATTCTCTTGAGTCTTCATTTTTAGAATAAACAGCAACTGTTATTAAAGGAAAGGAATGTTCAATACTTTTTACAGTTGGTTCATCCATATCTGAAGGAAGATTTACTTTAATTTGAGTTATTATGTCTTTAACATCAGAAATTTCTTCATCTGCTTTATAGCCATCTTTTAAATCAACATTTATAGAAAAAAATCCATTCTTAATTGTTGATGAAATCTTATCTGCAGCACTTAAAGCTAATAGTTCATCTTCAATATTAGAAACTGCAATTTTATCTAAAAGCTCTGAACTTGCACCTGTATAAGATCCTGATATTGATATGGCATCTACGGCTGAGGGAGGAAATATTTCTTTTGGTATTTTAAAATATGAGAAAACTGCAAGTAAAAATATGAAAAGTAGTAATAAGTGGTTTAATATTCGCTTTCTTAAAGCAAATTCTATAATATTTTGAATCATTTTACCTCTTTAATTAATGGATTAAATAACAAAGAATCAATAATTTGATTTTTAAACTTCATATCTTCCAACTGTTGTGCTAAAAACTTATTTTCTTCTTGTAATGAAATATAATGTGCATAAAGCTTATTTATATCTTTGCTTATATAATAAATGTTATTTCTAAAATATATTTTTGGAAAATATAATACAATTGCAAGAAATAAGATTGAAAATACAATAATTAAAGTATTAAAAGCATTTAATTTAATCAAATTTAAAAATCCTTAATTTAGAACTTCTACTTCTAGGATTTTGTTTAATCTCTTCTTTAGTGGGAATAATTGGTTTTTTGGTAATCACTTTTCCTAAAGCATGGTTATTTCCACACTCACATCTAAAAGCTTCAGAAGGACAAATACATGATTTAGTCCATTTTTTAAAGTAGTTCTTTACTATTCTATCTTCTAAAGAATGAAAAGAAATAATTGCGATAATACAGTTTTCTAATTTTGAAGATTCTAAAGAATCAAAGAGTCTAGTTAAAACTCCTAATTCATCATTCACTTCAATTCTTATACCTTGAAAAGGAAGTGTTGCTGGATGGATTTTACCTTTTGACATTTTTTTTGATAAAAGTGTTGCAATTTCTTTAGCACTTGTAAAAGGTCTATTATTTACTATTAGTGAAGCTACTTTTTTATATTCTCTTACCTCACCACACTCTTTAAAAACTCGTTCTAATTCACTTTGAGAATATGTATTTACAACTACAGATGCATCTAGACTTTGATTTTGATTCATTCTCATATCCAAAGTCTCGCTTTCAAAACCAAAACCACGTTCTAATTTATCTAGCTGTAAAGATGAAACTCCTATATCTGCTAATATTCCTCTTATATCACAGTCTTTAAAGTTATCAAGCACATGTTCAAAATTACCTTTATTAAATGTTACTCTTGAAGAAAAAGGTTCAAGTCTTTTTGCACAAAAAGCTAAAGCTTCGTCATCTTGATCATTACATATTAAACTAATAGTTTCAGTTTGCTCAAGTAAACCTTGAGTATGTCCACCAAAACCAGTAGTACAGTCTATTATAAATCCGTCTTTTATTTCAGAAAAAGCATTTAATGTTTCATTATATAAAACAGGAACATGAGGTATTTGCATTCAAACAGTCCTTATTAAAATTAGTATATAATACCCAAAAATATATTTAAGGCTTTTTAAAATGGTTGATAAGGCAACAGTTAAACAATTAAGTGAATTATCGCTTACAATGTTTAGAAAGAATTTTTTTGGTATATACCATGGTGCAATTTCAGCAAAACTTGATCAAGAAAATTTTTTAATCAATACAAATGATGCAATTTTTGATGAAATGAGTTCAGGTTCTTTTTGTTCATTAAATATTAATAAGCAAGATTATAGATGGAAAATAGCAAGTATGGAATCACACATACATGCTACAATTTATACAAATATTCATGAAGCAAAATATATAGCTTTTGGTATGCCAATTTATACGACTGCATATACTTTTGATCATGATTCGATTGTTTTTGAAGATTATTTTGGGAAAACAACATTTAATGAAATTCCAATATATGATCCAGGTGATTGTGACACTTGGTACGATAGAAATGCACTTGAAATTACAAAATATTTAAAAGAATCAACTAATAATGTAATGGTTATTAAAGGTGTAGGTGCTTATGTATATGATAGGGATTTAAATGAGTTAGTAAAAAAAATAGCAATTTTAGAAAATTCTTGTAGGTTATTAAGTATAAAAACTTCTTTTTGCTAAAAAATTTACAATTTATTGTTATTATATAAATTATTTATTAATATGAAGCCCTAGTTTTAGCTATTCTAAAGTTTAATTAGTATAAAGTTTATTAAATTTATTTTAATTAAGGAGTTCATTTATGAACAAAGCTGAATTTATCGACGCAGTAGCTGCAAAAGCTGGATTATCTAAGAAAGACGCTAAAGGTGCAGTTGACTCTGTATTAGAAACAATTACTGAGACATTAGTAAAAAGAGAATCAGTAAGTTTCATTGGATTTGGTACATTTACAACTGCAGATAGAGCTGCAAGAGTTGCTAAAGTTCCAGGAACTGATAGAACTGTAGACGTTCCAGCTACAACTGTTGGAAAATTCAAAGTTGGAAAAGCTTTAAAAGAAGCAATTGCTAAAAAATAATTAAATTATTTTATCAAACAACTTAAAAAAGGATTTGCTAAAGCAAATCCTTTTTTTTTGTCCACTGAAAAGTAGTTCCTTAATAAACTTTTTTATACTTTTGTTAAAAACCTTCAAAATTTAGCTATAATCGCAAAATTATATAAAACAAAGGAATTGTTATCAAAACATTTACTTCTATGAACTTAAATTCTCTATTAATCGATGCGATGAAAGATTTAGAGTTTGAAACAGCAACGGAAATACAACAAAAGTCTATACCTATTGCTCTAAAGAAAAAAGATATTCTAGCAGCCGCACAAAGTGGTACTGGAAAAACTGCAGCATTTTTACTACCTATTTTAAATGAAATACATGAAAATGAACAAGGATTTAAAGAAAAAACTTTAAGAGCATTAATTATTGTTCCAACAAGAGAACTTGCAAATCAAATATCAAAAGTAATTGAAGATTTTTCAAAATATATTAGAATTGAAAAAGCAGTTGTATATGGTGGTGTTTCCTCAACAACACAAGCTAAAAAAATTGAACGAGGTTTAGATATTTTAGTAGCAACACCAGGAAGATTACAAGAGCATATTAGAAATAAAACTGTTGATTTATCTTCAGTAACAACATTAGTAGTTGATGAAGTTGATACTATGCTAGACATGGGTTTTTTAAGTGATATTGAAACAATATTTCAAGAAGCAAATCAAACTAGACAAATCTTAATGTATTCTGCAACAATGAATCAAAATGTAAAAAAGCTTGCAAAAGAATTTTTAAAAGATCCTATTGTTGTAGAAGTATCTCCTCAAAGATCAAGTGTTAAAAAAATTATTCAAAGAGTTATTGAAGTTGATCCAGATAAAAAAGCAGAATTATTATCTTATATTATTGGTTCAGAAAACTATTCACAAGTTTTAGTTTTTGTAAATACAAAAAAAGAAGCAGATGGATTAGTTGAGCATTTAAATCTTGATGGTTTACCAGCTTCATGTATTCATGGTGATATTAGACAAACAGCACGAGCAAAAGCTTTAAGAAAATTTAGATCAGGAGATAATAGAGTTTTAGTAGCAACTGATATTGCAGCACGTGGAATTGATATTCAAATGCTTCCACTTGTTGTAAATTTTGAATTACCAGAATCAGTAAGTGACTATACTCATAGAATTGGTAGAACTGGACGTGCTGGTCAATCTGGACATGCAATTACATTACTGAGTGTAAAAGATTATAAAATGATGAAAGAAATAGAAAAAGAACTAATTCTTGATTTAGGTAGAGAAATTGTAGATGACTTTGAACCAAGTGAAAAGAAACCTAGAATTTTTGTACATAAAAAAAGACCTTTGAGTCAAAAGAAAGGTTTAAAAGATAAATTTGGTAAACCAAAAACTACAAAAAAGACTACACAAAAAGCTAAACAAAAAACATCTAAAAAAACAACTAAAAGAGATGAAAATAGAAATTTTAGAAAATAAAATATCCTTAGGATATTTTATTATATTATTTTCATTTCTTTTAATATTTCATAAGTTTTAGATACATCATAAGTCGCACTGTGATATTTTAGTGTATCAAAGTCGATTTTATAAAAAAGACAAGTTTCATCTAACTTCGGATTCTTAATTTTCCCATTTTTATTTAATGCTTTTACAATATGTTTATTCTCTTTCATAGTACACAAATTATTTTCAAACTTAACCATTTTATCAAGATGTCTTAATTCAAAAGATATATTGTGCGCAACTAAAGTTTCACAATCATCACAAAATTCTATAAAATCTGAATCTTCAGTAAAAAATGAAGCATAATTCTTATCTTTTCTATATTCTAAAATTAGTTCAGGAGTTAATCTATGTACTTCATAAGAGTAAGGGTTTACATTGTATCTTGATAAATAATACCTATGAAATTTATCTACAATTTTATAAAGACCATTATTTTTTTTTAGTTTAACAGCAGCTACTTCTATTACATCACCTATATTTTGTGAGTTTGTTTCAAAATCTAATATTATCATTTTAGTTTTTATCTCTTTTTTTATAAATCAATTCTTGTATTCTTTTATATTCTTTTTTATTAATAGAATCTAGATTATCAATCAAGTATTCATATTTTGTATAAATTTCCCAAATTTTATTTGCATGTTCATATCTTTTCATACTAGTTAGCTCAAATGAAGCAAAAGCATTAATAAAAGCTTTTAATATAAATGATTCAGCTCTAGTACTTTTATCATTTTTATGAATTTTCCATAATTCTTCTGTCTTATCATGTGCCCTTAAAAAATCATTCTGATTTGTTAAATATATAATTTCGTTTAACTCTTTTTTAATATTCATATAACTGCTTGTAATTTGATTAATTTTTTTATTATACCATACTTGTAAATACAATAAATTATAACTATAGCAAAAATAGCAAGTATAAAGCTATTAAATAGCCCTTCCATAGCAACTTGTAAAATCGACATTTTTTTAGTTCTTTTTATCTTTATTTGTACACTTTTTGATGATATTATAAGTAAAAAATCTAAATTATTTTGTAAAATATACTTAATAAATTTTAATAATTCAGGATAATTTATGATACAAATAGGAAAACTTTTTAATACAAAACCTTATTTTGTAAGAGACATAGATAGTAATTACAAAGATGTTATATATCTTGAAAATATTGTAACTAAGTTAGTAAGTAAATATTCTATTGAAATAGAAAATATTATTAGTATTTTTTCAAATAATAGAGATAGTTTATTACATTTTCATATTGTTTTAAAAATAGATATACCAAAAGAAAATCTTGCTATAAATTATCAAGATGAAGACATTGAGTTTACTTTTGAAGAATATAACGAGTCTAAAACAAAAACTAAAAATATAAACTCTTTTATGTTTATTGAAACATTTAAACATATAGATGAACATATTTTAGTACCAGTATTTGATGACATTATAGGATGTGATGGTAAAAAATTATTTATTTCAGTACAAAAAGAAAATCTAAAACTATTTCAACCAAGTTCAAAACATTATCATTATAGAAATGTATTAATGTTAAAAAAAGATATTATTTCTAATACTGCAGAATCCTTTAATATTGATATAGAAGAACTATACAAAAACTTAAATCCAAATATTATTAAGCAAGTTTGTAAAGATTTAAATCTTACATATAAGAAACTGTCTTTTGAATTAGGATATAAACCTGATACTATCAATAAAGCAGCTTCTACTGGAAAGATAAGTGATCAATTAAATAAAGCAATTGAACTTTATTTAGAAAACTTAAGACTAAAAGAAGAATTAAGAGATTTTGATGTGATTAAACAAACTTTGCAAAATGTTGTCGTTTAGGCCTTTCTAAAGATAATTTTACTACAATCAAACGAAAAAAGAGTTTGAATGTATAAAAACGTATTAGCCCTAGTAGCAACTGCCCTACTTTTAACAGGATGTTGGGAAGAGAAACCAGAAGAAAAATGGCATTCTTTTATCTATCCTGATAAAACTAACAGTAAAAGAAGTCTTAAAAGTCCTATTTTCTTTAAAACATTACAAGAATGTCAAGAAGAATCAAAAAATCAATTAGAAATTCTTAAACTTTCAAATATCGGTACATATAAATGTGGTCGAAACTGTGAATACCATGATGGCATGAAATTGGAAGTTTGTGAAAAGATGTTAGCTGCTCCAATAGAAAATTAATTTCTGAAAGATTAAAATGAACAAATACATATCGTTTAAATATATATTTAAACTACTTTTAGACAACAAAAAACATCTTATTATTGGTCAGGTTATTACTTTTATTGCTATTTTAATAAGTATCCCTGTTCCTTTAATGCTTCCAATATTAGTAGATGAAGTATTGTTAGATAAACCAGATTTTTTTGTAAACACGATAAACGATATTTTAGGAATTGGTAATGCTTTTTACTATATAGCAATAGTAACCCTTGTAGTTATGTTCTTAAGACTAATTTATTTTGTATTTACTGTAATAATTACAAAGATTTTCACTTATATCTCAAAATACGTAACTTATAAGATCAGAGTAAAGCTACTAAAACACCTAAAACTTGTGAATATGAATGAATATGAAAGTTTAGGTTCAGGTGCAATATCTTCAAACTTAGTCACTGATATTAATACCTTAGATACATTTATTATATCCATAGCAAGTAAATTTATAGCATCTGTTTTAACTCTATTAGGAGTTGCAATTGTAATAATTGCAATTGATCCCATTTTAGGATTAATGATTCTTTTTATACAACCAATTATTATGCTTTTATCTAAAAAAATATCTAAAAAAACTGGTGCTTTAAAAAAAGAAGAAAACCAAGCTATTGAAGAATTTCAAGATAATGTTGGAGAAACATTAGATTTATTTGGACAAATAAAAGCAAGTAATAAAGAAGAATATTTCTTTGATGAAGCAATAAAAAGAGCCAAGAATATCCAAGTAACTTCAAATGAATACAACTATAAAAGTGTAGCTTATGAGAGGTTGTCATTTACTATATTTTTAATTGTATTTGAGATTTTTAGATCAACAGGACTTATTTTAGTTGAATACAATAGTTTATCTATAGGTATGATGTTTGCAATGTTTGGTTACATTTGGTTTATTATGGGACCTGTACAAGATATTTTATCAATTCAATATTCTTATGCAAGTGCAAATGCAGCAATAATCAGAATTAATAAAATATTGGATTTAGACATAGAAAAAAGTGGTGTAGAACAACTTTGCGTTAAAAATAAAGAGGTAAATATTTCTATAAGAAACTTAGACTTCTCATATAATGCAGAAAAAAATATATTAAAAGATATCTCATTGGATATAAAAAGTTCAGATAAAGTTGCATTAATAGGTGCGAGTGGAAGTGGAAAAACTACATTAGCACAAATAATATCAGGTTTTTATTCAAAGAAAAACGGTGATATACTTTATAATAATACTAATATTGAGAAACTTGATAAAACAAGTTTACGAGAAAATATATTTTTAGTACTGCAAATGCCTATACTTTTTAATAACACCCTAAAATTTAATATTACAATGGGTAATAAAAGTATAAGTGATGAACAAATACACAAAGCATTAAAAATTGCACAATTAGATGATGTTATAGAAAAAATGACTGATGGATTAGAAACTATGGTAGGACGTCATGGTGTTAGATTAAGTGGAGGTCAAAGACAAAGACTTTCAATTGCTAGAATGATCATAGCAGATCCTTCTGTTGTTATATTTGATGAATCAACATCAGCACTAGATGTTCATACAGAAGCAAAACTTTTTATAGCTTTAGAAGAAATATTAAAAAATAAAACAGTTATAACAATAGCACATAGGTTAAGTACTGTAAAAAATGCAAATATAATTTATGTTTTAGATGAAGGTAAAATTGTTCAAAGAGGTAATCATAAAGAACTAGAAGATCAAGAAGGACACTATTTAGATTTTGTCAAAAATCAGTTAATTTAAATAAGGTAAGCTCATAAGCCGAGTTTTGTTTTAAAGACAATAATTTATCTAGCTACTAAATTACTCTAGTAGTCAAGCAAAGACCAAAAATGTGAAATAAATACCAGGTCTTTTTGCTGCAAGTTGGGTTTACAAAGCACTAATGATTACTCAAAAGTCTGGTGAGCTCTTACCTCACCGTTTCACCATCACCAAAAATTGGCTGTCTATTCTCTGTTGCACTATCCCTTAGGTTACCCTAGCCATTAGTTAAATGGAACCATATTTCACTGCAGCCCGGACTTTCCTCTTGAATATTTAAATTCAAGCTACTGTCAAGCTTACCTTGAGCGTATTATATCTAAGTTTGCTAAATTTTTACTTTCTGATGATATCATAATATTCTGGAACTGAAAACTTAAAAATATTATCATCTATATCTTCATTTGAAATTTGGTTTTCAAATTTGATTTCAATATTATTGTCTAATTTATCTTTGTATTGAATTGTTTCTATTTGATTTTTATTTAGTGAAGTTTCTATTAAATAGTCAGTATCATCAATATTTGCTATGTATAAATTTTCTTTTATCTTTTTTGATGTATTCAATAGTTTTATAATATTTATTTCATTCTGTAATTGAGTATAAATTGCTTGTTCTAACTCTGGTTCATCTATAATAACAAAATCTTTTAAAATATAAACATTCTTTTCTATTGGTATTTTATATTTCCATAATATCTTTCCACTACTTTTGATAAAAAACTCACCCTTATATACAATATTTTTGCTATTAATTGATGTTATGTTCTGAGTAAAATTTGCTTTAAAACTCTTCAAGTTTTTTATATCTGCACTTAGGTTAATTGTTGTAAAAAAAACAATAAATATAAATGTCATCTTATAAAACATATTTTAACCTTTATTTTTATATAATCTTAACGATTATAACAAAAAGGAATTAATTTTATGTTAAATGTTTTTTCAAAATTATTTGGTACTAAAAATGATAAAGAAGTAAAAAGATATAGAAAAAGAGCTGAAGCTATAAATGCACTTGAGAGTACGTATGAATCTATGAGTGACGATGAATTAAAAAATAGTTTTAATAAGTTAAAAGAGATAGTACAAAATGAAGAAAAATCATTGAATGATGTTTTAAATGATTCTTTTGCGATTACTAGAGAAGCTAGTAAAAGAGCTTTAAATATGAGACCATATGATGTTCAATTAATTGGAGCAATGGTTTTACATAATGGAAGAATTGCTGAAATGAAAACAGGTGAAGGAAAAACACTTGTAGGGTCATTAGCAGTATCCTTAAATGCATTAACAGGAAAAGGCGTACATGTTGTAACAGTTAATGATTATTTAGCATCAAGAGATGCAAAAGAACTAGAACCTTTATACAACTTTTTAGGTTTTAAAGTTGGAGCAATCGTTGGAGATATTAAAGATGATAGCTTAAGAAAAGAGCAATACACAGCTGATATAACTTATGGTACAAACAATGAATTTGGATTTGATTTCTTAAGAGATAATATGAATTACAATATTGAAGAAAAAGTTCAAAGAGAACACTCATTTGTAATCGTAGATGAAGTAGATTCAATTTTAATTGATGAAGCTAGGACTCCTTTGATTATTAGTGGACCTACAAATCAAAAAAGTGCAAATTATGCAAATGCAAATAAAATTGCTATGAGTCTAGAAAGAGGTGAACTAATTGAGCCTAAAAGAGCAGATGAAAAACCTACAACTACAGGTGATTTTGTAGTTGATGAAAAAAATAAATCTGTAGTTTTAACAGAAGATGGAACAACAAGAGCCCAAGAGTTATTTGAAGTAGATAACTTGTATTCTTTAGAGAATGCATCACTATCACATAATCTTGATCAAGCTTTAAAAGCTAATTATATTTTTGAAAAAGATGTAGATTATGTAGTTAAAGATAATGAGGTAATTATTGTTGATGAGTTTACAGGAAGGCTTAGTGAAGGAAGAAGGTTCTCAGAAGGTTTACATCAAGCTTTAGAAGCAAAAGAAGGAGTTTCTATTCAAGATGAATCTCAAACTTTAGCTGATATTACTTTCCAAAATTACTTTAGAATGTATGATAAATTAGCTGGTATGACAGGAACTGCACAAACAGAGGCTACTGAATTTGCAGAAATATATAGCCTTGATGTTGTATCAATTCCAACAAATGTACCAGTTCAAAGACTTGATAAAAATGACTTAATTTATAAAAGTGAACAAGAAAAATTTGAAGCTGTTTGTAATAGAATAAAGGTTTTAAATGAAAAAGGTCAACCAGTTCTTGTGGGTACTGCATCAATTGAAAAATCAGAGAAACTACATGAGATCTTGAAAAATAAAAAAATTCCTCATACAGTTTTAAATGCTAAACAGCATGAAAAAGAAGGTAAAATTATTGAAGATGCTGGACATAAAGGTGCAGTTACAATTGCTACTAATATGGCTGGACGTGGAGTTGATATTAAACTTTCACAAGAAATTCTTGATCTTGGAGGGTTAGTAATACTAGGAACTGAAAGACATGAGTCAAGAAGAATAGATAATCAATTAAGAGGTAGAGCTGGACGTCAAGGTGATGCAGGTGAATCTCAATTTTATTTATCATTAGAAGATAATTTATTAAGAATTTTTGGAAGTGATAAAATCAAAGGTATCATGGAAAGATTAGGTATTGAAGATGGTGAACATATTGAATCAAAAATGGTTACTCGTGCTGTTGAAAATGCACAAAAAAAAGTTGAGCAAATGCACTTTGAATCAAGAAAACACTTACTTGAATATGATGATGTATCAAATGAGCAAAGAAAAGTTATTTATAAATTTAGAAATGATTTATTAAAACCTGACTATGATATTGATACAAAACTTAATGAAAATAAATTAGAATATGTTCAAACTACATTATCAAATGCAGAAATAATTGATGGAATGCCTTCTGAAGATTATAATTATGATTATATAGTTGCTAAATTTAAAGAAGAACTACATTTAATAATAACACTTGAAGATATACAAGCTGAAAATTATGAAGATTTAGAAATAAAACTTACAGAAATTGTAAATAGTGTTTATACCAAAAAAATGGAAATGGCACCACCTGAACAAAAAAGTGAAATTGAAAAAATTTTATACTTACAAATTTTAGATAATGCATGGAGAGAACATCTTTATTCTATGGATACACTTAAAACTGGAATAGGCCTTAGAGGTTATAACCAGAAAGATCCATTAGTTGAGTATAAAAAAGAATCTTACAATATGTTTATCGAATTAATTTCAAATATCAAACATGAAATTATAAAAGTTTTATTCACTATTCAACTTCAAAGTCAAGATGATGCTAAAAAAGAGCAAGAAGCATTAGAAAAGATGAAAGAACAAATGGAAGAATCAACTGAAAATATTACAACTAACGTTGCTCAAAAAGAAGTAATGGCTAGTGAAAAAAAGATTGCTAGAAATGATAATTGTCCTTGTGGTTCGGGAAAAAAATACAAACAATGTTGTGGAAAAAGCGGACCTAAAAGAGGTTTAGCAGCAGGAAACTAATTTGAATATAAAATTAGTTAACTTTATTGTAAAAAAATATTTACGATTTGATAAAAAAAATCCTTTTATATCTGTAAGTGCTATATTAGCATTTATAGGTGTTGCGATTGGAGTTATGGTTTTAATACTTTCAATGGCTATTATGAATGGTACAGCAAAAGAGTTTGAAAAAAAACTTTTTACTATGAATTATCCTCTTACTATTTACTCTAAGTTTGATAACCCTTTAAATAAATCACTGTTAGATCAATTACAAAATAAATATACTGAATTGAAGTTTTCTCCTTTTATTTCATCACAAGTAATTGCACAAAGTGGCGAAGATATGAGTGGAGGTATGATTTTTGGTGTAATTCCAGAAAAGGAAGCTTCAATAAATGATATTTATAAAAAAGCTTTAGGTGATTTAGAACTTAGTAAATATGATATTATAACTGGTGTTGGAATATCTTCTAAACTATATTTAAATAAAGGAAGTAAAACAACTTTATATTTTACTTCCTTAAATCCTAGCGGATTTTCAATGATTCCTAAAATGAAGAGATTTACTTTTCAAAATTCTTTTAAATCAGGTTTAAATGCCTATGATCAAGCTTATATGTATACATCTATTGAAGCTTTACAAACTTTATTAAAAAAGCCAAAAGATACTTATGATGGTATTCATATTTATTCTGATGATGCATTTAAAGATATTGAAAAACTTAGAATCGATTTAAAAGGCACAGATGCTACAGTTTTAGGATGGTGGCAACAAAATGGAAACTTTTTTGCTGCAATGAAAATGGAAAAAACTGCTTTATTTATAGTTTTAATGCTAATTATTCTAGTAGCTTCTTTAAATATTATTTCATCATTACTAATGACCGTAATGAGTAGAAGAAAAGAAATAGCACTACTTTTATCAATGGGTGCTTCATCATCTGAAATTAAATCAATATTTTTAAGAGTTGGTATAATTATTGGATTTTCTGGAATTTTAAGTGGTATTATTTTAGGATTTATTGGTTATTGGGCTTTAGATACTTTTGAAATCATTTCACTTCCTGCAGATGTTTATGGTACTGCTAAACTTCCACTTGATTTAGCATTAAGTGATTTTATATCTATTGTAATAGGCGCTGCTGTTATTGTTACGTTATCATCTTACTATCCAGCAGTAAAGGCCACTAAAATTGATGTTATTGATGTTTTAAGAAATGAGTAAAGCTAATTAATAGCTTTATTTATTAGATTCTGTCTTATTTAAATCTTTTAAGAAATTTACAAAATCTGCTGGAGATGTTAAAACTCTTCTTGCTATATTAAAAGGAACTGAAAAGGCATCTTTTGTTAAATTTGTTGATATTTTAGGATTATTTAAATTTCCAAATATATTAACTTTTGTTTCAACTCTTTTATTTTTTCCTAATAAAACATAATTTACTATAGGAATAGCACCTACAATTTTTGAATAATCTTTTAAGAAAATAAGATTAACAAATGAATTTATACTTCCATTATTTATATCAACAATTCCAGAACCCTCAAAGTCTATTCCATTTCCTACAGTTTGAAGCTTTGTAATATCTAAAAGTTTCTTGTTCTTATGATAATCAAAATCTAGTACTCCATCAATTATTCTGTATCCAGTTAAATTAAATCCACCATTTGAAGCCATTCCAAGAACTGAAGGAATAGCTAAAAAGGGATTAATTAAAGCAGGTGATGTGTTTATAAATAACAGTAAGTTATTTAAAATTGCTAAATCTTCAATTTTTACATTTTTTAATATCATTTTTCCTTTTATTGAAGAAGGATTACCTTGAGCTAATAATTGAATATTGTTTCCTTTCAAAATCTCTTTGTCAAAAACCGTATTAATAAATTCATCACTAATGTTATTTGCAAATATATCAATCTTTTTATCATTTCCTTCTTTATAAGTAAAATCTGTTTTTTTATGATTTAAATGAAAAAATTTAGTCTTATCTCTTAAGCTTAAAGAAAAATTATCTGCTAAGAATTTAAATTTTTTATTAACTATTAAATTAGAATTTATACCCTCAATATTTAAATCACTTATATTATTTTCATCTTCTGAAGTACTTGTATTTACTAAAATATCATAACCATTTATTTTAAGATCTAATTTACTATTTCCTATATATTTAAGTTTTATTTTTTCATCTATAGTTTCAATATTTGTAATATTACTAGAATAATTACCATTTATACTAAGTGAATCAACTAATTTTCCTTCTTTTTTTAAAGGTATATCTAAATTTGTAACATCTGCTTTAAAACTTATAAGTTCTGGAGTGATTTTTATATTTGCTTTCTTTATTTTATATACATCACTATCGAGTTTAAATTTTGCATTTTTGGCATTTATATTTAATAAAGGTAATTCTTTAGAACTAGACTCTTTTGTGTCGATAACAACATCAGTGTTATTTAAATAAATGCTTACTTCTTTGTTTATAATTTCTACTTTAATATTATTATCTAAAGTATTAACTTTTACATAATCATTTTTAATTAAACCTTCAATATTTAATGCCTCAATTTTCTTAGAATTTCTTTCAATCGGAAAATCTAATCCTTCAGCATAAGAAGTAAAAGATATGTTATTCTCATCTTTTACGTTTAATAGTAGATTTCCTTTTTTAATATTAATCTTTTTTAAAAGATTTGAATACTCATAAATAGAAGACAATTCATTAATATCAATATGTAAATTATCATTTATTTTAATATTAGTATTAAAAGAGTCTAGCTTTATATTCACATTATCTTTGTATGAAAAAGAAAATGGAGTTTTTCTATCTGTAATATTTAGAATCTTTTCTTTTTTATTTTCTATTAAAAAAGATTTAATTAATGCATTTCCTTCTGCCTTTGAACTATTTGTATCTATTATAAAATCTAAGTTTGCTTCAATCATATCTTTGTGTTTAATATCTGCATTTATAATTTCAATTTTTGTATTATCTAAAATTACAGTAGCTTTATTTGTATAGAATGGAAAGCTTTTTAATAAAATATTAGACTTTGAAAGAATAAATTTTCCCTTTGTATCGATATGTTTGTTTTTCGCATAAGGAATTGTCAATTTTAAATTACTATTTGTTTCGCCTGTTTTTTGTAATAATGGTAGGTTTATATTGTATGCTTTTAATATATCTAGTATTCTATTATCTAATATTGCTTTTTTAGCTTCAATATTTACTACTACATTTCCATTCTCTAAACTTGTAATATTATTTATATGAACATAACTTCCATCCATTTTTATGTTTCTAAATACAGGTTGTATTAAATTTAATGAAAGTTTACTATTCTTAAAATCAATATCAATTTGTTTAGTATTAATTTGTTCTAAATTTTCATTAAATTTAATTTTGGCATCTTTAATTACTGCCTTACCATATAAAGATTTTTCTATAATCTTATTTTTCTCTAAATCAAAACTTCCATAAAATTCATTTAATTGTAATTTACCATCAACATTATCATACATCCAAGATTCAGCTACTGAAGATAATCTAAAAAACTTTTTTAAAAACTTTAAATTATTAAATTCATCACTATTTATGTAAAAATTAGCGATTTTTTCATTCATATCTAAAGTTATATCACCTGCTAATTCTTTATAATGATATTCACCTAGTAGATCTAACTTTTCATTGAAATAATCTATTTTAACTTTTCCAGTTAATATTAAATCTATATCTTTTAAATATAAAGAATGTAAATCAAATATGATTTGATTAGAAATGAAATCTAATTTTGAAGAAATATTTATATATTTATTATCTAAGAATAAAGATTCATTGTTAAGTGCAATTGTAAATTCGTTACCATCAATTTTTAAGTTTCTGACATCTATTTTTTGGAATATTTTAAAAACTGTAGGAAGTTGTTTTATATTTTGCTTTAAATCTTCATAAGAATTTTTTACTTTAGATTTCTTTGATTTTATTTCTATATTTTCTATATCTACAATAAGCTTTTTATCAAATTTTATATAGAATTGCGAAACAAAAACATTTCCAAAAGAAAAAGAGTTTACTTTTATGCCTAAAAACAATACTAAAAATATTAATGAAGTAATAATTAAAAAGAAGAAGAATAAAAGTTTAATAGCCTTTAACATTATAGAAGTTTTCCTTATAGCTTGTATCATAGTTTTATTTTATATAACAATTCCATTAAGTTCAACAAAAGTGTTATTTATTCCTAAAGGAAGTGCTAATGATACTGTATCTTACCTGAATAAAACAGGTTATGAATTTAATATAATTGATAGAGTAATCTTAAGATTCACAGGTTATATTCAAAGTGGATGGATTAATATTAATGAAAATCAACTAACTAAGATGGATTTTATATATAAACTAACTACTTCTAAAGCTGCGATGAAAGATATCACTTTAATCCCAGGTGAAACATCATACATTTTTTTCAAACAACTAGCAAAGGATCTTAATCTTTCAGAAAGTAAACTTTATACTGTTTATAAAAAAAATGCCTATAAATTAGATGGAAATATTCTTGCAGATACTTATTCTTTGCCTTATGGAATGAAAGAAGATCATTTAATACTATATTTATTATCTCAAAGTAATAAAAAATATGAAGAGTTTTCAAAAAAAATATTTGGATTCTATGATAAAAAAAAGTGGTATCATTATTTAAGCTTGGCTTCTATAATTCAAAAAGAAGCAGCTAATATAGAAGAAATGCCTATAGTATCTAGTGTCATTCATAATAGACTAAGTCGTGGAATGAAATTACAAATGGACGGAACTTTAAATTACGGGAAATATTCTCATGTTAGAGTAACAGCAAAAAGAATAAAAGAAGATACTTCTTCTTATAACACTTACAAATATAAAGGTTTACCAAAAAATCCAGTTTCCGCAGTAAGTTTAAATGCTATTAAAGCTGCAATTTTTCCAGTTAAGAGTGATTATCTTTATTTTGTAAAAAGTAATAAAACGGGATTACACGATTTTTCTAAATCATACAAAAGTCATATAAATAAAATCAAAGCAAATAGAGGTGTAAAGAAAAGTTACACAAAAATAAAAGAAAAAGAGACTAGAATAGACAAAGAAGCAAAAAAGATTATGAAGACCGATGTAAAAGAACAAAAACCTAGTTCATTAAAGTCACTTTGGGATAATGTTAATTAAGAATTGTGAAAATTTGAAACACACTTTTTTTTGATTTAAGATTAAAGCTAGCTTTAAATAGACCTAAATTTAATTAGTGATATTATGTATTTACTTTAAAATTCAAAATTTAGGAACTAAACATGTCAAAGATTATTTACACAAAAGTTGATGAAGCTCCAGCATTAGCTACATACTCTTTCTTACCAATGATTAAAGCTTTCACAAAAAGCTCTGGTATTGAAATGGTTACAAAAGATATCTCATTAGCAGGAAGAATTATTTCAAACTTCCCAGAGAACTTAAAAGAAGACCAAAAAATCGCTGATCATTTAGCTGAATTAGGTGAATTAACTCAAGATCCAACAGTTAATATTATTAAATTACCAAACGTTTCAGCTTCTGTTCCACAATTAAAAGCTTGTATTGCAGAATTACAATCAAAAGGTTATGATGTTCCTAATTATGATGAGTCTGCTGAAATTACAGCTAGATATGGGAAAATTTCAGGTTCTGCTGTAAATCCTGTATTAAGAGAAGGTAACTCAGACAGAAGAGCTCCTGGTGCTGTTAAAAATTACGCTAAAAACAACCCACATAGAATGGGTAAATGGACAAGTGATTCAAAAACTGAAGTTATGCACATGAATGAAAATGATTTCTATGGTGCTGAATTATCAACTACTTTTGAAAAAGCTGATGATTTAAAAATCTCTTTTGTTGATGCTTCTGGATCAACTACTGTGTTAAAAGAATCAACACCTGTTGAAGCTGGTGAGATTATTGATGCTACTTGTATGAGTGCTAAATCTTTACAAGAGTTCTACCAAACTGCAATTAACAGAGCAAAAGAACAAGATGTATTATTTTCATTACACCTTAAAGCTACAATGATGAAAGTTTCTGATCCAATTATGTTTGGATTTGCTGTTAAAGTATTCTTCAAAGATTTAATTGCAAAACATTCAGAATTATTTGATTCTTTAGATGTAAACTTTAATAATGGTTTAGGAGACCTTTACTCTAAATTAGATCAAGTAGATGCTTCTAAAAAAGCTGAAATTGAAGCTGATATTGAAGCAGTTTATGCAAGTCAACCAAGACTTGCTATGGTTAATTCTGATAAAGGAATTACTAACTTACATGTACCATCTGATGTTATTATTGATGCATCTATGCCTGCTATGCTTAAAGGTGGTGGTAAAATGTGGAATGCTGAAGATAAAGAAGAAGATACAATTGCAGTAATTCCTGATAGATGTTATGCAAAGTCTTTCCAAGCGGTTATTGATGATTGTAAAGCAAATGGTACATTAGATGTAACAACAATTGGTACTGTTCCAAATGTTGGTTTAATGGCTAAAAAAGCTGAAGAGTATGGTTCACATGACAAAACTTTCCAAGCAGCTGGTTCTGGTAAAATCGTTGTAACTAATATTGCTGGTGAAACTGTATTCTCTTTTGATACTGAAGAAGGTGATATTTTCAGAATGTGTCAAGCAAAAGATGCTCCAATCCAAGACTGGGTTAAACTAGCAGTAACAAGAGCAAGATTATCAAATACTCCTGCAATTTTCTGGTTAGATGAAAACAGAGCTCATGATGCTGAAATGATCAAAAAAGTAAACGCTTACTTACCAAACCATGATACTACTGGTTTAGATATTACAATTGCAGCACCTGTTGATGCTACTAAAACTTCACTAGAAAGAATGAGAGCAGGAAAAGATACTATTTCTGTAACAGGAAATGTTTTAAGAGATTATAACACAGACCTTTTCCCAATTTTAGAATTAGGAACATCTGCAAAAATGTTATCAATCGTTCCATTAATGAAAGGTGGAGGATTATTTGAAACTGGTGCTGGTGGTTCTGCTCCTAAGCATGTTCAACAATTTGCACAAGAAGATTACTTAAGATGGGATTCATTAGGTGAATTCATGGCATTAGCTGCATCTTTTGAACACTTAGCAAACACTCAAGGAAATGCAAAAGCTCAAGTTTTAGCTGATACACTAGATAAAGCAACTGGAACTTTCCTTTTAAATGACAAATCACCTGCAAGAAAATTAGGTTCAATTGATAATAGAGGTTCGCACTTCTATTTGAGCCTGTACTGGGCACAAGAATTAGCTGCACAATCTGCAGATGCTGATTTAGCTCACGAGTTTGCTCCAATTGCAGAAGCTATGACTTCTAATGAAGATAAAATTGTATCTGAATTAGTAGCTGGTCATGGAAAAGAAATTGACATGGGTGGATACTACTTACCAAATGATGATTTAGTAAGTACTGCTATGAGACCATCTGCAACTTTAAATTCAATTATTGGATAATAAAGCTAAATAAATTTTATTAAAAGGTAAGGCTTATACCCTTACCTTTTTTTATAATTAATAATCTTAACTACACTTTAAATACACAAGTTTTTGTTACAATTAAACATAAAAAGGACTATTATGAAAAAAGTATTCGAAGTGAATAATGTAAAATGTAGTGGATGTGCAAATACACTAATCACTGCTTTAAAAAATGATTTTGGAGAGGTAAGTGTTGACTTAGAAGTAAACCCACGAAAAATTACACTTAATATTGAAGATTCAAAAGAAGAAGCTTTAAAAATAAAACTTAAAGAATTAGGTTATCCATTAACAAGTCAACAGCTTAGTACTTTTGAAAATGTTACTACATCTGCAAAAAGTTTTGTTTCTTGTGCCATTGGAAAAGTAAATCTTGCAACTTCAAAAAAATAAATATTGAATATAAAGTATTCATAGAAAATATATAATTTTTATACAGTTAAGTATTGATATATTACTATTTATACGATATTCTATATTATGTTACAAACAAAAACTCAAAATTATCTTATATTTACAGATTTAGATGGAACACTACTTGATCATAATACTTATAGTACTGATGAAGCTAAAGAAATGCTTGAATATATTAAGCTCAAAAATATTCCACTGATTATAACTACTAGTAAAACAAAAGAAGAAATATTAAAATTGAGAGAAAGTCTTCAAATAAATCATCCTTTCATAGTAGAAAATGGAGCGGGTATTTTTTTACCTACTAATGAAAATTTTGAACAAATAAATATGGGAAAAACATATAGTGAAACATTATGTTTTCTTAATCAACATAGAAATAAATTTAATATAAAAAGCTTTTTTGATATGAGCGATAAATTGGTTTCAAGTTTAACTGGACTTGGTATAGAAAATTCAAGATTAGCCAAAAAAAGAGACTTCTGTGAACCTTTTATAATTGAAGATGAATCAAGAATAGAAGATTTACGTCAACTTAGTTTAAAAGAAGGATTTGATATTGTTAAAGGTGGTAGGTTTTATCATCTTATTACTCAAAATTTAGATAAAGCTAATGCTGTCTTAAAGCTAAAAGAAATTTATGAAGAAAAATTTAAAAAAAGTTTTAAAACTATTGCCTTAGGTGATGGAGAAAATGATAAAACTATGCTTGATATTGCAGATATTTCAATACTTATTAGAAAAGTCAATGGATCATTTATAGACTATGATAAGAAAGACTTAATAAAGACAAAATCTATTGGACCTGCTGGTTGGAATGAAACATTAAAGGAAATTTTATGCAAATAAAAGAAATTCTAAAAGATTCATTTTTTAAAGTTTTAAAAAATATTGAACCAAGATTTTTAATAAATAACAAGTGCACATTTAATAAAAATGAAATAATTATTAACAATGAAATAATAAAACTTCCTAAAGACAAAAAAATTCATCTTTTTGGGTCTGGAAAAGCTGTTTTAAGTATGGCTCTTAGTATTTATGAAAATATTGAAGATAGAATAGAAAAAGCTGTATTAGTTGGACCATATAAAAATACTTTAAAAAAAAAATCTTTAACTTATTTGGAAAGTAGCCACCCTCTTCCTAGTAATAAAAGTTTAATAGCTGCAAAATATTTAAAACAAGCAATTGAAAGTTTAGAAGACGATGATTTTTTTATTTATTTACTTTCAGGTGGAACTTCAGCTTTAGTCGAACTTCCAGTTGAAGAAATATCATTAGAAGAATTTCAAAAAACTACAAATCTTATGTTAAAAGGTTCTATGCCAATTGAAGCAATGAATTGTATACGAAAACACCTTTCACAGGTAAAAGCTGGAAGACTAGTTCAAAAATGTAAAGCAAAAGGAATTGTATTAGTATTAAGCGATGTTTTATCAAATGACTTAGAGGCTATTGGATCTGCACCATTGTATTATGATAGTTCAACTTTTACTACAGCAGTAAGCTATTTAAAAGAGTATGATTTATTAAAAGATATACCAAAAAAAGTAAAAGAGTATTTATTGTTAGGTGAATCAGGAAAAATACAAGACACACCTAAAACACAAAAAGAAAATATAAAGCACTTTATAATAGCTTCAAATGAAATTCTTTTAAATGATATAAAAAAAGAACTTAGTTCAAAAAATATATTTGCCCAAATTATAGATAAAAAAATTGAAGAAGATGTAAATATAGTAGTAGGTGAATTACTTGAATTTATAAAAACAAAAAAAGAAGGTTGTTTTATTTTTGGTGGAGAGGCTTTAGTAAAAGTTACATCAAATGGAAAAGGTGGAAGAAATCAACACCTTGTTTTATCTTTCTTAAATCAATTTCCTAAAGATAAAACAATCACACTCTTAAGTGCTGCAAGTGATGGAATTGATGGAAACTCATTTAGTGCTGGCGCAGTAATAAATAATAAAAGTTTAAAAAAAGCAAAATTATTAAATCTAAATACGAGTAAATTTTTAGAAAATTTTAATTCTAACGAGTTTTTTGAAAGAACTGGTGATTTAATAAATACAGGACCTAGCCACAATAATATGCTAGATGTTTTAATAATAAATATAGAGAACTAAGAGATTAAGGAGAATAATAAATGTCAGATTTTTTTCAAAATGGGGTAATTACTACACTTCAAAATTTAGGTGAACGAAGTTTAGAAGATATAGAAGAAGAACTTATAAAATTTAGTGAAAGAAGAAGAATGGTTCTTTTATTACCTGCATTATATTCAGAATTTCAAACACCTGCTATGCACAAAATTATTGATGAACTAAAAGATATAAAATATCTATATAAAATTATACTTGGGCTTGATCAAGCAACAAGAGAACAGTTTGAAGAAGTTAAAGTACTTATGTCTAAACTACCATGTAAAGTAGATGTTTTATGGAATGATGGGCCTAAAATTAAAGAATTATACACAGAACTTACAAAAGAAGGATTTCCAGGTCTTGATACTCCAGGAAAAGGAAGAAATGTATGGACAATGTTAGGTTATGGCTTAGCAGATAAGGATGCTTATGCTTTTGCACTTCATGATTGTGACATTGTAAATTATTCAAGAGAAATACCTGCAAGACTTTTTTATCCAATAATTCATCCTGCACTTGATTTTGAATTCAATAAAGGTTACTATTCAAGAGTTACAGATAAGCTTCATGGAAGAGCTACGAGACTTTTATATAGTCCCTTAATTAATTCACTAAAAAAGATACATGGACAAAGTAGATACTTAGAGTATATGGAAAGTTTTAGGTATGCATTATCAGGTGAATTTTCATTTATTAGATCTATGGCAAGAGGTATTGCTATATCTCCAACTTGGGGCCTTGAAGTATCAACATTAAGTGAAGTATATAAAAATACATCTAATAGACGAATTTGTCAAACACAGATTATGGATACTTATGAACACAAACATCAAGAACTGGGTTCACAAGAATCAGGTGGTGGTATTTATAAGATGGCTAATGACATTGCTAAAACTATATTTAGAGTAATGGCACAAGAAGGTGTAGTATTTTCAACTTCTACATTTAAAACATTACTTGCAACATATTTCCAAGAATCAAGATTTGAGATATCAAAATATAATGCCCTTAGTAAATTAAATGGTTTGAATTATATTCGAGAAAAAGAAATAAATGCAGTTGAAGTTTTTCAAAAAGCTATTAAAGAAGCATCTGAAGAATATTATGAAGATCCAATGGGTATACCATCATTATCTCCATGGATTACAGTAAGGTCAGTACTTCCAGATTTTTCAGAAAAATTTATTGATTATGTTCAAAAGGATAATAGATGAAAAAAAATATTCTTGACCAAAAGCACAATATAAACAAAAGATTATATAAATTATATCCTGAAGAAACAGCACTTAAAGCTTTAGAGAATATACAAAATTTAATTAATAAATATAAACAAACAATTAATTCAAATGAATATCATTTAAGTCAAAAAGATATTATTTTAATAACTTATGGAGATCAAGTTTCAAAAAATAGTGAGCCAACTTTACAAACATTAAATGAATTTATGAATAATCATTTAAAAGGTGTTATAAATTCAGTACATATTCTTCCATTTTATCCTTACTCTTCAGATGATGGTTTTTCTGTAGTTGATTACAAAGAAGTTGATCCTCATATGGGTTCATGGAGAGAAATTGAGCATTTATCAGATGATTATAGAATAATGGTAGATGGAGTAATAAACCATATATCTCAATTCTCATCTTGGTTTAAAGCTTATTTATCAGGAGATAAAAATTATGATGATTTTTTTATAGAACTTGATCCTACAACTGATTTAAGTAAAGTTGTAAGACCACGTGCTAGTCCACTTTTGCATGAATATCTAGATGATCATGGAAAAATTCATAATATTTGGACAACTTTTAGTAAGGACCAAGTTGATCTAAATTATAAAAGTTATAAAGTATTGTGTGCTGTACTAGATGCAATGTTTTTCTACATTGAAAAAGGTGCGACACTTATTAGACTTGATGCAATAGCATTTATTTGGAAAGAAATAGGAACACAGTGTGTTCATTTAGCTCAAACACATGAACTAATACAACTTATGAGAGAAGTACTACATGAAGTAGCACCTGAAGTTATTATAATCACAGAAACAAATGTTCCTCATCATGAAAATATTTCATATTTTGGGAGAGGAGATGATGAAGCTCAAATGGTTTATAACTTTGCATTACCTCCACTTTTATTAAATTCAATAATTCATTCAAATACACAAAAATTGACATCTTGGGCTAAAACATTAGAGCTTCCAAGTAATAAAGTATGTTTCTTTAACTTTACAGCAAGCCATGATGGTATTGGTTTACGACCAGTAAAAGATTTATTAAACGATGAAGAAATAAATGATATTGTAAAAAATGTTGAGAATAATGGTGGCTTAGTTTCATATAGATCAGAAGAAGATGGGAGTAAAAGTCCTTATGAATTAAACTGTAGTTATATAGATGCCTTAACAAATCCACTAGAAGAGCAATTAATTAGAATCAAACGTATGCTAGTAACTCAAGCAACAGTCCTAGCAATGCCTGGAGTTCCTGGAATTTACTTTCATTCGATGGTTGGTTCTCAAAACTACAAAGATGGTGTTAAACATTCTGGAATAAATAGAACAATTAACAGAGAAAAACACAATATTGATTGGTTAGAAAAAGAGCTATCAACATTAGGAAGTTTAGCAAAAACTATTTTTGATTCATACAAAAGAATGATCTCAATTAGAATAAATGAAGAAGCCTTTAATCCTTTTGGAGAATTTAACTTTTTAAGTTTAGATGATAGAGTTTTCACAATAGATAAGTTTAATATTAAAAAAACAACACGAATACTTGCTTTAAATAATTACAGTAATGAAAAAGTCACTATTACTCTTCCCAAAGAGATAAAACTTCCACTATGTGATATTCTAAGTTCAAGTTTTTGTGATAAGAGTACAGAAAAAAATGAATTAACAATAACACTTGAGCCATATCAAATTATGTGGCTTAAAGGAAAAATATAAATATATAAAATAAAAGGAGAGAAAATGAGTGAAATTACAAGGTGTTTATTTCCAGCAGCAGGATATGGTACAAGATTTTTACCAGCAACAAAGGCAATGCCTAAAGAGATGTTACCAGTATTAACTAAACCATTAATTCAATATGGAGTTGAGGAAGCAATAGAAGCTGGATGTGACGTAATGTCAATTATTACAGGACGAGGAAAAAGAGCTATTACAGATCATTTTGATATTTCTTATGAATTAGAGCATCAAATACAAGGTTCATCTAAAGAAAAAATGTTATCAGATATTAGAAATATAATTGATAAATGTACATTTACTTATACAAGACAAAATGAAATGAAAGGTTTAGGAGATGCTATATATAAAGGAAAAGTTTTAGTAGGAGAGCATAATCCTTTTGCAGTTGTATTAGCAGATGATTTATGTGTAAATCCAAAAGGTGATGGAGTTTTAACTCAGATGGTTAAACTTTATGAAAAGTACAAGTGTTGTATCGTTGCTTGTATGGAAGTTCCAAAAGAAGACGTTCATAAATATGGAGTTATTGAAGGTAAAATTATGGAAAATAATGTCCATATTGTTTCAAATATGATTGAAAAACCTGATAATGATAAAGCACCTTCAAATCTTGCAGTAATAGGAAGATATATATTAACACCTGAAATTTTCGAGATTATTAAGAAAACAAAGCCAGGGAAAAATGGAGAATTACAAATTACAGATGCTTTATGTGAACAAGCTAAAAATGGTATGGTTATTGCATATAAATTTGAAGGTAAAAGATTTGATTGTGGTTCTGTAGATGGATTTGTTGAAGCTACAAACTATTTCTATAATTTAGAAAAAAAGAAATAACCTAATATATAAATGATTTTGCTAGAATTACAAAATTATATACAAGTATTTAAAATAATAAAAGGATAAGTTTGATGCATAAACTAGCAGGGAAAAAAGCACCTATAGAAATATTAGAAGATATAGAAGGATTATTAAAAGCATATTATACTAATAAACCTAATATAAAAGAACAAACTCAAAAAGTTAGTTTTGGAACTTCTGGACATAGAGGAAGTTCCCTAAAAACGAGTTTTAATGAAAATCATATTTTGGCAATTACTCAAGCGTTATGTGAATATAGAAAAAATGCGGGAATAACAGGTGTAATGCATATAGGAATAGATACACATGCATTATCAACTCCTGCACAAATTAGTGCTTTACAAGTATTTTTAGCAAATGAAGTAAGATGTAAAATAGCCCAAAAAAGTGAATATACTCCAACTCCTGTTTTATCTTTTACTATTTTAGAATCAAATAAAAATTCAAATTTTTTAAATGATGGTGTAGTTATAACACCTTCGCACAATCCTCCAGGTGATGGTGGTTTTAAATATAACACGCCAAATGGTGGACCAGCTGATAGTGATATTACTTCATTTATTGAAAACAGAGCAAACGAAATACTTTTAAACAATCTTTTAGATGTTAAAAGAATAGATAAAGATGAAATATTTACATCAAGTTTTTTAGAAGCATATGATTTTATAACTCCTTATGTAAAAGCATTAGACACTATTATTGATATGAATAGTATAAAAGAAGCAAATCTTAAAATTGGAGTTGATCCTTTAGGCGGTTCAGGATTAGAAGTTTATAAAAAGATAACGGAAATTTATGGAATTAAACTTGATATTGTAAATGAGAAAATTGATCCTACTTTTTCTTTTATGTCTTGTGATCATGATGGAAAGATCAGAATGGATTGTTCATCAAAATATGCAATGGCTTCACTTATTAAACTATCTAATGAATACGATATTGCATTTGCAAATGACCCAGATTTTGATAGACATGGAATTGTAACAAAAAGTGTAGGACTTATGAATCCAAATCATTATTTATCAGTCGTTATTTGGTATTTATTTTCAAATAGAGACTGGGGAAATGATTTAGGTGTTGGTAAAACTTTAGTTTCAAGTTCTATGATTGATAAAGTTGTCAACTCTTTAAAAAAGAAACTATATGAAGTACCTGTTGGTTTTAAATGGTTTGTAGATGGTTTATTCGAAGGAACACTAGCTTTTGGTGGAGAAGAAAGTGCTGGGGCTTCATTTTTGAGAAAAGATGGAAGTGTTTGGTCTACGGATAAAGATGGAATCATTTTAAATCTATTAGCTGCTGAAATAACTTCAAAGTTAAAAAAAGATCCAGGAGAAATTTACCAAGAATTTGAAGAAAAATTTGGAAAATCTTATTATAGAAGAGTTGATGCACCTGCTAGTTTTGAACAAAAAGCAAAATTAAAAAATTTAAGTATTGAAGATATTACATCTAAAACATTAGCAAATGAAGAAGTAGAAAATATCTATACAAATGCAAGCGGAAATAATGCAAGTATTGGTGGACTTAAGGTTACAACTAAAAATGGTTGGTTTGCTGCACGTCCTTCTGGAACAGAAGATATCTATAAGATTTATGCAGAAAGCTTTATAAATGAAGAGCATTTAGACTTGCTAATAAAAGAAGCTCAAGATTTAGTTAGTAAAAGTATAAAGAAATAATAAATTTATAATAAAAGAATTTAATTTACTATTTTAGAAAAGAAAATAATTCTAGAATATATTTATTAGATTCTTCTTTTGTAATACCAAATTCTAAAGCACCTTTTTTAACTTCCAATTCTTCAATTTTGATAATTGAATTATCATCTTTAATTTTAAATACAAAGTATTTTGTTTGAGTATCATTAGTTATATTTAATAATTTGATCAATTTTCCACTTGTATCGTTAATCAAAGAAATATTTGAATTTTCATTTAACTCTTCAAGTTTTCCGTTTACTGCAAGTTTTTTTATGAACCATGGTGTTTTTGATATATTTGCTACTAGTACTATATCTTTTCTATTTGTAAACTTTAAAGGCTCTACAAGTGACAAAGCATCATGGTTCAATACAACAATATAATTTTTATTTGTTTTGTTAAATAAATCATTTTTCTTTACATATCCACTAACTCCAACAACTTCAAAATGACTTGGGAGTGAAGAAATATTAAGTTTTTCATTTAAGATTGTACTATTATCTTTTTTTGTTTGTTCTGGCGCAGTTAAATATACAAGTAATCCAAAACCAATTATTCCAAGAAAAGCTATTTTTAAAAAATTTATCATTATTCTTCTTTCTACTAATTTAATTATTTATTTTTGTTTTTTGCCCATCTTTTGAATAAGCGATATGTTGATATATTATCATCAATTTTTTTATTATTAATGATATTTTCAACTAATTCATTTGCTAAATAAGGAGATAATACAAAACCTCTTCCACCAACACCATTTAATACATAAAGATTATCAATACTTATAAGCATATTCTCTTTTATATGTGTTCCATTTAATAAATGAGGAAATTTTTCAAAGCTTTTCTTTGAATCTATTAATTTTCCGATCATTGGAAAGTAATCTGTACTTGATGCTCTTGCACCAATTTTTATATCATTAACTTCTACATCATCTAATTTTAGTATATCATTTGCTAAATTAATTAATTTTGATGTGTCATTATTAATTACATCTTTTGTGTAAAATTTAGAATATTCATCATCTAAATCGAGATGCTTATCATTATGGAACCTATGATGAGTAGCTCCTATTGAGACTTTGTATAAATTACTATCATCAGATTTTATAGCTTTTGAAATTGAACATTCTTTATGGTAGTTGAAGTTTACATTAGTTGTAGTAGTTAAATCTATCTTTTGTCCCCAAACTGCTCTAATATCTAAATATTTTTCTTTTATTAATTTTGTATTTGCACCCGTACAAAGAATAATATTTTTTGTCTTAATTTCACTATTTAAAATCCAAAATTTATTATTTTGAACTATTGAGGTAACATCATATTTCATTTTTTTTTGAATATCTTTTGTTAATAATTCACAAACTTCCAAAGGGTTAATCCACGAGCCAATATTGAAAAAATAGCCATCATTTAATACAGAATATTCAAAATCCATATAAGGTTTATAAGAATCAAATTTTTCTTTATCTTCATCATTTTTTGGAATTCTACATATTCCATCATTTTTAAACGATTGACTCTTTATTTCTTTATAAAAAGTTGTTGAAAATTTTAAAGATTGACTAATTAGATCTTTAAATTTATTTGGCTTTCCTAGTAATGGGGATAGAAATGCACCAGCAGCTCCACTAGCTCCAAAGGCTACTTTTTCATTTTTGTCTATTAGTAAAATAGAATTTGAATATTTAGATAAAAAATATGCAGCAGAACTACCTGTAATTCCTGCACCAATAATTACATAGTCATATTCTTTTAGTTTAGACATTTTTCCCCATTTCTTCGAGTAATTGATAATTAGGTCGCCAGTACCCTCTTCCACCTCTTAAACTAATACATTTATAATTGGGAAATTTTTTTTTATAATAAGACAATCTCTCTTTTGTAGTTTTTCCAGTATCACAATAAAAAACGAAAACTGTGTCTTTTGGCATTAAATTCATCTCATAAGGATTATAAGTAATTGTTTCAATTCTATCAAGTGATTTTAGTATAGTATCAATCAAAACAACTTGAATATTTTTTAATTCTAATTGTTTTGAGTATTTATACAATTCTTGTTGTGTCCACTCATCTTTATCAAACATTTATAACCTACTTTATTAAATTGCTAAAATCCTAACTAAATAGATAGAAAATAAGGCTTAAACACTAAAGCTTTTATCAAAATTTATCGATTAATAGATATATTTGCTAAAATAGCTTCCAACCTTGATTGACTTTGACTCAAGTTTTAGATACAATTCACAAAATTAAGATAATTATAAATAATATAGGAATAATAATGGCAAAAAGTTTATATGAAACATTAGAAGTTAGTGAAAATGCATCAAAAGATGAGATAAAAAAGGCATATAGAAAATTAGCAAGAAAATATCATCCAGATGTTAATAAAGATAAAGAAGCAGAAGAAAAATTTAAAGAAATAAATGCAGCATATGAAGTCTTAAGTGATGAACAAAAGAAACTACAATATGATCAACACGGTGATTCGATGTTTGGGAATCAAAACTTCCATGATTTTGCACAAGGTCAAGGTTCAAATGCTGATTTAGATGATATTTTAAGACAAATGTTTGGTCAGAGTGCTGGTTTTGGTGGCGGTGGCTTTGGCGGTGGAGGTTTTGGTGGTTTTAATGAACCTGATTTGGATACAAGTGCACAACTTACAATTGCATTTGATGTATCAATTTTAGGTGGTAAGCAACATGTAACTTTGAACAATGACTCTTTTGATATTAAAATTCCAGAGGGAATTCAAGATGGTCAAAAAATAAGAGCAAAAGGTAAAGGTAAATCTTATCAAGGACAAAGAGGAGATTTAATATTAAAAATCATAGTTGCGCACTCACCTGAATACGAGAGAGAAGATGACACTTTAATAAAAAAATTTGATATTCCTTTAAAAGTTGCACTATTTGGAGGTAAGGTTGAAATAAAAACAATTCACAAAGATATCACTTTAAAAATTCCACAAAATACAAAACAAAATCAAAAATTTAGAGTAAAAGAGCTTGGTGTTTTAAATAGAAAAGCAGGAGTTAAAGGTGATTTATATTTAAAAGCTAATATCATAATACCTAAAGTTGAAGACTTAGATGAAGAATTTATAGAAGTTTTAAAAGAAAAACTTCCAGAAAACTAAAAGGATTAATAAATGGAAACAAATAGTTATGTTGAACCTGTTTTCTTAATTTCAGCAGTTGCCGAAATCTTAAATATCCATCCTCAAACACTTAGACAATATGAACGTGAAGGTCTTATTAGTCCCTCTCGTACTAATGGCAAAATAAGACTCTATTCACAAAAAGATATTGATCATATAAAATATGTTTTAACATTAACTAGAAAGTTAGGGGTTAATCTTGCAGGAGTTGATGTAATATTACAACTAAATGAAAGAATTGCCTCTTTAGAAGAAGAAATACATACATATAAAATAAAAATAAAAAATATAAATAATTTAGCCGTAGTTCCAGATACAAAAGCACTTGTTGTTCAACAAACTTCTTTTGATATTGTAATTGTAGAAAAAAATGAAGAAGATTAATTCTTCATTTTCTTTTTTTATTTAGTGCTTTTATAACTGATATTGAACTACGTAATCTCTCATTAAAGGTGGAACATCTAAATAGTTGTCATCATTTGAAGGCATTGCATTTTGATTGCCCTCTTCTGAAGTTTCATTTGTTTCTTCATGTTCATCATTTTTAGATTCAAATCCAGTTGCTACAATTGTAATTTTTACTTCATCTGTCTCTAATGTTGAGTCAGAAGTAGTACCGAATATAATCTCAGCGTTTGAGTCCATTCTATCATTGATTGTTCCCATAACATCATTGATTGCAAATAATGATACTTGAGGATGAATATTAAAATGTATTAAAATACCTTTTGCTCCATTAAGTGATACTTTATCAAGTAAAGGAGAATCAATAGCATCTTCTAAAGCTCTTTGAGCTGCATCTTCACCTTTAGCTTTTCCAATACCCATTAAAGCCATACCACGGTGTTGCATAATAGTTTTAACGTCAGCAAAATCTGTATTAATATCTGAGTTACCTGGATTTAAAATAACTTCACTCATTCCATTAACTGCTTGAAAAAGAATATTATCAATGATTTTGAAAGCATCTTTCATTCCTACATTCTCATCAATAATTTCTAGTAATCTATCATTTGGTACAACAATAATTGAATCAGATACTTTTTTAAGCTCTTCTAATCCTAAGTTAGCTAGACCTGCTCTTTTTTTACCTTCCCATGTAAAGGGTTTTGTAACTACTGATACAGTAAGTGCTCCGATTTCTTTTGCAGCTTTTGCAATAATTGCAGCAGCTCCAGTTCCAGTACCTCCACCAAGACCTGCTGCTATAAAGATAATATCAGCACCTTTTAGTGCGGTTTTAATATCTTCATAAGATTCAACAGCAGAATCTCTACCAATCTCTGGTTTCATACCAGCACCTAAACCTTTAGTAAGTTTAAGTCCTAATTGAATTTTCTTTGGTGCTTTAGATATATGAAGTACTTGTAAATCAGTATTTGCAGCAATTAAATCAATTTTATGAGAACCTTCTTTAATCATATGGTTAATCATATTACAACCACCACCTCCAACTCCAATTACTGAAATTTTAGCTACATTATCTGATAAAACTTTATTTGGCATATCCACTTTTATATCATCCACTCTAAATAAATTATCCATTAAAACCACTCCGAAACTTTACTCCAAAATTTAGAAACACCCTTTTTTTTATCTTTTTGTAGCGGTGTTAAGATTGTTGGATCATCTTTTAAGTTTAAATCTTCACTATAATTATTAGAAGTAGATTTAGTATTAATTGAATCATTGTTTATCACTTTTTCATCAGTAATAACCTGTTTTTTAACTGGCTTCATTAGTTTCTTACTTGAATCTAATTCATAGCTTCTATTAATTCCTAAAGAATATACAAGTAAGCCTATAATAGTAGACATTTTAGGATCATCAAAACTCATATATCCATTTTCTATATTTTTAGGATTTGATAATGAAATAGGAATACCATCATAAATTTTTACAGCAAGGTTTTTAATTCCCTCAAGATTGCTCATTCCACCAGTTATTACTATTCCTGAACCTATATTGTCTAAAATACCGCTTTTCTTTAGTTTATTTTTTACGAGTATTAGTATTTCTTCAATTCTTGCATGAATAATAGTTTGGATATGATCCAAGGCAATTTCAGAATGTGTATCTTCATCTCCAATTCTAGGTATTTTAACTTTCGTTACACCTAAATCATTTGAAGAAGTATAATCTTTTGTTAAAGAACCATATTCCGTTTTTATTTTTTCAGCAGCTGCTGGTGGAGTATGAAGCATTACAGATAAATCATTAGTTATATGATTTGATCCAACTGGTATAAAGCCATTGTAAATTAATGAATTACCTTTATAACATACAAATTCAGTTGTAGTTGAACCTATATTAATAACAGTAGCTCCAAATTTTTTTTGTTGTTCATCTAAAATAGAAATTGCAGAAGCATAACCATCTAATACAAATCTAGTAATATCTACACCTGAGATTTTAAGTGCAGATTTTATATTAGTTAATGCTGTTTTTTTTGCTGTTACTATATACACAGAAACTTCAAGTCTTGAACCATTCATATTAAGAGGATTATCAACATCAACAGAATCATCTACTTTAAAGAAAATAGGTACTACATGAACTACTTCATATTCAGGAACAATAGTCGCATTATAAAGTGCCATTTGCATTACTTGATTAATTTCAGTTTCAGTTATTAAACCATTAGGTACATTTACAGAACCAGAACTTCTAATACTTTTAGTATATGAACCTGAAATAGAAACAACAGAATTATTGATAAGCTCCGCTGACGTTCTCTTTGCTATACTAATAGCATCCTTTATTGCCTTAGAAGCTTCTTCAATATTTATTATGATACCTTTATTAACACCCTCACTCTTTTGTACACCTGTACCAAGGATACTAATATTAGATTCTAAATCATGCTTTGCAATAACAGCTGTTATTGCAGATGAACCAATATCAATTGCTAAAAGAGTATTATTCAATTATTATTCCTTTATTTCTATAGATGACTGTACTTCATATTTATTTTCTAATCTTTTTACAAGATTAATCATTAGTTCTTCACTCTGTAATTGTACTAGAGTATTTTTAACAGTTTCATCTTGTGATTTATCATATAAACCTAATTTAGAACTATTTATTCTAAATAATACAACTTTATCACTTATTTTTATTGTACCAGTTTTAAGAGTTGTTGAAAATAACTGATTTAAGAAATTAGCAGCTTCTTGAGGCTGTAATCCTTTAATTTTTGAAATTGATTGTCTTGTTAGACCTTTAACTTCTGTTCCAATAAAGTTTTCTAGTTCTTTATTTGCTTTTTCATCAAGTTTTTTTGCTTTTGCAACATTAATATATGAAACTTTTACATCTGCTAAAGCTTTTTCATAGGATAAAGGTTTAGCATCATTTTTAGCTAAAACTTTTACTATAACAAATTTATCACCATCTAAAAATGGCTTAAGTAAATCACCTTGTTTCGCATCTACTATTTGCTTGTTATCTAGAGGAGAAAAAGGAAGTTTACTTTCATCAATGATACTAGATGAAGTTAATGTTTCTTCAGCTTTTTTGATTTTTAAATATTTTTTCAATGCTTCTTTTTTTGTAAATTTAGTATTTAATTCTATAATTATTTCAGCTTTAGCTTCATCAAATGATTTTAATTTTCCATCTGCTTTTCTATAATCTGTTTTAAATCTATCATAATGTTTTTTAATATCTTCATCACTAGATTTAGCACTTATTACAGGAACTTCTGAAGTTTCATAAACGTAAGATACTTCTGACATATAAGCATTTTTATTAGATTCCCAATGCTTTTTTAATTCCGTATCAGTAGAATTTACACTGATATCTTTCATATCTAATATTTTATAATTAATATTATCTTCTGCAAATAGTAATTTATTTAAGTTTTCAACTTCAATACTATTTGGTTTTATGTTAAATAATAACTGAACCTTTTGAAGTAAAATACTTCTTTTTAATGACTCTTCAAATTCAACAGGTGTAGTTCTATTTTGTGCTAAAATTTTCACATAAGTTGCTTTATCAAACTTTCCATCTACGATGAATGAATTATATTTTAATAACTCTTTTGCAATATCTTCATTTGTTACATCTAAACCTAAAGAATTTGCATAAGCTAAAATTAAATTTTTTTGAATTACTTGTTTGTAAGCAACATCTTTTAAGTTTAATCTATCTGCCATATCTTTATTAAATGTTTCACCAAATAACCTTGCGTATTGATCATAAAGATTTGAATATTCTTGTTGATATTCTTCAACAGAAACTTCTCTATCAGCTACAACTGCTACAGTTCCTCCATCTTTTCCATAATCATAAGAACCCCAGCCGACAAAACCAGCTCCTACAAACGCTATAGTACTTATCCATATTGTTATCACAAGCCATCTTTTATGTCTTTGCATCCACGTAATCATAAAATATAATCCTCTTAAAAATTTTAATAATTTTACTAAAGATTTGCTTGAATATTAGTTAAATATCTAATAGTTTATTTTTAATAGCAGGCTTGGATAATAAATCGTTTATTACCGACTCTCGAATAGTTATTTCTAGTTTTTTACAAGCACTAACAAACGCCTCTTCTTCTCCAACTATAAAACACATTCTTTTAGCTCTTGTAATTGCTGTGTAAAGTAATTTTGTGTTATGCATAATATAGTGTGAAAAACTCATGGGAATTAAAGCATTTTCATACTCCATACCTTGTGTTTTATGAATAGTTAAGCAATATGCCAAAGAAAGCAAGGATGAAATGGTATCAAAATCATAAAATACTACCATATCATCATTTGGATATAAAACAATACATTTATTTTCATCAAAATCCAACTTTATTATTAGTCCTAGTTGTCCATTAAAAACTCTTTTTTCTATAAAGTCACTAGAACCATTTTTATACATAGTCATAGTTTGTGAACGCATATTTTCATTTTTGATATGTATTACTTTATCTGTTATTTTATATTCATAAAGTTTAGTTGAATAAGCCTTGCCTTTGGTATGGTTAAAAAGTTTCTGAAGTTGCATATTCAAGTTCTCAACACCTAATAATCCACCTTTCATAGGAGTAATAACTTGAAATAATGTTAAAGCTTTATTTATTTTTTTCTCTTTTATTAAATCAAAATAATTTTGAATATAAGTAGCTGAAATATTTAAAATATTATTTAAAATATACTCTGAATTTTCAACTCTTATATCTGCAAATTCATTTGAAGAATTAGAGTTTTTTTGTGAATAATAATTTGAAATTGAAACATTTACAAATTTGAAATCCTCATAATCTTCATCGTATTTAGGAACTTCTCCTTTTCTTATATCATTTGCAATAACAGCAATTGCCTGATTTTCATTTTGACGATATATTTTTGTTAATTTACAAGTAGGAGCTAAGTTATATTTTATAGAATCAGCTAAAATATTTCCTGCACCAATTGCAGGTAATTGACCATCATCTCCTACAATTATAAATACAGTATCATCATCTATTTTTGAAACTATTTGATAAAAAGTTACTGAGTTTACCATTGAAGCTTCATCCAATAAAATTACTTTATATGGAAAAAAATCTTTTTCTTTATGCTTCATTAGTAAAGATTGAATCGTAGCAGAGTTATAACCTGTAGTATCAGAAATTCTTTGACTTGCTATTCCACTTAAAGCAATTGTAATAATGTCATCGTAAGAAACAACTTCCTCAAGTAATTGTAAAATAGCTTTACTTGATGTTGATTTACCAGTTCCTGCATAACCTATTAAAAAAAGTGTATTATGTCCTTCATTTATTAGTTCAACTGCTTTTTTTTGTTCACTGCTTAATTCAAAACCTAATGTTAATTGTTTTTTAACTAAATAGTCATCAAAAGATGCAATTATTTTACGATTAAGTTCATTTTCTCTTCTTTGAAAAAATTCTAAAATTCGTTTTTCTGCATAATAAAGTATTGAAGGTGCGTAACGATTTTCTTTAGTAACAAAAATGTCTTCGTCAACTAACATTTTTGTTACAGATTCTTCATATAAGTCATTTTTGTCATTAAATCTTAAAGAATCATCTAAAAGTTTATATAAATGGAATTTATCTATTGAAGAATTGCCATTATTATCACAATATTCTCTTAATGTGTAATTTAAACAAGCCATTATTCTAAATTCAGAATAAGGATCAATTCCTAAAGCTTTTGCAATTTCATCTGCACGTTTAAATCCAATTCCTTTTATATTAATCAAAAGATATGGATTCTTTTTTATTTTTTCAATCAGATTATCAACTTCACCTAAACTTGAATAAATTCTTGTTATTAAATTAGATGTTACTCCAAATTTTGCTAGAAAAGATCCTAATTCTCTTAAATGTTTAAATTTTTGCCATGATGTGATAATTGTTTTTAATTTTTTCTCTTTTATACCTTTAAATTTCAATAACTCTTCAGGCTTTTCATTTAGTATTTTTACTAACTCTTCTTCAGAATATTTATCTACTAATTCTTTAGCAAATTTTTTACCAACACCTTTTACAATTTTTGTTAAAAAAAAGAATATTTCTGCCTCTTTTAGCTCTAAAGTATCAAATTCAAATTGAACTCCATATTTTTTATGAGTAGTCCAATTTCCTTTTAATATAACCTCTTCGCCAACAATTTTTTCAATATCAGTATCAAAGTATGCTCCACATATTTTTTGATTATTTTCTAAAACAGCAATAACATATTTTGTTTCTTCATT